>WBZR01000008.1_pt1 | contig 389659 bp, 301 predicted proteins | sample 5204231 | NCBI WGS metagenome assembly WBZR01 (sample SAMN12412403, study PRJNA552823) | activated sludge metagenome | isolation source: activated sludge from anammox sidestream of wastewater treatment plant... | place: USA: Virginia | collected 2017-08 | reverse complement strand
ATATTGAAAGATTTGAGTTAAAGTATAAAGTTTTGTAATATTAAGTAAAGTGTATTTACCCACCCCTTACCCACCCCTACCCCTCCAGGGAGGGGAATGTAGGAGAATAATAATGAAAAATATATTAAAATTGAGCTAATATGGACACAGCCCTGACCCCTCTCGAGAGGGGAATAATAGTAGTTTTATTGATGCTTTTGTTGAAAAACTCGAACTTGATAAATTATTTTTTATTAATAAAACAGTAAAAGTGAAGGACGCCCTTGCTTTACCAATCAACTATTTTTAAAAATTTATTTTTATGGTCATTTAAATGGCGGCCTAAAAAAATACCTTCTTTTATAAATGCAGTTATGGGCTTGTAAAAGTTTTTTACCACTCAATTTTTGAAATAATAAATCAAATAACTAGTTTTTTCACCACCTGATGTATTGTGGAGGTAATGCTGAATAATATTTTATATTCATTATTCAAAGCAATAGAAACTAATATCATAAAGAATTTTATATTAAATGGTATTATATTAGGTGGTATAAATAAAAAGTAAATGTTTCTCGAATACTTGCATTATACACTATTCAGAGATTCCTATAAAAACAGGATTTATAAACTCCTAATCTTTTTTTATAAACTTAGCGGTATTACTATAATTATCGGCTACTTGAACCTGAATAAAATAAACCCCCTGCTCTATATCCTGAATATTAATGGTATGACTGTGAAATCCTTGGTGCATGGTATTTTTAGAGTAATTCCTAATCAATCTACCCGACATATCGTATATCTTAATACTCACATTTTCGGATTGTGGTAAGCTATATTGCAATTCCAAATATGAATTGGACGGAACAGGCTGAACATTTAATTGAAACATACTACTTGATTTGGTCGAGTTAAAACCCGTATTAGTGCAGTAAGCTGCTACTCCCAATAAACTTTTATGTAAGTTAAGCCTTCCTCCCGATACCGTTATATTTTCTAAATCGGTAAGAGAATCAACTCTGTTCATCATTATTTGCTTTAGGATGAGCGCCACCGAATCGGGTTGAGACTTATATAATTGAAGGAAGTATGGGCAAGCATATGAAATCATTGAAGCAACTGCACCTGCCACATGAGGAGTAGCCATAGAAGTTCCTGTTAAACCTGCATAAGAAAAATTTGGAGTGGTGCTATATACATTGGTACCCGGGGCACCTAAATCAATAGTTGTTAGCCCATAGGCCGCCCCTGTATTTTTTTCATCATTTCGGGTGGTATTAGTAACGGTTATTAAATACTCGCTGGCACAAGCAGTAGGTATGTCACCTGTAACATCAATATTAAAATTGGCATTAGCAGTGGCTCCCGCACTTAATATCCCAACTGCACCCAATGAGTCGTACATGGAGCACCAAATAGGGAAATTATTAGGATTACCATTATTAATACCAAAAGATGAATTGGTAGCAACAACAAAAGCACCTTCAGCACCTTGTGTTTGATTATACCTCTTTCTTTGTTGAAAAACATAGGCGTAGGCTTCTACCACTATCGATTCGTTGGAGCTTGAGCCTTGAACACACATTACCTGAGCATTCCAGTTTATGCCGGCAATCCCATTATTATTATTCCCAATAGCGGCTACTGTCCCCGAAACATGTGTTCCATGTTGGTCTGAGGTAATGTTAGCACTATTGGTATAAGCATTCCATCCATAGTAATCATCAATATAACCGTTGTTGTCATCATCTAATCCGTTATTCGGAATCTCAGCTCCGTTTCTCCAAAACCTTAAATCATCATGGGTTAAATCAAAACCACCATCAATAACAGCAACCACCACAGTATCACCGGCTGCGGTAATCCCACCTGTACAAAGTTCCCAAGCTTCGGGAGCGTCAATATCAGCATCGATAGTCCCATTGTTTTGACCTATATTGTGCATATCCCACTGATTGCCCATGGTAAAATAGGGATCGTCAGGTTCTAATATTCGTGATTGAACATAATGGTTAAACTGAACGGCTTTAGTTAAACGGTGGGCATTTATTTTTTGTAACAAGCTTTGTTCGTTAATATTATTACTATTAAATGAGAGCAACCAAATAGATAATGGTTTTGATAAGCATGATTCTACTTTTAACTCGTACCTTTTATCAAATGAAACTATTAGAGAATCAATATTATTATTTGCAAAAAGTTGTACAATTAGTTGTCCGGGAACGTGGTCAGAATTATCGGATTGTGCTAATAAATTGCCATTAATTGCTAAAATCATAATAATACTGCAAAAAGTTATTTTGATATTCATGGTAAGATAAAATAATAAATATATTTTTGTGTGTAAAGGTAATTATAAAAGCAATAAATTTAATTATTTCTGCTTTTTTAGAAAATTAATTTTTGAGGTATGTTAAAGAACAAATGGCTTATTGGAATAGGAGGCTTATTACTTATAATATTAATATATTATGTATTTATAGGAAAATCTAATAATGATGCTGATGTTTATACAGAGGTAAAACAAGGTGATTTTGAAATAAACGTATTTACTACCGGTGAGTTGGAAGCAAAGAATTCTGTAGATATTCAAGGCCCTTCGTCAGTACGGCAATTAGGGTTATGGCAAATAAAAATATCTGACCTTATACCTGAAGGGACTAATGTTAAGGAAGGCGATTATGTGGCCTCACTTGATAAAACCGAAATCTCCAATAAAATAAAAGAAGCTGAAAGTGAATTAGATAAAATACAAAGTCAATATACCCAAACTAAGTTAGATACAACTCTGCAATTAAGACAATCGAGAGATGATTTGGTGAATATGAGTTTTGATATGCAGCAAAAAGAAATTATACTTGAACAATCGGCCTATGAGCCACCTGCAACAATAAGGCAAGCACAACTTGATTTAGAAAAAAGTAAAAGAACCTATAACCAGGCTGTAAAGAATTACAGTATTAAGGAAAAGCAATTAGCTGCCAAAATGCAAGAAGTTTCAGCTTCGCTTAGTTTAACTTCCAACAAATTGCAATTGCTTAATAACACTTTAAAAGAGTTTACAGTAGTAGCTCCTAAAGATGGAATGGTTATTTACCAACGTGAATGGAGCGGAAAAAAGAAAGGAGTAGGTAGTACTATTAGTCCTTGGGAATCAACCGTGGCCACACTGCCTGACTTAACCACTATGATTAGTAAAACCTATGTAAATGAAGTAGATATTAGGAAGATAAAATTAAATCAGAAAGTAAATATTAGTATAGATGCTTATCCTGAAAAGAAACTAACCGGCATAGTAACATCAGTTGCTAACGTGGGTGAGCAAAATCCAAAATCAGATGCTAAAGTTTTTGAAGTAACCATACAAGTTAATGAAAAAGACACCTCGCTTCGCCCCAGTATGACTACCGGAAACAAAATATTGGTAGGAAAAGTAAACCAGGTTTTAATTATCCCCTTGGAATCTATACACAATAGCGGTGATACCTTAAGTTATGTATATGTAAAAGAGGGAATGAGCATAGCCAAGAGAGAAATTATTGTTGGACAGACTAACGAGAACAACGCCATAGTTAAAGAAGGTTTAAATAAGGGCGAAATAATCTATTTGTCCTTACCCAAAGAAGCCGAAAGTATGTCTGTTCAACGTTTGTCCAAGAAGAAATAGCATATGAACCAGCGCACACTATTTAACTTTCAGATAGCCCTTGATGCTATAAAGGCCAATAAATTCAGATCATTTTTAACTGCTTTAGGAATTATTTTTGGCGTAGCGGCAGTAATTGCCATGTTGGCTATTGGGAGTGGTGCCAAGCAAGAAATTTTGGAACAAATAAAATTGGTAGGGGTTAATAATATAGTAATTACCCCACTTACACAACAAAAAGAAAGTAAAGTAGAAGAAAACAAGAAAGAGGAGAAAAAGAAATTTTCGCCCGGATTAAATTTATTAGATATAAAAAGTATTCAAGAGATTATACCCGATATCAGCCATATTAGTCCCGAAGTTATTACCGAAACAAGTTTTGTTGCCAATGGCTTAACCCGAAGTGGAAAACTGATAGGAGTAACTACCGATTTTTTTGATATTTCAAATTTTACTTTCGAAGAAGGTTTCAGGTTTAACGAAAATCAGGAAAGCAACGGAGCACCGGTATGTATCATTGGGAAAGGGGTTAAAACAAAGTTTTTCAGTAAACAAGAAGCAATAGGTTCTTATATTAAATGTGGAACAATATGGTTAAAAGTAATTGGCGTTATTGAGGAGCAGAAATTCAGCAAAAATGCTATGCAAAATTTAGGCATCAGAGATTACAATATGGATATTTATACTCCATTAAAAACTATACTTATTCGTTACAAAAATCGTTCATTAATTACCAAGAGCATGCTCAACTCAGAGGAAAACAGTGATGAAGATAATGAGAATAGTGACAGCAACAATGACAATAATTCAATACATCAAATAGATCGCTTGGTGGTGCAACTTAATAATTCAGAGAAACTGGAAACTAGCTCAGAAATAATTAGTCGTTTACTGCAAAGAAGACATTACGGAGTTACCGATTTTGAAATAACAGTACCTATATTGTTGCTAAAACAACAGCAAAGAACCAAAGATATATTTAATTTTGTACTAGGTGCAATAGCGGGTATTTCGTTGCTTGTTGGCGGTATAGGAATTATGAATATTATGCTGGCATCGGTGTTGGAAAGAATTAAAGAAATTGGTATAAGACTTTCAATAGGTGCTACTAAAAAGGACATTGTTCAGCAATTTGTTTTTGAATCTATATTAATTAGTATTGGAGGTGGAATTGACGGTATTATATTAGGCATAATTTTAAGTAAAATTGTTAGTTTTGTTGCCCATATACCAACTATTATCTCTGTTTGGAGTATAGTTATTTCCTTTGGTGTATCAGCCTTAACAGGTTTGGCATTTGGAATAACACCGGCAAAGAACGCAGCACAACAAGACCCCATAAAATCATTACGATATGAGTAAATATAAATATATATTCTCCATACTGTTTACATTTATATATTGCCTTTCAGCTTTGGGTCAAGAAAGCAGTAAAAGTTTATCGTTACAAGAGATTATTGATTTGGCATTAAAACAATCGCCACAAGCTAAAGTTGCAGCAACCACTTATGGAAATAAATACTGGATATTTAAAACTTATAAATCTGATTACAAACCACAATTACGTTTAAACGGTACTCTACCCGAATTTACACGTTCTTATGAGAACGTAGCACAAAATGATGGTTCTTATGCTTATAGATTACGCCAAAGCTCAACATCATCAGTAAATTTAAATATGATGCAAAATATTGGTCTAACCGGTGGACAATTTTATGTTGGAAGCACACTTGACCGTTTGGATTTATTTGGTACGGTAAACAGTACAAGTTACTTGTCAAGTCCCTTTGTTTTGGGATTTAATCAGTCAATATTTGGTTACAATAATTTAAAATGGAGAAAAAAAATTGAACCTCTAAAGTACGAAGAAGCGCAAAAAGCCTATAACGAAGATATGGAAAATGTTGTAATTACGGCTACCAACTTGTTTTTTAACTTATTAATGGCGCAAAATATGGTAGAAATTCAGGAAAAGAATTTATCAAACAACGATACGCTATATAAAATTTCATTAGGGCGTTATAATTTGGGTAAAATAGCCGAAAATGAGTTGTTACAAATGGAATTAAGCGTAATGAATGCCCAAAATAATTTAGCCCAAGCCAAACTTGATGTGGAGTTGGGGACATTACAATTAAAAACTTTCTTAAAACTTAGCGGTAACGAAGAATTAACTTTAGAAAGCCCTACTCTACTACCCAATTTTGAGGTAAATGAAGTTTTAGCTCTTGAATCGGCAATGAATAACCGACAACAAATAGTATCCTACAAACGACAAAGGCTTGAAGCCGAAAGGGAAGTTGCACAAGCACGTGGTGAAAGGTTTAATCTCAATTTGAATGCTTCTTACGGGTTAACGCAAAGCTCGGCAGTAATCAGCAATGTTTATTCCAAACCACTTGAGCAACAACGATTACGTTTTGGGGTAGATATTCCTATCGTTGACTGGGGGCGTGCCAATGCAAAAATACAAACAGCTATTGCCAATCGGGAATTAATTAATTTGCAAATGGAACAAGCTGAACAAAACTTTAAACAAGAGGTTATTTTAGCCGTAAAACAACTGCAAATGTATAGACAAAAGCTGGTAGTAGCCCTTAAAGCCGACAGCATAACCCAAAAGCGCTACGATATTACCATAAAGCGTTATTTGATAGGTAAAATTGGAATAATTGACTTAAATATGGCTATTACTGATAAAAATCAAACTAAACAGGATTATATTTTGGCATTAAAAAACTATTGGAACGCATACTTTGAACTTAGAAGAAAAACTTTATACGATTTTGAGCAAAACAAACCCATTTTATACGTAAAATAACATTTATTTGGCAGTAATTTAATATTTATTTTTACAAGCAATCTTTTTTATTTATATTTGTCAAAAAATACAATCATGCTTACAACAATATTATTAGGTTTTTTAGGAGGGTTAGGCGGAGGTGAGATAATTCTTATTGTAGCCGTAATTTTACTTATGGTTGGTGGTAGGAAAATTCCTGAACTTATGAAAGGCCTAGGAAAAGGCATTAAAGAATTTAAAGATGCCTCCAAAGGAATAGAAGATAAAAGCGAAAAAAGTAATAACTAAATTCTCAAAATCTTTTATTGGCCAAAGAACTTATTCTTTGGCTTTTTTATTTTCGCTCCTCTGCATTATTCAGTGCTTTTTTCTTTTTTCACTATCTAATATCCATTTTAGCTTTTTAATAATTAATTTGTTTCCAAAGTTTCAAAGTATATGTTTTTGTAAAGTTCACAAATTATTATTACGTTAGCCCTTATAAAATTATTCATTAATTAAAAATACAATCATGAATATTTACAGGAAAATAGTATTTATTTTTTTTACATTTTTCCTGGTATTTCATCTTACCAACACTTTTATCTTTAATTTTGATAAGGTTACGCAAAATACCCGAATAAAATTTTGGGTGTTTAAATATATGTTTCCTTTCTTAAACCAAAACAACAAGGTTTTTGCCCCCGACCCCCCTTTTAACAGCCAGAAACTTTTAATAAGATACCGTAATGATAAGGGAGAATGGACCGCTTACCAGGACTTGCAGGCCGATATGATAAAACAATATAACAAAAACAGATTAAGTCCGGTTGGTTTTCAAATTAAATTCTACGATTATGTGTTACGCCATGCCTACGATGCACACATTTATACCGAATACTACCTTCAGAATATGGATAGTACATCCAAAATGAATTTGGACTCGTTAAGATACGCTTATTTGAATCATTATGATGGTTTTAGAATGGCTCAGCGCTACTTCTCAGATATGATTATTAAACAAGAAAAAGAACAGAAGTTTGATTCCTTACAGTTTAAGATTAATTTTCACTACCCCGAAAAATATAATGCACAACCTCTTGATAAAATAAAAACCACTACCCTAACCATTAACTTCCCTCCTTTGCCGGTTATTGATAATTATTACCCTAATCATGATAAAAGCAAAAATTAATCATATTTTTAACCGCTTAGTTGATCATAGCACTTTAGAATTTAAGGCTGTAAATACTATTACCTTATTTAAAAACAGCTTATTAATATTTTTGTTTTTATATTTTATACAGTTTCTTCCAATAGCCAAGTATTTTTTGGGGCCTGATAATTATATGGTTCCTTATTACAAATCGTCAAATATTTTTCTAAAACCCCTGAACTTATTGGAAGGCAATGCCTTTAGCCAATATTATTTATTCTTCAATATTGGTATTTTATTCTTCATAGCAGCTTACTTTTTTCTGCCATTAAAACGAATTAGTTTAGTTGTAATTTACATTCTCCTTATGAATATATACCATAAAACAGCACCCCTACAAAACGGTGGCTTTAGTTTGCTCACAATGGTATTTTTTATGTTGTTGTTTATTGATGAACATGCTGCCAACACCAAGAATTTTTATTGGCGCACTATTAAACTGGCTATTTGTAATTTTGGTTTTTTGCTTATCAGGCTTCAAATTGTTACCTTGTATTTAGTGGCAAGTTGGTACAAATTGCAGGGTCAAACCTGGATTGACGGAACAGCCTTTTATTATGTGCTTTATAACGAAATGTACACCCAGCCTTTATTTACTAATGCTTTTATTGATAATACTTTTATTATTAAATCGGTTTCGTGGTTTACATTATTGTTTCAAATGCTTTTCCCATTTTTTGTTTGGATAAAGAAAACCAAAAAAATAATGATTGCTGCAGGAGTGTTTTTTCATGTTATGATAGCTTGGATGATGGGTATTGTGGACTTTGGGATTATCATGATATTGATGTACACCATGTTTAACACCGAAGAATTTAATACTAAAGTGTTGAACATTTTTAGGTGGAAGAGCAAGGCAAATATTCAGGAACAAAGCACCTAATTTTGCTCATTATAACATTTTACAACCTCGGGAATTTTCTTGTATTCAAAATCCTTGTCACTCATTATTTTCAAACAATCATCATAAGACGATACTAACTCACGTAATACTTTTTTATAAGTTAATCGAGGAAAATAAACCAACTCGCCTTCTTTTGTTTCGTAATAAAAATCTTTGTCCCCCTCTGAAGCAATGCCTCCTTCTTCATAACTCCGGGCAGCTCCTATTTTTCTGACATATTCATATTCATACAAGGTAACTTTTCCTTCTTGAGCTTTATGCATAAAGACTAATCCCTTCCTATGAATGGTCTCTCCCCGCTCACATTTCTTTGTATAGTACTCTTCATTGTTAAAACTGTACATTTTTATTTGCCACACATTAAATTTATGAGAATATCCTTTATCGTCTCTTAAATCAACAATATGGTAGTTATTATTATTTCCAATATCATAAGGTATTTTTCCTCGTACAGTATCGCCATTATTTGTAACTACATAGCCCGGGTAAAACATTTTTTGTGCTTTTAGCGGATGAAATGCAACGCTGAGAAAAATAAAAAAAATTATATTTGTAAAAATATGAATTGGTTTTCTCATTTTAATATTATATTTGAGTGCTAAAATAATTATTCATTTCACAATTCAATAACATGAAAATTAATATTCTACTTATAGCTATGATTTTTAGTACATTCTGTTATGCACAAAGTGGAACAGCTGATGCAAAAATTCAAAATGCTTTATGCAAAGATTGGAAAATTGTTGCTTATGAAATGTTTGGTACTGTAAACCAACCGGAAGATAACGAAGCAAACGATCATATCCTCTTAAATAGTGATTTTACGTGTACTATTGTTGAACACGGGGTTACTACCAACGGAAAATGGTCAACCAACGCCTCATTATCATATTTTGCAGTGCTTCCCTCAAACTCAAAAACCCGCAGGGTATATAACATCATACAGAATAACGGTAACGAAATGAAAGTAAATTATCAAGACTCTGTTTTAGTGAAAAGAATTTATCATTTAAAGGCAAAATAAATTTTCATTTAATTTCTTTTGGCTTCCATGTTATAGCACCTTATGGATTTTTTTCTTGTAGGGATATTCCTTTTATGAGTGTTGGCGTTCCAATTGATTTTACATTCCCACCATATAGATTATTCCGTAAAATATTAATTATCTAAGATATTATTATTCCATTAATTCCCTATTTGAATGAATACCTATTATTCTTAACAGGTTTCAATCAACAAGCAATTGAAGGATCCAACTTTTGGAGATTTATTTATAGTTTTTTGCTTTTCTTTTATTCTATTTACCAAACGTTCCAATTTGAGTAAAGTTTCTATTTTCATCTATTCTGCCATGCTGTATTTATGATGAGGACAACACTGCGGTTTTCTGTTGTGAACAACTCTTACACCAACTTCTGAATCTGACAAGATAAGTGCTAATAAGGTTGTACATTTCAATAAATATACAATGAGAAATCTCTAAAAGTCAACAATATGTTTGTTGATACTTAATATGCCCCTGCGGAAGGCATCAATTTTGAAAAAATGTACTTAAACTGCTTTAACCATTATTTTTTCAGATGGCTTAGACATCATAGCGAACAAGGTTCAGGAATAGGAAATAGCTTTGAATTGTGCATTAACCTTTGGCAATAGTATCCTACTATTATTTGAATTTCAGCCATTACTCCATTTATAGCACCATATAAAATATTATAACACGAAACTCCATATAAATGAGTTTATGCCATCTTCTCAACCGTTTAAAGCCCGGCAATTGTGCTGTAAGAATTAGTAATATTACTGGTTGAGCTATTTAACAATAGAATATTTAGAATAAAACGGATAAAACAGCTTATCATACTCAGGAATAATATTAGAAACACAATAAGTAATCAAATACTTATCCAATGTCTTAATCCTGATAGGTATAAAGTTTATTTCCGGTAGTCATATCAATTAGCTTTCAAGGGTACTTTTTTCTTATTATTTTGATATAAAATTAGAATAGCGCTAAAAAAGAAAGGTACAGCAGGAATTTTATAACGTACCAAAGCACCAAAGTTACTTGTGCTTAAACCAACCGAAAACGCAAATGAAATAGCAAATACCAAACTAAAAATTAGTAAGGGCTGTCCTCTAACCTGTTTATAGGCTTCTTTGAAACCCACTCGAAATAAAAAAACTATAAAAACAATTAAAATTATAGTGTTTTCCACAGCAGCAACCAACATCACAATGTTTCTAGACTGCCACAACTGGGGGTAAAATAAACCGGCAAAAGTAGCAATTGGAGCTTTTCTTACTAAACTCCCGAAAGAACCATCAAATTCCCCAATATCAAAAGAGTTTCCTTCATAATAGTCCTTTTTAAGGTCTTGCTGGGTTACAATAGCCTTATCCACAATTTTATCTAATGACGAATAATCGCCAAAACTGCTGGACAAAGAAGATAGTCCAAAATATCCAATTATACCAATAGCAGCAAAAATTACCGGAGTTATAAGAAATTTCACTATAGGATTAGTAATTACTCTAATTCTATCAAAGGAAAACCAAATTAAGGACCCCGGAACTAAAGCAATAAAAATATAGGGCTTAATGATAATTATAAGCCATGCAAAAAAAATCATGTAGAAAGTATTGCTTATAATATTATTACGTTTTATAAAAACATTATAAAAAGAATAGGTAAACCAACACACTGCCATAAGTGTAACATTATCTTTTAAAACTCCTGACCCCCAAAACAAAACCGAAGGAACAAACAATATACTAATAGCCAATTGCTTAGTGTTTTCACGATATAACTCCGTAAATAATAAAAACAAACGCCATACTCCACTAAATGAAATGGCTGAAAATATGACAGAGGTAATTAGATAACTATCAAAACAAAAAAAGTTAACTATGTTAGTAATTCTAACTATGGTAAAAGCCTGAGGATCGAAAAAATACAAGGGCCAACCGGTGGCTGAGGTAAAATATGAATAAGTTTGGAGGGTTAAATTTTTATCGCTTGACATAATTTCGAGATACCTCCAAAAGTTGATTTTACGTAATTTTTCTAAAACCAAAGCACTCTCATAATACCCAATAGTATCACCCCCTTTATAATAAAGGGTGTAAACAAGGGCTAATGCTATACCTCCTAAAATTTTAACAAATAAGCCGCTTAAAAAATATTTATAGCTTGGATTTCTATTAATGTTTTTACTCATTATGCTTTGCCCGATAAGATATATAATGGCAAGATAAAAGGGTAACAGAATAAAATCTGCAAAACTTAATAGCATATTTTAGATTGATTTTTTTTTCAAAGGTAAAACAAATAGCTTAACATTGTTGCAATGAAAAAATATAATATCATCTATATTTCCTATGATGGAATGACCGATCCATTGGGTCAATCACAGGTTTTACCGTATCTAAAAGGTTTATCAGCTTTTAATTTTGCTATAGATTTAATCAGTTTTGAAAAAGAAAACAGGTTTATTGAAAAAAAATCTATCATAGAAAATTACATTAAAGGTTCAATCATACATTGGCATCCCTTAAAGTATCATCAAAAACCTTCAGTATTCTCAACCCTATACGATATTTGGGTAATGAATAAAGAAGTCAAACGCATCGTAAAACAGCGTGATGTTTCATTAATCCATTGTAGAAGTTATATTACCTCATTAGTAGGATTAGGTTTTAAGTTAAAATATAAAATTCCATTTATTTTTGACATGCGCGGGTTCTGGGCAGATGAGCGCGTGGATGGTAAAATATGGGATTTAAGGAATCCTTTATTCAAAAGTATTTATAACTATTTTAAAAGAAAAGAAAAACAATTTATCGTTCACAGCGATTACATAATTAGCCTTACCCATAATGCAAAAAATGAAATATTAAGTTGGAAATTTGAACATCTTTTTACTCCAAAAATTCAGGTAATTCCGTGTTGTGCCGATTTTAATCATTTTAATACTGAAAATATTAACACCGAAAAATTAAATCAATACCGAGAAAAGCTTGGACTTTCACTGAATGATTTTGTAATTTCATACATAGGCTCATTGGGAACGTGGTATATGATTGATGAAATGATGGAATTTTACAGTATTGCCAATAAAAAAATTAAAGATTGCAAGTTTTTAATCCTAACAACCGATAATCCTGAAATTGCCTATAAGGCTGCACAAAAATTTAATATTGATAAAAATTCCATAATACTTAAAAAAGCCGACCGTAATGATATGCCATATTATATTGCATTGAGCAGTTTCTCTATGTTTTTTATAAAACCGGCTTTTTCTAAGAAAGCCTCCTCCCCTACCAAATTAGCCGAAATATTGGGTATGGGTATCCCGGTAATTTGTAATGCTTTTGTGGGCGATGTTGAAGAAATTATTACCAAGAATAAAGTAGGTTTTGCCATTCGTGACTTTTCATCCAATGCATACCGGGAAGCTATTGACAATATGCTAAGTTTTTTACCTGCTCCAAAAAATAAAATAATTGAAGCTGCGCATCATTATGCTTCGCTTAATGATGGGGTAAAAAAATATTATGAAGTGTACGCTGAGGTATTAAACATCAGGAATGATGATACGACTCACCCTTAATAATTGTAAATGCACGATAAATTTGTTCTACGAAGAACAATCTAACCATTTGATGTGAGAAAGTAAGTTTAGATAAAGACAATGTATAGTCGGCACGTTTATATAATTCATCACTAAAGCCATAAGCCCCACCAATGACAAACACCAAGCGTTTGGTTGACTTCAATAAATGATTTTCTAGGTAAGCCGCAAAGTTAACAGAGCTAAGTTCTTTTCCTTGTTCATCTAAAAGTACAACAAAGTCATTGTTCTCAATTTTAGATATTAATAAATCAGAATCTTGTTTTTTTATTTGTTGAATATTATTCTGGCTATTGGTTTTTCCGGGATTGATCGTAATAATTTCAAAATTAGAATAATGGTTTATTCTTTTTGTATATTTATTTATTCCTTCCAACAAGTAATTTTCGGTTGTTTTCCCTATTTGAAGTAATATTATTTTCATGATTTATCTTTAAATATGAAGCGAGAAAAATATATACTCTTATTTTTTTAAATTTGTTGCAACAATACAAATATTAAATTCTAAAATAAAAAATAATGAAAATATATACCAAAACCGGGGATAAGGGTCAGACTTCTTTAATAGGTGGAACGAGAGTCCCAAAATATCATTTACGCATTGAATCGTATGGTACTGTTGATGAGTTAAATTCATGGGTAGGTTTAATTAAAGACCAGATGAGTGATGAAGAATCAGTAAATATATTGAGTGAAATACAAGACAGATTATTTACGATTGGCTCTAATTTGGCTTCAGACCCCGAAAGAAGTAAGATGAAGATACCCGATTTACACGAATATGATGTTGAATTATTAGAAAAACATATTGATAAAATGAATGAGGTACTGCCTGTTATGCGTTCGTTTATTTTACCCGGAGGGCATACTACCATCAGCTATTGCCACATAGCCCGCTGTGTGTGCCGAAGAGCCGAAAGAAATGTGATTAAACTCAATGAGGAAAGTTTTGTAAATGATATTATTGTTAAATACCTGAATCGTTTGAGTGATTTTCTGTTTGTATTATCGCGCTACAACGGCCACTTATTGAAGGTTAGCGATATTCCATGGAAAGCCAGAATGTAAAGAAGTTGGCTTATACCTTATTGCGGGTACTCTATTCTTAGGTGATAAATGTTGCTTAATTTTTTCTTGAAAATACGTTTAATAACTGTAATATTTTTAAAAGTTACATCAGCATTGGCAAACTGTCCCTGAGCTATTTGTGAGTCAATAATTCTGTCCACTAATTTATCTAAACTTTGGGCATCATAATGCTTCAAGCTTCGTGATGCCGCCTCCACCGAGTCGGCCATCATTAATACCGCTGTTTCTTTGCTGAAAGGTATTGGACCGGGATATTGAAAAACACTAACATCGATCTCCTCATCAGGAAAATTTTTAAGAAACGATTGATAAAAGTATTGTGCTTTAGTAGTACCATGATGGGTTCTTATGAAGTCAATAATCTGGTCGGGCAAATTATTTTCTTTGGCTATTTCAATCCCTTTGTTTACATGGCCTGTAATAATAGCCGCGCTCTCTTCAAAACTTAACTCATTATGCGGGTTAACCTCTGATGACTGGTTTTCGATAAAATACAGGGGCATTTCCATTTTTCCAATATCGTGATACAAAGCACCTGTACGAATTAACAGTGAGGAGCCGCCAATAGCAATAATAGCCTCTTCGGCTAAATTAGCCACCTGTAATGAGTGTTGAAAAGTTCCAGGGGCTTTTAATGCCAATGCTCGTAAAAGCGGTGAGTTAATATCGCTTAACTCCATTAATGTTACTTCAGAAACAAAACCAAATATTTTCTCGAAAATAAAAATTCCGGGATATACAAAAAGTACAGAGGCTGCACTTACTCCAAACCACTGAATAGTTATCCAATTGATATTTCTAAACGAGCCGTCAACCATCACGGAGAAAGATAAAAAGGCAAGACAGTAGGAAAGAAATATAATCCCCACAGTAATAAACAACCTTGAGCGATGGTACATATCAATAATACTGAACACAGCAATAAATCCGGCAATAATTTGTATAAAGGCAAATTCATAAGGATTAGGCGCAACCATGGCTATGATGAGCGAAATAGCCAAGTGCATAAACAAAGCAACTCTTGTGGAAAAGAAAGAGCGTACCAAAACAGGGAAAAAACAATATGGTAAAATATATATACTGGTAATTTTAAAACGTAAGGCTATTCCGGTAATGGTAGCGGCCAGCACAATATTCAGCAAAATAAATATTAACACCCTATTATCGGCCAGCAAGTCTTTTCGGAACAAGGCCAAAAAAATAATCATTAAGGATATGCTTAATGCAACCATTACAAACTGTCCTCCAACAATGTAATATAAATTAGAATTTCCTCCGGTTTGACTTAAATACTCGGCCTTCAAAGATTCCAAAACTTTATATTTTTCGGAATCCACAATTTCTCCTCTCGAAATTATTCTCTGCCCTTTTTGCTTCATATCACGGGTCAAAGAAATATTGTCTAACTGTTCTTTTTGTGCTTTTGACGTTGTTAGTGGATCAAAAACAATATTATGTTGCAATAAACTTTCGAAAACATGAAAAATTAATTTTGAGTGAATATCCGGTTGATGGGAAATTCTTTCTTTAAGCAATACAAAAGCGCTGTTAATGGTAAGCAAACTATTCAGTTCTGTTTCCTCAGCTATATGGTTGTTTAATACATAAATAGTATATCCTTCGGGTCTGTTATCAATTAAATTGTTAGTTTCAATAATTCCCGATTTATAAATTTCGCTCAATAAGGATTGTGCAAATTCTTTATTTATTTTATAGCTTTTGTTTTTAGGCAAAATACCCATATTAGCAGCATCTTCATCAAACACTCTTGGAAATTCTTTTTCAATACGAGCATATACCGATGGGTCAACTTTAAAATATGGTTTGCTGTTATTAATAAGTTCGTTTTGTTCTTGTTTAATTTCCTCGTCAGATTTATTAATCCCAAAATCAAAAGGGGCTATTAAATCTTCGTGTAACCAAGGCTTGTTTTTTTGATAATTGTACTTAAAACTTATATTTTTCGGGAAAACATATACAATAAAAGAAACACTGATTATTACAAGAAAAATTTTATAAAATACATCGTGTTTGGTGGCTATATATTCTTTAAATTTATTAAGCATATTAATTATTATACATCAGTGTAATTTGCAAATTTAGCTTAAAAAAGTGAGCTAATATGAAACAATTAAAATTTTTAAAATAAAAATCAAAGGTTTAGGCTTTACAAAAAAACTTATCTCTATTATAAATTTCAATCCTTTTAAAGTTGAATAATGACAAATCAAGATTATTAACTTATAAAACATTGCATTTTGCCATTAAATTAAATAGATTGAATTTTTGTATTATTATACCTAAATTTGCGCCACAATAAAAATAATATATTATAAATTATGAATGAAGTTTATATAGTATCTGCTGCCCGTACTGCCATAGGTGGATTTGGTGGAGGCTTATCATCAGTATCTGCAACCAAATTAGGTGCTGCAAGTATTAAAGGTGCACTCGAAAAAATTAATCTTAAACCCGAAGAAGTACAGGAAGTGTATATGGGTTGCGTAATTCAAGGAAATTTAGGCCAGGCTCCGGCTCGTCAAGCAGCAAAATTTGCCGGCCTTCCCGACAATGTAATATGCACCACCGTTAACAAAGTTTGTGCCTCAGGAATGAAAGCAGTAACCTTAGCCGCTCAAACTATTATGCTTGGGCAGCAAGATGTTGTTGTAGCCGGAGGCATGGAAAATATGAGTCAGGCTCCTTACTATTTAGAACAGGCTCGTTATGGTTACAAATTCGGGAATGGTACTTTAATAGATTCTATTTCTAAAGATGGCTTAACAGATGTTTATCATAATTACGCTATGGGTGTAGCTGCTGAGCTTTGTGCCAGCGAATGTAAAATTAGCCGTGAAGAACAGGATGCTTTTGCTGTTGAATCGTACAAAAGAAGCGCAAAAGCATGGAGTGAAGGCAAGTTTGACAATGAAATAGTGCCTGTTGAAATACCTCAAAAGAAAGGCGACCCTATTATTGTTAAACATGACGAAGAATATAAAAACGTTAAGTTTGAGAAAATACCTAGTTTAAATCCTGTTTTTAAAAAAGACGGAACAGTAACTGCTGCCAATGCTTCTACCATTAATGATGGGGCTTCGGCACTGGTGTTAATGAGCAAGCAAAAAATGGAACAATTAGGATTAAAGCCATTAGCTAAAATTTTGAGTTTTGCCGATGCTGAGCAAGCGCCTGAGTGGTTTACTACTTCGCCTAGCAAAGCTATTCCGGCTGCTTTGGCCAAAATTGGCAAAACAGTTGCCGATGTTGATTATTTTGAAATTAATGAAGCTTTCTCCGTGGTAAGTTTAGTTAATAACAAAGAAATGAAAATAGATCCAGCAAAAGTTAATGTTAACGGTGGGGCTGTATCTTTAGGACATCCGCTTGGTTCATCAGGTTCAAGAATTTTGGTTACTTTAGTAAATGTTTTACATCAAAATAATGCAAAAATAGGTGTGGCCGGTATTTGTAACGGTGGTGGTGGCGCTACGGCTGTTGTTATTGAAAAATGCTAATCAATATTAATAATGGTATAAAAACTGTTTAAACAGTTTTTATACCCTGTTACCAAACAATAATTACTATTCAATCATGTATGGTATTTGCCATTTAAGTGTAGTTCCGGTACGAGCAGAAGCTGCCGACCAAAGTGAAATGATAAGTCAATTATTGTTTGGTGAACATTTTACTATTCTTGAAACTACCAAAAAATGGATAAAAATTGAAAATGCTTGGGATAATTATCAAGGATGGATTTCAGCCAAACAGTTTGTAAGTATTGATAAAACTTTTTTTGACACTTTAAACAACACCCCGCAAAAACTGGCTGGTGATTTAGTACAATTGGTTAACAACAAGAGCAGCCGAGAAAATATTGCTATAGTATTAGGAAGTGTTTTACCTATGTGGCAAAACAATAGTTTAACCTTAGGCCAACTTAATTATTCATTTGATGGTAATTTGCAAGAAACCTATAGTAATCAAAACAAAAGGAATGCCTTAATTGAAGCCGCATTTATGTACCTTAACAGTCCGTATTTATGGGGCGGAAAAAGTCCCTTTGGTATTGATTGTAGCGGCTTTACTCAAATGGCATTTAAGTTATGCCATATCAAACTGCCCCGCGATGCATGGCAACAAGCACAACACGGAGAGGCTTTAAGTTTTGTTGAAGAAGCCTTACCAGGTGATTTAGCCTTTTTTGACAATGAAGAAGGAAAAATAATTCATGTGGGCATAGTACTTAGAAACAACAAAATTATTCACGCCAGTGGAATGGTTAGAATTGACAGTTTTGATCATCAAGGAATATACCATGAGGAAAGCAAAGTTTACTCGCACAATTTGAGAATCATTAAAAATGTTTTAGGAGCCTAGCCTATACCATGAAGAAATTGTTATGGATATTGATGTTGCAAGTACCATTTACTTATACTTTAGCTCAACATAATCTCAAGAATGGTTTCGATAAAGAAGAATATATAAAGTTAATGTATATTTCCTCTCGCCAAACCGATACTCCTTGGGTAAGCCCTAAATATCCTATCCCCGATGGTTTTCAAATGATTTATAGAAGTGCGGTTACTGGATTGGATAATCGTTGGGATTTATGGCTTAACAGCAATCAGCAATTAGCGGTTATCAGTATCAGAGGAACAACACAAAAAGGAATAAGCTGGCTTGAAAATTTTTTTGCTGCGATGCAACCGGCACAAGGCTCAATACAAATATCAAAACATTATACTTTTACCTACAAAATGGCGCACGATGCTCGAGCCGCAGTGCACACCGGATGGTTAATAGCTACAGCCTGTTTATCGCAAACCATCATTCCAAAAATTGACTCATTATATAGTACCGGGGTAAAGAATATATTAATTGTGGGGCACAGTCAAGGAGGCGCCATAGCTTTCCTGCTAACTGCACATTTACACTATTTACAACAAGCTCAACAGCTACCAAAAGACATATTTTTTAAAACCTATTGCAGTGCTGCACCCAAGCCCGGAAACATATATTTTGCTTACGATTATGAAAGTTACACCCAGCAAGGTTTAGCTTATAATATTATTAATACTGCCGATTGGGTTCCCGAAACTCCGGCAACCATACAAACCGTTAACGATTTTAATGAAGTAAATCCTTTTACGGATATTCGAAAATCAACAAAAAAACAAAAAATAGGCACTAAAATTGCTATACGTACGGTTTATCGCAATTTGGTTCATCCTACTTCAAAAGCTCAAAGAAAAAATCAGAAATACCTAGGAAAGAAAGTCTATAAAATAGTAAAAAAAACACTCCCCGAGCTTAAATTACAAGCCTATACCAAGAGCAGTTATTACGTTAGAGCCGGTAATATAATTACCCTTAACGGAGATGATGAATATTTTCATTTATTTCCTCAAGATAAGAATAAAGTATTTACACACCACTCTTGGGAGTCGTACTTGTATTTGATAAATAAATACAATGATGCCATAAAAAGCAAACCATGAAAAGGAAGATATTACTGGTAGAAGACGAAGATAACCTGAGAAGCACTATTGCTCTAAACCTAGAGTTAGAAGGTTATGAGGTAATATGTGCCGAAAATGGAAAGGAAGCGTTACAACTTTTTCATTCCGAAAAATTTGACATTATTGTTTTGGATATTATGCTGCCCGAAATAAACGGGATTGATGTTTGTATTGAGATTAGAAAAGAAAATAAGAAAATACCTATATTGTTCTTATCGGCCAAAAGTATGAGTGCAGAGCGGGTTATTGGACTAAAAGCCGGAGCTGATGATTATTTAACTAAGCCCTTTAATCTCGAAGAGTTAATATTGCGTGTAGATATATTAATAAAACGTGGCTTGCCTGCCGATAATAGTTCCATTAAACTAGTGAATATTAATGGTAGGCTGGTAAACTTTGACACTTATCAATACATTGATATTAACGGTAAAACAGAACATTTAAGTAAAAAAGAAACCTTATTGCTAAAATTATTGGTTAAAAATAAAAATAAGGTTGTTTCAAGAGAGGAAATTTTAGAGAAAGTATGGGAGCAAGAGGTTATTACTACCGGTCGTACTATTGATAATTTTATTCTGGCTTTTCGAAAATATTTTGAGACCGACCCATCAAAACCTGTCTTTTTTAAATCAGTTAGAGGTGTGGGATACAAATTTGAAGATTTCTTGTAGGATATTCATAAATTTATATACATTTACAACCTATTTTTTACTTTCATGAAAACAAATCTACTCTTGCTTTTAACTGTTGCTCTCTTTATTACAACGGCACAAGCACAAATCTCAATTACCGACTCTGATATGCCAAGTACCAATAACATCTATTTGCGTGACAAGGCCGGCAACACAAGCATTATTGACCTTAGCGTTACAGGAGCCAACACCACTTGGGATTACTCTGCACTAACCAGCAATGGGTTAGATACTATTAATTATGTTTCTGTGTCATCAACGCCTTTAGCTTATCAGTTCTATTTCAATAATCCTCTGTCGCCAAATTATAATTCTGATTTAGCTATTGATGGGTTAGACTTTCCAACTATTCCTAACTCGCCCGTTACAATTACCAATGTAATTAATTATTTTAAAATTTCTTCTGATGGATATTACCAAACAGGTTTTGGTGCAACAATTAGCAGTATTCCTGCTTCTATTAAGTACAGCCCACGCGATAAAGTTTTACCTTTCCCATGCACCTATGGAATTACAGAATCTAATGATTTTGCTTGGGATTTTCAGATTCCGGCATTAGGCTCTTATGGGCAGCAAAAGACTAGAACTGTTGAGGTTGACGGTTGGGGAACACTCAAGCTTCCAAACGGAGGTAACTATGATGTTTTGCGAGTAAAATCAACTATAAGCGGTATTGATACTATTTATGTAGATCAGTTGGGTTTTGGTTTTTCTGTACCTAGAACCCAAATAGAATATAAATGGTATGCCAAAAACGAAGGCGAACCGGTACTTACCGTTAATGTAAATGTGATTATGAACAACCCGGTAATTTCAGGGGCAAATTATAAACATCATGAGCCTAACGGCTTACAAAAAATAAATATGCTGCAAACCGGATTAATAGCTAATCCTAACCCTGCTGTAGATATGGTTAGCATAAAATATTTTACTCCCGAACAAGGTAACATCACCATAGAGCTAAGTGATATAGCCGGCAAAAAAGTTATCAGTGTTAATGATGTTTGCACTGCTCATATAAATAATGAATATAAAATAGATATTTCAATGCTCCCAAAAGGATATTACAATTTACAAGTAACTCAGAACGGAAGTGTGAATACTGCAAAATTGATTATCAATTAGTTTTAAGAATAATCCCGTCCAACAAAAAAAGGAAACAGTCATAAAGTGCTGTTTCCTTTTTTTATTAAAAAGCAGGTCTATAAGCCGGATTCTGTCTGTAGGCGAGCCTACAGTTCTATCATTTATCTGCGATGTTAATCACTTAACACCTGAATCAACCTACCCTCCACTACTTGCTTATGCAACTGAAACGGGCAGCCTCAGAGGCTTATCACCTATAGTGGTATATTTGGTCTTTCAACCCATAAGGTTTGCCAAGCAAACATAGTTACCTATGCTTCGGTGGTCTCTTACACCACCATTTCACCCTTACCTGCAAAAGCAGGTGGTATATTTTCTGTTGCACTATCTGTACCAACGAGATATTGCCCGTTAATCCTTCCTGTTAGGAAGTATGGTGCCCTATGTTGTCCGGACTTTCCTCCCCAAAAATAATGAGGCGATAGAACGACCTGCAAGTACAAAGATACGAATTTTTATATAGTGGTTAGAGCAATATTAACGGACTCCTCTATTTCTTGAACCAAGTTTTGACTTTGGTGCTTCATAAATTTTAAACCCGTAACTTTTTCATAAAGCTCAATATACCTTTCAGATATTTCATTTACCCAACTATATGTCATTTCAGGTATGCTTTGCCCCTCTTTGCCCTGGAAATTATTTTTGATGAGCCACTCGCGCACAAATTCTTTTGACAGTTGCTTTTGCTTTTCGCCCTTTAATTGGCGTTCTTCGTAGCCTTCGCTAATAAAATAGCGTGATGAGTCGGGTGTATGAATTTCATCAATCAAATATATTTGTTGATTATATAAACCAAATTCGTATTTGGTGTCAACCAAAATTAATCCCTTATCAACTGCCATTTGTGTGCCACGTGCAAAAAGTTGCAGAGCTATTTTTTCTAACTTTAAATAAATATCTTCAGGTACAATTTTTTGAGCAATAATTTCCTCTTTTGATATGTCCAAATCATGTCCTGCATCTGCCTTGGTGGTTGGTGTAATTATAGGTTCAGGCAATTTATCATTTTCTTTTAATCCTTCTGGCAGACTTACTCCGCATAAAGTTCTTTTACCTGCCACATACTCGCGTGCTGCATGACCAGCCAAATATCCTCTTACTACTATTTCAACTTTAATAGGCTCGCATTTTAAACCTATACTAACCATTGGATGGGGGCTGTTGAGTAGCCAATTGGGCACTATATCTTTTGTAGCATCTAAGAAAATATGAGCAATTTGGTTCAGCACTTGTCCTTTATAAGGTATTCCTTTAGGTAATACAACATCAAAGGCCGAAATTCTGTCGGTAGCAATCATAACCACTTTATCGTGATTTATGCTATACACATCTCTTACTTTACCTTTATAAAAAGCTGTTTGTCCTTTAAAATTAAAATTTGTACCGGTTAATGTTTGCATATTCAAATATTTATTTCTCCCTGAAAAACCTGTTTGGCTTGGCCAATTAAATATATTTGGTTAAATTCTTTATGATTATTTGTACTAAAGCGAACACTCAATTGGCCACCACCGGTTAAAACATTTATCTTATATTTTTGTTTATCTTTTTGTAATAAAGCATATGATATGGCAGAAGCTGTAACCCCCGTTCCACATGAAAGTGTTTCATTTTCTACACCACGCTCATAAGTACGTACCATCAGCTTTTGCTTGTTTATCTCAACAAAATTTACATTTATTCCTTGTTTAGCATAACGCTTATGATAACGTATTTTTTTTCCTTCCTTAAAAACATCAAGTTCCTTTACCTGTTTGGTAAAAGTTACATAGTGGGGCGATCCGGTATTCAGCTCAAAATTATTTCCAATTTTTTTAATATCTTTTACATCGTTTAGTTTAAGACAAATTACCCCATTCTTCAAAACTTCACCTTCGTGCAAACCATCATAGGCCATAAAATGAGTTTTGTTTTTTATCATCCCTAGGTATTGTGCAAAAGCAATGGCACATCTGCCGCCATTGCCACACATAGAGCCTATATTTCCATCGGCATTGTAATAAAGCATTTCAAAATCTGCTTTACGGCTTTTACGTACTATAATCAAACCATCAGCTCCAATACCAAATTGACGGTTGCATAAAGTATTTATTTGTTTTTTTGACGGAACAACAAAGTGTTTGTCTCTTCCATCAATCATAACAAAATCGTTACCGGTTCCTTGGTATTTGTAAAAATTAATTTTCAATTAGTGTGGTAGTATTTTTGAAATTTGACTTTGCAAATAAGCATCACTTATTCTTTCGTAGTTTTTATATTCGTTTATCAAATCGAGTAAATATAAGGTTTCTCCGTATTTCAAAATGTAATCATCTTTATACGAAAACAAAACCAACTCTTCATTAATATTTAAACCATATAAAATAATTTTATTCTTTGAGGCTTTATAACCCTTGTAATTGATGGGGCTTTTCCATAATTCAACTTTTACTTTTTGTGTTTGCTTTTTGCTTTCATCTTTGGTATTGCTTATTACACTTAAAAGTGAATCGTTCTTTACATTCTTGCTCGCAGTATTTTGTGCATCAATTGGTATAATTGATATTTCGCGCTCGGCTAACAGTTCTTCCTTTTTAATAGTTATTTCTTCTTCTTCAAGCATCTTAACCATAGAGGAGTCGCTTTCAATGGTAGTATCAACAGCCATTTTACCTGCATTAATGGCAATGCTTTCTTTTTTTATTTTATCTCCTGTCTGATTAGTGTTTGGCTTTACAATAGTTTCGTTTTTTACCGAAAGTGTGTCATTCTTTTTCTCATAATTTGTTACTTCCATCATTTGTTTAACTATTTGAGGCAATAAATCAACCGAAATTTTATTTTCGTTGGTAATTACAGAATTGTAATAAACCAATATACCACCACCTAACATTCCTATCAGAAGGCCAAGCATAAAGTAACTTATTTTTGGGCGTTTCTCAAACATAATTTTAAACTTTGCAAAGATAGCAATTACTAATTAGTTTAAAGAGTGATTTTAAAGAAATTAGCATAAAACAATTCATCACTACATGTTGCATTACTTCCATAAATGTATAATTAAAAAGTATAAAAAAACCATTTAATAGTTAGCAAATATTTTAGCACATTTGTGGTCATAATGTATGATTTTTAGTTAAAATGCAGGATAAAATTGAAGCTATTGTTGAATTAGGTCTTTATATGGGCGATATAGCTCAAGGAGTACACCATAAAAGCAAGAAAGAAATTTATCAGAAATATAAGGAAAGTACTCATCAAATTATTTGTCAGGTTGAGAAAAAAAATGCCTGGTTTACCGAAAAAAATATTCATTATTGTTTAAACAGTTGGGCAAAAGCGCTTAGTAAAGATAATATTGAGTACTGGCTTAGCCAATACAACATTAAGGCTAATCATCACACAAAAAATATAGGTGTCATTATGGCCGGTAATATACCAATGGTTGGCTTTCATGATTTACTTTGCGTACTCTTTAGCTCACATCATTTCTACGGAAAACTGTCTGCTGATGATTCCTTATTAATTCCGCACTGGATAGAAATTTTAAGTGATATAAACTTTAAAATTAAGGAGCAAATACATTTTACTTCGGGCTTTATGAAAGGTATGGATGCATACATTGGTACAGGGAGCAATAATACTAGTCGCTATTTTGAGTATTATTTCAGAAATTACCCCCATATCATCAGAGCCAATCGTAACAGTGTTGCAATATTAACAGGAAATGAAACGAATAATGACTTAGAGAATTTAGGACAAGATATTTTCAGATACTTTGGCTTAGGCTGCCGAAATGTTTCTAAGCTTTTTGTTCCACAACACTATAATTTTAATGCTTTTTTTGAAGCCATGTACCCTTATCACGAAATAGTAAGTCATCACAAATACAACAATAATTACGAGTACAACAGAACAGTATATTTAATGGGGAACGAGAAATTGTTGGACAATAATTTTTTATTATTGAAGGAGGATAAAAACTACAGTTCGCCTATTGCTGTTTTGTTTTACGAATATTACAACGACATGCAACAATTGCAAGAAAAATTAAGTAACGAGAAATCAGTTATTCAATGTCTTATTGCAGCGCCCGGCATACATCATGAAGCGCTGAACTTTGGTAATAGCCAAATGCCACAATTATGGGACTATGCTGATGGTGTAGATACAATGAACTTTTTGCTAAACCTGTAAATAGTATGATATGACCAAGAAGGAACGTTATGAATTCATATTAAAATACTTTGAGGAAAATAATCCTGAAGCAAAAACCGAATTACATTACACCAATCCTTTTGAGTTACTCGTAGCGGTTATTCTATCTGCACAATGTACAGATAAAAGAGTAAACATGGTTACTCCGCAATTATTCAAACAATTTCCGGATATAGAAACTATGGCTGCCGCAAGCTCTGATGAAATTTTTACCTACATCAAAAGTATTAGCTATCCAAACAATAAAGCCAAACATTTACAGGCTATGGCTAAAATGCTTTTAGAACAATTTAAGGGAATTATCCCTTCAGAAGTTGAAACTCTGCAAAAACTTCCGGGTGTGGGTCGAAAAACGGCTAACGTCATTTCATCAGTAATATACAATCAACCCAGCATGGCGGTAGATACCCATGTATTTAGAGTTGCCGCGCGCATAGGTTTAACCACAAGTGCTAAAAACCCCCTACAAGCTGAAAAACAATTGGTAAAATACATTCCCAAATCACTTATTCCAAAGGCGCATCACTGGCTAATTTTACACGGACGCTATATTTGTATAGCCCGAAAGCCCAAATGCCCAGTATGTGGTATAAAACAATGGTGTAAGTATTATCACACCACATTTTTACCCGAAATAAAGTAGTTTTAGCCAACTACATACCTTCTAAATAAACTTCAACATGGTTAAGCTTTTTAAAATATTGTAATTTCTATTTATTATTTAAGTAGAATTTGCTGTTGTTTCTAATATATTTACTATTGGAGATGATGAATAAATATTTCAACTTGCTACTATTGAGTTTCAATGCAGTTATCCTCAAAAAATTGAAATCTAATGTTGGGAATAAGATGCTTAAACCTAAATATTCACCAAAAGAAATTTACATATAGAAAACAAATCCATTGATTTTATTTGGCGGCTATTAATTTTCTTTTTTTACTTTTGAATAAAACTATGCAAAAATGAACAAATCAATACTCCCGCTTATTATATTTCTTCTTTCTTTCCATAATAGCTATTCACAAAACAGTCGTCCACAATTATCGGCAAGTGCACGTCAATATTTATGGTTTCAAAGTCAGGAAAAGAAAACCCAAAAAATAAATGACCTTTATGTTTACACGAAAGACAACAACAATAAAGTTTACATCAACACCATCATTAAGGTTGATGATGGATTTAACGCTGCCAAACTGCAACAGAATGGGGTAAAAATAGGTACCTTTGCTAAAGATATATGGACTGTTCGTGTTCCATTAAACTACTTGCAACAGTTTGTAAAAACACCTGGAATAAAGTATATAGATTTTGACCAACCTTGCTTTCCTGATTTAGACTCGGCACGCAAATTTACCCGAGTTGACTCTGTTCACCAAGGTATATATTTACCCCAATCATACACCGGCAAGGGTGTGGTTATGGGTATTGTTGATGCAGGTTTCGACTATACGCATCCTACATTTTTTGACACCACGCTAAGCCACTTTCGTATAAAAAAAGTATGGGAACAAAAAAACAACAGCGGTACAGCACCTGCCAATTATGGTTATGGTACAGAGTACAACGATTCGGCTGCCATTTGGCAAAAAGAATTTGATATAAGCGGTGCTACACACGGAACCCATGTTATGGGTATAGCAGGTGGTTCAGGTGGGTTAAGCAGCGCCAATAACAACCGATTCAGAGGAATGGCTTTTGAAAGTGATTTGGTTGCTGTAGCCATTTATCCCAGCAGCGATTATTGGTTAAACACCGGTATGGTTGATATGTTAGACGGTATTAGCTATGTTTTTAATTATGCCAATACAGTTCAGAAACCTGCCGTTGCCAATTTAAGTTGGGGTTGCCCGCTTGGCCCGCGCGATGGTTCTTCTCTCTTTAGCCAGGCTTGCAATAATTTGGTTGCCCCCGGACGAATATTTGTGCTTTCGGGCGGAAACAACGGCAATAACAAAATTCACCTAAAAAAAACCTTTAGCAGCAATGATAATGTTGTAAAAACTATCTGTACCTTTCCAACCACGCTCAGCGAAAACAGAAACCAAATTGATGTTTGGGGCGAAGCCGGTATCCCATTCTGTATGAATTTCAGTTTATATAATTTGAATCAAAAAGTGGACAGCACGGTTAATATTTGTTTGAACGACACCACACAATTAATACATTTAATAGGCACTAATAGCGACACCTGCTTTATTACTATAACTACCGTAGCATCAGAATTTAACGGGAAACCACACATGCTTATTCAACTATATTCGCGTGTGGCCGATCGCTTGGCAATAAGTATTGAAGCACAAGCTGGAACCATCAATATGTGGCAGGGCATAGTTGTTGAAACATCCGGTCATTACGGAACTTTTACCAAGTTTAACTATCCTTGGGCTGTAAATGGCGATACCGAAATGACCTGTGGCGATTTAGTAAGTACACAACATGGTATAGCCGTAGCTGCATATAATAGTAAACCTGCCTTTAAAAACATTTCCGGGCAAAATTTAAGTTACTCAGGATACGCCAAAGGTGCTATTGCTTTGTTTAGCAGTAAAGGACCGACTGCCGATGGGCGTGTAAAACCTGATATTGCAGGACCCGGTTTAGCCTTGGCTTCATCAGTAAGCTCTTTTGACTCCACCTATTATCCGGGTGGCGATGATTACAGCTCGGTAATTACTTCTACCCCATCTCCATTCAATGGTAAAAACTACAACTATGCCATGGCAGGCGGAACTTCAATATCCAGCCCATCGGTAAGTGGCATTGTTGCTTTATTGTTAGAAATTGACTCTACCTTAAACCCCTCCGAAATAAAAACTTTATTATCAAACACTGCAATTCAGGATAGCTATACGGGAGTTATCCCCACAGGTGGAAGTACCACATGGGGTGGCGGAAAAGTAAATGCCTATAAAGCCATAGCATCGCACTTAGGGGTATTATCAGTAAAACAAAACAATTATACCATAAACAGCAAAGTTTTTCCAAATCCCGGAAACGGTAAATATATGCTGGAGATTTTCAGCGATAAACAGCAAAGTTTAAACTGGGCGGTATATGACATTGAAGGACGTACGCTCATCAATAGTGTTTCAACCATTAATTTTGGGCTTAATACTATTTCTATTGATTTAAGAAACTATAGTCAAGGTATTTATTTTCTGAATATTTTTTCTGATAATAGTCAAAATACTATTAAGTTGATAAAACAGTAAATTAAATGAGGAATTAAAGTATTTTATTTAGTTTCATATTGTTAGTTTTTAACAATGTTAAAGCTCAAACATACAAAACTGATACTATACTAAACCAATGTTTTTCTAAGGAAACAGATATATATTTTTCGGCTGCCCTCAATGCTGTTTATCATCAGGATAAAATGTTTTCGGCTCCTACTTATAATGGTTTGGGAGCCGATGTTCGATTAGGTTTTCAGAAAAGAAGAATAAACAGTATTTCACAACTGCAATTTAGTTTTGGTTCTGCAATTTTATATAATAATTTACAGGCGCTTCATAACTATGCACAGTATTACAACTTCTCCAGCATATTTCAAAAAGTGTATCACATAAATAAATATAAAGGTAAAAAAAACTCTATATATTTAGGATGGCAATTGTATCAAAGCGGAATTTTTAATGTCAATAAACAACTCCAAAACTCGGCATTAGCCTATGCCCTTTACTTTTCAACAGCGCCTATATTCAGGGTCGAAAGATTACTCAACCTCAACAACAAACAAATATTTTTTCTCAAAAAAAATTATCCCTTACGTTTATCGTATCAAGCAAGTTTTCCGCTTTGCTCCTATCTCTCACGCCCCAACTACAATGGTATTAGTCATTTGGTTGACGGAACAGGCAATATATTGCAATATACCATTGTAAATGATATGGTAAAGAATTTTAAAGTATATACGCTGAACCGCTTTATTGCATTTGACAACAAAGTAGAACTGCAATACATCATGAAAAACAACAATAAGTGGAGTTTGCAATATTCATGGGCTTTTCAAGCATTTAACAAACCTTACTATCAATATAGGAATGTTTACTCGGGTGTTTTTATTAGTTTTTATGGTAATTTAAAAAGTTTGGAATGAAAACTATAAAAATATTCATATTACCATTTATCATTCTGCTGTCAGGCATTTTCGGAGCCTGTCATAAAGTAATTATTAAAAAGAACGAAAAAGGAAATGCAGCTGAAAATTTCGAATATTTGTGGCATCAGATTTATATAAAATATTCATTTTTTCAATATAAAAATATTGATTGGCAAAATGTAAAATCAAAATACTTACCACTTATAAGCTCCGGTATGAGTGATGAAGAGCTATTTGAAGCATGTGCATTAATGATGAATGAACTGCGTGATGGACATGCTAACCTGGTTGCACCTTTTGATGCTTCGGTGTATTATCCTATTTTTTTAAACAGCCCCACAAATTTTGATGCTCGTTTGGTATTAACCCGTTATTTAATGCGGCATGGCGCTAATATGCAAAGTACCGGAGCTATTGACAATTGTATTATTGATACTTTTGGTTTAAAGATAGGATACCTTCGCTACAATTCGTTTATGGAAAATTTATATACCGAAGATTTAGATTATATTTTAGAAAAAATGATGTCCTGTAACGGGCTAATTCTTGATGTGCGTAGCAATGGAGGAGGTTCATCCTTTAATGTTTTTTCTTTAGCCGGACGTTTTGCCGACACCAAAAGACTTGCCTTTAAATCTTATGCGAAAAGCGGCCATGGCGAAAATGATTTTGACCAAGGTACTAACTTATATATTCAGCCTCAAGGCAAATATCAATTTACCAAACCTATAGCGGTGTTAACCAACAGAGGCTGTTATAGTGCCACTTCCTTTTTTACTTTAGCCATGAAAGCTTTTCCTTATGTAAAAGTAATTGGCGATACAACCGGTGGTGGATTAGGTGTACCTAATGGAGGACAAATGCCCAACGGCTGGACTTATCGGTTTTCTGTAACAAAAACCATAAGTCCTGATGGAAAGAATTATGAAAACGGAATACCACCGGACATTACCGTTTGGATGAGCGACAGCACTTTGCACCCAACACACGATGAAATTATTGAAAGAGCAATTGTTTATATTAGAGATGGATTATAACCTTTAGTAAGCTGTTTAATAAAACCATATATCCAAATACCTCCTACTCATTGTATCAGTAACTATTTACACTTTTTAAAATCATTACAAACATATTTTGTAATAACCCTTTGCTTGAGGTAATTTCTTAATCTCCATGAAAATATATGAATAAGCAGTCATAGTAAAAAAACACTGCAAAAATATGCTTACTTAAAGCAAAAAAAATTACATCAATTAACGACTGTATAATTCAACTTACTTCTTTCAAGTATAAGTATAGTCAATATTATGATTTTAATATTACCATCAAATATTACCAAAAAATAATTTCTTTATTATTGAATTTCATCTTTATACAAATTCAGAAAGTTATTGAATTGATAATTTTGTATTTTAGCAGCCAATTCAATTTTAAAAAGAATGGCAAACGTACTTGATTTTGAAAAACCCATTGCCGACCTGCTCGATCAACGCGAAAAAGTTGAACAAGTTGCCGCAAAAAGTGGTGTAGATGTTTCAAAAACATTAAAAGACTTAGATGAGAAAATAAAAAACACCCGAAAAGAAATATATGAGAACCTTACTCCTTGGCAAAGAGTAATGGTTAGCCGTCACCCCGACCGTCCTTACACAATTAGCTATATTAATGCTTTAAGTGATAATACCTGGATTGAGTTGCATGGCGACCGAACCGTAAAAGATGATAAAGCTATGGTTGGCGGATTTGGTAGTTTAGATGGTAGAACAGTAATGTTTATTGGTCAGCAAAAAGGAACAAACACAAAATTACGTCAATATAGAAATTTCGGAATGCCCAATCCTGAGGGGTATCGTAAGGCTTTACGCCTTATGAAACTGGCCGAAAAGTTTGATAAACCAATTATTACATTTATTGATACCCCCGGAGCATATCCAGGTTTGGAAGCCGAAGAACGCGGACAAGGTGAAGCGATAGCCCGTAATTTAATTGAAATGGCTCAGTTGCGTGTTCCGGTTATATGTGTAATTATTGGCGAAGGTGCATCAGGAGGTGCTTTAGGTATTGGTGTGGGCGATAAAGTGTTGATGTTGGAAAATACATGGTATTCGGTTATTTCGCCCGAGTCTTGCTCTTCCATATTGTGGCGCAACTGGAACTTTAAAGAAAAAGCTGCCGAGGCCTTAAAGCTGACTGCTCACGATATGTACTCCAATAAATTGGTGGACGGCATTATAAAAGAACCTTTGGGAGGTGCACATACCAATGTTCCTGAAGCCCATAAGCTGGTTAAAGCAGAGGTAAAAAAACAATTAGATAAATTATTGGCTTTAAGTCCTGAGCAACGTATTGAAAAAAGAATTAAGAAGTTTTGTGCTATGGGTGTTGTTAGCGAATAAAGTACCAACATAGCTCTTGTTACACATCAATCAAATCTAAAAAAACAATTATATGAAACTGCTAGAAGGAAAATCAGCTTTAATTACCGGTGCTTCGAGAGGAATAGGCAAAGGAATAGCCTTAAAATTTGCCGAACATGGAGCCAATGTGGCTTTTACCTATCTGTCATCAGTAGAAAAAGGAGTGGCTCTTGAAAACGAATTAAAAGCATTTGGAGTTAATGCCAAGGGATATCGTTCTGATGCTGCCGATTTTAATAGTGCTGAGCAACTTATCAATCAAATGGTCACAGATTTTGGGCGTATTGATATTGTTGTAAACAATGCCGGTATTACGCGCGACAACCTGCTTATGCGCATGAGCGAGGAGAGTTTTGATGAAACCATAAAAACCAATCTAAAGTCTGTCTTCAATATCACAAAAGCAGTGCAAAAAATAATGCTGAAACAAAGATATGGTTCCATTATTAATATTAGTTCAGTTGTTGGAGTAAGAGGTAATGCCGGACAGGCTAATTATGCCGCATCAAAAGCAGGTATTATAGGGTTTACTAAATCAGTAGCTTTAGAGTTAGGCTCACGTAACATACGCTGCAATGCCGTGGCGCCAGGATTTATTGAAACAGAAATGACTGCCGTGTTAGACGAAAAAGTTGTGCAAGGCTGGCGTGATGCTATTCCTTTGAAAAGAGGAGGAACAACTGATGATGTTGCCAACCTTTGTGTGTTCCTAGGCAGTGATATGAGTGCCTATATTACCGGGCAATGTATAAATGTATGTGGTGGTATGTTAACCTAAAGCACCTTCAATTTACATTTAGGGTGGCCGTATAAAGAATATTTTATTTCCTTAGTACCTTATACGTTTTCTCTTATATAAAATAAGGTATTTAAGCCACTCAAAATATATTATTCACTTTAATTCATTAATAAAATGGACTTGTTAAATAAATCAGCCGTGGTTACCGGTGCCAGTAAGGGTTTAGGCCAAGCCATAGCCAGCGCATTATGTACTCATGGAGTTAAAGTTTATGGCATAGGTCGCGATATCCAAAAATTAAATCAACTAAAAACATCCTTAGGTCATCTATTTGTACCCGTACAACTTGATATTACCAAGCAGGAAGAAATTGTAAATTGGGCAAATCAAACCTTTACAAACAATATTGGTCCTGATATTTTAATTAACAATGCCGGAACCGGTTCTTTTCACAGTATTGAACATACCGAAACTGCTACTTGGCATAAAATAATGGACACCAATGTAAACGGAATGTATTACATAACCCGTGCTATGGTTGGTTTTATGAAACAAAAAAACACTTATTGCCATATTATTAATATTGGTTCAATTATGGGTAAAGTGGGTAAGGCCGATAGTACTGCTTATAGTGCCTCTAAATTTGCGGTACAAGGCTTTAGCGAATCATTATTTCTGGAGCTACGATACAACAAAATAAAAGTTACCTGTGTAAACCCCGGCTCTATTCAAACCGATTTTTTTGACAATACCGGTATTCAATCGCATAAAAACATGCTGCAACCTAATGAAGTAGCAGATACCATAATACACATATTAAAAACACCCGATAATGTGTTAATTAGTGAAATAACATTAAGACCTTTAAACCCAACCTATACAACATAAACGTTTTATTAAATCAAGATTTAAATACGAGTTTATGCCACAAAGTTCAACTAATCAATGAATCTACGCTTTTGGCATAGTTTGCCCCATCATAACTAAATAATTATTTTAGTATTAAAATTACACATATTTTTTGAAAAAGTAAGAAGGCTGAATAAAACCTTAAATACCTGTAAGATTTAAACTTTTTAAGAATAATCCTCCGGGTGTGGTATGTTTGCTGTATGATGCGCAACTTAATATTCATTATTTTCAATACTATATTTCAAGTGTAATAATATTTTGAGCCGGATAAATATGGTCAGAAATACACCTTCTATGAATCCCAACAATTAAGCATTTATATTTTTTTTGTTGCTTTAAAACTTATAATACTCACGAAAATTTTTGGGTGTTTATCAACAATAACACCAATTTCTCTTGGTTTGTTGTTACAAACTTATGTCAGTATTAACTCAAAACCTCAGTATTACCTTTATGCAGAAGTAAATTGTTATACTATGTAAATCTACATAAGCTAATCCTTAAATAATTTATCTCCCAAAAAATGAGGAACTTCTGAAAAAAGTTTGATATGCTGTTTTAATTGCAAATAAAGGTTAAAATAACAATGCAAAATTCATCCAATAACTCTCAAAGTACTTGTAATTAGCCCATTGTATTAACTTTTCAGAGCATGCCTAAAAATTACTAACAATGGAAAGAGAGAAAATAGAACAATAAATTTTATTAGAAAAAGTATTTTTCTTATTTTTGCAGTCCTGTCTTAAATTTTTTTTATAAAAAGATGCGAAAAGAGCGATTGATTATAGGGTTAGGAGGCTTAAGTTTAGGGAAACATCTTTTTACTTTTGAAATTCAGGATCGGTTCTTTGAACATATTGAAAACAGTTTGATAAACAAGGGAAATGCTGAAATAAAAGTAGAATTAGAAAAAATGAGCAGTATGTTACAATTGCATTTTTCTTTCACAGGCAATGTTGAGATAGAGTGCGACAGATGTTTAACCGAAGCATTTGTTCCTCTGCAGGGTAAAGATGAATTGATTGTAAAAATTGGAGGCGATCAAATTTCGGATAATCCAAATATTATTACCATTGGATATAACGAAACCGAATTAGATTTAACCCAATTTATTTATGAAATCATAGCTTTAAACCTGCCTCTTAAAAAGATTCCTTGTACTATTATCAACGATTTTTCAATTTGCAATGAAGAAATGTTGAATAAGCTGGACAACATATCGGTAAGTAAAATGCCCGATACAAATACAGTTAACCCTTTATGGGAAAGTTTAAATAAATTAAAGAATTAAATAACATAATAAACTAAAATAAAATGCCACATCCTAAGCGAAAATTTTCAAAAAGTAGAAGAGACAAAAGAAGAACTCATGATAATGCTGTTCCTAGTACTTTATTTGTGGACAAAACAACAGGTGATGTTTCGTTGTTTCACCGTGTAAATACCGAAACCGGTATGTACCGTGGCCGCAAAGTTATGAAAGGGACCAAAGACGAATAATTCAAAACAGAAATTACTAAAGCCCCAATCTTAAAATATAAATTTTTAATGTTTATTCTTTTAAAGATTGGGATTTTGCTTTTAATGTAAATTTCCTTTTAGGATATTATTTATAGTTATTTGGTTTATCCATTCATTACTATTGTTTAAATGAGAATTAAAGTAGGAATTGATGTTATGGGTGGCGATTTTGCCCCCAAAAATACAATACAAGGTGCAATATTAGCACAAGCCATTTTAAAAAATGATGCAGATATTGTGCTTATTGGTGACGAATCTATTATCCTTGACTTTCTAAAGAAAGAAGGTATTTCTACTGATTTATTTGAAATAGTTCATGCTTCACAAAACATAGAAATGCATGAACATGCCGTAAAAGCATTAACCCACAAGCCCGATTCGGGAATTGCCATAGGTTTTAAACTTTTGGCTGAAAACAAAATTCAGGCTTTTAGCAGTGCCGGAAACACCGGAGCAGTTTTTGTAGGAGCTATACAATCAGTAAAACCTATTAAAGGCGTGTTGCGCCCTTGTATTACCTCTGTTTTACCTAAGGAAAACGGCAGTATTAGTTTATTTTTAGATGTTGGTACAAATGCCGATTGTAAACCCGAAGTACTCAATCAGTTTGGTTTGCTCGGTTCTTTGTATTTCTCCATTCTTACCTCTAACACTAAGCCACGCGTTGCATTACTCAATATTGGCGAAGAACCCGAAAAGGGAAATTTATTGACCCAAAGCGCATATCAGCTTATGGTAAACAATAAGGAATATGACTTTATTGGAAATATTGAAGGTAGAGATTTATTTAATGATAAAGCCGATGTTTTTGTGTGTGACGGCTTTACCGGAAATATCATATTAAAAACTGCCGAAGCTTTTTATTCACTCATCAAAACACGAAACAGAAGCGACAATTTCTTTGACAGATTTAATTACGAAATATATGGCGGAACCCCAATATTGGGAGTAAATGGAACTGTTATGATTGGACATGGCATTTCAAGTCCTGAAGCTATAAAAAATATGCTAATACAAAGCAAACAAATAGCCGAAGCTCGATTGCATGAAAAAATAAAAGAAAAATTTAATCATGAGCAACAAAATTAGAGCCGCAATAACCGCAGTTGGTGGTTATTTGCCCGATGACATATTATCAAATAAAGACCTTGAGAAGTTAGTTGACACTACAGACGAGTGGATATTGACCAGAACAGGTATTTCAGAGCGCAGAATATTAAAAGGCGAAGGTAAAGGCACCTCTGATATGTGCGTAGAAGCCGTAAAAATATTATGTAAAAAGCGAGGAATTGATCCTTCAGAAATTGAATTGCTGATATGCGGTACCGTAACGCCCGATTTTCCATTTCCTGCTACCGCCAATGTTATATGCGATAAAGTTGGTGCCAAAAATGCTTGGGGCTTTGATGTTTCTGCCGCATGCTCAGGCTTTATGTTTGGGTTAGTTACCGGAAGTAAATTTATTGAATCGGGTGCTCACAAAAAAGTAGTAGTAGTAGGAGGCGATAAAATGTCCTCAATTATTGACTACAGCGACCGTGCCACTTGTGTTATTTTTGGCGATGGTGCCGGTGCAGTTTTGCTCGAACCTACTACCGAAGATTTTGGAATTATGGATTCTATATTGCGTACCGATGGCTCAGGTCGTCAGTATCTGCACCAAAAATCAGGCGGCTCGGTAAGCCCGGCTACACACCAAACCGTAGATGCCAAACAACATTTTGTTTACCAAGAAGGACAAGCCGTGTTTAAGTTTGCCGTAACCAATATGGCCGAAGTTTCAGCCGAGATTATGGAAAAAAATAATTTAACCTCTGATAATGTAGCATGGTTAGTGCCTCATCAGGCTAATAAAAGAATTATTGATGCCACCGCCCATCGTATGGGTTTAAGCAGCGATAAGGTAATGCTCAATATACAAAAGTACGGAAACACCACTGCGGGTACATTACCCCTATGTTTATATGATTATGAGAAACAATTAAAAAAAGGTGATAACATAATATTATCGGCCTTTGGTGGAGGGTTTACCTGGGGATCGGTTTATATAAAATGGGCCTATGACAGTTAAATTCTATTATAATGATTTAAAATACAAATTATAATTATTAACAAATATATTAAAAGATGCGAATAAGATTATATTTGCATTTAAAGAACCTAAAATCTTAAAAAAATGGAGTTAAAAGAAATCCAAGACCTTATTAAGTTTGTTGCCAAATCAGGCGTTTCAGAAGTAGAACTCGAAAGCAAAGGTTTTAAAATTGTAATCAAAACTACAATTCCGCATGATAATGTTAGACATGAGCCTACCTTTATACAAACCTCTGTACCTTTAATGGCACCTCAAGTACAAGCTCCTGTGGCTACCCCAACTCCTGCTCCGGCAGCAGTTGCACCCGCAGCTGAACCGGCAAAACCTTCACAAGAAACAGCAGACACCTCCAATTTAATTACCGTAAAATCACCTATGATAGGTACATTTTACCGTTCGTCAGCTCCTGATAAGCCTCCATTTGTAAATGTTGGCGATGAAGTTAAAACAGGAAAAGTGCTTTGTATAATTGAAGCTATGAAATTATTTAATGAAATAGAAAGTGAATTTTCAGGAACTATCGTTAAAGTGCTTGTTGATGATGGTTCTCCGGTAGAATATAATCAACCTTTGTTTTTAATTCAACCATAGTTTGTTACTAATTATATATTCAGTTTCTTTCAATTAACATTTGAATAGCAATGTTTAAAAAAATATTAATTGCCAATAGAGGTGAAATAGCGCTACGTGTTATTCGCACTTGTCGCGAAATGGGCATAAAAACAGTAGCAGTTTATTCAACAGCCGATGTAGAGAGCTTACACGTTAAGTTTGCCGATGAAGCTGTATGTATAGGCCCTCCTGCCAGTAAAGATTCGTATCTTAAAATATCTAATATAATTTCAGCTGCCGAAATAACCAATGCTGATGCTATTCATCCAGGCTATGGCTTTTTATCTGAAAATGCCAAATTTAGTCATATTTGTAAAGAGCATGGCTTTAAGTTTATAGGAGCATCGCCCGAAATGATTGAGAAAATGGGTGATAAGGCATCGGCTAAAGAAACCATGACTAAAGCCGGAGTGCCTACTATTCCCGGCTCTGAAGGTTTGTTAGAAAGTGTTGATCAGGCAAAAAAAATAGCCAAGAAAATTAAATACCCCGTAATACTTAAAGCAACTGCCGGTGGAGGTGGTCGTGGTATGCGTATAGTTTGGAATGAAACCGAATTGGAAAAGGCTTGGGACAGTGCCCGACAAGAAGCAGCCGCTGCCTTTGGAAATGATGGAATGTATTTGGAGAAATACATTGAAGAGCCACGTCATATTGAAATACAAATTGTAGGAGACCAATATGGAAAAGCCTGTCACTTGAGTGAGAGAGATTGCTCTGTTCAACGCAGGCATCAAAAATTAACCGAAGAAACCCCTTCGCCATTTATGACTGATAAATTACGCGAGGCTATGGGAGAAGCAGCCATTAAAGCTGCCTTAGCAGTTAACTACGAAGGGGTAGGTACAGTTGAATTTTTGGTTGACAAACACAGAAATTTCTATTTTATGGAAATGAATACCAGAATTCAGGTGGAGCACCCAATTACTGAAGAAGTAATTAACTACGATTTAATACGTGAGCAAATATTGGTGGCTGCCGGTGTACCTATTAGCGGACGTAACTATTTCCCACAACTGCATGCCATTGAATGTAGAATTAATGCCGAAGATCCGGGAAATAATTTCAGGCCTTCACCGGGCAAAATTACAAATCTACATGTTCCCGGTGGTCATGGCGTTAGAGTTGACTCGCACGTTTATGCAGGTTATACCATTCCGCCCAATTATGATAGTATGATTGCCAAACTAATAACCGTTGCGCAAACTCGCGATGAGGCTATTAATAAAATGTACCGCGCTTTAAGCGAATTTGTCATTGAGGGGGTAAAAACAACTATACCTTTTCATCTTAAACTTATGCAAGATCCTAAATACATTGAAGGTGAATATACCACCAAATTTATGGAAAGCTTTGATTTAAGCGATTTGTAATTATAAACACCAATAAACCAAAAGGGGGAATTTATTATAAATAAATTCCCCCTTTTGTGCTTCGGTAATGCCTCTATTAAAAAGGAATTAAAGTAATACCTACCTGAAAAGGATATAATTTTGGTCCTTTTCCTGATTTATACAGTTCTGACAAATTATAATTGGCAAATAAATTTACCTTCCCATAGCCTATACGTGCTGTTAAACCATATTGAAAAGGATTCAAATTTAAATTACTTTTAAGAATATCGCGCTTATCAGCACCACGTAATGTGTAAACTTGCTTTTGGCGACTTCCTAACTTTAAACCTCCTTGCACCCCTATAGCAAAATGAAACGATTTATTATTTTTTTCATTGGTATTGAAATGCAATAGTAACGGCACGGTCAAATAACTTGCTTTAATCATGTTTTTGGCATAAGAGTGAGCCGCCAAATAGGTATGAATAGAATCATGGTAAACATCATGATTATAGTTATTATCAAACATAAAACGGTTAAATTGAAAACCTAATCCGGTTGTAAGCGAGATATTGTTTTTGTATAAACTAATATTACGTTCAATAAGATTTAAATTGATAACATTGCTTCGCAAATAATCTAAACTATATGCAGATGTTCCTGTTAAACTAGTATTAAACATTTTGTTGCTATATGCATTAAAGCCTAATTCAAAACCGGCCCAAATATTTTTAATACTTTTTGTACTACTTTTTTGCTTCTCTTTTTCATCTTCATCTTCAATAATAATTATTTTACGATTACCTAAACTTAATTTAGTAGTATCTCCTGTGTTACTTTCAACACTAATAGTGGAAGTATTACTTTCATTATGATGTCCTATTTGAGTTTCAGATATTGAACCCGAGCCAGTAATGCTTATACCGCTTATTTCAGGTTTCCCAATATACTTAATTGAACCGCTTCCTAAAACTTCAGCGCGAAGCTGTTTTTGTGCGTTTAATACGATATCACCGCTTCCAAATACAGCAGCCTCGGCATTTTGCGCCATCATATTTTCGGCTATAATATCACCCGAACCGCTAACTTGGGCTTTTATTTCGTCACTGCTACCTGCTAAATTCATAGCTCCTGAGCCTTCTACGTTGGCAACTAATTTTTGAGCCTTTAACTTCATCGCTATACTACCCGAGCCAACTACCCTTAATTCAATATTTTCGGTACTAAACTCATTCGCAGTACTTATATCTGAGCTTCCCAGCACTTCAATATGATTAATATTTTTACAATTAATATATACTTTCTTAGGAAATTGTTTGCTTTTATCAGTACTCACGGTAAGCGTTCCATTGTTTACTTCCATACTCAGATGGCTGCCGTTTGGTTCAATACTATAAGAATTGTTTTCGGCATGGTTTAAGATTACCTCTGTTGATGTATTTACAACTAATTTATTGAAATTATCAAGAGAAATTTCCTGTGCTTTTAATAAGCCTATAGCTGCAAGTAAGAGGTAAAGAGATAAAACTGTTTTGATTAGATTCGCTTTCATTTTGATAGTTTTGATTATGATTAAATACTTTTTTATGAATTTGATTTGACCGTATGACGCTGGACTTAATAAATAGTTACAGCCAATCATAATTTTTTTTACTTTTGAGAATTCTTTTTTTGCCTATATATCATAAAACCCTTATAAATAGTGAATTTTTACAAGATATTTTTTAGTCTGATTTTTTTTCAAATAAGTTCAATTTCTTTAAGTTCGGCTCTAGAAAGTAACCCTTTTCAGCAAGAAACCGGCTTATACTTATTGTGGGGGTACAACAAAGATTATTTTTCTAAAAGTGATATTCACTTTAAAAACTCACGTTCTGATAATTACAACTTTACCTTATTTAACTGTAAAGCTATTGACCGCCCTGGTTTCAAGAATATACTTAATACTGATATTTCTATTCCGCAATATGTTTATCGTATTGGTTATTACTTTACGAAAAAAAGCCAATGGGGTATAGAAATAAACTTTGATCATGCCAAATATATTGTATATGATAATCAGACCCTACGTTTGAAAGGGGAAATAAGAGGAAAGCAAATTGATACCGATACCTTAATTACTAATAATTTTATTCACCTGGAGCATACTAATGGGGCTAATTATTTAATGGGCAATGTATTATATCGCATATCGCTTTATCAATGGGCTCAACAAAAAAGTGGTTTGTCATTAATATTTAAAACCGGAATGGGCACAGTTATTCCTAAAAGTGATGTAACTTTTATGGGTGAAAGAATGGACAACAAATTCCATATAGCAGGTTTTATTGTTGGAGAAGAAATAACCCTGAGATATAAAATATATAAAGGCTTAATTACCGAATTCAGCAGCAAGAATGCTTATGCCAATTATTTTAATGCTTTGGGAGTAGGCTCTGCAAAGGTAAGTCATGATTTTTATACTACTATGCTTATTTTAACTATGGGCTATCAGTTTTAATCCTTCTAATAAAATTATACAAAAAATGTAGTAAAGGCTTTAAACAAGGCTTGAGGATTTTCGGCATGTACCCAATGTCCTGAATTTGGAATATTTATGAGTTGTGACTTGGGATAAATGCTTTTTATAAGTTCTTCATCAGTTGAAGTAATATAGTTTGATTTTTCTCCTCTTACGAACAAGGTAGGGATATTTATTTGTGTTTCTGTATTATGTGGTGTAGCCTCACCAACATTCTCAATATCTCTGAAAATTACAGGTAAATTAAATCGCCACCCCAAATGATTATCATTTACCCAGTATAAGTTCTTCAACAAAAACTGTCGTGTTCCAAAATCATTAATATATTTTTGAATATGTTCATCGGCCTCTTTCCTCGATTTAAGTATGTTAAAGTCTAAACTGCACAAAGCTTCCAAAATTGTTTGATGGTGCGGTTTATAATACTTTGGTGCTATGTCAATAACCATCATTTTTCGGATACGTTCAGGATACATTTCAGACATTTTCATGGCAGTTTTCCCTCCCATACTGTGTCCGGCTAAATAAACATTATTTAGTTGGTGTATGTTACAAAACTCTTCTACATCATCAGCCATTACCTTATAATTCCACTCGTTGCTGTGTGGCGATTGACCATGATTACGCAAATCAATTAAATAAACCGTATAATGTTCTCCCAACTGTTTGGCTAAAGTAAACCAGTTATCGCCACTGCCAAATAGCCCATGAAGTATTAATAAGGGACTCCCCTCTCCTATTACCTTACTATATAAATTCATAAAATGTAAATTTATTAAAGATATTACCTATAAAATATTATCAGTGTTGTTACCTGCTCAACTATAAACCTTGTCTGTTGTGCGAATTTTGCCCATTTTTATCAATTAGCAAATATAGTTATACGCAGTGGTTTCAGAAATAGAAATAATAATAAAAGATAATTTGTTGAATATTACTTAAAACCTTTAGGGCATTAGATGCCAATTTTGTGGAATTTAATTAGCAATTTATTGATATTTTTTTAATACTGATAACTATAATTAAGAGTAATTATTCGGGATATATTTTGTACATTTGTACGCCTTTTTAAAGGGCATAGTTGGAGAATCAATAATTTCAAATAAACCTATAATTAATAAAAATTACATGGAAACACTTCAAGCAAAATCAGATTACGAGTTAAAACTTGATGAATGGATTAAAGATGAAAAAGCAGCCATCCAATTTATCAACGTTACGGGGCACCTTTGGTTCGATAAATCAGTAGAACTGATATTATTCAGAAATCAGTTGGTTGACCGTAGTGCCAGTGAAATATTAAATTTACACCAGTATGCTCATAATGTGGTAAAACAGCCTATAAACATAACCGACACTTTGGCCTTAGCACAAGCTATTGACGCTTTGCCTGCTATAGCTCCTGCCCGAATTGATATTGGGCGATTAGGTTCCGAATGGTTGCAACAAAAAAATAGTGGTATTAGTGTAAGCGACTTTGTAAAAAAACAATTAAAAGATTTTACCACTAGCGCAAGTGCTGATTTTGCTCCTAAAGACGTTATTCTTTATGGTTTTGGCCGTATTGGTCGTTTGGCGGCACGCGAATTAATTGCTCAAGCCGGAAAAGGAGAACAATTAAGATTACGTGCAATTGTTACCCGCTCAAATTCTAATGAAGATATTGTTAAAAGAGCCGATTTATTAAGAACCGACTCGGTACATGGTCCGTTTCCCGGAACTGTAATTGAGGATTTTGAAAGTAAATCTTTAATTGTTAACGGTCATAAAATTGCCATGATTGCTGCCAATAAACCTGAAGATATTGATTACACCTTATATGGAATTAATAATGCCTTATTAATTGACAACACCGGAATAGCCCGCGACCGTGAAGGTTTAGGCAAACATTTAAAAGCTAAAGGTGTTTCAAAAGTATTATTAACCGCACCCGGAAAAGGCGATATCCCTAATATAGTACATGGCGTTAATAACGGTTCATGGAATGCTGATGAAAATATATATTCAGCTGCTTCGTGTACCACTAATGCTATTGTTCCGGTACTCAAAGTTATTTCTGATAAGCTGGGAATTGAAAGAGGACACATTGAAACCATACACTCATACACCAACGACCAAAATTTATTAGATAACTATCATGCCAAATACCGCAGAGGACGCTCAGCCGCTTTAAATATGGTAATTACCGAAACCGGTGCTGATAAGGCTGTTGCCAAGGTATTGCCTCACTTGGCGGGTAAACTTACCGGAAACGCAGTAAGAGTACCAACCCCAGATGTTTCATTGGCTATTTTGAATTTAAATATCAGTACAAGCAGCACCAAGGAAGATGTAAACGAAATTATGCGTTCAGCTGCGCTAAACGGACAATTAGTGGAACAAATCCAATATTCAAATAGTAATGAATTAGTATCTACCGATTTAGTAGGAAATTCGTGTGCTTCAATTTTTGACAGTCCGGCTACCATAGTATCAAAAGACGGAAAGAGCTTAGTATTATACGTTTGGTACGATAATGAGTATGGTTACACCCGACAGGTTATTCGTTTATCTAAAGAGCTTGCCGGTGTTATCCGAATGAGATATTATTAAATCTCTGTAATTTCTTTCAAAAAGCAGCGTTAATTGACGCTGCTTTTTTTTTATAATCTAACTACCGAGTATTACCTTGGGAATAATGTACTTGGCATACTTCTCAGTATTTTACATTACTTATTGAATTTATAGAACTAAAGTATTACATGTTGAGACAATGCTACAACTAATGAAATAATAATGTTTTAGGTATGCCTAGAAGATTGATTGCATTAAAAGAATAAAAATTTACCAACCATTTCATTACTTGATTCATATATATATATTTCATCATACTCTCGATAGATTTAAACTCGTATTGATAATAGTATTTATGCTTACAAAACATCAAATCAACATTATTATATTCTGAAATTGGGTATTATTATACTACAGTGGATTATTTTAAGGCAAATTATAAACTTTCATATTTTTCATATACCTGCTTGATTCAAATATTTTCGTTGGGGTATAAACACAAAAAAACCGCTTGAAAATTCAAGCGGTTTTTTTGTAATATTATTTCTGCTTTAAATTACTTAGCAGCTAATTTTAAAGAAATAGTACCTTTACCGGTATTAGGACCATATTTAGTAGTTGTTGTAGTACCACCAGAAGTACTAGAAGAGCTACCATTATAAGAATTATCTACAGTACCATCACCAACGATTTCGTCTTTAGCTAAACGAGATAAGTGAATAACTTCAGTATTTTCATTGTTTGCGTAGGTATAAGTATCATCACTAGAATATGCGTAATTACCACCTGAAGTACTCTTGCTATCATATTTATATTGCTCTTTGGTAATAGATAATAATAAACTTTCTTTGTTCTTATCTTCGGTAGTTTTGTTTTTACCTAAGAAATACCAAATACCTGATTGGGTAACAACTTCTGTAATATCAACTGCATCAGTACTTGTAGTACCACCGGAAGTACTGGTAACTGAAGTCCATTTAATAGTAGAGGTAGATGACCAAGTACCATCTTTTTCAAAGGTGTAAGAAAAATCACTTACAGTACCTGTGTAAACATCAGTTTCTGTAGAAGTAACACCACCACCGGCTTGAGTATCAACTACTTCTCTCTTAGCAGAGTTACCACTGTAAGTAAGTTTAGTATTAAGTGTTCTGGTAGAAGTTGTTGTACCATTATAAGTAGTAACATCTGTTACATCAGTAGTGTAGTCAGATACTTTCCACTCGCGTGCAATACGGCCTTTTCTTGATTTTAAAGATAATCCCGGATCGTCATCACCTTTTTTACAAGCTGTAAAAGAAGAAGCTACAACTAAGATAGCTAATGCTGCTTTTGTTAAATTTTTCATTTGTTTTTAGTTTTTGGTTAGTTATTTGATTATAAATTTGGCGCAAAAGTAGGTTATTTTTTTTATCTCACAAAAAATCTTATTCAAAAATTATTGTTAATAAATTGCACTAAGTGGCTTTTTTGGGGCACAAACACAAGTAAAACAAACGATTAAGTGTATTAATTAAACACAATATAAACTCTATATAAGTAGCTAAATTCTGAGAAATATGAAATTATTTGATAAAAACTGTTTAATAGATTACATAAAAGATAAATAAATTGGACAATGAACTCTTATATATTTAAACGAATAATCAGTAACTTTGCATCAAATAAAATTTATGAAAAACAAATTGGATAGCATTGAAAGTGCTATAGAGGATATAAAGGCCGGAAAAATAATTATTGTTGTAGATGATGCCGACCGTGAAAATGAAGGTGATTTTGTTGTTGCCGCTCGTTGTGTAACACCCGAAATTATTAATTTCATGGCTACGCATGGACGTGGTTTGATTTGTGCTCCATTGATTGAAGACCGATGTGCCGAGCTTAAACTAGACTTAATGGTGAATAATAATAGTGCAGTTTACGAAACTCCATTTACTGTTTCCATTGATTTAATTGGCCATGGCTGTACCACAGGTATTTCGGCTCAAGATAGAGCAAAAACAATAAAAGCACTAATTAATAACGAAACACGCCCTGAAGATTTAGGTCGTCCGGGACACATATTTCCGTTAAAGGGTAAAAGTGGTGGTGTTTTAAGAAGAGCAGGGCATACCGAAGCCGCCATTGATTTAGCACGTTTGGCAGGCTTTGAGCCTGCAGGAGTTATTGTTGAAATAATGAACGAAGACGGAACCATGGCACGCTTGCCTGATTTGTTCGCTATTGCTGAAAAATTTAATTTTAAAGTTATATCAATTGAAGATTTAATTAAATATAGAATAGCCCACGAAACACTTATTGAAAAGATAGTAAGTGTTGAAATGCCTACTCAATGGGGTAGTTTTAAACTCATAGCCTATAAACAGAAAAATAGTGGACAAGAGCATCTGGCTTTGGTAAAAGGTAGTTGGCATGATGAAGAGCCTGTGTTGGTTAGAGTTCATTCCTCATGTCTGACCGGAGATATATTTGGTTCTTGCCGTTGCGATTGTGGCCCTCAGTTGCATGCAGCCATGCAAATGGTTGAAAAAGAGGGTAAGGGTGTAATTTTGTATATGAATCAGGAAGGGCGTGGAATTGGTTTGCTAAATAAACTAAGAGCCTATAAATTGCAAGAAGAAGGTTTAGATACGGTTGAAGCCAATATAAAATTAGGATTTAATTCAGATGAAAGAGATTATGGTATAGGTGCGCAAATACTACGTGACCTGGGTGTCAGAAAAATTAAGCTTTTAAGCAATAATCCTAAAAAGAGAGCAGGATTAATAGGCTACGGGTTAGAGATTGTAGAAAACGTTCCAATTGAGATTACATCTAACAAACACAACGAAAAGTATCTAAAAACCAAGAAGTATAAAATGGGGCACTCGTTAAAAATAAAATAGCCTCAAGTTATTTACAACAGCTCGCAAAATCCTTTTATACAACAAAATGAGCTTGTTTTTAATTTCAAGTTTTTATATTTCAAAACTATTGTTTAATATTACTCTTTAAATTAGAAATACTTATTTATGTCTAATGATAAATTTGAGTTTAAACAATTTACCATTAATCAATCAGATTGTGCCATGAAAGTGGGTACCGATGCCGTATTGCTGGGTTCATGGGTTGAAATTGGCAATGCTTCCCAAATTTTAGACGTAGGTTGCGGTACAGGTGTTATTGCTATTATGATGGCTCAAAAAAGCACTTCGGACGTTGTTGCATTAGATATTGATGAAGCAGCATGTAAACAAGCAAAAGAGAACATTAATAACTCGCCTTGGCCTAATAGAGTAAAAGTATATAACGAATCGTTGCAAAATTTTTCTATCATATATAATTCAAAGTTTGATTTAATAGTTAGCAACCCTCCCTATTTTATTGATTCCTACAAGTCAACCGAAATGTTGAGAAATCAAGCCCGACATGCCGACCAGTTACCATTTGAGGAATTTATTCAGTGTTCAATAAAACTATTAAACCCTACAGGAAAAATATGTGTAATTTTACCCACTAAAGAGAGTATCATTTTTAGAGAATTTGCTTCTAATCATCATTTACATCTTACCAAAATTACCCACGTAAAAACCAAACATAACAAAGAAGAGAAAAGACAGTTGTTGCAATTTGAGACCGTTTATAAGTCTTGTATTGAGAATACTCTGGTTATTGAACAAGAAGAGCGTCATTGCTACAGTAACGAATACAAAGAATTAACCAAAGATTTTTATCTTTCATTTAAAAACTAAATTAATAACTTAAATATAATGAATAAATTTATACGATTCTATACCGTTTCATTAATTATTCTACTAAGCCAAACCTTTACATTTGCACAAAACACAGGCGATACAATTAATGTGCAAACTTTTACTTTTGGCTCACCGCAAGATGCCTGGTTTGTTTTTCCATCTGACACCATAAGTGTTGAGAAAATACTAATGAAATATACCTTAAAATGTAATCCTGCACAAAGCCCGGCTTGTGGCGAATGGGATTATTTAACCTATACCTATTTATACGACCATACCGGTTTAACCGACTCGGCAGCTAATACCCAAAATTTATTTACTATAAATGGGCAGTCTATACCGCAATTCACTTATACTTTCCAGCCTCAATATCAGCATTTCAATTATTGGCAATATTTCAACAGCTATACCGATACCAGTAATATTCATATTGGCACTATTGGTAATCAATCTTTTCAAAACCATTCTGCCCTGCATAGTTCAAATGCAGTGTCGCGCAGTCAGCATTTATGGACTGCTGCCGAGCTCAGTGCTGCAGGATTAAGCGCAGGCTATATTACAGGTTTAAAACTGAATATTATTAATGCAGGTAATTTACTACGTCATTTAACTTTAAAAATAGCATCAACCACCAATAACGATTTAGATGTTAATTCTCTTATCAATACCGGATTTATTACAACATACAGTGCCAATAAGCAATTAAGCAATGGCTTAAACGACTTTATTTTTACTGCACCATTTTTTTGGGACGGCACCTCAAATTTGGTTCTTGATATGAGTTTTGAGAACTTAAATAATGGAACTGATCAAATTATAGAAGCCAGTGAGGCCAACGGAGTAAAAAGTATTTACAGCAAACAAAATGATTTATGTATTTCAGCAAATCCTACCGGAACAGTTAATATTCCAATTAATAACAGCATAGCTTCGCTCGACACTTTTGTAACTGTAAGCTTGTGGGCCTATGGTGATCCTAACAATCAACCTTCCAATGGAACAGGTTTTGAGGCGCTTGATGGGCAGGGCAATAGAGTATTAAATACACATATTCCGTGGTCAGACAGTCAGGTTTACTGGGATGCCGGTTTTTCGGGAACCACATACGACCGCATTAATAAATCTGCTACAAGTTCTGAAATTAAAGGCCAATGGAATTTCTGGACTTTCACAAAGAATGCAGCTACAGGCTCTATGAAAATATATTTGAATGGTAACTTATGGCACTCGGGAACAGGAAAAACAAAAATAATAAGCAATATTCAACAATTTAAAATAGCAAGTATGGTAAATACCAACAATACTTATGCGGGTAAAATTGACAATTTTGCAGTGTTCAACAAAGAACTTAGCCAATCTGAGATACAGAGTATTATGTATCAACCAATAGATACAAATAATTCGCTATATAACCATTTGGCTGTATATTATTTGTTTAACAACGGGGGCAGCTTTGCACAAGATTACGCCCCAGGTAATCACCCCCCGGGCTTTTTACAAAATGTAAATACTTTTCCCAAAAATCCCGCAGAGCTTAATTTTTATTTTATGGCCGACAGTCTGCGTCCAAATGTAAGTTTTGTACAAGGTGTTTTTACCGTTCAAAGCGATTCTATATTAGTTAATGATTCTGTTTATGTTGCACCGGTGCAAATATTAACCTACCAAAACAATGGTACGCCAACCACTCCGGTTGATACAATTTGGGCATGGCCTCTACATTATTATAATTATGTATATGATGTCAATGGAAATGCCATTGATTCCACCATGTCATTAGCTGTAGATACATTGTTTAACGGCACTTTTACTTATTATAATTATTTTCCGCAAGTTATACGTTATGAGCTGGCTCGTTATATTACTCCTTATGGTAATGGGCTTAGCCTTGGTAATGGCTGGACATGGACTTTTGATGTAAGTGATTATCGCACTTTGTTGCACGATAGCGTTCATTTGGCTGCCGGAAATTGGCAAGAGTTGTTAGATATGAAATTTGAATTTATTATAGGAACACCGCCAAGGGATATAATAAGTATTCAGAATATATATAGTGGCTCTTACGATTATGGAAATGCCAACAATCCTATTGAAAACCATTTGCAACCGGTTAAAATTAAAATTCCATCAAATGCTGTAACTGCCCGTTGGAAAAGCCGTATAACAGGACACGGCATGGATACGCCTGAAAACTGTGCCGAATTTTGTCCTAAAACGCATTATTTTAAAGTGAATGGAATTCAACAATTTTCGCAACTTGTATGGCGAGATAATTGTGATGTAAATCCACTATACCCGCAAGGAGGTACTTGGGTTTACGACCGTTCTAATTGGTGTCCGGGAGCCGAAGTGTGGACTTACAATTTTGAATTAACTCCTTTTATTACTCCGGGCGATTCAATTACCCTTGACCATGATGCACAGCCATATACCAATACCGGTGGTTGGGATTATTATCAAATAGAAGACCAAATTGTAACCTATGGTTCGCCTAATTTTACCAACGATGCAGCACTAGAAGTTATTTACTCGCCAAGCAACGATCAAATGTATCAGCGCTTTAATACTATTTGTACAAACCCTAAAATAAGAATAAAGAATAATGGCTCAAATAATTTAACCTCATTAACCATTACCTATGGTATTGTGGGAGCAACTCCATCGGTATATCAGTGGACAGGTAACTTAAAATTTGAAGAAACACAAGATGTAACTTTAGGAAATTTTAATTGGATGCAAGGGGCAGACAAATTTATGGTTTCTATTAGCAGTCCTAACGGAGTAGCTGATGAATATATTTACAATAATACCATTACGAGTAAGTATAATTACCCTCCCGTTATGCCGAAAGATTTTATTGTTACCTGTAAAACTAATCTCCAACCATGGGAAAATGAGTATTCATTAAAAGATGCAGCAGGCAATATAATTTTTGAAAGAAACAATTTAGCTGCTAACACTATATACCGAGACACTGTACATTTAAGCGATGGTTGTTATGAGATTAGATTGACCGATAGCGGAGAAGATGGATTATCATTCTGGGCAAACTCATCGCAAGGCACCGGGTATTTTAGATTTAACAATATTAACGGTGGTATGCTAAAAAGTTTTGGAGCCGATTTTGGTGGCGAAATTTATTTACAATTTACTGTAGGCCTTACCAATAACCTAGATGAATATGTGTTTGAAAAAAATCAAGTTCTTCATGCTTTTCCTAACCCAAGTAACGGTAAATTGTATGTAACTATGGATTTCCCGGAAAATTCAAGTGGCGTATTAAACATTGTGGATATGTTGGGCAAAAACGTATATCAATATGAAATAAAATCAAAAACTGCCGATTTCATTGAAGTTGATATGAGCAATTTGCAGTCGGGCGTTTATCAGGTTATTTTAAACAGCAATAGCGGAACAAGTTACATGAAGGTAGTATTGCAGAAGTAAGAAAAGCTAAGTGTAATTTTTACCTTCATGGCATAGAAACTTTTTCATATATTTTATGCTAAACTCCTTTGTTTGTAGAACCTGAATTATAAAATATAACCCTATGCAAAAAAGTGAGTTTCAAAGGGTATATTAATTATTTTATATATACCTCCTAAAAGGTAATATACCTAATGAATAAATATGCCTAACTCATCTATGGAATTAAAATTGGATGAGCCTTTTGCTCATAATTTTTCAAATTAGTCAATAAGTAAAACAAGAAATAATTCAAAAATATTAGACAAATTATTTATTTGCCATACTATCAGGTATCATGCAATAGGTATAAGCTATTCATTTACTTGAATACAACTTAACAGTATGTTTGACAAACAAAACTTTCACTTTGCAAGTACATTTTACAAGCTGCTATTGTTATTTTGTTTACTTTGCAAAGAATTTCAACAAAATGTTTTTCTGGCTCTCAAAGATACTTAGCTTTTTAATAGCACCTCTAACATGGATATATATATGCCTGTTATTAGCCTTATTTTTAAGAAAAAACAAATTAAAAAAGTATTTTCTAATTGCTTCGGTTGCACTCTTTTTTATTTTTACAAATGCCTACATTTCCAACTTTGTTTTACATGCTTGGGAAACTCAGGCAGTACCTATGAAATCGTTAAACAAAAACTACGAAGCAGCCATCGTATTAGGCGGTGTATCGTTTTGGGATCATGAAATTAATCGTATTCAGTTTGGGCGTAGCAGCGACCGTGTATTTCAAGCTCTTGAGCTTTATCATTTAGGTTATGTAAAAAAAATAATATTGGTGGGAGGCTCAGGAAGTATAAACTATCCTGAAGACAAAGAATCGATTGAAATAAAAGATTACTTAATGAATTTAGGCTATAAGAGCGAGGATATTATTATAGAATCACAATCGAGAAATACACATGAAAATGCAAAATATACCAAGCAGGTTATAGATTCATTGGGAATGAAAGGCCCATATATTATGGTAACCTCCGGTTTTCACATGAAAAGAGCACAACTATGTTTTCAGAAGTATGGCATTGAATCAACACCTTACAGCACCGACAGGTATAGTGGTGAACTTATTTTTGACCCCGGTAAAATATTTATTCCGAACACCGGAAGTATTCAAGCCTGGGATGTGTATTTACATGAAATTTTAGGCCTTATTATTTATTACTTTAAAGGCTATATTTAGTAGGCTCGAAAGCAGGCCTCTACCCTATCGGGATAATCAGTAATAATAGTATTTACACGATAATCAATCATTCTTCTTATATCTTCAATTTCATTTACGGTAAATACAAATACTTTTATACTCTCTTTGTGCAGTTTTATGATGTCCTCTAATTTTATTTTTCGAAAATCAATACCTATTATTTCGGGCTTAAACCCCAATTCATTAATATGTTCAAAAGGCGATATTTCATCTTCAATTAGCAAAGAAACTGGAACGGTAGTGTTTATATTTCTAATTTCGCGCAACATTGCCTTATCAAATGATTGAATAATTACTTTTTGACCTATTCCTAAATTAAGAATGCTTTGTAAAACCAAAGAAGCATACGTTTTATAATCAGGTTGTGCAATTCCGGATAATTGGTTATCACATTTAATCTCTATGTTATAACTTACAACTTTTAGTTGTTTGTTCTTCACTTCATTCTCTATCAAGTCAACTACTTCACTAAGTAAAGGAATATAAGAAGCAATGTTTCGTTGAAATGGGAAACGGGGTTGTGAAATTAAGCCTGTTTTGAGTTGTTCAATTTCCTTATATTCCATTTGATAAAAATACATCTTATTATGATGTTCAATACGCGAGCCATCATGATTTAAGCATAAATCGGGATTGACATACAAATCGTGTGTAACAATTATTTGATTATCGGCAGTTATAACTATGTCCATTTCAACCGCTTCTATATTAAAATTTAAGGCATATAGAAATCCTTCAACAGAATTTTCAGGAAAATAGCCATGACAACCTCTATGACCGTGTATGGTAGGTTTTTTATTACTTAACACAATATATTTATATTTGCGCATAAAAATAATAAAATTAATGGCTACTGTAAAACCATTTATAGCACTATTACCGGCAAAAGACAAAGTACATTTAGTAGCAAGCAAAAGTGTAGATTCATACAACAGTTTTGAGATAAAATATAAAATTCAATCCAATCCTTATACTTTTCTGCGCATCATCAAACCTGAGTTTAATCAAACAAAAAAAAGCCGACCAAACTCACCCGAATTACTCAAGAAAATAAAAAGTAAGTTTTTGAGTTTTATAGAAGAAGATATTTTTCAGTTACAGCAAAAGCCTGCCTTTTACGTTTACCAACAAACAAAAGATAATCACAGCTATACGGGTATTATCGGTTTGTCATCTATTGATGATTATTTTAATGGGAAAATTAAAATACATGAACAAACCCTTACCAATCGTGAGGAGAAATTAATGCATTATCTTGAAGTGTGTGATTTTAATTCCGAGCCAATACTGATGTGTCATCCGGAAAATAAAATAATTGATGATGTTATTAAAAATACCATCAATCATATTCCTTATTTTGATTATACTACTTCCGATTGCGTAAGACATAAACTATGGCAAGTAACAGATACCAATACGGTAAAGATGATAGAAAAAGGATTTGGCGAAGTGGGCAACATTTATATTGCCGATGGGCATCACCGATCGGCCTCTTCATCGCTATTGGGAAAGTATAAACGATTGCAAAACCCCAATTATACAGGAAAAGAGCCTTTTAATTATTTTCTTTGTGCCTACTTTTCTGAATCGCAATTAAAGATTTACGATTTTAACAGAGTAATCAGTGATTTGAATAACTTATATGAACTTGAATTTATTGAAAAATTAAAAGAGAAGTTTGAGGTAATTGACAGAGGTTATGAAACCTTTAAGCCTACAAAATTGCACAGCATGAGCATGTATTTAGCAGGAAAATGGTTCGAATTAAATGTAAAGTCTGAATTCATTGATGATAGTAATCCGGTAAGCTCAATTGATGCGGCTTTACTTTCGGAATATATTTTATCCTCTATTTTAGGGATACATGATTTAAAAACCGACAAAAGGGTTGTTTTTGTGAATGGCACTAAAGGAATGGAAGAATTAAAAAATCATGTTGATGGGGGTAAGATGAAAGTGGCTTTTGGTCTTTACCCTGTTTCGATGGAGCAACTAAAAAGAATTGCCGACAACAATTGTATTATGCCGCCAAAGAGTACTTATATTGAACCTAAGTTACGTAGCGGTTTGGTTATTTATTCTTTATCACACAGTTAAATTTTATGAAAGTTAACAAAACTAAACATGGTTTAATTACAGGGCTATTCTGTGGGGTTTGGATTTTAGGTGCCGACTTGCTTAAACTTAATGACGCCTTAGGGCGCTATCTAATATTATCTTGCCTGATTTTTATTTTTGGAGGAATATTTTGGGCAATATTTGATACCCGAAGAAGTATAGGTGGTGAAATTGAGTTTAAAGAAGCATTAAAAACAGGTATCTCCACGGGGGTGTTAAGTGCTATCATTTTTTCGGGTGTATTGTTTATCCATTATAAATATATGGTTCCTGATTTTGCCGATGCAATTATGATTGAAGTAAAAGAAAAACTAATAAACAGTGGCAAAAGCGGGGAAGAACTGGAACAAGCTTTAGCCATGTTTAGACAAGATTTTACACCTACCGGACAAGCCGGAAAAACCTTGTTGGTAAGTATTTTTTTGAGTTTGTTTTTTGCTGCAATTAATGCACTAATTTTGTGTAAAAAGGATTAATTTATGATTAAGTTTTCACCTCCGCATATTGACGATAAAATTATTGACGAAGTTGTCAATACTCTTAAATCAGGCTGGATAACCACAGGTCCAAGAACTAAGCAGCTTGAAAAAAATATAGCGGCTTATTGTCATGTTCCCAATGTTTTGTGCTTAAATTCTGCTACAGCCGGCTTAGAAATTATGCTAAGATGGTTTGGTGTTGGACAGGGCGATGAAGTAATAGTTCCGGCCTATACCTATTGTGCCACTGCCAATGTGGTTATGCATTGTGGTGCAAAGCCCATATTTGTTGACACCAATGAAGATGATTTTAATATAAATATTGAGCGAATTAAAAAGGCAATTAATTCACGTACTAAAGTAATTATGCCTGTTGATTTTGGCGGATTTCCATGCGATTATGATGCTATTAATACTTTGGTAAAATCTGCAGAAGTGGCCAAGTTGTTTAAAGCCAACAGTCCTGAACAGGAAAAACTAAACAGAATTTTGGTGTTAAGTGATGCTGCTCACTCGTTCGGGGCTACCTATAAAGGAAAAGTCAGTGGTGCTTTATGTGATGCAACTGTTTTCTCATTCCATGCAGTAAAGAATTTAACTACTGCCGAAGGAGGTGCTATTGCCTTTAACTTACCCGAACCTTTCAATAATCAGGAAATATATAATTATTTATGTATTAAAACACTTCACGGACAAAACAAAGATGCCTTGGCTAAAACACAAAAAGGAAACTGGAAATACGATATTATTGAACCCGGCTATAAGTGTAACATGACTGATATTGCAGCGGCTATTGGACTTATTGAATTAAGCAGATATGATAGTATGATTTTGCCTAAAAGAAAAGATATTTGTCAACAATACTCAAATGCTTTCAGCAAATACTCTTGGGCTCAAATACCTTTATTGCAAAATGCCGACAAAGAAAGTTCTTATCATTTATACGCTCTACGCATAAATAACATAACCGAACAACAACGTGATCTTATCATTCAAAAAATATTTGATGAAGATGTTTCAGTTAACGTCCATTTTATACCAGTACCTATGACCTCGTTTTATCAAAGTATTGGATATAGTATTTACGACTATCCGGTTGCACTCAAGAATTTTACTTGTGAAATTTCGTTACCGGTTTATGTTGATTTAAGCAATGAAGATATTAATACTGTAATTATGGCTGTTGTAAAGGCAGTTGAAAACGTAATAAATAATTAACTTGGTAAAACGATTGTTTGATATATTTTTTTCTCTACTAGGTATTATTATTTTACTACCTGTATTTATAGTTATCTCATTTTTTATTGTAATTGATTCGAAAGGCGGTATTTTCTATAAACAAGAAAGAATTGGCAAAAACGCTCAACCTTTTAAATTGTATAAATTTCGTACAATGTATAGCAATTCAGACAAAAAAGGCTTGCTTACTGTGGGGTTTAAGGATAATCGTATTACTAGAATTGGATACTTCTTGCGTAAATATAAAATTGACGAATTGCCGCAATTAATTAATGTTTTTATTGGTAATATGAGTTTTGTTGGCCCTCGACCTGAGGTGGAGAAATATGTAAAACTCTATAATGAAACACAAAGGAAGGTATTTAATGTAAAGCCAGGAATTACCGATTGGGCTTCAATAAAATATGTTCATGAAAATGAAATTTTAGCTGCAAGTAACAATCCTGAAAAAACTTATATTGAAGAAATAATGCCCGCCAAACTGCTGTTAAATTTGGATTATGTTCATAAAAATAGTTTTTTTACTGATATAAAAATTATGCTTTTAACCTTAAAAGCTATTATCAAATAATTTTAGTATATTGTTAATGGTTAATTTCACAAACCCCGATGCTGTTAGGATAAAACTTCTAAAAACATTCAGCTTAACAACTATAATTTGTTTAATCGTAGGTATTATTTACCGCTATTTATATAAAGATTTTGGGTTTCTGTACACCCTCGTCTTTTTCCTTGTAATATATTTAATTCCGGCCTATTTTATTTTTATAAGAAAAAATTTAAAAGCCACCTTGCATAGTTTTCTTATTGCAACCAATGTTCTTATTTATTATGCCTCAAACAACATTGGCATGAAAACCGGGCTATACTTGTTTTTCTTTAATATGATTTTAATTTATTCATTTTTGTTAGATTATAAAGAAAAAAAACAAATACTACTTTACTATCTTTTTACTACTCTCCTTTTTGCGCTTTTAATATTAAAAATAGACCTTACAGTCATATTAGGGCTTCCAAAAAACAGCTCACCCAAATATCAGTTTGAGATTGTTGCATTTTTTGCTTTTATATTGCTAACCTATAAATCATACTTATATTTAACAAATGCCGAAAAATGGCAAAACCAAATATTTGCAACTATAAACGAGCTTAAAGAATCTGAAAATAAATTATTACAAACGGTAAAAGACAAAGAAGTTTTATTGGCCGAGGTATATCATCGCGTAAAAAATAACTTATCGGTAATAAGCAGTTTAATTAATTTACAAATAAGCACCGAAGAAAGCGAATCAACCAAAAGAGCCTTGCAAGATTGTCGTGGAAGAATTAATTCTATGGCAATTATCCACCAAAAATTTTACCAAAATAAGAACTATTCAAAAATTGATTTTAGGGCTTATATAGAAACTTTAGTAAACGAAATAAAATATGCCTATAATCAAAACAACAATAACATTAAAGTAGAATCATTTATTAATCAAGAGATTAATTTTGATTTGAATATTGCCATTCCTTGTGGCATTATTGTAAACGAGTTACTGACTAACGCATTTAAGCATGCATTTAAACAAAATCAGGAAGGCGAAATAAAAATATATATTGAAAAAGATAAAGATACCTACTTAATGCGTGTGACAGATAACGGCTCAGGATTTGATTTTAATAGCAAAATAAACTTTAATAATTCATTAGGTTTAATTCTAATTCAATCTTTAGCCGAGCAATTAGATGGAAATTTTCAGTTCTTTGGTAACCAAGGAACAGACTTCAGAATGATTTTCAGAGCTTCAACGCCTTCCGGAAAAGAGTAGATTAAACTTTTAGTATAGATTAAAAATATTTTCGCTTACGACAAACAAAAAACACACTGCTGCTATATTTAGACGATTTATGCATCTTAAACCACTGTCGCATTTCCGGATAGGGATATAGAGCCGGTAACAAAACATGCTCAACTTCAAAAACAGTGTTTACAAGCTCTTGCCATCTTTTAACTTGATACATTTTTAAATCAAACAATAGAGTACTTCCCTCTTTACTATGCGATTTGGGTATAAATAATTCTTTAAAACTTGTTTTGCCCGTAGTGATAAAAGGAGAAAAGAAAAAGTTTACAAACCTGTGATGTGAAGTAAACATAACATTGCTTATCCAGTTAATTACTGCCATAGAGGCTGTAGGCATACCTATTATTAAAACTCCATCATCTTTTAATACACGGCTCATTTCCTGCAAACTTTTCAGCTCATCATTTACATGCTCCAAAACATGCGATGAATAAACTGTGTCAAACATTTTATCCTCAAAAGGTATTTTCTCCGCAAATGCTTTTTGAATATTCTCGGTATTTATTTTAAAATTACTGCCGATACGCCCTACCCCATGTCCCATAGGGTCAGGATCAATGCCATAAACTTCGCAACCCAAATCCTCATGTGCTCTTTGCATAGCATAACCGGCACCGCAACCTACATCTAAAAACTTTCCTTTTTTCAGATATGGTTTTACGGCAAACCACTCTGTATCTCTTATTTTCTTTTGATTTTCATTGGTTTTCTCTTTAGAAAGATAAGGATAATTATATATCTTAAGTAAAGTACTCTTAATTGACATAAATTGTTTTAGATTTCAAACATAAAGAAAAAATCGCTGATAATCTACATTTTGAGTATCATTGTTGGCTCATTATATCCAATGCCTCACTTATACAGTTGATTAAATCTTCAGCCAGCATGCCTATTTGTCCATAATTTTTCATTGCTACATCGCCAGCCAAACCATGTAAATACACAGCTCCCACACATGCCATACTTTTATTAACGTTTTGTGCCAATAGTGCGGCAATAATTCCTGTTAATACATCACCGCTACCGCCTTTGGCCATACCGGGATTACCTGTACTGTTAAAATAGCAGTTCCCGCCAGGTGTACTTATACAGGTATTGGCTCCTTTAAAAACCACATAACAATTGTATTTTACCGAAAAATCTTTTTGCATTTGTATTCTTTCAAAACTATTGCGCCACTTTCCACAAAGTCTTTCAAACTCCTTAGGATGCGGAGTAAGAATGGTTTCGGGTGGCAAAAAAGAAAGCCAAGTTTTATTTTCAGATAATATGTTAATAGCATCTGCATCAAGTACTAATGCAGTATTACATTGTTGAATTAATAACTTTATTACTTTGGCAGTTCGTTCACTTTTACCCATGCCACAGCCTGCTGCTATAACATTATAATTAGCTAAATCGGGTAACTCTGAAATATATTCCTGATGCTCATCAGCACTAAACATAGCCGAAGGAACATAACTATTTAAAGCCCCCTCAATTGCGGCACTGCTATGTAGAGTCAACAAACCAACGCCTGTTTTTAGACATGCCTTTGAGGCTAACAAAGCAGCCCCAAATTTTCCTGCCGAGCCTGCCAATAGCAGTGCATGACCATAGTTTCCTTTATGTGAAAACTTGGAACGTTCCGGTAATATATCGGTCAACAACAACTTGTCGGTATAAAATAAATTACAGGGTTCCTGTTCTATAAAATCTCGATGAAGTCCTATATCTAACACTTTAACTTTACCGGTATATCTGCTATATTCTGGGAGTAAAAAAGACGTTTTTACAAACTGAAAACTAAAGGTAATGTTAGCACAAACAACTGTTGCATCTGTCTCAATAGGAATATCACACATTAATCCCGAGGGACAATCAACGGCAAGGGTAAAGTTGTTAAAACTATTGATATGTTTAATTGCTTCTTTATACACCCCTTGTGCCGAATGCTTTAAGCCGGTTCCAAGTAGGGCATCAATAATTACACTATTATCTTCAGGGTTTATGAAATTGTTTTCTTGTTTCAGATATATTATTTGAGCTTCTTTAATGGATAATAGCCGCTTCAAATTAGTTTCAAAATCGTTGCTACCTTTATCTTTCTCGGCTATTACAAAAGTTTTTACTTTTTTGCCCGATTGAAGTAATAATCGTGAAAGAGCAAGGCCATCGCCCCCATTATTCCCTTGTCCGCAATATACTTCAAACGCAGCCTCCGAGCAAATTTCCATCAAACTATCAAATAAAGCGGTGGCAGCACGCTCCATTAAATCAATCCCTAATATAGGTTCATGATTAATGGTGAATTCATCACAGCGTTTAATTTGCTGGGTATTAAAAATTTTTTGCATCGGTTAACTGTTTAAAATGGCATGATGTATTTCAAGTACTTGATTTAACAAGGGCTGAAGTTCATCGTTATGAATAACCCAATCAGATTTTTGTATTCTTTCCTCATCGCTCCATTGGTTATTAATTCTTTCCTTCACTTTTTCAACACTTACTCCGTCACGCTCAATTACTCGTTTTATGCGAACTTCCATAGGTGCCACCACGCAAATTACTCCATTCAAATTTTTATACGAATTGCTTTCAAACAATATTGCGGCTTCTTTTAATACATATTTATGATGAATATGGCTATGACACCATTCGTTAAAACTATGCTCAACATTAGGATGTATTATAGAATTAAGAATTTGAAGTTTTTCAGGATTATTGAATACTATAGAAGCAATTTTCTTCCTATCTGCCTTTCCGCTGTCTTTATCGGTAATATTTAAGCCAAGCCCTTTGCTTATTTGTTCTTGGACTTGGGGATTATCCAAAATTAATTTTGCCACCTCATCAGCATAAAATACCAGGACATTTAAAGCCTCAAAAATCTTGGCTATATATGACTTTCCAGAGCCTATCCCGCCTGTTAACCCAATCTTTTTCAAAGTTTACGAATTATATATTCAACTTGGGGATTTATTACCCTAACATTGCTTACTTTATTGGCCGGTTGCTTGGCTAATCGAACCAAAATACGATTATTGCCGCCATTAACATTCGTTGAATCAAAGTTAGCTTCAACCACAAACTGACTGGAATTAATAGATTCATAATTATCAAGCGAAACATTGTATTTGACATTTACTTTTGACGGAAAAGTTTTGGCTACATATCCAAAGGGTACATTTTTTACGGTTATTGGAATAGTTAATTCTGCTTCGGTATATTTCTCGCTGGCTATTTCGGCAACCACAGCTTTTATCCCCGTATCAACATTTTCTAAACCATCTTTTTTTATCGCTACAATATGTTTAGAGGTACTTTCAAGATTATTGATTTGCTGAGATACAGTTTCAATATAATCAATAGTATTTAGAACACTTTTAGGCCCTTTAATGAGTATTTGCGATGGAATTATTTTTATATCGCCCTTTTGCTGATATTGCTTGGCAAAGCTGTATTTTAAATTTAGTTTTACAGGAACTATTTTTTGCGATTTATAGTCAAAAATGAAGGATACGGTATCAGGGTAAATTTTATCAATCAAAATATTTGTCCCCAATTGTTCAGCAATTGCAGAAAGATGATGGTTTAACAATAAGTAATATACCTCACTTTCATTACTGTTATTAATGTATTTTCTAATGTTTGAGGCATCTATAAAGAGGGTATCATTCTTGGCACTATATTGAATGCCCAACAATGAAAAGCCTGATGCCTTGGCTTTAATAGTAATACTTCGAGGCAAATCTTTTATCAGAATCTTATCGGACGGAAGGTTAAGAAAATATGCGCTATATGAAATATTAGTGGTGTACTCCTTGCTAAAAACTGTTACAAGCCACAATAATGCAGACAATAAAAGACATACCAAAAAAGCGTATAACCTTTTGTCAAGTCTTTTGGGAGAATACTTTTTTAAAATGACCTTACCTTTTTCAGGAATAGATTTTATCATTTAGCGATAATAAAATATAGTCAAAGGTAATGAATTTCATGGTATTTAATCAACCATAAAATCAATAAAATATTATTGTTGGTTTTGACCTAAACTTACTGTTTGATCTAATGACACAGCAGATTTTTCAAACTTTAATTTTATGCCACTTTCAGTTTCCAAAATAATAGTAGTATCAGCAATTTCTGCAATTTTGCCATGTAACCCCCCAATGGTAACTACCTTATCTCCTTTTTTCAACGACTCTCTGAACTTTTTTTGTTCTTTCGCTTTTTTCATTTGCGGGCGAATCATAAAGAAATAAAAAACAATAATAATTAAAATTATGGGTAAGAAACTCATAATTGGGTTTTGCGGTTCTCCTCCTTGTGGAGGCGCCATTAACAGAAGGTTTAAAATCATGTTTAATATATATTTAGGTTAATGTTTTATTGTAAAGGCTCAATCTCGCCCGAAATTGTTAGTACTTTAGTACTTGGTATGGTATTGGTTACTAAAGTTACGGTTTTTTGTTGTTTACCATGTTTCCCTGCACTATTAAATTCTACATCAATAATTCCGGTTTTACCTGGAGCAATAGGTTGTGTAGGATATTTGGGTACGGTACACCCACAATTGCCACGAGCATCGCCAATAATTAAATCGCTATTTCCTGTATTTTTAAATTCAAACGAATGTGAAACTACAGTACCTTCTTTTATTTTACCAAAGTCGTAACTCGTTTCTTTAAAAGTAATAACAGGCTTATCGGCCGAAGCATCGCTCACATCATGATTTATAACATCAGTATTAATGGGGGTTTCAAATCCGTCAGATTTGTTGCCACCACAAGAGTTGAGTGATGTTACAAATATCATTGAAATAATGAAAATTATTATTGGTTTCATGCTCAATATTATTTATTCAATTAATCCTCTTCCTACCTTTTTAATTTTTCCTTCAGTTTTATATAAATCAAAAACTTTATCTAATATCCCATTGATAAAATTTTTACTTTTTGGGCTGCTATAGTTTTTTGACAATTCAATATATTCATTAAGCGTAACTTTGGTAGGTATGCTACTAAAAGTAACAGCTTCGGTAATTGCCATTTTCATTAATAAAATATCCATAAGAGCAATACGTTCAATTTGCCAATTTTCAGTCATTTTTTCAATGATTGTTTCATTTTCTTTATTGTTCAGTAGTGTTCTTCGGTACAATTCTACCACAAATTTACGATCTTCCTCTTCGTCTTTATATAAGCGTGACAAATCTTTAAACTCATTATCGGTACTCTTAAAAGATTCAATAGTAGTAATCAAAGCATTATAAACTACTTGATAATCATCAATCCAAACAATACTTTTTTCCTCAAAATAATATTGCAATGGTTCATATTCAAACAGTACTTCCTTAACTAAATATAGCCAAATGTTTTTATCTTCCTCAAAGCTAATGTTAGGGTCTGCCATATAGGCTTTATATTGCTCATCAGCCTTGATTACTGCAAAAAAACGTTTAATCATTTCAGGCTCTTCGTGCCATGATATTTTTCTGGTATTACACTTTCTTTCTAATTCTTTATTTTCGGCAATTAACTTCCCCAAGCTGTTTTCAACAAACTTCATATTGGGGTTTAAGTCGCTATAAGAAGGCAATCGCTTTTGCTTGGCCAATTCTATTTCACTTAATGCCTGCGCAGTAACTTCTTTTATGAGTAACAGAAAATATAAATATAAGTCGTAAACCTTTTCAATACTTCCTAATAAATCTCTTTCTCCTTTTGCAATTTCAATTTGTCCGGACTGAAAAGCAGCGTACAAATAATGAAGTGCTTTAACTCTTAAATGCCTTCTGGTTAGCATTGATAATTATAAATAAAAAATAGAACTTAAATAAAAGGTAAAGAATAAAGAATAAAGAATTAATATGAAAGTTTTACTTTTCCTATTTCTTCAATTCTTTTTTCGGCAACTAGTTTAGCCGCAGCAATAGTTGATATTTTTTGCTGACTAGCAGTGTTAAAAATTGAAGTAGCCAAATCATATATCTTTTGGGCATTGGTCATGGCATAATCACGATTATACCCAATTAACTCGCTATACACATTTATAACTCCACCTGCATTTATCAAAAAGTCGGGGGCCCAAAGAATACCTTTATCAAGCAACATTTGTCCATGAAGATTTTCATCTTCTAATTGGTTATTGGCAGCACCCGCAACAATGGCACATCTTAATTTAGGAATTGATTGTGAGTTAAGCGTAGCGCCTAAGGCACATGGGGCATAAATATCCATATCAAGTTCATACAAATCACTACCGTTAAAAATAGTTGCTCCACTTTCTTTGGCCACTGCTTCCAACCTTTCTTTATTAATATCAAAGATAGTAACTTTGGCTCCTTCTTTTACAAGGTGATTAACCAAGTGCTCGCCTACATGACCAATTCCTTGAACTAAAACTTTTTTTCCGTTTAATGAGTCGCTTCCGTACACATATTTAGCACTGGCTTTCATGCCCATATACACACCATAAGCCGTAACAGGAGAAGGGTCGCCACTGCCACCCATTGATTCAGGAATACCGGTAACATGGTCGGTCTCCATTTTCACGTACTCCATATCTTTGGTACTAATACCAACATCTTCGGCAGTAATGTATTTTCCACCTAAACTGTTTACGAATTTCCCAAATCTGCGCATTAAAGCTTCATTTTTTATTTTTGAACTATCGCCAATAATAACAGCCTTTCCACCACCCAAGTTTAAACCACTTATGGCGGCTTTGTATGTCATACCACGACTTAATCGTAAAACATCATTCAAGGCCTCTGCTTCGTTATTGTAGGCCCACATACGAGTACCTCCTAAGGCAGGTCCTAAAACTGTATTATGTATGGCTATTATAGCTTTAAGTCCGGTGTCGTTATCATTACAAAAAACAACCTGTTCATGATTGTTAATACTCATTTGCTTCAAAACTGAATCGGTATTTTGTACAGTTTCTTTGGGTTCTTTAGTAGTAGCCATAATATATTTTGTTTCGTTTTATATTTAATTTTTACTGATAGTATAAGAATGGGGTCAAAAGTAAGTTATTTTTTGAAAGCAACAAACGAGATATTTATATAAAAGCATAATAAATATGAAAAAAATTGCCAAATACATTATCAAATCAAACATGTCCTGATATTCTTCATAAATTTCCAAGCACTTTAAACTTCTTCTAAAATTCATTTATAAAAAGAGTTTACATTTGTGCCCAAACTATGTCAAATAAAAAAAATATATTATTGTTTATTGATTGGTATTTACCGGGATACAAGGCCGGAGGCCCCATTCAATCATGCGCCAACCTGGTTGACCACCTAAAAAGCATATATAATTTCTATATTGTTACACGCGATACCGATTATTGCGAAACTCAACCATATTCTAATGTTAAAAGTAATAGCTGGAACAAGTTAAGCGAAGGGGTTAATGTGTTTTATTATTCGGCTGCACAGCTAAGTGCTAAAAATATATTTCGTTTACTTAAAACTACTAAGTATGATGCGGTATATTTAAATGGGGTTTTTTCTTATTATTTTACTATTGTCCCATTGTTATTTTTTAGAAATAAAAGAAGCACCAAAATAATATTGGCCACCAGAGGTATGCTGGCTTTGGGGGCTTTGTCTATAAAAAGCAAGAAAAAAACTTTCTTTTTAAATCTTTCTAAAATTCTTGGGCTATATAAAAATATAACTTTTCATGCCACCAATAATGATGAAAAGAATGATATATTACAGGTTATGGGTTCAAACAGCAAAGTGCTTATTGCAGGTAATTTACCAAAGAAAACTAACCAGGTAGCTTTTATTAATAAAGAGAAAAAAGTAAATCAATTAAAGTTAGTAAACGTAGCTCGTATAGCACCTGAAAAAAATTTAAAGTTTGCCTTGTCAATACTTAAAGAATCAAAAGATAATATTGAGTTTGATTTTTATGGGCCTATATACAACAATGAATATTACGAACAATGTAAAGCCATTATGAATAATATGCCGGCAAATGTAATAGTTAAGTATAAAGGTGTTTTACCAAATAGCTTGGTAAATTCAACCTTAGCAAACTACCATTGTATGTTTATGCCTACCTTGGGCGAAAATTTTGGACATATTATTTTAGAAGCACTAATGGCCGCATGTCCGGTAATTATTAGCGACAAAACTCCATGGCAAAATTTAAGAAAGGACTCGGCAGGCTGGGATATTAGTTTAGAAAATAAAACTGAATTTCTGGAGGTAATACATCATTTGGCACAAACCAACTCAGAAACTTTTAACCACTATGCTTTGGCAGCTTTTAACAAAGCCAAACAATTTTCAGATAATGAAGAGCTAATATCCTCCAACATGGCTTTATTCGACTAATTTTGCTTGATTTATTGTATTTTTAAGCAAAACTGTTCGTTAAAATTGCCCAACAATCAAATATTTTCTTTAAGTAAATTTAATTCATTCTATCTTTGCGGTTTTATTTTAAAACCGTTAATAAGTAATTATGGATAAAAATACAGTATATGGTTTACTTTTAATAGGTGCTATCCTTATTGGTTTCAGTATATATAATAGCCCAAGTAAAAAAGACATTGAGTTACAAAAGCGCTATCGCGACTCCATAGCCGCAGTTACTAAAATTAATCAAAAAGAAGCTGCACAACAAGCCATTGCTAATGAAATTATTGCTCAAAGTACTATCAATATTGATACCATAGCCAGCGATTCGCTTCAAAAAGCCCGGTTGTTTCAAAAATATGGCTCGTTTTACGCCTCTTCGCAAGGAAGTTTAGAAAACTATGTGCTCGAAAATGATTTAATGACTATTAACATCAGCAACAAGGGTGGCCGTATTTCTTCTGTTGTTCTAAAAAAATATAAGGCCTATGACAGCCTTCCACTAACTATTGGCGATATTGACTCTTCTAATTTTTCATTTACTTTCAATAACCAAAATAAAACTTTTCATACTTCCGATTTTTTCTTTAAAGCCTCTCAAAACGCCCTTACGGTAAATGGCGATAGCAGTAAAAGTTTTGCCTTAAGAATGGCTATTTCCGAGAGTCAGTATATAGAGTATGTTTACACTCTTCCTAAAAACTCTTACATGTTTGACTTCAAGGTAAATATGGTAGGACTTGCCGATGTGGTTAGCAATAAAGATAAATTAACTTTAAATTGGTCTGAAAAAGGTCTGTCAACCGAAAAATACAAAGACGGTGAAACTAATTCCTCAACTATTTATTATCAATTAAACGAAGGGTCTGAGACCGATTACTTATCAGAAATGAGTGATAAGGAAGAAAGTATAGATAAAAAAGTAAACTGGGTAGGTTTTAAAAAGCAATATTTTACCTCTGTGTTGGTGTCAAAGCAAGGATTTATTAAAAGTTATCTTGAAACTAAAGGCTTAAAATCATCAAAAAAATACACCAAACAATTTAAGGCAAATTTAGATTTAGCCTATAACGGAAGCAATTCTCAAAGCTACGATTTCTCTTTTTATATAGGCCCAAACCACTTTCAAACCCTAAAAGCCTTTGATCTTGGATTTGAAAAACAAATTCCATTAGGTTGGGGTATTATGGGCTGGATAAATAAGTTTGCTGTAATTCCGGTATTCAACTTCTTAGACAGTTTTAACTGGAGCTACGGAATTATTATTCTGGTTCTTACCATTCTAATTAAAGTGGTTCTGCTTCCACTTACCTATAAAGCCTATTTAAGTACAGCCAAAATGAAAGTGCTAAAGCCTGAGATGGATGAAATAAACACCAAGTTTGCCAACGAAGACCCAATGAAAAAACAACAGGCCGTGATGGAACTATATAGAAAAGCAGGTGTTAACCCGTTAGGAGGCTGTTTGCCTATGTTGTTGCAGATGCCTATTTTATTTGCTATGTTCCGCTTTTTTCCTGCCTCTATTGAGTTAAGGCAAAAAAGCTTTTTATGGGCTGATGACTTATCTACTTACGACTCCATTTATGATTTACCATTCAACATTCCTTTTTATGGCGATCATATTAGTTTATTTACTTTGTTGATGACTATTTCAACACTGATTTATACCCGAATGAACAGCAGCCAGTTTAGCGGCAATACCCAAATGGAAAGTATGAAATGGGTAATGTACCTCATGCCAATCATTTTCTTGGGAGTATTCAATAATTACTCAGCAGGTTTAAGTTACTATTACTTTTTGGCCAATATGTTGACCTTTACACAACAAGCACTAATCAAGAGATTTGTAAACGAAGAAGAAATTCATCGCAAAATTCAGGAAAACAAGAAAAAACCTAATGCGGGTAAATCTAAGTTTCAGATGCGTTTGGAAGAAATAGCCAAACAAGCGCAAGAGCGTCAGGAGCAGCTAAATAAAGGTAAAAAGAAATAATGTATCTTAGCTTGATTGAAAAATACGGGTAGTATGGAAAATCTAAGCATAAAAGATTGGGCAGAAGAAGACAGACCCAGAGAAAAACTAATACTAAAAGGAAAAAATGCCCTGAGCGATGCAGAATTGTTAGGTATTTTAATTTCATCGGGAAATAAAAACGAAACTGCTGTTGAACTTAGTCAGCGTATTTTGGGCAGTGTTAATGGTAGTTTAAACGATTTGGGAAAACTTAGCTTGCAAGATTTACTAAAATTTAAAGGAATAGGCGAAGCAAAAGCCATCACCATTATGGCTGCAACCGAACTGGGGCGCAGACGTAAAGAAAGTGACACCGTTCACAAGACACGAATAAATAGCAGTAAAGATGCTTATCATGAGCTTCTCCCCTATTTGAGCGATTTACCACACGAAGAATTTTGGATTCTTCTTCTAAGCAGAAGTAATGAAGTATTAGCCACAAGAAATGTGAGCAAAGGTGGAACGGCAGGAACGGTAGTTGACGGTAAAATAATAATGCGCCAGGCTATTGAAGTACCGCGCTGTTGTGGCATCATTTTGGGACATAATCACCCATCGGGCAATTTAAAACCTAGCGAAGCCGATATTCAAATTACCCGAAAACTTAAGGAATTAGCCTCCTTTATTGATTTAAACCTGTTAGACCATATTATTATTGCCGAAAACAAATATTTCAGCTTTGCTGATGAAGGTCTTATGAGGTAATAATATTATATCTGTTCCAACGCCAAAAACCTTAATTTTCCTAAATTTTTACTAAAAATAAGTCATTGAATAAAATGCTTATTAACTTTGTAAAAAACAAAAGTAATGCGCAACATATTTTTTACTGTATTAATTATATTATTAGCCGGAATAGCTTTTTATTTAGGATATAACCAACAAAAGCAAGATAAACCATTAAGACTATTACCATATTATGGAATTCCGGAAGTTAAACCCTCTGCAACAGGAAATGGAAATGATACAATTTATAAGACTATAGCCGATTTTAGTTTTATTGATCAAAAAGGGAATACCGTAACGCAAAACAATTTTAAAGATAATATTTATGTAGCCGACTATTTTTTTACTACCTGTCAATCAATTTGCCCAATTATGAGTACACAAATGGAGAGAGTGGCTAAATATTACGAAAATGACCCCGAAATTAAATTTATTTCGCATACCGTTAACCCAGAGTACGATTCGGTAAATGTTTTGGCCGATTATGCCCAAGCTCACCACGCTGTATATGGAAAATGGTATTTTGTAACAGGCGATAAAGCTCATTTGTATGACATGGCACGCACCAGTTATTTAGTTGATGCTGCTGAAGGCGATGGTGGTGAAGACGATTTTATTCATACACAAAATTTTGTTTTAATTGATAAAGGCCGCCACATAAGGGGATATTATGATGGTACAAATCCTAAAGAAATAGATCAGCTTATTAACGACATTAAGCTCCTTAAAAAGGAATATGCCATGAAACAAAAATAAGATTATGCAAAAGACCACCGAAAGCAGTTCGTTATACAGCAACTTGGAGTTAATGAATACTTCAGAGCTTCTTTATAATATCAACAAAGAAGACCAAACTGTACCTATTACCATCTCAAAAATTTTGCCGGCAATTGAAAATTTAACCAATGCTGTTATTCAATGTTTACAGAATGGGGGTCGTTTGTTTTACATTGGTGCCGGCACCAGTGGTCGCTTAGGCATTGTTGACGCTTCTGAATGTCCGCCAACATTTGGTGTTGAGCATGGCTTGGTGGTAGGTTTAATAGCAGGTGGTGATAGTGCTATTCGCAAAGCTGTTGAGTTTGCCGAAGACAGTTACGATCAAGGTTGGATTGACCTTCAGGAATATCAAATAAACACCAAAGATATTGTGATTGGAATTGCCGCCTCAGGAACTACCCCGTATGTGGTTGGTGCTATACAAAATTGTAAAAATAATAACATCGCCACCGGTTGCATAGTTTGTAATTATAATAGTCCATTAGCGGCTGCTGCACAGTTTCCGGTTGAGGCTGTGGTAGGCCCCGAATTTGTTACGGGCAGCACACGTATGAAAAGTGGTACGGCTCAAAAGTTAATATTAAATATGATTAGTACTACGGCTATGATTAAAACCGGTCGTGTTAAAGGAAACAAAATGGTAGATATGCAATTAAGCAACAATAAACTGATTGACCGCGGAGTTAAAATGATTATGGATGAGTTGCATGTTTCGAGCGAAAAAGCTCAGGAATTGCTGCAAAATGAGGGAAGTGTACGAAAAGCCATAGACCGTTACCGAGATAGTAATAAGTAATGCACGAAATTGAACCATACTACAATTGGCGTCATCTTTATATTGCCGACAATGATATAAAATCCCCTTTCTACGGTCGCACCTACAGCGAGTTTGAGTATGATAAACAAATTTACAATTACCTTATCCATCCTCAATGGGATGATATTGGGTCAGAAACACTTTTCATAAAAATTTTATACGTAAGCTATCAAAAAAAATTTGCCATTATTGAATTTATTGGAGAATGGAATGATTGTTTGAATAATGATATTATGATACTTAAACGTGAAATAATTGATACATTAATCGAACATGGAATTAATAAATACATTCTTATTGGTGAAAATGTGCTTAACTTTCATTCTTCTGACGATAGTTATTATGAAGAATGGAGCGAAGATATTGAAGATGGTTGGATAGCATTCTTGAATTTCAGAAGCCACGTTCTTACTGAATTTCAAAGGGCTAACATTGATTATTATATTCTCTTAGGCGGAAAGATTAACGAAATTAGTTGGAGAACCTTTCAACCCAACGATTTATTTGAAAAGATTGACCATTTAGTGGCTAAAAGATTACAAGGGTAATTTTTTATTTTTAATAACATTTCATTAATCAATAGTTTTATTATATTTGCAGCGGGTAAGTCTTATACGACCAGCTCCTGCTGAACTCCCCCAGATTCGGAAGGAAGCAAGGGTAGGCGGTTGAGCGGTGCGATATAAGTAGCTTACCCATTTTTTATATATATTTATCTCCATAAATTTATAATTACAATGAAATTTTTTATAGATACAGCTAATTTGGCGCAAATAAAAGAGGCTAATGATTTGGGTGTTCTTGATGGTGTTACCACCAATCCTAGTTTAATGGCAAAGGAAGGAATTAAGGGTACCAATAATATTATGAAACATTATGTTGATATTTGTAATATTGTAAATGGTGATGTAAGTGCAGAAGTGATTGCCACAGATTATGAAGGAATTATAAGAGAAGGAACCAACTTAGCTGCCCTACATCCCAACATTGTAGTAAAAGTGCCTATGATAAAAGATGGCGTAAAGGCTATTAAGTATTTCTCATCTCAAGGTATAAAAACCAATTGCACTTTAGTATTCACCCCCGGTCAAGCTTTGTTAGCAGCAAAAGCCGGTGCCACTTATGTTTCGCCATTTATTGGCCGATTAGATGATATAGCCTTTGACGGCTTAGAATTAATAGATCAAATAGTAACTATTTATAGTAATTACGGTTACCAAACTCAGGTATTAGCAGCTTCTATACGTCATACTATGCATTTAATAAAATGTGCCGAGTTAGGTGCCGATGTGGTTACCTGCCCACTAAATGTTATTACATCATTACTAAAACATCCGCTTACCGATAGCGGTTTAGCCACTTTCTTGGCCGACCATGCTAAAGTAAACGGATAATATTATACAGATATTTCACTTTCTTTACCTATCTTTACAATTGAAGTGTTTCTATTGTAAGTTTCATTATGCCTTTGTCTATTATCAATAAGGTTATTACATTAATTTCTTCCGGCAAAGTATGGCAACAAGACGATTTGGTTGCTGTTGAAGAACCTGTTGAATTGCGCTTGTTCTACATGGATAACAATATTCCGGTCGAAAAACCAATCAGCATAACGATGCGTACACCGGGCAATGATTTTGAGTTGGCAGCCGGTTTTATACTTACTGAAGGTATTATTAATAATTGCTCTGATATTGATTATATAAGTTATTGCATAAGAACTGATAAGGAAACAGAAAATAATATTGTAAAAATTGTCTTAAAGAAAGAGATAACAGTAAATATAAATCAAGCCGAGCGTAATTTCTTTATCAATGGAAGTTGTGGTATTTGTGGCAAAGCCTCTATTAATGCTATACAACAACAAAGTAAATTTACCTCCAATCATGCCTTAAAAATTTCACACCAACAAATAAAACAATACATGAGGCAAATGCAGTCGGAACAAATCAACTTTAAATATACCGGAGGTATTCATGCTTGTGCACTTTTTAACCAAGAAGGTAAAATGCTTCTAGTGCGTGAAGATATTGGTCGTCATAATGCTTTAGATAAACTGATTGGATATTATGTACTTCGCAACGAATTGCCCTTACAAAATAATATATTACTGCTCAGTGGTCGGATAAGCTTTGAGTTGGTTCAGAAAGCGGTAATGGCCGGTATTAGTATTGTTATTGGCGTGGGTGCACCATCCAGCTTGGCTATTGATACTGCCCAGCAAACCGGCTTAACATTAATAGGTTTTCTTAAAGAAAATTCCATGAATATCTATACTCATCCTGAAAGAATTGACGTATGACCTCAATAGTTACTGTTAATTAGAATCAACCAGAACTTTTAACTTTCCACCGGGAATTAACACATAGCCCTCAGGCAAATTATTAATTTGTATTAATTCATCTACAGAACTCATATTGTATCGATTTTTTATATTCCATAAAGTATCGCCTTTTTGAATAGTGTGGTAAATTATTTTACCTGATTTATTATTTGATGAATTAGTTGAGGTAATACCTTCCTCTTTTTGTAGAATGGTATTATTATCTGAGCTTACCATTGGTGTTGAATCTGTTTTTAAACTATCACTAACAACTAAATCCTTAGTTTCGGTTAAAGGCTTAGAATTAATTTTAGGCGTATTAGGGTTAGGAACCATGACCAATAATTTGGAACCTAACTTTAAATGATTACCCGAAAGTTTATTCCATTTCTTTAAATCATTGGCCGTAACATTATATTTAGAGGCTATTTTATTAATCGTTTCTCCTTTCTTAACCACATGTGTTTTTCTAATAGGTTCTGACAGTAGAGAAGCCACCATAATACTATCTCTAATTTGTTCTTCTCTTTTAATGTAAGAGTAAATGGCTGTTTCATTATTGATAAAAGCACCAACTTTGTTGGCAGGTAAGTATAAATGATTATATCTATCGTAACCCGGTACACGCTTAAGTTTATAATTGGGATTTAAAAAAACCAAGTCTTCCATTGCTATATCAATTACTTGCGAAATAGCATCAAAAGAAACAGCTTGTTTTACATGTACCGTATCGGCATAAAAATAAATTTGCTTGGCTGGTATAGGCACAATATTATGTTCTTTTGTATAATTCATTAAATAGTTTACTGCAATAAATGCCGGAACATAACCTTGTGTTTCTAGGGGTAAATAAGGGCGTACCTCCCAATATGTCTTTTTGTTCCCACTTCTTCTAATGGCTTTATTTAATGTTCCCGGTCCGCAATTATAGGCGGCCAAAACCATTTGCCAATCGCCAAACATACCATACAAATAGTTAAAATAACGGCAGGCTGCTTCGGTGGCTTTAAGAGGGTCGCGTCTGTCATCTACATAAGAATTAACTTCCAAATTAAACATTTTTCCTGTTGGATACATAAATTGCCATAAGCCTCCGGCACCCGATTTACTAATGGCATTGGGGTTTAATGCCGATTCAACAATTGCTAAATATTTAAGTTCTAAAGGTAAATTGTATTTGGCTAGTTTCTCCTCAAACATAGGAAAATAAACCTGCGACAAGCCAATTAAACGACTTACCAATATTCTTTTTCTTAATGAATACATATCAATATAAGCCTTTACCGCCTTGTTATAAACCAAATCAAACGGTGTTTCTTGATCAAGTTGGGCTAGTCTGGCTTCATATACTATATCATCAAAATAAGGTATAAAACTTGGTTTATAATTTTCAACATCAAATAAACACGAATCGGATAAATAACTATTGCACTCAAAATACTTGGTAAGCTGCATACTATCAAGCATAGCCACTATAGGGTCATCGGGGATAAATACATAGCTTGTATCTTTCTTTTCCTCTTGTGCCAATAAAGTAATGCTTCCTAATAAAGATAAAAAAGTAAGTAATAACCTCATGATAATAAAACTTTAACTAACTGAAAGACAAAATTGTAATAAACATTTGATAAAATAAACCTATACTCTCTTCAATTATTAACTTATTATTGTTGGTATTCTTCCAAACATTACGGACAAAGGAAAAACACAAGCTTACCACTATGGTAGCTCAAATTATCCCATCGGTCAATTTTTAATTTTATAACACTTATTGCACCTGTAGTAAATTCAATAGTAGCATTAGAGGTCAAAAATGAAGCAAAACGACTCATTGTCGGATTATGCCCAATTAACACCACGGTATTGTGTATATTCTCAATACTTTGAACCAAATACCTTAAATCATCTTCTGATGCCTGATAAATGTCGGGATTCCACAAAATATCACTTTCCTTGAGTTGAAAATATTTTTGAAAATAAGCTGCCGTTTGTTGTGTTCTTACAGCATCGCTCGACATTATTATATCTGCTTCATTATAAATTTTACTCAAATTCTTGCTCACCTTTTCGGCTTCCTCATGTCCTTTCTCACTCAAAGGACGAAACTTGTCAGACAAACCTGGTTGTGAATGTTCTGCTTGCGCATGCCTTATCAATATTAATGTTTTCATGATTAATTTTTTAAAAGTTTAAATTATTGAAATACAAAATAGTTTACAGGAAAAGAAACAGGATAATTGTTTTTTTTTAGGAAATATAAGATTTGTTGTTAACTTTGAAAACGTAGAACAATTATTATCCATTATGACTAAACAATTTTTAACAATACTACTATTATCTGTTGTACTGTCAAAGTTTGCAAACGCTCAGGAAGACAATACACAGCAAGCCAATGATAGTGTAATTACCATTAATCTTATGCCTTCGCAAGAAGGTGAAATAGCCTATAACTCAGGTATAGAAAAATTAAAAATTGGAGATTATACAACCGCCATATCCTTTTTTGATGAGGCTTTGAAACACAAGCCAGGCTGGGCATTGGCGCACTTTAATAGAGGTTTGGCATATAAAGAAACCCAAAAATATACAGAAGCTATTGATGATCTAAAGAAATGCACAAATCCAGAAGACTCCATAAAGGATGTTTATTATTATTTGGGTCAAATTTATGTTTTACAAAAAAATGATCAAGAAGCAATTGATAACTACAGCAAATCTATACAACTTAATGAAAGTGCTGCACAAGCTTACTATTACAGAGCTAATATTTATTTTAACCAAAGCAAATACAAAGAAGCCAATGATGATTTTACCCAAGCCATTAAATTAAAACCCGACTATACCTACGCCTACAACGACCGTGGTAGTACAAAAAGGCAAATGGAAGATTATGATGGGGCTATAGCAGATTATAAGAAAGCCATTGAATTAGATTCCAAACTTGTTTTAGTGTACAATAATTTAGGTTCGGCATTACGCAAAAAGGGCGATTTTAAAGGAGCCATTGAGGCATATACCAAAGCCATAACTTCCCAACCGGATAATTTCTTAGCATACAATAATCGTGGCAGCGCTAAGATTGACAGCGAAGATTTCAATGGAGCCATTGAAGATTTTAACGCTGCCTTGAAAATAAAAAACGACTATGCGTTTGCCTATAACAATAGGGCTGTTGCTAAATACAAGCTGAAAGATTATGCAGGCTCAGTTGATGATGCCACTAAAGCCATAAAGTTTGATGCTAACTATGGTCTTGCTTTTATGAACAGAGGTATTGCCAAAGAAATGCTTCGCGACCCCAAAGGTGCATGCTTCGATTGGAAAAAAGCCAAAGAATTAGGAATAGAAACAGCAGGAAAATACATTGGCGATTGTAAATAATTTTAAGACCCTAAAAAATGAAAAAATATATTATTATTCTTATTACTTTATTCTCTACTAACCTCATAGGTCAGAACATTACTGATACCCCATTCGAAAAAAAATATTTTCCCGATAAAAAGGGAGAACTAAACATTGCCAAAAAAGAACTTTCGCTTGGAAACGAGCAATATGAAGGAAACAGACCCGGAAGATATAGAGCAGCACTTGAACATTTCTTAAAGGCTCAAAGTTTTAACCCCAACAATGCTACTTTAAACTTCCGCATTGGTATATGCTATATGAACAATATATTTAAATCAAAATCAAAAGAGTATTTTGAAAGAGCCTATCAACTCAACCCTGCAGTTGATCCTGAAATATTTTATTACCTGGGGCGCGGTTTTCATTTAAATATGGAATGGGACAGAGCTATTGCCGAATATCAGAAATTTAAAAGTCAGTTAGACCCAAAAAAGAAAAATGAAGCACCTATCTATGCTGATGTATCAAAAAAAATTGCTGAATGTAACTATGGAAAAGAACTTATGGAAAAGCCCGTAAGAGTTTTTATTGATAACATAGGAAATAAGGTAAACTCACAATATCCTGATTATGGACCGGTAATTTCTGCCGATGAAGACATTATGATGTTTACCTCTCGTAGAAACACTACCACAGGGGGTAATATAGATGAAAATTATGATGAATATTTTGAAGACATCTTTGTAACCTATAAATTTAATGAAGAATGGGGCGTTCCTACAAATATAGGTCCGCCTATTAACACCACCGGACACGATGCTACCGTAAATATTTCGCCCGATGGTCAAATACTTTACACCTACCGTGACGATAAGGGATATGGGAATATTTATGAAAGCAGACTGATTGGCGATAAATGGAGCGAACCGGAAAAAATGTCTAAATCAATAAACAGTAGTGCCCACGAATCATCAGCATCCATATCTTATGAAGGTAAAACATTTTTCTTTGTAAGCGACAGACAAGAAGGCAGTCTTGGCGGACGTGATATATTTTATTCCAACAAAACCGATAAAGATAAATGGGGCGAGGCCATAAACATAGGAAACACCATTAATACCCAATATAACGAAGAAGGTGTGTTTATTGTTCCGGACGGAAAAACTATGTATTTCAGCTCCGAAGGACATAATAGTATGGGAGGATACGATATTTTTAAAACAGAATTGGTTGACGGTGTTTGGACCAAACCGGTAAATCTCGGATATCCAATAAACTCACCCGATGATGATGTATTTTTTGTGATATCTGCCAGTGGAAAACATGGATATTATGCCTCTATTAAAAAAGATGGTTATGGCGAAAAGGATATTTATATGATTACTTTCTTAGGCCCCGAAAAACCAATGCAATTAAGCAATGAAGATAATTTATTGGCCAGTGTAGCTGCTCCTGTTGCCGAAATTCATATTGCCCCAAAAGTAGAAGTTAATACCAATGCTGTAACCTTATTAAAAGGAGTTATTTCTGATGCTATTACAGCCAAAGCATTAGAGGCTGAAATAATTCTGATTGACAACACGCTTAATATAGAGTTGGCTCAATTTAAATCAAACAGTAAAACAGGAAAATATCTTGTTACTTTACCTTCGGGCAAAAATTATGGTATAGCCGTAAAAGCCGAAGGATATTTATTTCATTCAGAAAACTTTGATATACCGGCATCTGCTACATATCAAGAAATAATTAAGGATGTAGCCATGAAAAATGTGCAAGTGGGTCAAAAAATTGTTTTACGTAATATCTTTTTTGATTTCGATAAAGCTACTATACGACCTGAATCTGCCAATGAACTGGAACGCTTAACCAAGCTCCTTAACGATGTTCCTACTCTTCGTATAGAAATAAGCGGACACACTGATAATAAAGGCTCCGCACAATATAACCAAACTTTGTCTGAGAGTCGTGCAAAATCGGTTGTTGAATATTTAATTAAGAACGGAATTGCTAAAGACAGGCTGGAATTTAAGGGATATGGTTTAACCCAACCTTTAGTAAGTAATGATACCGATGAAGGCAGACAGTTAAATCGAAGAACCGAATTTAAAATTTTAAGCAGGTAATACGAAGGTCTTTTTTGAAGATGAAATAATGCCCCATGTAATGTATTTACATGGGGCATTATTTCACTTACTCTCATTACTTTGCTTTAAATTTATAGGTACAAACAACAAATTCAACCCAAAGCAGCTACTCCTTTAAGGGTATAAAAAAACTGCCTTTTTGAGGCAGTTCTGTTAAATTATTTGTTCTCGGCTTTCTTTTGTTTACGGTTGGCTTTGTTTTGTTTTTCTTGAGCTTTCCATTTTTCAAATTGCTCCTGACTTAGTGTACTTTTTAATCCCTCGTTCAGTTCTTTTCTTAGGTTAATTAAACCAGCCCTCATTTTTTCTTTATCACCCTTATGTTGAACAGCCAATTCTTGTTGTTTAGTAAAGTAATTTATAGCCAAATTTCTAACCGTACTTTTTTGCGTATTATCAAGCTGTGCAGCATTATCTACTTCAACTACAAATCTATCGGCCTTTTCATCAACCGTTTTTTGTTTTTTTACTTTACCATCGGGCTGATGCATCATTGTTTCATAACTAAAAGTGTAGTTGTTTCCGGCATAGGAACTCCATCCAAAAGCGATAAAAGCACCTAAAATTAAAAGACTCTTTTTCATAATAAATAGTTTTTGTGTTTGCTTATTGGAGCTAATTATTAAATTAAGGTTTAATTACAAATTGTTAAAAAACAATATTTTTCTTCTTATTTTAATCTATAACGTTTTAAGGTTATTGGTAAATAAATTACCTACTCCTCCGACAATTTTTTTATATCCATTTCAATATCAATCATCAATTGGTCAACACTCCTTTTAATATTCTCATAGTTTTTTTGAATTTGCTCAATATTGGTTTCATCATATCCGTTTTGCTCAATAAAATAAAACAAGTCTCGCAATTGATTTAAACCTAAGTTAGCAACACTCGATTTTAACTTATGAGCCGTTTTCCCTGCCTGTTTCCACTGCTTTTCGAGAATACTGTTTTCCATTAGTTTCATGTCTTTGGGCAACTCGCTGCAAAACAAGTTTAAAACTTCAATAACAATTTCTTTATTATTGTCCATTAAGCCCATCAAATAATTCAAATTGGGTTTTTCATGATTTGTTGTTGGTTCCATTTTCAATTATAAAGTTTGTTTGACAATACAAGTATAATTAAATTGTTTAATAAATTGTAATGAAAAGTAAAAGTAATTTGCCAATAATGCTTTTGTTTAATTAACTTCGCCTTAAAATTAAGGCTTATGATTTGGTTTCAAAAAATTGAATTAGACAAACTCGAAAATATAGGAAAAAACACCTTAAGCAGTAACTTAGGAATTGAAATTATTGATATTGGCGAAGATTTTATCAAAGCACGCATGCCGGTTGATGAACGCACCAAACAACCTTACGGGATATTACACGGAGGTGCCTCGGTAGCTCTTGCCGAAACTATTGGGAGTTACGGAAGCCATTTAGTTATAGATTCTTCAAAATTTTTTTCTGTAGGTTTAGAAATTAACGCTAATCATATAAGAAAAGTATCACAAGGTTATGTTTATGGGGTAGCAAAACCACTCCATTTAGGAAAATCAACCCATGTTTGGAGTATAGAAATTACTGATGAAGAAAATAAACTTGTCTGCATCAGCAGAATTACTATTGCCATTGTGTCAAAAATTTAAATTTTGGTAAATTCTCCATTCTGTTTCAACCCATCAATAAACATGTTGGGGCTTATTTCATTTTCTTAAACTAAAATTACATACTATTAGCCCTCAATACTTTGCAAAAATGAGTAAACCTATTAAGCATCCAACAGATTAACAATAGCATGTTTATAATCAGATAATTTTTTTTTGCATTTCTAATAATTATTCCTACTTTTGCATTCCAATTTAAAAAAAACAGGCAATGAAAAGGACATTTCAACCTTCGCAACGTAAAAGAAGAAACAAACACGGATTTCGTGAAAGAATGGCTTCTGCCAACGGTAGAAGAGTATTGGCTGCGCGTAGAGCTCGTGGTCGTAAAAAGTTAACTGTATCTGACGAAAAATTACACAAAAGATAATTCTTTCTTTTGTTCATCAATATTTAGGGGAGAAGTACTCCCCTTTTTTATTTATTAATAAACCTAAAAAACAAAAAAATGCAATTTTTAGACGAATTTAAAAAATTTGCCATGCGTGGCAATGTTATTGATTTAGCTATAGGGGTTATTATAGGTGGAGCTTTTGGCAAAATTGTAGGCTCTTTGATTGATGATGTAATAACACCGTTGCTGTTAAAACCTGCATTAGATGCAGCCAAGTTAAACAAGTTGGAAGATTTAACAATTATGGGTTCTGTAAAATATGGTATGTTTTTATCAGCCTTAATTAATTTTATTATTGTGGCATTTGTTCTATTTATGGTGGTTAAAGGTATCAATGCTTCTAAAAAGAAAGAAGCTGCTGAAACTCCTGCTGCCCCACCAGAACCAAGTACTCAAGAAAAATTATTGATGGAAATTAGAGATGCTTTAAAAAAATAAGATTTAATCATTCAATTAACTATGATAAAAAAAGTTTTAATCATTATATGGTTGTTTCCTGTTGGTATATTACAGGCGCAAAACGATACGTTATGGCGAAATAGCGGCTTATTTAATTTAAACTTTAACCAAGCCAACTTTTACCAATGGGCCGGAGGAGCAAACAACTCTGTTGCCGTTAATGGTTTAGTTTCTGTTTTTGCCAAATACAAAAAAGCAAATTGGTCGTGGGACAATACCGGTGATTTTGCCTTAGGTGCAGTAAAACAAGGGCAAGGAGGAGATTGGAGAAAATCAGATGATAAAATTGATATCAACTCAAAACTTGGTTATGCAATAGAAAAAAAGTTATATTTTTCTGCTTTAGCCGGCTTTAAAACCCAGTTCACCGAGGGGTTTGTTTACAACAAAGACGAATCCAGAAACAGAATTTCTAATTTATTAGCTCCTGCCTATCTTATAGGTTCAATAGGTATTGATTATAAACCTAATACCGATTTCTCTGTTTTTGTTTCTCCAATTACCAGCCGTACAATAATTGTAAAAGATAAAACTTTAAGTAATGCAGGTGCTTTTGGTGTAAAACCCGGTAATACAACCCTTTATGAGTTTGGGGCTTACCTTACAGCTAAATATAAAAAGAATATCATGGATAACGTATTTTTAGGAGTAGGACTGGATTTGTTTTCTAATTATTTGGATAATCCGCAGAATGTTGACCTTAATTTAGAGCTTCTTTTAACCTTTAAAGTTAACAAGTTTTTACAGGCTTCTTTTTCGTCAAATATTGTTTATGATGATAATACTACTGTACCGGTAAAAATGGATAATGGCGATTACAGACCGGGCAAAGGAGTGCAAATGAAGAATGTTATTGGCGTAGGCTTAGCCTATAAAATTCAAGGCTTTAAAACCCAAAGTACAAAATAAAGTTTAATACTTCTTTATCTCCCTCATTTAATGTTTTCAGTCCTTTTATTAGGATTGAAAACATTTTTTGTATTATATAATTTGCATTTCAACCCAAAAAAACTGAATATTGGGAAAATAAATAATGTAGAATTTATGAATTCAAATACTAAAAGACTATTGGTTAGTTTCTTTTACCTCTTCCCTATTTTTGCCTTTGCTCAAAAAGAAATATCTCTTGAGGATATTTGGAGTAAAGGAACTTATTACTCTAAAGGAGTATATGGAATTTTGTCAATGAATGATGGTAAATATTATACCACCAGTGTGAAGGCTCTTGGAAGTCAATTTATCGTAAAATATGAGTATAGCACCGGAAATGCGGTGGACACACTTTTCTCAGCTGATAAGTTTAAAGAAATTTCTAACTTAAATAATTTTGACTCCTACAGTTTAAGCCAAAATGAAAACAAAATACTCTTAGCAACTGATTTTGAAAGTATTTACCGCCACTCATATAAGGCTGATTATTATATATACGATATAAAAAAGAAAAGCCTTGAGCCTTTATCAAGAAACGGTAAGCAACAATTAGCAAGCTTTTCGCCCGATGCTAATATGATAGCTTTTGTTCGCAACAATAATATATTTATTAAGGACTTGAATACTAATATCGAAACACAAATAACTACTGACGGGCAAAAAAATAATATTATAAATGGCGCTTGCGACTGGGTTTATGAAGAAGAATTTGGTTTTGATAAAGCTTTTGCATGGAACGAGAACAGTAAAAAAATTGCTTTTTATCGTTTTGATGAATCAGCAGTAAAAGAATACGGAATGCCAGAGTACGACTCGTTATATCCTAGCTATACCACTTTTAAATACCCTAAAGCCGGTGAAAAAAATTCAGTAGTTAGTATTTGGATTTACGATATTGACAAAAAGAAATTGGTTAATGTTGATGTAGGCCCCGAAACTGACCAATACATTCCACGAATAAAATGGTCTAAATCGGCCAATCTACTTTCTTTAATCAGAATGAATCGTTTGCAAAATAAATTAGAACTTATGCTTGCCGACAGCGAAACAGGAAAAACTAAAACAATACTTACCGAAAAATCACCTACTTATATTGACATTTCAGATGATTTAACGTTCCTGAACGACAATACAACTTTTATTTGGAGCAGCGAGTTAGGCGGTTACAATCATTTATATCATTATAATTTAGATGGAAAACTTATTAAACAAATAACTACCGGCAATTGGGATGTTATTTCATATAAAGGTTTTGATGAAAAATCGCAAACTTTATTTTTCACTGCTGCCTACACCTCATCTACTCAAAAAGATGTATGTAAAATAAAGATTAATGGCACTAACTTTCAACTTCTTTCTAATAAAGAAGGAGGAACAAACGAACCTACCTTTAGCCGCACTTTTGATTACTATATCAACAATTACTCAAACAGCCAAACACCTTCCGTATATACTATAAACAATAATAACGGAAAAATAATAAGAACACTGCAAGACAATATTGACTTAAAGGAACGACTCAAAGAATACAACCTGCAACAGAAAGAATTTTTCACTATAAAAACACAAGATAATTTTGAGTTAAATGCCTGGATGATTAAGCCCCCAAAATTTGATAAGAATAAAAAGTATCCCGTAATGTTTGTGATTTATGGCGGTCCCGGCAACAATACCGTGCTCAACAGATGGGAAGGGGCAAATTATATGTGGCATCAACTGTTAGCTCAAAAAGGATATATTGTTGTGAGTGTTGATAATAGAGGAACAGGATTTAAAGGCGAAAAATTCAAAAAAATTACTTACTCTAACTTAGGGCATTACGAAACATTAGACCAAATTGAAGCGGCACGATATTTTGGTTCATTGCCTTATATTGATAAGAATCGTATAGGAATTCAAGGATGGAGCTTTGGGGGTTATTTATCGTCATTATGTATTACCAAGGGTAATGATGTTTTTAAATTGGCTATTGCTGTAGCTCCTGTTACCAACTGGCGATATTACGATACTATTTATACCGAACGATATTTAGGCCTACCGAAGGATAATGCTAAAGGATATGATGATAACTCACCTTTAAATTTTGCTGATGACCTAAAGGGAAAATATCTGCTTATTCATGGTTCTTCTGATGATAATGTTCATTATCAAAACGCTGCCGAAATGGCAATGGCTCTGCAAAACGCCAACAAGCAGTTTGATTTTATGATGTACCCTAACAAAAATCACGGTATTGGCGGTGGTGTTATTAGACTTAACTTATTTACCAAAATGACAGACTTTATTACCAATAACCTATAACTATGCCTAAGGGTTTAATATGAGGCTGCATCAAACATACCTTAATTTATTTTATTGAATGAACCTATTTTCAAGTGATTTAATTTTTTGATGGAAGATTATAAGGATAAAGCTGATTACCTTTACCGGTTGCAATACGATAACAAAAATGAGGTACGCAAATTAAGTATTGCACAGCGTATTGAATTGCTGAAAAAACTTAAATCAGGAATAGAAAAAGAAAGAAAAAATATTCAAGATTCACTCTATAAAGATTTACGCAAACACCCTTTAGAATCTGACTACACAGAGATTTTCCCTGCCCTTTCTGAACTGGATTTATTTATAAAAAATTTGCACCGTTGGGCAAAAACCAAAAAAGTAAAAAACAATTTAATATTTTGGGGTAACAAGGCATATTTAAGCTATGAACCAAAAGGAAACTGCCTTATTATATCGCCATGGAATTATCCGTTTCTATTGCCCGTGATGCATCTTACGGCTTGTGTGGCAGCAGGCAATACCGCAATTCTAAAGCCATCGGAGTTTACTCCGCACACTACACAAATTTTAGAAAGTATAATTGAAAGTACATTCCCCAAAAAACACTTGGCTGTTTTTACCGGAGCTGTTGACGAAACAAGTTATATATTAACCAAAAAATTTAATCATATACATTTTACGGGTTCTACAAAGGTAGGTAAATTAATTATGCAGGCCGCGGCTGTTCATTTATCAGGACTTACCTTAGAGCTAGGTGGCAAATCGCCAGCCATTATTGACAAAAGGAGCAATTTAAAAGATGTTACTCAAAAACTTATTTGGGGTAAAATGGTTAACCTAGGTCAAACTTGTATAGCTCCTGATTATGTTCTTATACATGAAGACATAGAACAAGATTTTATAAACGAATTTAAAACACAATGCCAACAATGTTTTGGGAATGATAGTTCTCAATCGGCCGACTTGGCAAGAATAATAGATAATAGAAATTTTCTGCGCATAAAAAATCTGATTGATGATGCACAACATAAAGGAGCCAAAATAGTATGGGGCGCAACATTTAAGGCTAATGAAAATTTTATTTCGCCAACTTTAATACGCCAAATTCCACAAAACGCATTAATTTTAGAAGAAGAAATTTTTGGTCCGGTGTATCCAATTATTACGTATCAAAACAAGGAAGAAGCCCTAAATTATATACTACAAGGCAATAAACCTCTGAGTATGTATATTTTTTCAAGTTGTAACGACTTTGTAAACTATTTCTCCAATAACACTTCGGCTGGTGCGGTATTAGTAAACGAAGTACTGGTTCATATACAACATCCCCGTCTTCCTTTTGGGGGGATAAATCATTCAGGAATGGGGCAGTCAACAGGTGAATACGGTTTTAAGGAGTTTTCGCATATTAAACCCATTTTAAAGATGACTATGCCTCTAACCCCCTCAAAACTATTAAGCTTCCCGTACACCGCAAAAACACGTAAGATGGTTAACTTTATGCTGAAATGGCTTTAGCCATTTAATACGCTTTTTTGGAGTATAAAAAAAATCATTAGAGGTTATACCTCTAATGATTTTAAATAAGACAAAAAGATTAATGATATTACTCTACAATTAACTTCTTGTTTGAAACTTCAGCACCATTGATTAACTGAACAAAATATATCCCTTTAGGCAAATCATTCATATCAACTTGTAACTGTTTATGTATTTTGTTTTCTATGGATACTACTGTTTGACCCAAGGCATTAATAATATTTACTTGTGTTTGATTTGAGGCTACATTATTCAAATCAATCGTTAAATAATTACTGGCAGGGTTCGGGAAAATAGACCATTGCTGAGAGATGGCTGAATTGTCTTGAATACCGGTTCCGGTAGCATTTACAACAGAACCGTTATAATTACAATTTAAAGCATCGCCACATACAAAATGATACAAGAAGTTTCTGATTTTAACCAAGCTAGTATCATAATAAGCTGCATTTCCGGTGGCTGGTGTATGCCCCTGTCCTTCATGTATTTCAAAACAATTAGTGATGCCTAAATGATTAACACGTGCATTTACTGAATTGCTTCCGGCAACTTTAAGTAAAGGGAAAAAACCTAATAAAGTAATAATATCTGTACCAAAAGGAACCACATCGTCATTAGTTCCATGAAAATTAATAACAGGCTCATCACCGGCATTTATCCAAGAAGTATCACCAATGGCGCCACACATATTAATAATAGCTCTCACCTCAGATGAATAGCCCGGATTACCACTGTTCCCTTCTATTCCACCTGTAAGACCTTGTTGCCCAACAGTATCAATATAGGTAGGAATTTCTGAAGGCTGATCCAAATAAGCCATTTGAAGTGCAATAAAACCACCCGCTGAAGAACCTCCAAAAAAGATATTATTGGGGTCAATTCTATAGGTATTTCCTCCTGTGTCGGCATTTTTTCTAAAAAACCTTACCGCTGCCCTTCCATCATGCACCCCTCTCATTACAGCTTCGGTTGCGTCAGATGAATCTGGACCGGGAAGACCATTCATTCCTAATCTGTATTCAATTGAAGCTGTTACATAACCTAGTTTGGCCAAATCTTTACAAAAAGGAACAACATCTGTTCCGGTTTTTGACCCCCCAACAAAGCTACCGCCATGCGCAAAAATAACTAAAGGACGCAATGAAGCAGTATCGCCATTAGGTTCATAAACATCTAACTTAAGAATTTGGTTATTGCCATCAAATTTTTTATTTTCACCATAAGCCACATTAGAAGTAACTATTGGGGCATTTGGAAAAACAAAATTATAATATCTTTCGCCTGAGCACTGTGCCTGAGCCTTCATACCAAAGGACAAGCCAAGTATTGTAAATAAAGAAAAGTAAAGTTTTTTCATTGTTTTGATTGTTTTTAAAAAAGTAAATATAAATTAAAATTTCATTCCAATATTAATTCCCGGAATAATTGCTCTGCTTTTATAAGTAGCATCAAATTGGGTCTCAAGGTTAGTATCTGTGCGCTTGATACCTTCTAAAAAAAGTATAGAAAAATCGGTATAAAAATTATTAAATACCACCGAAAATCCGGCAGTTAACCCAATTTTATCGGTATCGGGTGTCTCGGGCGATAAATATCCATCGGGCACAGGCGATTGGTCGAAATACGCTCCTGCCCTGCCGTACAAGAAGTTGTTTACTTGATATTGCACACCGGCACGGTATATAAAAGAGTTTTTATAATGACGTGGGGAAGCCATATCCTTTAATTTATCGGTATTTTCAACAAAATCAAATTTCAGCGAATCGTAGCTGCTCCACCCAACATAATTAACATCGGCAGCTAATTTTAATTTTTCGGTCAAAGCATATCCCACACCTATGCCCGATACAAAAGGTAAATTAAGTTGCGTACTGAAATTGGTGTTGGGGAAATAATCCTTTAAAGCATCTGCACTCACAAAGTTTGCCGTCCCATTCTCTACTTTTACCTTTACTCCTGTCCTAAAATTTAAACCTATAGATAATTTATTGTTTGCCTTGTAATAAATTCCCATATTGAAACCCTGGCCTTTGGCTTTCCCTTCAATATTGGCTTCTCCGTAAATACCGGTGCTGTCCTGAACGGGGATGGCTTTACGCAGAGCAAAAGCACCATTTGCAAAAACATAACCAAGTCCTATGCCCAAACGCTCACCAATTCTATACGATACGGTGGCCTGATAGAAAAAAGTTTTCAAACTAATTTCTCTTAATAAAAATTGCCCTTTCCAGTCGTCTTCCCACTGAACTCTGCTGCCAAATGGATTATACAACCCAAAACCTATTGATAAAGGTGAATTTTTCTTTAATCTAACATGAGCATAAGCACTCAAAGGAGTTGAAACATGATGTACCACCTGTGAAGTGTAGGTACTATGAGGATCAAGATAAACAATGCGAGGAATAATAAGACTTACACCGGCTGAAATACTTCCTAAAGAGTCAACAAAACCTAAAGCACCCGGATTAAATAAAATAGCCGAATTATCAAGTGCCAAACCAATACCTGCGTGTGCCATTCCGTTTTGTTTTTGCCCTTGCAAGTTTACCTGAAAGCCTCCGCCCCACGCATTAAGCGATAAACACAGACCTAAAAAAAGTGTAAAGCTTATAAATTTAAGTTTCATCTGTTTATTTCTTATGTTTTCTATGGTCAGATGGAATAGCCTGAAATAATCATCCCTTTGGATATGAAGTACTCTTATGGCTATTTCATCTAATATATTAATCTCAGGGTTTAAAATAATAATTTCAAATATCAACATTTTATTGAAATAACCATAAATATTATTTAAAAGATTATAGATTGACATTCACAATTCCCATGAAAAACGTGTTCCGCCTAATACTTTCATAGAGTAACACTTTTGAATTGCGTTATAGCCGGTCAAGAAAATCACTTTATAAATAAAACAGCACGAAATGATTTAATACAATATTTATAATTTTAAAGTTGTAAGAACAAGCAGTACATTTAATTAAACTTTACTTCATTAAAATAAATCCCTTGCATACAGTTCTAGATAATCAATAAAATTCTTAAATTCGCCTTTCTTATTTTTTCTATGAAAGATAAAGCCCTTTTTAGTATTTCGGCTGCTGATGGCCGCTATCACAAGCAAACTGAAGAGCTAGGTCAATTCTTCTCAGAATTTGCATTGATTAAATATCGTTTGCATGTTGAAGTAGAATATTTTATTGCCTTATGCCAACTTCCGCTGCCTCAACTTACAGCTATAGATACTACTCAGTTTGAAAAGCTTCGAAATATTGTAAGCCAATTCTCTGAACAAGACGCGCTAACCATAAAAAATATTGAAAGTACTACCAATCATGATGTAAAAGCAGTTGAGTATTTTTTAAGAGAAAAGTTTGATTTGCTTCAATTGGGGCAATACAAAGAGTTTATACATTTTGGGTTAACCTCTCAAGATGTAAACAACACGGCTGTTCCGCTATTATATAAGCAGGCTTTACAAATAATTATTATACCTCAGCTTAACAACCTCATTGAGCAAATATCTTTGAAAGCTGAGGAATGGCGTGATATAGCCATGCTGGCACATACACACGGGCAACCGGCATCACCTACTAAATTAGGAAAAGAATTTAAGGTGTTTGCCGAAAGAATAAAAATACAATCAGAACAATTAAATCAAATTCCTTTTGGAGCTAAATTTGGCGGGGCTACCGGAAATTTTAACGCCCATCATGTAGCTTATCCATCGGTTAACTGGATTGGTTTTGCCAATCATTTTGTAAATCAAACATTAGGTCTTCAACGCCAGCAGTACACTACACAAATAGAAAATTATGATAATCTGGCATCATCGTTTGATGCCTTAAAACGTATCAACACTATCCTTATTGATTTTAGTCGCGATATATGGTCATATATTTCGATGAATTATTTTAAGCAAAAACTAAAAGCCGGTGAAGTTGGCTCTTCAGCTATGCCCCATAAGGTTAATCCCATTGACTTTGAAAATGCCGAAGGCAATTTGGGGATAGCCAATGCGCTTTTTGAGTTTCTGTCATCAAAACTCCCGGTATCGCGCTTGCAACGAGACCTTACCGACTCTACCGTAATTCGCAACATAGGCGTGCCTCTTGCGCATAGTTTAATTGCTTATAACTCATTGAATAAGGGTATTCACAAGCTTATTATAAACCATGTGTCTTTAGACCACGATTTGAATGCTAACTGGGCAGTAGTTGCCGAAGCTATACAAACCATACTCAGACGCGAAAATTATCCGCACCCTTATGAGGCTCTAAAAAACCTGACTCGCATTAATACCGAAGTTACAAAAGACTCACTGCATCAATTTATTGATAGTTTAAATGTAAACGAAAATATTAAAAACGAGCTAAAATCCATTACTCCCCAAAATTATACCGGAGTATATTAATTCAGAAATAATGAACTGGAGAAAAGTAGAATTGGAAAATGATAAAAGCTATCTTGAAAAAGAGTTTGTTTTTAAAGATTTTGTCAGTGCCTTTTCGTTTATGACACGTATAGCTTTTCTTGCCGAAAAACATAATCATCATCCCGAATGGAAAAATGTTTACAACAAAGTTATGATTAAACTAAGTACACACGATGCGGGAAATAAAGTAAGCGAAAAAGACTTAAAGCTGGCAAATCTTATTGATGAAGTATTTATTATTCATCATTAATAGTTATAAAAAGTTCCCAACGGTTTCTCAAATAAAAGCATTAAGCTGTTAAACCTGATTGTTCAAGTTCTCATGGCCGATTTTGCATCAATATACATTTAATTGCAAGTATTTTCTCCTTTAATTCAGTATAATTACTGCCAACATAGCATATATTTTACAATGGTATAATTTTAGTATATTTATCATTATCTACATAAGCATTTATCTTATGCATGAATATCGTGAAATATCAGCCATTGATAAGAGCAAGCTCTTTCATACTTTTTTCTTTCCTGTAGCATTTATTACGGTGCTTTGGTTGATTAAGCTGTGCGAGGTGGTTTTTAGTTATCCATTATATAATTTTGGAGTATATCCAAGAAGTTTCAAAGGTATTATGGGAATTTTTACTGCGCCCTTCATACATGGCGACTGGGGTCATTTGTTTTCAAACTCGGTACCATTGTTTGTATTAGGTTCAGGTTTATTTTACTATTATAGAAGAGTAGCCTACAAAATATTTTTTTTGATTTTAGTTTCAAGCGGACTTTGGGTATGGGTTTCGGCACGCCCATCATACCATATTGGGGCAAGCGGCATAGTATATGGCTTGGCCACATTTTTGTTTGTGAGCGGAGTTATAAAAAAGAATATTCAACTGGCAGCTTTTTCATTAATAGTTGTTTTTTTATATGGAAGTTTAGTTTGGGGAGTGTTTCCAATAATGCCCGAAGTATCATGGGAAAGTCATTTAATGGGCGCTATAGCAGGCATAGTAATGGCCATATATTACAAAGACCTTGGTCCACAAAAAACCGTTTACAACTGGGAGTATGAACAAGAAGAAGAAGCCGAACAAATACTTACTGAGGAGCATAACAATTTGGACGATATTGCAGGCGAAATTTCAACCCAAGACTCTTGCAAAACTGAAAAGACATCCAACGAAGTACAAAAACCTATTACTTATAAATACATCTATAAACCAAAAGAAGATTTGGAGTAAATAGATTAAGCCTTAACGCTCTTATTATTTCTTTCTGATATCAACAATAAACCAATAAAAGTTAAAGCTCCGTTAAGCAACAAAAGCTCATAACTGAACTTATATCCGCCAAACCAATCAATAGAGTTTTCGTTCAGTATATAACATAACAATGGAGCTATTAAACAAATTACCCATACATAGCGGTCTTTAACCTGCTTTTTTGTAAAAATACCGAAACTGAATAAACCTAACAATGGCCCGTAAGTATAGGCAGCTACCATTAATACTGTTTCAATAATTGCCGTATTGTTCAAGGCTCTGAAAACTAAAATAACAAGCAATAAAATTATAGCAAAAGCAAAATGTACTCTTTTTCTGATTTGAGTCTTTTGAATTTCTGTTTTATCGCTAGCCTCAACATTCAAGAAATCTAAATAGAAAGAAGTAGTCAAGGTTGTCAATACCGAGTCGGCACTACTAAAGGTTGCTGCAGTAAGACCTATAATAAAAACAAGTCCGGCACCTGCCCCTAAATGTTGTAAAGCAAGCAACGGAAAAAGCTTATCTGTATCGGGTTTGCCCGAAACAGGATTGATAGGTATTGAAACTCCTTTTTGCTCGGCATAAATATATAACAAGGCTCCCAACGATAAGAAGAATAAATTAACCATTACCATAACCACGCTAAAACTTTCCATATTTTTTTGCGCATCTTTTAAACTTTTACACGACAAACTTTTCTGCATCATGTTCTGGTCAAGACCGGTCATGGCTATAGTTATGAAGGCTCCACCCAAAAACTGCTTAAAGAAATTACTTTTATTTACCCAATTAAAGTCAAACACTTGTGCATACTTGCTTTCTGCAACAGTGTTAATAATTTCGCCAATATTCAAATGTAAATCACGTCCTATAAAAATTATAGAAAAAATAACACCTAATAATAAAAACCCGCTTTGCAATGTATCGGTCCACACCAATGTTTTTATCCCTCCTTTATAGGTATAAAGCAACATTAATCCTATAATAATAGCAACCGATAATGAGAAAGGAACACCAAAAGCATCAAAAACAAAAAGTTGTATAACTGATGCTGCCAAAAACAAACGGCCTGCAGCCCCCAACACTCGCGATAAAATAAAGAAAAAAGAGCCTGTCTTTTGTGACACAGTACCAAAGCGATGTAGCAAGTAGGTGTATATGGAAACCAAATTCATTTTGTAATAAATAGGTAACAATATGCGAGAAACTACAAAGTAGCCTGCAAAATAACCAATAACCAGTTGCAAATAATAAAAATTATTATAGCCCACTTGCCCCGGAACTGATATAAATGTTACCCCTGATAAAGAATCACCCACCATTCCAAACGCTACTGCTATCCATGGAGAAACGTGATTTCCTGTAAAATAGCTTTCGTTGTTGGCTTTCTTGGAAGTAACCCAAGCGATGAGCAACAATAAACCAAAATATATGAAAATACATGAAACAATAAACCAAGGCGACATGCTGCTCAAATAAATAATTGGGTACAATGTTATAGTTAATTATAACAAGTGCAACTTGTTTATGATGTTTTTATTAACCGCAAAATATTAAAAAGCTTTACCCTATGAAATAATAATAGAAGTTAGCTCTTTACAAACAGATAATTGATATAATAAGTAGTATTGACAAAACACATCATCATGGCGCGAAATTTGATAAAGTAATTCATACATTTTAAATTATTAAAGATCCAAACAACAAACAACAAAATGCAAGTTGAAATATGGAGTGACATCATGTGTCCGTTTTGCTATATTGGGAAACGACATTTTGAGAGTGCACTAAAACAATTTAATAATAAAGATAATATTGAGGTAATATGGAAAAGTTATCAGTTAGATTCTTCATTTCCTGAATTATCTAATGGCGAACATAATGTTTACCAATATTTGGCTTCACGTAAAAGAATAAGCTACGAACAATCGGTTATGATGCACAATAACATAGTTGAAATGGCCAAACAGGCAGGTCTTGAATATAATTTTGACAAAGCCATTATGGTAAATTCATTTAAGGCACATTGTATTATTCAAAAAGCGAAAGAGCTTACCCTTGGTGATGTAGCAGAGGAAGTATTTTTTAAGGCATATTTTACTGATGGTAAAAATATAGGGAACAATGAAGTTTTGAAAAGTTTAGGTAAACAAATAGGGTTAAGTGAAACTCAAGTATTAGAAGGCCTAAACAATGACAAATACGGATATAAGGTAAAACAAGATATTCAGGAGGCCGAACAAATAGGTGTAAGTGGTGTGCCATTTTTTGTATTTAATCGTAAGTATGGCGTATCCGGAGCACAGCCCGTAGAAGTTTTTATCGAAACGCTGCAAAAGTCTTTTGAAGACTGGGGAAGTGCACAGCCTGAAGTGAAAATTGATGGGTTTTCGGGCAATTCGTGCAGCATTGATGGTAAATGCCACTGATTATTGATGCTTCATTGAATGAACTTAGCAAGTAAAATATGGTGCATCAAAGAAAAGACTATACCCAACCAACATATAATATTATAAAATCTAAACTAAGCTTCAATTGCAGCCTTCTTTTAGGAAAGGAATAATTATGTCTAGAATACGATTAATTTCTTTATCATAAAAAAAGCGAAGAGGCTCTAATAGAGCCTCTTCGCTTTAATAAAGTAATTATAAACAACTATTAGTTTGTTTTAACTAATCTTACAATTGTTTCGTTACCGCTTTCGGTCATTGCTTTAACTAAATATACTCCTTTACTTAATTCAACACCTACTACTACTTTATTGTTTGTAGTTGCATTTAATTCTTCAACTAATTTTCCTGTTAAATCAAAAATCTTAATGTTTATATTTTCATTTTCAGAAGAATTGATTACCAAAGAAGTTACTTCATTAAATGGATTAGGCACAGCAGCTAAATCAAAATAAGGACCATCAACATCAATAGCATTATCAAATGATGGAGCAGCTTCTTTGTTTAATCCGATGATACCGATTAAGCAATAATCACCCCATGGACTCCAAGTACCAGAACCTCCCGCACGAGTTCTTACTCTAACATTATATTGTGCAGGATAAGGTAAAATAGGACTCATAGTATTAAAGAACAATACTTTGTTAGGTCTTACTTCAGAAGCAATAATATTACCTGAGCCTAATTCAGAGAATTCAAATTCATATTGAACTGCACCCATAACTTGGTCTGCCACAATACGGTTGTTGGCATTAATACGATAGTTTAACCTACCGCAATCTTCCGGTCTTAGTTTAGTTGTAGGAGCTGCATTCTGAGAAGGGTCAGGAACTAATCCAATTGTACAAGGAGTACTCCATGCACCATACAAGTTTCCAATGTAGGCTCTAACTCTAATTGACCAAGTAGTACCCCAATCAATAGTAGGAGTAACACTATGTAATAAAACATAATTATTAGGAGTAAGTTTTACAGCATATACACCATTGGTGTTGCTAAACTCATACTCGTATTGTGTAGCACCGGCTACAGGAGTACTAATAATAGCTGAGGTTTTAACTAAGGTCATGTTTCCGCAAGCCCCTCCGGTTATTTGAGTTGGAGGAACACAAACTTGAGTAGATAAAGTAACACTATTAACATCTTCACAGCCATAAGTATTGGTTACAGTTAAACTATAAGTACCTCCATCAGTAATTTCAATTGTTGAAGTAGTTTCGCCTGTACTCCATAAAATATTATCATTTGAGCTTGTTTCTAAGAAAACAGAAGTTCCTTCGCAGAAAGGATTGTTACCAATAATATTGATATCAGCTACAGGTGAAGTGTTATTTAGTGAAACATAGAAAGTATCAACAACACCACATTGCATTGAGCTAACTCCGGCAGCCAAACCATACCATCCATCGTTGGTAATAGTTGTACTTACTGTAGTTTCAAAAGTACTCCATAAGTAAGTATCAAAATCATCAGGAGCAGTTAAAGTAATTGAGTTATCACAAGAATAAATAGTATCAGGGAAATTGATTGGAGGAGAAAGTGGAGCAGAAACAAATACTGAATTAGAAGTTGCAGTACAACCGTTTAAGGTAACGATACAAGAATAATTACCTTCCAAATATGCCCAATACTCATGGTCTGTACCGGCAATAGAAGTTGGTATTAAAACGCTACCGTTATATACCCATTGGTATGAGTCATAACCATATCCTACATCTAATTTTGAAGGTTCACCATTACAAATTACAGTAGTGTTTTTTACATTAATAACAGGGGTAGGAATATTGCATCCACCATTATTATCAATGCCCACTGTTCCAAGTTCACTGGCAAAACATGAATTTGAACCATTAGAAGCAATAATAGTATAATCGCCAGGGGCTAAATTATCCAGTGAATAAGTTCCTGATCCGGAATTATAAGTTAAGGCGCTATAGTAAATACCGCCATATTCAGCATAAACATTATAAGAAGGCCCACCCGGACCATTTAAACAAGATAAACCTGAAACGGTAACTAAAATTGATCCATCCATGTCATTTGGCCCTGATGCATTTGTTACGTTAATGGTTGGGATGCTCATATCGCAAGAAGGCTCATTAATGGTTAAGAAATCCACGTAAATGCAGCTCGAATTATCAATATCCATATCGGTTGAAATTTGAACCATATAAATACCGGCAGGTAATTGATCAATATGTATTAAACCAAAACCATCGTCAGTTCCATTATACACATCAAAATTACCCAAGTCAGTTAACTGATAGTAAAAAGTTTGAGGTGATGAACTGGTTACCGTAAAATCCATCATACCTGTATTTCCACAACCTGCAGCAGGAATATCAACGGTAGAATAATACAATACTTCCATATCGCATGATAAAGGATTTATGGTAAAATACTCAATACCGGCACAGGTTTCTAAATAATAATCGCCCGGCATTAAGTCGCCCAAAAATATAAACCCTGCTTCAAAAGTATATTGTCCAATAAAATTACCTTCGTAAAATAAAGATCCCTCCAAAATTTCATAATCAGGACTATAGCTCCCCATAACAAATCCATAAGGATACTGCATATCAATAGGATCTGTTGCTTCAAAATAATCAATAGAATTCACATTGCATTGAGCAAACGTGGGTCGGCTAAATCCCAAAATAGCCAACACCGGAATAAGTAAAAATAAATAAACTTTTTTCATAGTTGTTTTGTTTTAGTTAGTAATAAATTTTAATTGATTCTAGTGGTTGATTAGGGAATCAATAAAGATTCCCTAATTTGATGATTTTAGTTCTTAACAATTTTAATATTTTTAGTTTCTCCGCTAGGCGAAACTACTTTAATTAAATAAATACCTTTTTGATAATTTTCGCCAAAAGTGGTATTATCATTAGCATTGGCTGTAAATGAATCAACCAATTTACCGGTTATATCATATACATCTACTTCAACACTTTGCCTATCAGATGATAATATACTTAAAACAGCATTGTTACCAAAGGGATTAGGATAAGTTCCTACCTCAAATATTTTATTATTTTCAATACTTTCTATTTGATTATCAGAAGCTTCTTCTTTATTGTTGCTAACAATACCTATTAAACAAGATTGACCAAACATACCCCAAACTCCTCCGTATAAAGCTCTAACTCTTACGTTATATTGACCGGGAACCGACAAAGCCGGGTTTACAGTATTTAGAAATACCACAGGGCTCACGGTTGTTTTAGTAGCTAATACATTGCCACCAAGGTCGCTAAATTCAAACTCGTATCCAATCGCTTGATAAACTGGAATTGCAACTATTCTGTTATTACTATTTAACCTAAAATCAAGCTTACCGCAATCTTCTGCTCTTAGTTGTGTTAAAGGCACAGTACTTGGGGTTGGTTGAGGAACCAGTCCAATATGACACAAGGTACCAAAAGGCCCCCATTGACCGCCAACATAGGCTCTAACTTGAACATCGTATTCATTTCCAAAAGTTATTTGTGGGCTAATACTGTGTAATACTAAATAATTATACGGAGTAAACTTAGTGGCAAAAACACTGTTATTCTGAATAAACTCCCATTCGTATTGAGTAGCTCCCGGAACATTAAGGCATATTAAGGCGCTGGTTTGAACTAACTCTAAATTAGGGCAATACTCAGGCAGTAAAGATGTAGTAGGAGAACAAGGAATTTCGGTAACTACCACTTGGTCGGTAGCTGTACAACCATAGTAGTTTTCAACGGTTACAGTATAAGTACCCGGTGTGTTTACTACAATTGATTGATTGGTTGAACCTGTACTCCATGTATTAGAAGTGGCATTATCTGATTCGAGAATTACAAATGTTCCTGTACAGAAAGGGTTGTTGCCAATGGTACTAATAGATACCGATGGCCCCGGCATATTTAATGAAACCCAAAAAGTATCGGCAACACCACAACTCAATGCATCTATACCAACACCAACTCCTACCCATCCGTCTTGTGTAACAGTTATGGAACTTGTGTTTGCACCGTTACTCCACAAAAATCTATCATACAATTGAGTGTCCATTTGTATGGTTAATGAACCGGTGCAAGAATACAAAGTATCGGGCATATTCAGAGGTGTAACTAAAGGTGCTGAAACAAATACCGGTGCGGTCATTGAAGCGCAACCATTCAAAGTTACTTCTAAGGTGTACCAACCTTCTACTACTGCCCAATAGCTGTAATCAGTAGAGGCAACCGGAATTGGAATATTACCTCCCCAATACCATTGATAACTGTCATACACATCCGGAACGGATAAAACTGCAGGTTGCCCATTACAAATAACCCCATTAGCCACATTTACAGTAGGAATAGGATAAGGACATTGTGCATTGACACTCCCTACCCCAATCAGCATAGCAACTGTTATTAATGCTAAATATTGATAAACTTTTCTCATATATATTATTTTGGTTTCTAAATAACTTCCTGCAAAAGTAAACTAAATTTCTTAAAATTTGCAAATATTTATTCAATATCTAATTAAGAGAATACTCGGGATATTTCTTACCATGCTGAATATCAAACTAAAAAATGAATATTAATTGTGAATAAAAAGATGATTCAAAGTGTTAATTAACATTTCACCCCATGAAAATTGGGTTAACACAAAAACATAGTGTAGGGAAAGTATGAGTCTATAGGGTATAGGTTAATCATACCACACCATATTGATGCAATTTTACAAAATCATATCTCTGGCTAACACATTCTTTTGCTGACTTAAATGGGTTAAAGCTGAGTTACATATTATTTCTGTTCTACCCTTTCAAGTACAATATAAGTGTATTCTGTTTATTTATTCAAAATAGGAAGGTCGTCTAGGTGGGTGAGATTTCTTACTGGTGTTCTCTTTTGAGCGATTAGAAGTAGAGGATTTTTTATAAAATTTGTTTTTTTCATTATCGTTGTTCCCATAACTTCTTTTGTTTGATGAACCCGATTGTTTGCCTGAAGAAGAACTGCTTTGTGCACTTTCACTGTGGTCAATTCTCAGTTTTCGTCCTTTAAATTTTTTGAACTGAAAACATTCATGCACATACTCAGCTTTTTCGGGTGATACATCAAAAAATGTAAAGGTATTTTTTATATTAATTCTTTTAAACTCAAAAGGGTCGAGGTTGGTAACTTGTGCAGCATATTTTCTAAAAAGTTCTTGATTCATTCCATCCATTTCACCTAAATTAATAAACAATCGGCCTGTTGCTTGGGTGTTAAACCTTCCTTTGCTTGATTGGTTTCTATCTTTAGCCCCCCTGTCCTCTACATTCAAATCAGGGGCATTTCGATAGTATTCTAAAAATCGGTTAAACTCTTCAGATAACACACGCTTAATTAACTCTTCTTTGTTTAAGCCACTCAACATCTCCAGCGCCATAGGCATAAACTTGTCAATTTCGTTTTCATTTACCTCAGCCACTTGTATTTTATTTATCAGGTTTATCAATTGTTTTTCACACACCTGAACTCCGTCAGGAAGCTTTTCTTTAGTAAACTGTTTGCCAATTTTTTTCTCAATTTCACGAATTTTTCCTATCTCTTTAAGGTTTACAATGGCCAATGAAACTCCTGAGCGACCTGCACGTGCAGTACGTCCGCTTCGGTGTGTATATACTTCGGGGTCGTCAGGCAAATTATAATTAATAACATGGGTTACATTATTCACATCTATTCCACGTGCTGCCACATCGGTAGCTACCAACATTTGTAATGTTTTGTTTCTGTAACGTTTCATTACATTGTCGCGTTGTTGCTGTGATAGGTCACCATGTAGAGAATCGGCATTATATCCGTCTTTAATTAATTTTTCGGCTATCTCTTGTGTTTCAATACGTGTACGGCAAAAAACTATTCCAAAAATTTCAGGATTAAAATCAGCTATTCTTTTTAATGCTGCATATTTATCTCTGGCATGAACCACATAATATATATGTTCAATATTTTCAGCTCCTTGATTTTGTTTTCCTACAGTAATATGAATAGGGTTATTCATGTAGTTATTAGAAATACGAGACACTTCAACAGGCATAGTGGCACTAAACAGCCAGGTATTTTTTTCTTCAGGAGTTTCAGAAAGTATATGATCCAAATCTTCTTTAAAACCCATGTTCAACATTTCATCAGCCTCATCTAACACTACGGTATCTACCATATGGAGTTTTACTCTACCTCGTTCAATCATATCAACCATTCGTCCGGGTGTTGCAACTATTATTTGTGCCCCTTTGTTAATTTCGCGGATTTGGTTTTCGATACTTGCGCCACCATATATAGCTACAATGTTGGCATTTTCATATTCAGATGAATAATTGGTTAAATCTCTTGTGATTTGCAGGCATAATTCACGTGTTGGACAAATAATTAGTGCCTGAGTGTGTTTTTTTGAAAAATCAGTAAAATGTATTAACGGTAGTCCGAAAGCAGCTGTTTTTCCGGTTCCTGTTTGTGCTAATCCTATTAAATCTCGTTTATCGTTTAATAATTGTGGTATGGCTTGTTGTTGGATGGGAGTAGGATTCTCAAATCCTAGTTTTTGGATGGCTTCAATAATTCTGTTATCTAATCCAAGTTTCTCAAATTCAGTCATTAAATTTTTTAAAATTAAGGGGGCAAAGATAGTAAAAAAGGGTAATATTTACCTAAATATATTTACAAGCCTAATTATATTTATAATTTAGCTATTATTTTCCTCGGATTGAGGACCAAATTAGAAACAGCTTTGCCTTGTTTTGCGGACTGGACAAATCAGAAAAAATTGATTTTAATAAGTTTGTTGTCATTTTACCGTACTCTTTGCGAGCATGGTAGTATCGAGCAATTCCGTAATAGCAAGTACTGATGGCATTTTTTTTCACTTCGGGGTTTAACATAGGTTTTATAGTTGGTTTTTGAAATAAGTATCGCAAACCATCAAGTCTAACCTTAAAGGCGTTATATTTAACATTTACGCTGTTATCATCATGCACATGATACAACACACTAACATCATGGGTTAAAATAAGCGGGTATTTGCTACTTATCTCGGCCCACAGTATGGTATCTTCAACAACAATATAATCCGGATTAAAATTAAATTCATCAAAGATACTGCGTTCAATACATACTCGAGCCGGCATAATGGAGTTCAATAAAATAAAGCTTAGGGTATTTTTTTTATCATCAAGTTTTGAGGGTTCAACCTCTTCCTCTTTACCTTCTCTTAGTATTTTAAAATCGCTAACAAATAGAGCTTTAGCAAAATTATTTTCTTTAATTCTTTGATAAAAACATGCCAAATGGTTTGGTAAAAAGCGATCGTCACTATCTAAAAAACATATATACTTTCCATTTGATGCATTTACTCCGTTGTTGCGGGCAATGCTCCGCTCCTGATTTTTTTGGTATTGATACCTAATTCTTAAATCACTGTATGATTCAATCACTTCGCGGGTATTATCTTTTGAGCCATCATCAACTATTATCAATTCCCAATCGGTAAAAGTTTGGTTTAAAACACTTCCTATAGTGTCTTTAATAATATGGGCACGGTTGTATGTAGGTAAGATAATGCTAAAGAAAGGTTTTTCCATTATTTATATAAATGATTAATTAATACCCCGGAACATCAATTTGTATCCAGTTTTCAGGAATCATATTAACAGGAAATTCCTGATGTACCTTAAATCCCAAAAAATATTTAGGGACATATATTTTTTTATTAGTTTTGTTGTTTAACCAAGCAGCCCACCATGCAAAAGAGCTTTGTGCAATAAACATTACATCGGCCTGCATGATTAACTGAAAATCAACAATAGCAATATTTTCCGAAAAAACAGCTTGAGCCACATAATCAAATTCTTTTTTTACTGTTTCTATTTCATCAGATAAAAATACTATGCAGTAGTTATTTAAATTGGTTTGTTTTAGAAGCTTGTGATAGTAATCAAAAGGCAAGGTTAAATCAGGGCCTTGTAAATAATCGGGACCAAATGTTTTATAGTCTTTCAGCCTTATGTGCACAATTAAAAGTTGCTTATTATCAGGGTTAATTTGCTTATAGATTTGATTGAATTGGCGTGTGTATCGCTCCTTTATTTTAAAACATTTTTTGATGTCATTATGGTTTCCGTATAAATACTTCTCGCCCTGAAAATAGCCATAATACCACGTTCTGCATGATGGTTGTTGGAGCATTTTTTGACTGTAATCATTTCTGTTATCTTGCAAATGCTCAAAAATGTATTTGAATCCCGGTATTTTGTTGACAATTTTAAAGAAAATGTACTTTAAAGTATTTACATTATCTTGAGCTGATAATTCAAAATACTTTAGCCCTTCTAAATTACTGAGACAATAATTTTCTTTTCTTTTAGCGGCCAAGCTACGGGCACAAGCATAAATAAACATTTGATTTCCCATTTGACAATGGGTATGAAACACCAACATATTTATTTTATTTCCATTAAATATTACTTGTCAAAATTATTTCCCAAAAAGGCAAAATAATCTTACTACAATTATTTTTGCTTATTGTATTCGAGTAATGCTTTTTCAAGACAAATCATGGCATTCTTCAGAGATTCTAAATTTAATACGTAGGCAATACGTACTTCATTTTTTCCGCTATCGGGCGAAGAGTAGAAACCAGAAGCCGGTGCCAACATAACGGTTTGGTTTTGATAGTTGAACGACTCCAACAGCCATTGGCAAAACTTATCGGCATCATCAATAGGTAAGCGAGCAATACAATAAAAAGCGCCTTTAGGCATAGGACAAAATACCCCCGGCATTCTATTCAAAGCCTCAATTACAAAGTTTCTTCTGGCAGTATATTCTTCTTTTACCTTATCAAAATACGATTGAGGTGTGTCAATAGCGGCCTCTGCTCCTACTTGTCCAAAAGTTGGTGGACTTAAACGGGCTTGTGCAAATTTTAGAGCCGCCTGCATTACTTCTTTATTTTTAGTAATTAAGGCGCCAATGCGTGCTCCGCAAGCACTATAACGTTTTGAGATTGAGTCTAGAAGAATTATATTATTATCGGCACCTTCCAAATGCATTACCGAGGTGTATTTTGCACCATCATAACAAAACTCACGATATACTTCATCTGCAAAAATATACAAATCGTATTTCAAAGCCAGTGTTTTTAATGATTCTAACTCCTCTCGAGAGTATAAATACCCGGTAGGATTTCCGGGATTACAAATCATTATGGCTTTGGTTTTTGGGGTAATATATTTTTCGAACTCAGCAATAGGCGGAAGTGCAAAACCATTTTCTATAACAGATTTGATAGGTTTTACCAAAACATCGGCCTGACACGAGAAACCATTATAATTGGCATAGAAAGGCTCTGGAATAAGTATTTCATCACCGTTGTTCAGGCAAGTCATCATGGCAATTTCTATAGCTTCTGAACCACCACAGGTAATTAATATTTGTTCGTGATTTACTTCTATTCCGTGGGTATGATAATACTTGGCTAATTTTTTGCGGTAGCTTTCTATACCGGCACTATGGCTATACTCTACCACTTTGGAATTAAAATTACGAACCGCCTCGAGCATAACCTCAGGTGTTTCAATATCGGGTTGTCCGATATTGAGATGATAAATGGTAACTCCTTTTGCCTTAGCAGCCTCTGCATAAGGAACTAACTTACGAATTGGGGAGGCCGGCATTTGAACAGCCTTTCTAGAAATTTTTGGCATATAAAAATATATTGTATTAAAATAAAAAACCCTTGTCTTATTCAGACAAGGGCACAAATGTAATTAATTTTTTATTATTTTCCTGTTGGCGTTGTTGAAGTAGGTGTAGTTGCCGGAGTTGGGTCGGGTTTAACAACACCTTTAATACGTAAAATTTTTGAAGGTGTCTTGGCATTTGAGGTTACTGTAATTGTTTTTTCAAATGAACCAACTCTATCGGTAGCATATTTTACATCAATAGTTGCTGTGGCTCCCGGTTTAATTGGTTCTTTAGGCCAAGTAGGAACAGTACATCCACACGAACCTTGGCAATTAGAAATAATTAAAGGTTCTTTCCCTGTGTTTTTAAATTTAAACTGTCTATTCCCGTCAGCATTGTGCTCAATGGTACCATAATCAATCACTTCTGATTCAAAGGAAATTTCAGGAGCATTAGCGTTTGCAGGTGTAGCAGCATTATCTTGGGCAAATGAACCTAAAACACTTGCCATTAGAATTGAGAAAGTTAAAATTGCTTTTTTCATAGTTAATTGTTTTTAGTTATTGGTTTGTAAATATTTGTTATTTTGAGTTTTCGAGTGGGCTTCCGGTACCAAGCTTTTTGGCAGGAAATGTTTCCTCGGCCGGAATATCATTGACCATACCTTTTATAGTTAAAACTTTGCTGGAAGTTTGTGCATTACTAGTAATGGTTACTGTTTTGGTAAAAGCTCCTATTCTTTTGGTATCGTAAGTAACTTTAATAACTCCTGTACCTCCGGGAGCTATAGGCTCTTTAGGCCATTGCGGAACAGTACAACCACATGAACCTTGAGCATTAGAAATTATTAAAGGCTCTTTCCCTGAATTTTTAAAATTAAATTCAAAGGTACCGTTATCGCCTTTATTTATGGTCCCAAAATCGTGAATATCCTTGGCAAAAGTAATTTCTGCGCTACTCGCCTTAACATTGCTCCCCGATGAAGTGGAGGTATTAGCTGTTATAGCTTTTACAGGCTGTTCGGTAGCTTTAATACTTTTCTTTTCTTGAGCAAAAGATACTGTAAAAAATAGGGATAACCCTAAAATTAAGATTCTTTTTTTCATAAACTAATATATCAATAATTTTTCACAAAATAAGATAGCATAAACTATGCCATAATTAAAATTTAATTGTTAAAAATGAGAAGCTATCTATCCTTTCAAATATTAACTTATTGATACAAAAACAACTACATACTTCTTCTATATTGTCCGCCAACTTCAAACAAAGTGTTGGTTATTTGTCCTAAAGAGCAATACTTAACGGCTTCCATAAGAATCTCAAAGAGGTTTTGATTTTGAATAGCTGCTTGTTTGATTTGGTTTCTTACTTCACCGCTTTTTATTTCATTAAACTTGTGTAATCTGTTAAGCATCTCTATTTGATACTCTTTTTCTTCTTTGGTGGCTCGTATAACTTCAGCCGGAATTATGGTTGGTGAGCCTTCGGACGAAAGGAAGGTGTTTACCCCAATAATAGGGTACTTGCCTGAATGTTTTAGTGATTCATAATACAAACTTTCTTCCTGTATTTTGCCTCTTTGGTACATGGTTTCCATTGCACCTAATACTCCTCCCCTTTCGTTAATCCTGTCAAATTCGGTCAATACGGCTTCTTCAACCAAATCTGTTAATTCTTCAATGATAAAGGAACCTTGCAAAGGGTTTTCGTTTTTGGCCAAGCCCAATTCTCTATTTATGATTAGCTGTATAGCCATTGCCCTTCTCACACTTTCTTCGGTTGGTGTTGTAATGGCTTCATCATAAGCGTTGGTGTGCAAACTGTTGCAATTATCGTAAATAGCATATAATGCCTGCAAAGTAGTTCTAATATCGTTAAAATCAATCTCCTGCGCGTGTAATGAACGGCCACTGGTTTGGATATGATATTTTAGCATTTGTGAACGCTCATTGGCACCATACTTTATTTTCATAGTTTTGGCCCAAATTCTGCGGGCTACTCTACCTATTACAGAGTATTCAGGGTCTATACCATTACTGAAAAAGAAGGACAGGTTGGGAGCAAATGAATCAATATGCATACCTCGACTCAGATAATACTCCACAAAAGTAAATCCATTACTAAGGGTAAGTGCTAACTGAGTTATAGGATTAGCGCCTGCCTCGGCAATATGGTAGCCGCTAATAGATACGGAATAGAAATTACGAATGTTGTTATTAATAAAATATTGCTGAACATCGCCCATCAGGCGCAAAGAGAACTCGGTGCTGAAAATGCAGGTATTTTGCGCCTGATCTTCTTTAAGAATATCAGCTTGCACCGTACCACGTACAGAAGCTAATGTTTGTGTTTTAATTTGCTGATATACCTCGTGCGGCAATACCTGATCTCCTGTTACTCCCAATAAAAATAAGCCTACGCCATCATTACCTTCGGGCACTTGTCCTTGATATAACGGGCGCTCCACTCCTTTTTCCTTGTATATTTGATCAATTTTCTTATTTACTTCATCTTCCAAGCCATGCTGTTTAATATACAACTCGCATTGTTGGTCAATAGCGGCATTCATGAAGAAAGCAGCGATGATGGCAGCGGGTCCGTTAATGGTCATACTTACCGAAGTATTTGGCGATGACAGGTTAAATCCGCTATATAATTTTTTGGCATCATCCAAACAACATACCGATACTCCGCTGTTCCCAATTTTTCCGTAAATATCAGGTCTAAAATCGGGATCGTTTCCGTAAAGGGTAACACTGTCAAAGGCAGTACTTAATCGCTTAGCCGGAAGCCCCATACTTACATAGTGAAAACGCTTGTTGGTTCGTTCAGGGCCACCTTCTCCGGCAAACATACGGGTTGGGTCTTCTCCCTCTCTCTTGAAAGGGTAAATTCCGGCAGTATAAGGAAATTCCCCCGGAACATTTTCCTGTAAAGTCCATTTTAATAAATCGCCCCAAGCACGATATTTTGGAGTGCTTACCTTAGGTACCATTAAATGTGATAAGGACTCGTAATGAGTGGCTATTTTCAATTCTTTGTCTCGAACCTTGAAAACATAAAACTCATCTTTATATCGTTGAAATTTCTTATCAAATTCTTCAATCAGTTTTTTATTTTTCGGATCGAGCTCGAGTAATAGTTTATTAAATTGCTTCTTAACCTCGCTAAATGTTTCGTTATTATTATTCTTGACGGAAAGTTCAGTCCAGAAAGCATCTATACTATCAAACTTAAAATTATCATGATTTGTTAATACCAAAGCTGCTTGTATTAAGGCATACAACTTTTGAGCTATGTCGGCCTGTTTTTCAACCCATTTATCATAATTTCGGTTGGTTTCGGATATTTCACTTAAATAGCGTGTTTTATTAGGCGGAATAATATAAATCTTCTCGCTCATTTCTTTGGTTATAACAAAGTTTGATTGAAAAGACACTCCTGTTTTTTCAGTCAATTTATCCATTAGCAATTTGTACAAGCTATTCATGCCCGGGTCGTTAAACTGCGAGGCAATGGTTCCGTGTACCGGGATATCTTCATCAGCAATATCCCACAATTGATGATTACGTTTGTATTGCTTTTTCACATCACGCAAAGCATCTAAAGCCCCTCTCTTATCAAATTTGTTTAATGCAATAATATCAGCAAAATCAAGCATATCAATCTTTTCCAACTGAGTGGCTGCACCGTATTCGGGGGTCATCACATACATACTTAAATCGCTGTATTCAGTTATTTCAGTATCTGATTGGCCAATACCGGAAGTTTCAAGGATAATTAAATCAAAATAACAAGCTTTTAAAATATCCAAAGTTTCTTTTACATAAATACTTAAAGCCAAATTACTTTGCCGAGTAGCCAACGAGCGCATATACACCCTGTTGTTATTGATACTGTTCATTCTAATTCTGTCGCCAAGTAAAGCCCCACCCGTTTTACGCTTGCTTGGGTCAACCGATACTATGGCAATTTTTCTTTCAGGAAAATCAAGTAAGAAACGTCTAACCAACTCATCAACCAATGATGACTTTCCGGCTCCACCGGTACCTGTGATGCCAAGTACAGGAGTGTTTGTTTTCCCTTTAAGGTTTTTCAGATTTAATATTTTTTCGTAATGTTTATTGAACTCTTCAGGAAAGTTTTCGGCTGATGAAATTAATCGGGCAATGCTCTTGAAATCGTTTTCTTTGAGCATATCCACCTCGTTTTTTAGATGTTCTCCTACAGGAAAATCGCATTTTTTCAACATGTCATTAATCATTCCCTGCAATCCTAATGCGCGTCCATCATCAGGGCTGTATATTCCGGCTATGCCGTATTCGTGAAGTTCTTTAATCTCTTCGGGTAAAATTACTCCGCCCCCACCGCCAAATATTTTAATGTGTCCGCAACCTTTTTCTTTCAATAGGTCGTAAACGTATTTAAAATATTCCATGTGCCCGCCTTGATATGAGGTTAGGGCAATAGCATTGGCATCTTCCTGAATGGCACAATTAACTACATCCAGTGCACTGCGATCGTGCCCCAAGTGAATAACTTCGGCACCGCTGCTCTGAATTATTCTTCGCATAATGTTTATAGAAGCATCGTGTCCGTCAAATAATGAGGCGGCTGTAACTATTCTAATTTTGTTCTTTGGAGTGTAAGTTGTGTTAACTGCTGTCATAATCAACATAAAAAGTTCAAGCCACAAATTTGGCGATTTTTTTTCGAATATCAATATAAATAAAATCGAACACTACTGCAATTAAACTGCCTGAAAAATATGTAATGAAGCAAAATAAAATATTTCCGATTATTTTGATAGAAACTTAATAATAGGGCTAATAATATTATTAAAGGCAAATAAAAAGTTTAAAAAACATTACATTTTATGCCATTATTATTCAAATAAACAAAGTTAACAGCAATGATACATAGCTTTTCTTTTGGGATGTGGTAAAGCAAGGTGTTTACGGCTGTTATTAAGTAATTTTTGTTATCAACTTAATTTTAGATATTTGGGCAAGAATATTTGACCGGAAATCAATAGCGGATTGCCCATTGCAAACGGTGTAAGAAATCATAAGTATTAAATCCTTAAATAAATATAAAACAACAACTCAACTTTAATTAAATCGTTAAACTATAAATCATATACAAAGTATATTATGTACAATAAATTATTATTGGTTATAGGTTTTCTTTTATTAGTCAATATAAATACCAAAGCTCAAATCAGCAACAGTATAAATCTTATACGGGATTCGTTAAACAGTTATGGTGAAATTATTTTAGATTATAATACTACTGATCATGAAAAAAAAGAGGCTAATGTAAAACTTACCAATACTTTATTGCGTGTTTTAAACAATCAGGAAAAAGTAACAACTGTTTTTGATTCGTTAAAAACAATTGCGGTTTTAGAGCCTTCAGATAAAAGTTTTGTACTTTACAATTGGGAAATGCCCTTAAATGACGGAACATTTAATTATTATGCTTATATATTATATCAAAACCCAATCAGTAAAAAAACACAAGTAATTGAATTGAATAATGCCTCAAATAATTTAAAATCGCCAGAAAGAGCTTTTCTTAGTTCAAGCAAATGGTTAGGGACACATTACTATAAATTAATAACTGTGCGGAGCAAACGTAAAAATTATTATTGCATGTTAGGCATAGATTGGAATAATCAAATTTCAACCAAAAAGGTAATAGAGGTAATGACTTTTGACAAACAAGGAAATATTAAGTTTGGAGCCCCAATTTTTGAGTTTAATAATAGCATTAATAACCGTGTAATATTTGAATACAACAGTAATGTAAGTATGTATTTAGATTATGATGAAAAACTACGTATGATAGTTTTTGATCATTTATCACCTATACAGGAGTCACTCAAAGGGCAATATCAATTCTATGCTCCTGATTTGAGTTATGATGGGTTAAAATTCAAGAAGGGCAAATGGCATCATATAGAAAATATTGATGCCCGGAACTTAAAATAATAATCTCATTATATATTACTTATTTTGCTTTGATTAACTTAAAAGTACGAATGTAATTATTGTTGTTCAGGCTTAAAAAGTAAACACCGGCTTTTAAATCTGACATATCAATTTGAGCTGAAGAGGCTGCTGAAATTTGCTTCTGCATCACTGTTTTTCCGTTCAAATCAACTATAGTTATATTGTATTTAATATAGTTGTTTTTGTTAAAAACAATATTAACCATATTTTCAATCGGGTTTGGATAACAGATAATATCCTTCAGCTCATCAACTTCTTTAATATTGTCAACAACCGGAACAAACTCGTGTTTTCCAAAGGTTCTAAAAAGCCCACTATTACCTACAATATATCCCTTATTGTTTTGATAAATAAGCTGATTTATATCTTTATTATTTACTCCAATGCAAGTCCTTATCCAGCTTTGGCCGTGGTTTACCGAGTAATATACAATTCCGTTTGATGCACCACACCAAACTGTATCGCCACTTAAGGCAACAGAAGTGAAGTTTACATCGGCACCTGACAATACAATATTCCAGTTTAACCCGGCATTAGTAGATTTTAAAATAAAACCATTTTGGGTAGCAATATATCCGTTTGCCGAATCTTTAAGAGCAATGGCATTAAAGTTAACATTTACAGGAGAGTTAATGGTACTCCATGTATTGTTATTAAGTTTTAAGATAGTGCCTTGATTGCCTACAGCAATGATAGTTCCATGGTTACTATCAATTTGTTTTAGGTGTTGACTTATACCCGAACTCTGACTTTTCCATGTGGAGCCGTTAAACTTAATTATTTTTCCATTATTTCCAACCGCATAGGCTAAGCTAGGCGTTATGAAATTAATATCATTCAACGAATTAGTATTTGAAAAAGAAACTTCGCCCCAAGTAGCTCCTTTATTGGTAGAGCGTAATAATGTACCGTTTTCGGTAGTGATATACCAGGTACTATTTTGCATATTGATAGAGTTTAACTTAACATTGCCGTAGGCAGTATAGTTTAAGGTCCATGTTTTACCACTATCGGAGGTAACATAACAATTTCCGTCATTAATAAGCAAGGCTCCGTATTTTTTATTTTCAAAAGCAATATCCTTGAAATTAGAAATAGAATCTAAAAGCACCGTTTCGTTCGGAAACCAATGTTCTACATCAATATATCGGGTAAATAAAACACTTGCACTGCAACCACCGGTATCAGTTACAGTATGGGTTATATCATACTTGCCCGGATGGCTATAGCTATGTTGAACGCTAAAAGTGTTATAGCTTGTATTATCACCTGTATTCCATAAAGAATTGGCTATAAGATTGGGGTTGTTTGGAATAGGAGTTAAACTAACGGTGGAGCTAGGTAACAACAATAATTGCTGTGAGGCGTTAAAGGCACTATTTCCTTTTCTAATTATTAAAGAGCCTAAATTATAAACTTTAGGGCTAATTACGGGTTTATCACCTACTAATCTTAATTTATAAGCAGTTCCACTTGGTGTATTTTCCGGAATAGTACAGTTTATGGTAGTTCCTGTAGTAGAAACTATACTTCCAATTTCGGTAAAGTTGGTAAAATTACCATTGATATCACTTAATTGAACTCTAAATGTGTTGCCATTATTGAAAGTGATAGAAGACGTAAAACTTAACGGAAAACTTTGACCACTGCATAAAGTATTATCTGCCAAGGGACTAAAGGTAATAGTAACACCTGTATAAGCCATACTATAAATGGTAAATAAAGCATCTGACAGGTCAAAAACACTACTATTAGTACCGCTTTCTACCTTAATTTTACAAGAATTTGAGGTACTTCCTGCGGGAACATTCCAAACATACGAGCTGTCATTAATAACTGTTGCTATTAAGTAATAGGTTGTACCATTGTTTTTAGTATAGTACAAATTTACCATATTACAATTTATGGCTTTCCACTTTATGGTTTGAAAACTGTTGGAAAAATAGGTTAAACCGCCATTGGGGCTTAGCAATGTCAATTGTTCAATGTTTGAATTTATACTAAAATTAGCATCACTTTCATCAAATAATGTAACTCCCGTACCACTTTTTGAGATTTTTATTTTTACCGTAGAGCTAATGCTGTTAGGAGTTACCCAATAGTAATAGGCAGGGATGGATGATATATTGCTGGCAATAGGTATATAAGTTATTCCACCATCAATACTGTAACTGATATCACAATTAAATAAGGTATTTGCTTGCCAGGTAATATAAATCGGGGTGTTGGCATAATACTCCTCACCCCCATTGGGCGATGTAAGCGTTAAAGATGGAGTAACATTACTTAAGCTAAAATTTGAAGCACTACTTGTTGTAATGTTAGAATCATTGCTATCAGTAATTTTGATTCGATAGTTAGTACCTGCACTACCGGGTGTTAACCAATTATAACTGCCATGATTATATACATTAGTATCAATAACCGTATAATTATTTCCCCCATCATTGGAGTAATAAATATTTACAAAGTCAACGCCAACACTTTGCCAACTGATGTAGTGGTTGTTACTTGTATTCCAAGTTTCGCCACCGTTAGGAGTGGTTATTTGAATAAATTTTTCATCGGTAACAAAGCTTATCTCATCATACTGTAATGCATTGGCAGAATTGCTTATTCTCAACAAACCATTATTGATGGCATTTGTTGGGATAGTCCAATTATAGTTATTTAATGAAGCATCTACATTACTTGCAATTGTGGTCCAACTTCCCCCTCCATTGTCTGAGTATTTAATATCAATATGACTTACCCCTTCAATATTCCAAACAATGTTAACCATACTGCCTGTAACAAATGCGCTACCCGAAGCAGGTTGAACAATTTCCATTAAAGGAGGTCCGATAACAATTTGCAGGACTGCATCATTGGTATCAAACATTAAATTATTAAAAGCGTCCTCAACCTTATACCATAAAGTGTTTGAAGCAATATAAGGAGGGAACCAATCATATACCCCATTATTGGAATAATTGCTAACTATAGGTTGCCAGTTTATGTTATCAGTAGAATAATATAAATTTACATAATTATTAATTCCTTGCGATGTCCATTTTATTTGATGAGTAATACCTGCAACCAAAGTTGTTGAAATGTTTCCTGAAGTGATATTGATATTGCCGGGTTGAATCATAAACACATTAGAAGTACCGCTAAATGCAGTATTGGCAGCATTACTTATTCTTATTTTACAGTTAGAAAGAACAAGATTTGCTGGAATATGCCAATAATATACACCGTTTTGAGCTGAGGTTAAAGGAGTAATTAAATGAAGCAAAGTATCTAAATTAGTAATATACTCAATTCTAACATTCTGCATTCCATAGCTAAACCATTTTATAGGATAAATAGTTCCGCTTCCAAGCACCTCCATTGATGAAGGAGCTAAAACAAAAATGGCCGGGCTGTTTGCCATAATTTTTATAGCCCCCGGAGATATAGTGTATATGGAGGGATCGTTTTGAAGACTTATTCTTACTTTGCATGAATCAATTGGAGGACAATTAATGTACCAACTATAACTTCCGGAATTAGGCACATTGGAAGCTATAGGAAACCAATTAAGACCGTTATCAGGAGTGTATTCTAAGTTTAGGAGTTGATTTTGGCTAAGTCCTGTACTTGACCAAGAAAAACTACATAAAGAAAATATTTCAAAGACGGTTGCCGAAGGAAAAAACTGGAAGTTTAATGAAGGGTTAACAATAGAGAAAGTTGAATTAGACTGGTCAAATTTGCTTGGATCGCTAACGTCATTAATCTTAATAAGTACATTAGTACTTGGTGTATTGGGTACAGTCCATTGATAACTTCCTGTAACACTTGACACGTTTGAGGCTACAGGATTCCAAGAAGCTCCATTATTAACGGAGTAGAATATATCTAATAAAGTGGAGCCAAACGCATTCCATTGAATGTTATAAGTTGAGCCAATACCCAGCAATTCGCCTCCATTAGGACTCATTAAATCAAGAAAAGGAATACCGGCAAATAAAGAGAAAGGGAAATCGCTCACATCATAAGTACCCGGATCTAACACATCGGAAACACGAATAAGCGCACTATTGGTTACATTAGGTCCCGGAGATGCCCATGGAAAGTAAACAGCATTACCCGGATAACTGTAAGTTAATGTAGTCCAAGTATTACCTAAATCTTCTGAATATTCAATTTTTACATTATCAATATTGTTTGCTGTGTAATATATATTGGAAGGGTAACCGGTGGGTAAAGATTCGAAACCATTAGGATAATCAACATGTATAGGAGTATAAATCATATTGATGGTAAAGTTCCCGTTTGATATATCAAAAACTGAACTATCCTGTGCTGATGAAACTCTAATATAGCAAAAAGTAGATGAGGTGTTGGGAACTGTCCAATTGTAGGTATGATTATTGGGATAATTACTAACAATAGAGGCCCAATTAATTCCACCATCGATAGAAATATCAATATTAACTGTAGGTATAGAAAGTGTATCGTACCAGGTAATAGCAGTTACCGTATTTGGAGTTAATACTTCGCCCCCATTAGGGCTTGTAACGGTAATAAATGGTTGGACAACAATGCTGAAAGGGAGTGGGTTAACTTTTGAGGTTCCTCCAAAAAGATCGGTTAGGCGAATAAAACAATTATTGCTTGCAGTATTAGGAACAATCCAATAATAGCCGTTATGATAGGCTTCGGTTGAGCCAACTATAGTGGTATAATTTTGGCCCCCATCAATAGAATATTCAATTTTAAAAAAACTAACATTGCTATATGCCCATTGAATATGCTGTTGACTACCCACTTGCCAAACCTCTCCGCCATTAGGGCTTAATAAGCTAAAGTTTTGCGAATAAGCGAGCTGAATACTGCACAATAAAATAAATAATGATAAAAGCCTTTTAGCCATTGTTTTATTATTTAAAGAAAAAAATATAGAATTCGTTTTTTAAAGTGATAATGAATTTAATATATCGTGACGTGTAATAATAAAAGTTTTATCGGTTTTAAAATCTTTTACCAGTACCGCGGGATTGTTTGGTGTAAGCATTCGCGAAAGGGATTCTACAGGTGTGGTAATATCTACAAAAGGGAAAGCCGGCTCCATAATACTTTCTACGTTTTTATGTTTATTTTCGGTATCTTTAATTAAAGTTTCATACAGCTTATTTTCATTAATAGAACCCACAATTCTTTTGTCACGGGTAACCGGTATTTGCGATATATCCATACTTTTCATCAATTGAATGGCACTGTCTATGGAGTCGTTTCTATCAATAGTTACCAGTGATTTTGAGGCGTTAATCTCAACAATATCTTTAGCCGTTAAACCTTTCTTATCAAAAAATCCTTTAGATCGCATCCAGTCGTCATTATACATTTTACCTAGGTATCGTGTACCGTGGTCGTGAAAAATAACTACTACCACATCACCTTCTTTCAACTTATCTTTAAGTTGCATAAGTCCAGCCATGGCAGCTCCTGCGCTGTTCCCTGCAAAGATACCTTCTTTTAATGCTATTTCGCGAGTCATTAGAGCAGCATCCTTATCCGTAACTTTTTCAAATAAATCAATCAGGTTAAAATCAACATTAGCAGGTAAAAAATCTTCGCCAATGCCTTCAGTAATGTATGGATATATTTCTTCTTTATCAAAAATACCTGTTTCTTTATATTTTTTGAATACCGAGCCGTAGGTATCTATACCCCAAACTTGTATATCCGGATTTTTTTCTTTGAGGTATTTAGCTGTACCACTAATAGTACCTCCAGTGCCAACTCCTACTACCAAATGGGTAATTTTACCATCGGTTTGATCCCATATCTCGGGGCCTGTTTGTTCGTAATGCGCCTGAGAGTTTGATGGATTATCGTATTGATTAGGTTTCCATGAATTAGGTACTTCTTTTTCTAAACGAGATGAAACCGAGTAGTATGAGCGAGGATCTTCAGGGTCAACATCGGTAGGACATACAATTACCTCTGCTCCAAAAGCTTTCAGGGCATCTACTTTTTCTTTACTTTGTTTATCAGTAGTAGTAAAAATACATTTATAGCCTTTAATGATAGCGGCAATGGCTAATCCCATACCGGTATTGCCACTGGTACCTTCAATAATTGTATAACCTTTCTTCAGCTTACCGGCCTTTTCAGCATCTTCAATCATTTTTAGAGCCATACGGTCTTTAATAGAGTTGCCCGGATTAAAAGTTTCAACTTTTGCCAATACAAGTGCCTTGCAGTCTTTGGTAAGATTATTAATTTTTACCAATGGTGTGTTTCCAATAGTTTCAAGAATGTTGTTGTATATTTTCATATAAATGTATAATAAACCTAAAAGTACAAAAATATAAAAAATCATTGGATACAAGAAACATTGTTGAGATGATTAACTGTTGATTAAGATATAATTATTAAGAAAATTACTTTATTGGTTAAAACAGTTGGTCAGAAAACTTTTTTATGTATCTTTGTTATTCGTGAATATAATATAAAATATTAAAATATGAAAAAAATTACTACCGTTTTACTCATAGCTTTATGGGTCTTTTTTGGAGGGCAAACACTGGTTCAAGCTCAAGTTTCTGCTAAAGTTCCGTTGAGCAAACCCATAAATCATCAAGATAGTCATGATGATTTGCCTCCTGCACAACGTACCTGTGCAACGATGGATAAACTGAACCAGATGATTCAGGAAGATCCAAATGTTTTAATTCAAAAGCAGGAAAGCGACCGTATTATAAGTGAGTTAGCCAATAAGCAACAAAATACAGGGCGTGCTGTTAAAACTATTCCGGTAGTTGTGCATGTAGTTTATTTCAACAATACACAAAATATTAGCGATCAACAAATTCAATCGCAGATTGATGTGCTAAATAAAGACTTTCGTAAATTAAATACTGATATTTCGAGCGTACCTTCAGTTTGGACTAATATAGCTGCCGATACTGAATTTGAATTTTGTTTAGCCACCAAAGACCCACAAGGAAATACCACCACCGGGATTACCCGTACATCTACTACTACTGATGGCTTTAGTGTAAATAATGACAATGTAAAATTTGACAATCAAGGGGGGAAAAATGCTTGGCCTCGCGACCAATATTTGAATCTTTGGGTTTGTAGAATTTCAGGCGGAATTTTAGGATATGCTCAATTTCCCGGCCAAGGTTCTGCTTCGACCGATGGTGTGGTAATAGATTATAGGTATATGGGAACAACCGGTACTGCAACTGCCCCTTATAACAAGGGAAGAACAGCCACCCATGAAATTGGTCACTGGATGGGTTTATATCATATTTGGGGTGACAGCAATTGTGGTGACGATCAAGTAGCCGATACACCAACTCAACAAGAAGCCAACTACGGCTGTGTATCATTTCCTCATGTAACCTGTAGTAACGGACCTAATGGAGATATGTTTATGAATTATATGGATTACTCGAATGATGCATGTTTATATATGTTTACCACAGGTCAGAAAAACAGAATGAACGCTGCCTTTACTCAGTACAGATCGTCTTTATTAAACTCTCAGGGTTGTTCAGGCAATGTTCCTAACCCTGGTACTTGCGATAGTTTGTGCAATGTGTTGCCAGGTCAAAATGTACAAGTATATTTAGCCTCAGGAGGAGGTGGTTATGTAAGCGGTACCAATAGTTATGGTGATATAGCCAAAGCCGATGTTTATACTGCTCCAACCAATAAAAAAATAAAAGGTTTATGGGTATTTTTTGGATATGTTTATAGTCCGGGTAGCGGAAGCAACACCGTAACTTATAAAATTTGGAACAACAATGGCAGTGGAGGAAGCCCTAATAGTACCTTAGGAAGCGGTACTACTACCATATTAGATATATATAACAACTTAACTGCATCTCCGGCTAAACCTACTTATGTTCAGTTCCCGAGTATGATTACACACAATGGAACATTTTATGCAGGAGTTGAGTTTAACCCAACTAATGGCGATAGTTTGGCTATTGTAACCAATACTTACAATACCAGTACCAATACCGGTTGGGAACAACAAGGTGATGGAACATGGCTGCCTTATACCGATGCCAATAGTTGGGGAATTCAGTTATCGCATTTAATGTATCCTGTACTTTGCGATCAAACTACTACCTCAAATTCTTTTAGCAATAATAATTCTGATTTCCAATTGTTTCCTAACCCTGCTAACAATAAACTATTTGTAGGTATAGGGCAAAAAGAATTATATGGAAATATAGACATAAAAGTATTAAACTCCATTGGGCAACTTGTTCATTCAGAAAAAATACAGGCCAATAGTTCAACCTTTGAAATTGATGTAAATAACTTACAAAACGGATTGTATTTATTAGAAATAAAGCATAATGATGAAGTAAGCGTGCATAAGTTTCAAGTTAATCGATAAAAAAATAATAAATTAATTCTTCTGAGAGAGCTTGCATAGCAAGCTCTCTCTTATTTTTTGGGAATATGAAAGTTAAACACGTATTTTTTGATTTAGACCACACTTTGTGGGATTTTGAGAATAACTCAAAGGAGGCCTTGTTAGAGTTGTTTCATGAAATGGAGTTACAACAAAAATTACAATGCACTTTTGAAAACTTTTTGGAAATATATTATCCAATTAATCATAACTATTGGGAAATGTACCGCAAGGGGCAAGTTCAGCGTGAAGTATTAAGAGACCATCGCTTTATAGATACTTTCAAGCAGTTAGGGTATCATCAGACAAAGGAAGCCAAACATTTGAGCGAGTTATATCTTCAAAGAAGTCCGTATAAGAAACATTTATTTGACGGTGCACTCACGGTTTTAAACTATCTGAAGTTAAAACAATATTCCCTGCACATTATTACCAATGGATTTAACGAAGTACAATTTATTAAATTAAGAGAAAGCGGTTTGAATTCTTTTTTTGAATCGGTAACCACATCGGAAGAGGCCGGTTGCAACAAGCCTGAGGCAGGTATTTTTAACTATGCGTTAGATAAAGTAGAAGCCTTGCCCAAAGAAAGCTTAATGATAGGCGATAATTTTGAAGCTGATGTTATGGGAGCTGTAAATGCAGGCTTAAAGGCGGTTTGGTTTAATCCCGCTAAAGAAGAAAATAAAACTTCAATAAAGCCTGAAATTATAACGCATTTACAAGAGTTAACAAAGATATTATAACATCAAGGAAAGTAAAGTAGTTATTGTATTATTGATTAATTAGGATTAATGCAAAAACTGCATAGTTAATCATATCCAAATAATTGGCATCTATCCCTTCTGAAACTATAGTTTTGCCCTTATTATCTTCAATTTGTTTGGTACGTAAAATTTTCATCAATATTAAATCGGTAATTGAACTAATACGCATGTCACGCCATGCCTCACCATAGTCATGATTTTTATTGCTCATTAAATCTTTGGCTTGCTTAATATATTTATCGTAATAGGTCATTGTTAAATCTTCGGCCATGTGCGATTCGGACGAAACACCTAACTCAAGCTGAATTAAACCAATAACAGCATAATTAACAATTCCTATAAACTCTGCATTTACACTTTCATCAACTTTTGACACTCCTTTCTCCTGAATACTTCTGATACGTTGGGCTTTAATAAATAACTGGTCGGTAATAGAACTGTGGCGCAAAATACGCCATGCAGTGCCATAATCTTTCATTTTCTTTAAAAATAATTCTCTGCATACAAATATTTCTGCATCGTATTGTTCTGAAGTGTTTTTCTTATTACTCATATTCTCATTTAAAATCTTGGCTAAAATAAATAAACTAACTTATATTTGAAGTTATTTATATATAATTTGTGTTTGTAAACAACAGCAAAGTAAATGTTAAATCAATTCTCGTCTAGCTATCCCGTTCTTATAAAAATAAAAGATAAGTTGTTGAGCTTTCATAAGCCTATAGTGATGGGTGTTATCAATTTTACCGATAACTCCTTTTATGCCGGAAGCCGCATAAGAGAGATGAATGAAATTATTGAAACTGCCGGTAATATGCTTCAACAAGGAGCAACTATAATTGATATTGGTGCTGTTAGCACGCGTCACGGATCTAAACTGATAAATACTCAGGAGGAGGTTGAAATATTATTACCTCGCTTAGAAGAGCTGCTACAACACTTTCCGGAGGCTATCATCTCGGTTGACACTTACCATGCCGAGACTGCCAAAGCGGCTGTTGAACTGGGAGCAGCAATGGTCAACGATATTTCGGGCGGCACTATTGACAAGGAAATGATGCCTACCGTAGCAAAATTGCAAGTACCCTACATTATGATGCACATGCAGGGCTTGCCCGAAAACATGCAGGAGAATCCGCATTACGAAAATGTGGTACGCGAAGTAACAGAATATTTTGTTGAAAGAGTTGATGCGGCAAGGCAAACAGGAATAAAAGATATTATTATAGATTTGGGATTTGGCTTCGGAAAATCAGTAGAACATAATTATCAACTACTAAAAGCATTACCTTTGTTTAATGTTTTTGAGTGTCCTATTCTTTGTGGCTTATCGCGAAAGTCAATGATAAACAAAGTAATTAAAACCAAACCCGAAACTGCTTTAAACGGAACAACTGTACTAAACACTATAGCCTTATTAAACGGTGCACAAATATTGCGGGTACATGATGTAAAGGAAGCCATACAGGCAGTTGAACTAATTGAGTTTTATAAACATCAAAGTGAGGAGTAACTGATAAAGATGTGTAAATTTTAAATTAATAATTTTAAAGAAAGTATATAAAATGCCAACCGGAATTTAATTGTTCTAACACTTTCGAACTGTTTGTTTGTATTTTTATTTCTTGCGAATAAGAATAAGTTTGTAATACTACATTACATCTTACCTAACAGCAGTACCGGGGCTATAGTTTATAATTTATTCAATTATTAGAAACTACATTCGTACAGCATAGTTTGCTTGCCGAGAATATTTAGAATAAAATTTTTCAGCCTAAAAGTTAACTGATTCATGTGCATTGTATTTTGTGTGAATGTGGAAAGATAATTGTAAGTGTTTTGGCTAACATCATACATTATAACTGTATATAGGCTTTGCTATTTCGAAAGAAAAGAATTTAGTTGTCAATAAACTAATATAAGGCAGAACGATTCTCTCTTACAAACGAGCGATTGGGCTATTGGATAGGGATATTTTTGCAGCAAAAATCAAGCAAGATAATATCCTTTTTGTTTCCTTTATTTACAATGAATTAATCGTGTATGGATTATAGATATTTTATCGGTGCTTACTATTACATTGTTTGCCTCTAGAAAATGCGCTGTAAAATTTGAGGCATAGCATTTTCCGTTTGACTTGTCGGTATAGGTTACAATAAAGTCTTTTTTATAGGCATAAGCATTTTGAATGGTTTCGTAGTTTTTATCTGACCAAGTTCCCCAACGATATCTACCGTAGTTTTCGGAAATGGGAGTTATTGATTTTATGGTGTAATTGCTAGGATTCTTTGTAAAAATTGAGCCTTCTTTTTGCAACCAACTTAATGAGGTTGGGTGAACGGTTGTTTTTGTAAAAGTATATTTCTTAAATGGAGTTGAATTGTCGGTTGTGTTATAATACTCATAAGATAAAAGCGAATTGTTTTTGGTCATACAGTATGTTTCAAACTCTTGGGTTTTACTATATGTAATGATTGATTCTGTTTTATCTGAAATAGATTTTACCTTAGCTGCCAACTCATCACTTATAGGGAATCCTAAATCATTTTCAAAGGAATAATACAATCCAATAATCTCGTTGTTGTTGATAAAGAAATCGGGAAATAAATTGCTGTAACTACTTAATTCTTTTGTATATCTTTCTGCGTAGAAATTAATGTTTCTTTCCAACTCATTTTGTAGAAGTTTGTTTTCATGAATAGTTGTAAGCTTATTGTAGAAATCAGAATACAAAGCTCTTTTGCTGTAATGATCTATGATTCCTGTTGATTTATCGGCAATCTTAAATTCATCAGTCAAATTACTTTTAAGCGAATTGTATTCTTTTACCCAAACATTACGGTCTTCCTTGAATGTATTTAAACTTTTAATTTGAGCTTGTGTAAGTTTTGTTGTAGGTTTAAAATCCAATATAGGGGCATATTGATGAAAAAGTTTACTGGTTTTTTTTGCAAATTCAATATTGTCTTGTGACAAAGCAATGGTTTGACCAGCAATAATTAAGGCTATAACAAATAAATTTTTCATATCTCTTTTATTTTCAACATCCAAAAATAACAATATAAAATGGAAATACCTACTGAGTACCTAGTAAGCTTCTCACTCAAAAGGGCTAAAAGCTTTATCCTTGTAGTAAGTAATCAATTAATGATTATACTCTGCTAAAATATTACCCTTTAATAAACTTGTATGAAATGATTTTATGTGTGTTGTACCTCATTACACAATTTAATATATTGTATTTTAGCACAAAACAGACAAGGACTTTAAAGAGAAAATCTCTTTTCATAATAACGTTTATAATGTTCATCAACACTTTTAGGATAGGACAATATCCATTTTTTATATAAAATTTCTTTCTCTTCCTTTGACATTTCCCAGTTTACATTTGTTGAGTGAAGTTTTTCGATTAATGGCAAAAGCAGCATTCCGGCAGCTACTGCCACATTATAACTTTCGGTAAATCCAAATTGTGGAATAGCTATCTGAATATCCGCATTATTAGTAAAAGTGTTGCTCAATCCTTTGCTTTCTTGTCCCAAACACAAAGCTACAGGTTGTTTTAGGTTTATTTCATGAATATCATTTTTTCCATTTGGGGAAGTAATGACTATTTGATAACCTCTTTGTTTTAAGAAATCAATACAGGTTTGAGCATTATTTTCGGAAGCCTTGTCATAATGATGTAAATCCATCCATAAATGGGCGCCTTTACTTACACTCTTTTGAGGAATATATTTTATATTGCCATAAACAATGTGTGCCTCCTGAATACCTAAGGCCTCAGCCGTTCGCAGTATGGCATTGGCATTGTTTGAGTTTAATACATTTTCTGTTACTACGGTAATATGACGGGTTCGGTAAGGTAAAACATCAGCTATTTTTTGTTTTTTACCTTCGGGGATTATTTGTTCGATATAAGCAAGAAAATCTTTATCGTTTAAAAATCTATCAAAATTTTTCATGTCATTCATTGCCTTCTGTTATTCTCCATCCCATTATGCTTCGGTCATCTCCCGAAGATACAAGGATGTTCTGATGCGAACTCCACAAGAGTTTATTAACTGAATTAATATGTCCGTTATTTTTTTCTTTATCAATTCGGTACAACAATGAAATATTATCGGAATTCCATATTTTAATATTTTTATCTCGCGATGCAGTAGCCATCAACTTATTATCAGGGCTAAAACATATATCATAAATTGCATAATTGTGTGCCGGTATGCGTAGCAATATTTTTAATGAGGGCCAGTCCCAAACATTAAGATAAGCATCGCGACCACCGCTCAATAAAATATTTTGGGTTGGATGTTTAATTACCTTATTGGCTGATAAATTATGTGCAAAGAACTCGTTTAAGACCTTTAAAGAAGGTATTTCAAGAAGCTTGATATAGCCACTTCCACAGGTTGCCAACAATACCGACTCTTCAGGAATTATATGTAAGCTTCTAACTTTCTGATTACATATTTTAACCTTGGAAATCATTTCAAAATTTGAGGTATGCAGGCAAACAACCGTTCCGTCAGAACTTCCTGAAAACATTAAAGAATGCGTAGGATGCAAAGCAATATCAAAGACCTGACCTTTTTCATGTAGTTTAAAGAATTTTAGTTCTTCCTTTTTGTTCAAATCAATAATATGAACTGAACCAACTCCCGTTCCAACATATAGATAATTATTAATTTCGTCATAATGTATTTTATAAATGGCACTGGGCATTTTGGCTGAGAAGTTATCGGCTTGTTTATTTTTTATATCCCAGCGAGCCAAAATTTTATCACTGCTGCCACTATAAAACATAAACGGAGAGTGGCTATTGCTTAAAGCATATACAGAAGCCTGATGCCCTGTAAAGTGAAATTCTTTATGTATGTTCAATAGTGGAGTCATTTTCACAATTCATTATTTAGCTGACCTAGGATGAAACTGTATGATGGTATCACGCAAATATTCTCTATCTAAATGTGTATAAATTTCAGTTGTAGTAATACTTTCATGGCCTAACATTTCCTGTACTGCCCTTAGGTCGGCACCACCCTCAACAAGATGAGTGGCAAAGCTATGACGCAAGGTATGTGGACTTATATTTTTGCTTAATCCTATTTTTTGGGCCAACTCCTTAATAATAATAAACACCATAGTACGTGTAAGGGCAGCCCCTCTACGGTTTAGAAAGAGTATATCCTCGTAATCTTTTTTAATTTTTACCTTTTGACGTACATTTTCCTGATATATTTTTATTGCTTTAATGGCCGAACTGCCAAGTGGGATTAATCTTTCTTTACTCCCTTTGCCGGTAACTTTTACAAAACCAATATCAAAAAAAATATTTGAAATTTTTAAACTAACCGCCTCACTTACTCTTAATCCGGAGCTGTACATGGTTTCAATAATGGCTTTGTTTCTTACTCCTTCAGGAAAAGATAAATCAATAGCTGCCAAAAGTCGGTCAATATCTTCAACTGACAAAGTATCGGGCAGTTTACGACCTAACTTAGGAGCTTCTAAAAGTTCTGTAGGGTCTTTATGAATTAAATTTTCGAGTAACAGATATTTATAAAATCCTTTCAACCCACTGATAATACGGGTTTGTGTAGAAGCTGCCAAGCCCAAATCATTAATCCATCGGATAAACTGTTTTAAGTCGTTATAAGTTATTCCCAGAGGAAAATTGCCAAGTTGGTGTAATTCGGCATATTGAGCCAACTTATTTACATCATCAATATAAGCTTCTATGGAGTTGGGAGATAATGATTTCTCTAACTTCAAAAAAGACTTAAATCCATTAATGTATAAGTTGCTCAAAACAAAAAATTAGAAAATTGCATAACTGATGCCTGCCGAAATACGCGGAAGTTCAATAAAATACCTGTTTGTTTTAAACATATTACTTAAACGATATGTTCCGTAAATACCCCATTTATTGAACCCTAAACGAACCATAGCTCCGTAATTAAACGGTAAAAACCAATCGTGTTTTCTCAAAATATATTCAGCCTTTACACCTTCGGGAGTTCCTTTCGGGTTTTCAAATTTATAGTAGTGGGTTCGTGCAAAACTCCACTCGCCATAAGCGCCAATATCAATAAATTTTCCTAAGGTATTACCTCTTTTGCCATAGTTAATTCTTAACCAGGGTTTGAGTTGTAAGTTGCGTGTATAAATTCTTTCCTGCTTTAGCTTTGCCCCCGGAGGAAAGGCATAATTGGCGGTATCTTTTATATTATAATTTCGATACAAGAAGGCCAAATCATTTCCTAAAGAAAAAACATTATTTATTCTTCTTTTAAAGACTCTACCAAAGCCTATTTCATGGCTTCGTTGTGGATGAATTACTTTTGAGTCGGGAATAATACCACCAAAATTTAAATAGGAATAAGAAAACTTACGTGCGTTAGGTCCTTTGTTTGTTTTAAGCGTATCTTGTTTTAAATTGTGGTGTATAATTTGCTTTTGGGAAAATGCCTGAGTATGGCAGAAAACAATCACCATAAAAAACAATAAATAAAATCTCTTTTTGTTCATGAGTTTGTATTTTAAAAAGTATAACTTGCAGTGTAACCGTTGTAATTAATCATCAGTTTTTCTCCTTTTTTGTACATAAAGTAATCAAACTTCAACACATCTTTTACATCGGCAGAAATTAGATAATAATCTCTAATAATGCCTTTGGCATCTTCAATATGATAATAAATAGGAACTTTAGCACCTGTAACGGGGTCAATTGCTCCGGGTTCTTTAAGAATAATACGTAGTTGATTTTCTCCTATATCAAAATCGAAAGTAGTTGGTTTTTCGGGTTCGGTTTTTAAAACTTTCCCTGCCTGTGGAACTCCGAAACCATGCATATAATCAAAATAAGGAAATAAACTTGACGATCTTTGTATTAGATCAAACAACTCCATAGGTTTACCTTTCATTTCAGGATGTGCCTGTAGGGCACAAGCAGCAAAGCCCGAAACCAAGGGACATGAGAAAGATGTACCATCAACCTGTTTATATCCTCTCTTATTAGCTGTAAGGACATGGCCAAAGGCACAAACATTTGGTTTCATCTCGTTTTTACTATTAGGCCCTATACTGCTGAATGATATATGATAACCTGTTGTAGGACTTATTCCACCCACTGTTAATACACTATCCACATCTGCCGGGGTAATAATAAACAACCAAGAATTAGTGTATTCGTTTCCGGCACTATTCACTACCAATATACCCTTACGAACGGCCATGCGTGCAGCTTTAGACACCAAACTGGTGTGTCCGTTCATATCTTTATAAAAATACCTTTCAAAAGTATATCCTAACGAACTACTTATAATATCAGCTCCATTCTTGTCTGCCCATTCGGCTGCTGCCAACCAATACTCTTCTTCAGCGTAAGGTTCGCGAACATTATACTCGGTTGTGGCAAGTAGCAGTTCACATCCGGTGGCCAATCCTGTTTGTACCTTATCAGTAGTACCAACTACACAACCTGTGGTCATAATACCGTGCGTACCTCCTTTATATACATTGGAATTATTATTTAAAAAGTTCCAAGTGGCTACAATTCTATTTTCTTGCCTTTGTGATGCAAATAGTTCATGTTTATCTAAACCTGGAAAACCTGCATCAAAAACAGCAACACGAATTCCTTTCCCATTAATATCAGCTTGTTTGAATTTACTGCCTCCCATGTTTTCAAGTTGCTGCTGAGCCAGTTTTAGGTCTGCCTCTTTTATATCGGGGTTATTATTATCATCGCTGATAGAGGCTATTTTGCCAATATTCAAATATGCCGGCACTACTTCTTTAACAAAAGCGAACTTATTAATTTGTGTTAGTTGTTGTTCGTTGCAGCCCCATATTTTGATAGCATTCATCCATCGGCTTTCTATGGTAACAGAGTCGGCCAGCATACTAACAGATTTAACGTAGTGCTGATTTAAAGGATAGTCGGTAATATCATCTAAAGGAATACCGGCATTCTTTCTTCTGTCAATAGTATTCTTATGAAAATACTCATAAGGATTAAAACTAACTCCTTTTTTATCGGTAAAAAATACCCAATAAGCATTTGTTTTTTCAGAGCCTGCATAAAGTTTGGCCGGAATCATTAAAACCAGCATTAGAATTACTTTTACACTATATTTCATTTTCATTAGTGATAAATAATGACTGAACTTGAGTGGAGGGAACCATACATGTTTCAAGTTTTCCAAACCACTTATATCTGTTATTAGCAATAATATTATATATAGCATTACGCAACATTGGAGGAACTATAATAAAAACATACATTAAAGGCCATAAGGGTTTTAAATATAAGCAAAGCCTTAATGCCCCTGAACTATTTAAAAACACTTTTTCTTGATCAATAAAAATAAGAGAACTTAAATAATTAGGGCTTATGTTATACTTCATTAATAATTTTTTTCCTGCCGGACTTTGAATTGCGGCATAACGTATTTGTTTTTTTCTATCTCTATTAATTACAAAATTTACGGTGCTATTACATAAATTACAAACACCATCAAATAACAAAATTTTATGGTCTTTATCCCACATTTATCAGATTAGAATCAGAGAAAAATTTGCGCTGACGTATATCATAGTGATTGCCTTTAGCCATTACATGAACAATCATATTCTCGATAGATAAAGGGGTACCTTCTTCAACATCAGCAATATTAGTGTGTTTAATATTATGCCCGTCAAAAATTAAAATTAATCCGGTGCCAATAGCTTCTAAATTATTACCTTCGGTAACCAATACTCCCGTATCTTCGCCCAGCCCAATGCCAATACAACCCGGATTTCCTGCAACAGCTTGCGCCAAACGTCCAAAACGACCACGTTTTACAAAGTGTGAATCTATGATTACATTTTTCAAAAATCCTAACCCTGTAGTAATTTTCACTTGTCCTTTCAGTAAAGCTTCTGTACTACTTCCCTGATAAATCATTGTATTGCTCATAGCCATAGCTCCGGCACTTGTGCCTGCAATCACAAAGTTTTCGTTCATATATCTGCTATGTAATATACTTAATATTTCGGTTCCTCCGAAAATCGTACTCAAGCGTAATTGATTGCCACCGGTAAACATTACTCCGTCACAATTCTTAATACGTTCAATATATTCAGGAATTAAGCAATCTTCGCGTTTTTTAATGTGCATTATTCCAATCTGTGTTGCTCCTAACTTTGTAAAAGCACTCAAATAATTTTCGCCTACCTCTTCAGGTATCATACTTGCCGAAGTAATCACTTCAATTCTTGATTCTGCCCCATTTTTTGTTTCCTTCAGAATTCTTTTTAAAATACCAAATTCAAAGAAATTGAGATTTTCCTTTTGCTCAAAATTTTTTTCAATCTCTGTTCCTTTGTCTTCGTTCCCCCCCACCGAAATTAGTTTTCCTTTAGGAATTTCCATATAGTTTTAAATTATAAATTTATATCAAAGGTATATAAACTATTACAGTATCTGCAAATAGAAATATTAAAATGTAGATGTTAGTAATTAATTAATTTTCAGGTTAAGCACAATTTTATGCCGGCAATCAACAATACAAAGGCTAACATTTTTTTTAACTTATCGGTGTTTTCAAGGTTAACCCCCCACTTTCCGCCTAAATAACCGAATAAAGCTACGGTAAAAATCTCAGCTATAAAAATAGGTTGTAAAAAAGAATCGAATTGTTTTATGGCCAATAGCCCGGAGGCTGAGTTAACTACAATAAACAAGGCCGAGAGCGAAGCTGTTTGCTTTAAATTTTGCCATCCTAAAATTAGTAATACAGGGCTTAAAAAAATACCTCCTCCTACGCCAACTATTCCGGAGAAGAAACCAATAACAGCACCTATCATTAATGATTTCCAAATTTTAAATTCAGTTTGAAACAAGTTATGAAACTTATTAAAAAAGCCTAATAGATAAGATACTGAAAAAAACAAAAATGCAGCCAAAATATAATGATACAATGCGGCATCTATTTTTAACTTAGCCCCAAAATAAGCCATAGGTGCAGCCCCTAGAGCAAAAGGCAAAAAATATTTTATATTAAAATATCCTTTTCTTGAATAATGTATAAATGTAATGCTAGCCACAATTAAATTCATGACTAAAACAAATGATTTGGTTTGGGGTGATAATAAACCGAATAAGGCAAAAATTGCAATATATCCGCTAGCACCTCCGTGCCCAACGGCTGCATAGCAAAAGGCTATAGCACTTAAGGATAATAATAAAATAATGGTAGTTAAATCCACGAATTGCAATAAACTATGCCACAAAGTAAACAAATTAATGCAGAATAAGTATCTTTGTTATAGATTTTTTATATGCTTTCCGATAACTTTGGTCGTTTTCATACTTATCTTAGAATTTCTTTGACTGATGCATGCAATATGCGTTGCAATTATTGTATGCCTTTAAACAGCTATAAAGGCAATCAAGGGATAGATTTAATGAGTAGTGATGAGATATATTCGCTGGCAAATACTTTTGTATTATTAGGTGTTACAAAAATACGCCTAACCGGTGGAGAGCCATTGCTACGCAATGATTTTGCAGATATTTTAAGAAAACTGAAATCGCTTCCCGTAACACTTGCCATTAGCACTAATGGACTACTACTTGATAAATACTTTGATGTAATTCGTGAGTGCAAAGTTAAACAGGTAAATGTAAGTTTAGATACACTTGACCCTGACACTTTTAAAGAAATAACCCGATCAGGGCGGTTAGCAAAAATTATTTCAAATATTAATACCTTACTTAGTTTTGATTTGCAGGTAAAGATTAATTTGGTGCTGCTTAAGAACGTTAATGAGCATGATGTTATTGACTTGATAGCCTGGACAAAGGACAAAGCTTTGGATATTCGTTTTATTGAATTTATGCCATTTAAGAGAAATGGTTGGGATAAAAGTAAAGTACTTGATTACAAAACTGTATTGACTAATATTCATCAACATTTTGATATTGTTAAGTTGAAAGATGAGCCACACAGCACCTCCCGAAATTATCAGGTAAAAGGCTATAAAGGTAGTTTTGGATTTATAACTACGGTGAGTGAGCCATTTTGTGACACTTGTAACCGTTTACGATTGACTGCTGATGGCAAAATGCGAAATTGTTTGTTTGCCAAAAGTGAAACCGATTTATTAAACCCTTTACGTCAAGGACAAGATATTGTTCCTTTAATTTTGCAGAATATTAAAGCTAAAGCCAAAGCTTTGGGAGGCATGACCGAATTGAATAATCAAGGAGACCGCAGTATGATACAAATTGGCGGATAGTTTGTTTTTAATTTTTTAAGGGTATCGGATATTTTAATGTAATACTGCTCCATAAAAATCATTTCTTGCTGCTTATTGAAGCTTTATACCTCTCAAATAATTAAAATAATAGTCATCCAATTCAAAACATGCAACGGCTTTATTCAATATAACTTAATATAATAAATACATGGAAGCAATTTTACTCTTTTTTCGTCTTATTCAAGGTGCATAAAAAGAAAGAGTAATGCTAAGCTAAGCTAATCAAATGAAAATAAAATAACCTACCAAGGTTCTAACTCATCATCGCCCATTTCGTTAATTTTAGAGTTAAAGGTAATTCTTGGCGCACCTTGTGTATCAAAATCAACATTCGGGTCAATACCACTTGATAAGAAATCAAGATTCGGTTCATAATCAGTGAACTTTGCATTTTCGCTAACAAAGCGCAAGTCAACATCTTCTAATGAGCCATTACGATGTTTAGCAATAATTATTTGTGCTAAACCTCTCAAATCTCTTCCTTCTGCATCCTGATTAATTTGATAATAATCGGGACGATAAATAAACATTACCATATCTGCGTCTTGTTCAATGGCACCTGATTCGCGCAGGTCTCCGAGTTGTGGTCTTTTACTATTATTTGCCCCTCCTCTAACTTCAACCTGACGATTTAATTGAGATAAAACAATTACCGGTATATTTAATTCTTTAGCAATAGCTTTTAAAGATCTGGAGATGGTGCTTACTTCTTGCTCACGATTGCCTCTACCCTCGTTTCCTGCTGTCATCAACTGTAAATAATCAATAATAGCTAATTCAATATTATGTTCAGACTTTAATCTTCTTAATTTAGCTCTCAGGTCAAAAACATTCAATGCCGGTGTATCGTCAATAAACAAAGGAGCATCGGCCAGTTTTGTAATTTGTGTATGTAATTGTTGCCACTGATGATCTTCAAGTTGTCCGCGTTTTAACAGGTCGGCTTTTAATCCGGTTTCGCCCGATATCAAACGGGTAACTAATTGAACAGAACTCATCTCGAGCGAAAAGAAAGCTACAGGTTTTTTAAAATCAATAGCTGCATTTCGGGCTAATGCCAATACAAATGCCGTTTTACCCATTCCGGGGCGGGCAGCCAAAATAATTAAATCCGAGCGTTGCCAACCTGCTGTAACTTTATCTAATGCCGTAAAACCCGAAGGAATACCGCTAATCCCATCTTCTTGGTCGCGGGCTTTTTCAATTTGCCTTATTGCCTCTTGCAATAATTCGCTCATGGATGAATAATTCCGTTTTATATTATTCTCAGCAATGGCAAACAATTCTCTTTCTGCCTTATCCAATAACTCTAGAACATCGGTAGAGTCTTCGTATGCCTCACGAATGGTTTGAGTGCTTGTTTGAATTAACATTCGCTGAATGTATTTTTGCAACACAATGCGAGAATAGTATTCCACATTGGCACTACTGGCCACTCTGTTGGTTAGTTTAGAGATATAATATGCTCCACCAATAATTTCAAGTTCTCCGGATTTTTTTAACTGATTGGTAACGGTTAAAATATCTATAGGCTGTCGTTCTTTCCATAATTCAAGTATAGCCTTATAAATTTTACTGTGTGCCTCAACATAAAAAGCTTCGGGCACTAACATATCAACTACTTGTATTAATGCATTTTTTTCAATTAATAATGCACCCAATACAGCTTCCTCCAAATCAGGTGCTTGTGGTGGTAATTTTCCTACTTCAAAAGGATTGAAATTACTATTTACTGTCTTGCGTGCCTTCTTTACATAAGGGATATTCTTTTTTTGTTCTGTCTCGTTTTCCATTGCTCAAAGATATGCAGTAAAACAAATTATAGGTTAGAAAACTTAAAGGTAAAAAAATTAATTGTTATTAACTAATAATTAAAAAATTTAAACTCCTAAAAATTAAACCATTAAATTACCTTCATTAATCTTGATTATAAAGGATAAGAATTAATGTTTTGGGTTGGGTTGAAGTTATATGATTGAGCAAAAAGAGTTTAAATATTTTTCATCATTTTTGCTTATAATTTACTTTGTTCATTACTAAATATTTTTGCTTTGAATCAAATACAAAAATTATCAGAGCATATTATCTTTTTATGTAAATCAGTATAATTATTTATTTTTGCACCTTTAAAAGTAAAAAATTAAGCATGACAGAAATAGCTAAAACATACAATCCGAGTCAAGTTGAAGAGAAATGGTATCGTTTCTGGATGGATAAAAAGTTTTTCAAATCGGTTCCTGACCATCGTGAGCCTTATACCATAGTTATTCCTCCGCCAAATGTTACAGGTGTTTTACACATGGGGCACATGCTAAATAATACCATTCAAGATGTATTGATTAGAAAGGCTCGAATGCAAGGTAAAAATGCCTGCTGGGTTCCCGGAACTGACCATGCATCAATAGCCACCGAAGCTAAAGTGGTAAATCTACTGAAAGAAAAAGGGATAAAAAAATCAGATCTTAGTCGCGAAGAGTTTTTAAAATATGCCTTTGAATGGAAAGAAAAATACGGAGGTATAATTCTTGAACAGCTAAAAAAGTTAGGAGCCTCTTGCGATTGGGACAGAACACGTTTTACCATGGAGGAAGACCTGAGTGAAGCTGTAATTGATGTTTTTATTGATTTATATCAAAAAGGTCAGATATATAGAGGAGTGCGTATGGTAAACTGGGACCCATCCGGAATGACTGCAGTATCTGACGAAGAGGTTATATACAAAGAAAGCAATGCAAAACTATATTATGTAAAGTATAAACTTGTTAACGAAGACGGTACTCCCCTTGGCGAAGAGCAAACCATAACCATAGCAACCACAAGACCGGAAACTATTTTGGGTGATACCGCAGTATGTGTACATCCTGAAGATGAGCGCTACAAACATTTGAAAGGAAAATATGCCATTATTCCTTTTGTAGAAAGAAAAGTGCCAATCATTTTTGATGATTATATTGATATGGAGTTTGGAACAGGTGCATTAAAGGTAACTCCTGCACACGATATAAATGACTACAACCTTGGTGTAAAGCACAAACTGGAAGTTATAGATACTATAGAGGCCAATGGAACCATGAGTAAAGCTGCCGGATTTTACATTGGTGAAGACCGTTTTACCGTACGTAAAAAAATAGCTAAAGATTTAGAAGAAGCCGGATTTTTACTAAAGGTTGAAGATATAAAAAATAAAGTTGGTTATAGTGAAAGAACAGATGCCGTGATTGAACCTAAGTTAAGTATGCAATGGTTTTTGAAAATGGATAAGATATCGAAACCTGCTTTAAATGCAGTATTGGAAGGTGAGGTAAAACTTATCCCCGATAAATTTATAAACACCTATAAACACTGGATGGAGAATGTTCATGATTGGTGTATTAGTCGTCAATTATGGTGGGGGCAAAGAATACCGGCCTGGTACGACAGCAAAGGGAATTTTGTAGTAGCCAAAAACCATGAAAAAGCTTTGGAAATTTATCAAGATAAATATAAAGACAGTAAAGAAAGCAGTTTAAAACAAGATGAAGATGTAGTTGACACTTGGTTTAGCTCATGGTTATGGCCTATTAGTGTTTTTGATGGTTTTAAAGACCCTGAAAATAAAGATATAAAATATTACTATCCTACTCAGGATTTGGTAACAGCACCCGAAATATTATTTTTCTGGGTTGCTCGAATGATTATTGCAGGTTATGAGTACCAAGGCGAAAAGCCTTTTACTAATGTTTATCTAACCGGAATAGTTCGCGATAAATTAGGTCGTAAGATGAGCAAGTCGTTAGGTAATAGTCCGGACCCACTCGATTTAATTGCCAAGAGCGGAGCTGATGCTGTGCGCATGGGAATGCTACTAACCTCTCCTGCGGGCAACGATTTACCTTTTGATGAAAGTTTGATAGAGCAAGGCAGAAACTTTAACAATAAGATTTGGAATGCCTTTCGTTTAATTCAGGGATTTGAAAGCTCAGTACAAATAGCGCAACCAGAACATTGTAAACTTGCCTGCCATTGGTTCGAACAACGTTTTAATCAGCAGCTACAAATCATTAATCAGCTTTATTCAAAGTACAGAATAAGTGAGGCCTTAATGGCCACCTATAAATTAGTGTGGGACGATTTTTGTGCCTGGTATTTAGAAATGATTAAACCTGAATTTATTGATGGTAAAGCGCAGGCTATTGATGACATTACATATCAACAAAGCATAAAATATTTTGGCGATTTATTAAAATTGCTTCACCCCTTCTTACCATTTATTACTGAAGAGCTTTGGCATTTATTGAAAGAACGAAAAGAGAACGAATGTATTATTGTTGCCGAATGGCCTCAGGAAACCGCCCCAAATGAGTTATTGCTAAATGAGTTTCAAGTGGCCTCAGAGATTATTCAACATATTCGTAATATTAGAAATCAGAAAGGTATTTCGCCTAAAGTAGCACTTGAACTTATGGTTAAAGAAAATATCAAAGAACTGAATATTTACCAAAGCATCATAAAAAAGTTAGCTAACATAAAACAGATTACAGAAGTTAAAGAAATGCCACAAGGTGCCGTAAACTTTATGGTTAATACCTATGAATTTTTTGTTCCATTACTCACTAAACTTGATTCGGAAGCTGAGAAACAAAAGCTACACGAAGAACTTAATTATTTAATAGGCTTTAAAGAAAGTATCAGCAAAAAATTAAACAACGAGAAGTTTATGGCCAATGCCCGTCAAGAGGTAATAGCTAATGAACACAAAAAAATGGACGATACACTTACCAAAATAAAATTAATTGAAGACCAATTAGCAAATTTATAACGTTTGTGCCAATGGCTTTTGATGACCTTATTTAATTAGTCGGTAAAAAAAGTTGAGTTCTTGTTAAGGTATTTTTATTTTATCGCTTTTGCTTATGCCTTGCAACACCTCAATATTTACCCCGTCAGATAATCCTGTTTTAATTTCTCGTTTTTCAAATTTTTCGGGGCTAACTTCAACTTCAACATAAGTTTTGCCTTTATCAAACTGTAAAACCATTTCAGAAATAGCTAAAGTTTTTTCGCGTTGATCAAGAATAATATCGGCATTGGCACTGTATCCTGCTCTTAAAAAAGCCCCATTCTCATTCTGCTTTATGGCCGCACGAATTAAAAACTGTATAGCCCCATTTTCGGTAACACCTTTTGGCGAAATATACTCCAAATTGGCATGAAATTTTTCATCGTTAATAGCACCAATAGTTAGTACTATAGGCATACCTACTTTTATTTTCCCTACTTCACTTTCATCTACCTTACCTTCAAAAATCATTTCGCCCATATTAGCTACCGAGGCAATAGTAGTTCCATCGTTAAAAGTATTGCTCTCAATAACACTGCTTCCCTCCTTTACCGGAACATCAAGAACCATTCCTGATATGGTGCTGCGAATTAATGTATTTGTAGCGTTTCCGGCACTTTTAGTAACCCCTTCTTTTATTAATTGCAAATTATTTTCGGCAGCCGTTACTTCCTCTTTTGTTGATTTTAACTTTAACTCATAAGGTAAAATATCGGCCTGAGCTATTACCTGTTGTTTCAATAAAGTAGCATAACGTTCGTGTTCTGTTTTGGCATTTTCATAATTTATATTAGCCTGATTTAATCTGTTCTCGGCATTTGCCAAGTTAATCATATTAGGTATTATTTTTACTTTGGCAATAATATCACCTTGTTTAATATTGTTTCCTGCTTCAACAAACATTTTTTCAATAATTCCCGAAACTTGCGATTTCATGTTTACCTCTTTACGAGGTATAACGCTACCTGTAGCCACTGTTTTCTTTATTATGGAAGTATCCATAGGACTAATGGTTTGGAAGGTAATTGGTTTTTCTTCTGATTTTTTATACAAATAATAGAAGGTCCAAATAAATACTCCGAACAAGGCTGCTATTAGGGTAATTCTAAATATTCTTTTTATCATATTGCAATATATTTTATATTCAAGATTAAAAAATTCAATTAGCTCTTAATGCTTCAACAGGTGATACTGCAACAGCTTTAGAAGCAGGAATGAGTCCGGCTAAGGCTCCGCATATTATAAGTATGATGAGCGAGGTTAAGGCTACGTTCAAATCAACTGTTGGATTCTGAAACATAGGAACATTAGGACCCATTGCTTTATTAAGACCTTCCAACAAAAAAATACCCGAAAGTAAACCAAAGTACCCCGATAAAGTAGTTAAAAAAACTGATTCAAAAATTATTTGAGAAACAACTGAAAAAGGAGTAGCGCCAAGTGCTCGTTTAATTCCTATTTCTTTGGTGCGTTCTTTTACCACAATTAACATAATATTACTGATACCTATTACACCGGCTATCAGTGTTCCAATACCAACCACCCAAATTAACATATTGATACCTTCAAACAACCCATTGATTTTATTGAACTGAGTTTCCATGTTCCAGTGCCCAATAGCCATTTCGTCATCCGGAGCAATTTTATGTCGTTCTTTCATAATAGACAAAACTTTAGATTCGGCATGGGTAGCGCTTACATTAGGTGCAGCCACTACTGCTATCCAGCCTACAGCATCGCCAAAATTAAATGTACTCTGAAAAGTTGAAAAAGGAAGCATAATACGCTGTTCTTCTTCTCGTGCTCCAAAACCACCTCCACTAGCTTTTGTTGTACCAATTATTTTAAAGTAAACACCGTTTATTCGAAGGTATTCATTCAAAGGGTTTTCGTCAATTTTAAAAAGTTCCTCACGCACCCGCGAGCCTATTACACAAACTTTCCTTTTCTCTTTAATATCATTTTCGTTTAAGAAACGACCGGAAGAAATTTTTATCTCAGATACCTCTTTAATATTAGGATACACCCCACTGACTTGGTAATTACCGGTTTTAGTGCCCCGCACTACATTATTACCACCGCGCCATCCACCCAACTGATTTTGAGGAGAAACAACTGCCAACTCTTTTAACTGATTTAAGGCTATAACATCGGCATTATTAAAATCAAAATATCGGCCCGGTTTCATGCCCTTATAAGCTTTGGTAGTAGCTCGTGTCCACATAAAAAATGAATTTGTGGCCGAACCCATAAAATCTTTCATTACTCCGTGCTTTAAGCCATTTCCCGTACCTAACATAATAACCAACATAAAAATACCCCATCCAACCCCAAGTGAGGTAAGAGCCGTTCGCAACTTATTTTTTTTTATGGTTGCGCTTATTTCTTGCCAATTATCTTTATCAAACATGCTTATTAAATATTATTCAGATCTTAAAGCTTCTACCGGATTAACCTGTGACGCCCTTACAGCCGGAATTAGCCCTGCCAATGCACCCGCCACAATAATAATAATAGTAGCCAATACCGCCAAATTAAAACTCACTGTGGGATTTTTAAAGAAGTCGCTCTCTAAATTATTACCCATAAACTGTACTGTAGCAATACCGGATACTAAACCAATATAACCTGCCACACCGGTTATAAATACAGCTTCTTGCACTATCAGCATAACAATAGAGAGGGGTGTTGCTCCCAAAGCTTTACGAATACCTATTTCAGAAGTACGTTCTTTTACAACAATCATCATAATATTACTTACACCAACAATACCGGCAATTAAGGTAAATACGCCAATAATCCATATAAATATTTTAACGCCATCAAGCATTTTCATAATCCTAATAAATTCATCATTCCAACAGTTTACCTCAACAGCGCTCATGTCTTCAGGGCTAAAGGAATACTTTTTTGCCAGCATATTACGTATTTCCTTCATTAAAGGCTCGGTATTTTCAAGCATATTGTTTTCGTAGCTGGCCCAAATATAATCAAGCGCCTGTGAACCACTACTAATACGTTGAAATGTGCTAAGCGGAACATAAATTCTATTCTCATCATTGCGGCCTAAGTCTTTAAATACACCAACCACTTTATATGATATGCCACCTGCATCAATAAATTTATTAATAGGGTCTTCATCTTTAAACAACTCATCACGCACAGGTGCCCCAATAATACATACTTTGCGGTACTCCTGAATATCTTTGTCATTAATAAATCTTCCGCTTAGCATAGATGCATTTTCGAGATAGATATTGTCAGGCATACAAGCACGAATTGAAAACAAAGCGCTTTTATTATTGTAAATCATATTCACCTCAGAGCCTCCCTTAATAGCACTTATATATTCTAACTTTTTAATTTTTTGACGTATCAAATAAAAGTCTTCTGTTTTAAGAATTATCTGTCGCCCGTTTTGTAATCCTTTATACGGAATAGTAGTTGTTCCGCCACCAATAAACACACTATTTATAGCATCGCCCATAAATTGTGACTCGGCCCCTGTACGTAAACCATTACCCGCACCCAACAACACTATTAAAATAAAAATACCCCAAGCCACACTAAAACCGGTTAAGAAAGTGCGCAACTTGTTTTGTTTAATAGTAGTAAATATTTCCTGCCATTTATCGATATCAAACATGGTTGCTTTTTATATTATTGACTTATTATCATACCGTCTTTTAAACGAATTACGCGGTCGGTCATTTTACTGATATCGTCTTCATGGGTAACTATAACTACGGTTATTCCCTCCTTATTTACTTCTTTAAACAACTGCATTACTTCCAAAGAAGTAACACTATCAAGAGCTCCGGTTGGTTCATCGGCAAATATCACCTTAGGCTTTGCTATTAATGCACGTGCAATAGCCACTCTTTGTTTCTGACCACCACTCATCTCACTGGGTAAATGATGCGCCCATTCTTTTAGTCCAACACGCTCAAGATATTCTAAAGCTATGCTATTACGGGTTTTCCGACTTACCTTTTGATAATACAAAGGTAAGGCTACATTTTCCATTGCACTTTTAAACGATAATAAATTGAAAGATTGGAAAACAAATCCTAAAAACTTATTTCGTAACTCTGCAGCCTTTGTTTGCGATAAATTTTTAATTAATATATTATTCAAATGATAAGTTCCTTCATCATAATTATCGAGTATGCCAAGAATATTGAGAAGTGTAGATTTTCCGGAACCTGAGGACCCCATAATAGAAACCATCTCGCCTGCTTTAATAGTCAAATCAATACCTTTTAAAACATGCAGCTTGTTATTACCCATGCTATATGATTTATGTATGTTTTGAAGCTGTATCAAGCGTTATTTTTTTGAATAAAAGTTAATCTCAATTAGGGTTGCTAAGATAATTATTAATACTTATTGTTTACCTTAACCTATAACATGGACAGACCCCAAAGAACTCATTTTTTGCCAAAAAATTAAAAAACAACCATTTTAACAATCATCTTACCTTGCAAAACAACTCACTGAAAGACCTCATAAAGCCTAAATTATAAGGTATTATTTAGATACAATCTAAGCCAATAATACGTTACTTTTATATTAATTTTATCATCTGTTAAATTGTATTGGTGTAATATTGTATAAGAATTTATTTTATGAAAAAGTTATTGCTGCCTATTATTATACTTTTTATTATTTCATGTAAATCAAAAACCGAAAAAGTTAGCCCTGAAATAAAATCAATTACCGAATCTGTTTATGCTTCGGGATTAGTAAAAAGTAAAAATCAATATCAAGTATATGCAACTATAAGCGGCATTATAAAAGACATTCCGCTATCTGAGGGAGACACCGTACAGCAAGGTGATTTGCTGTTTGCAATTGAAGATGAGAATCAGAAACTCCTAAAAGAAAACGCAGCGCTAAATGCCGCGTATGCCTCCTTGCAATCAAACAGCGAAAAAATAAAAGAAGCCAAAGCACTGTTGGAGGTGGCACAAAGTAAGATGGCCAACGATTCGGCTTTTTATTTCAGGCAAAAAAATTTATGGGCACAACAAGTAGGCTCAAAAGCCGATTTAGAGTTAAAAGCATTAAATTACGAATTATCAAAAGCTAACTATTTATCGGCTAAAGTTAAATATGATGATTTACAAAAAACATTAAAGTTAAATGCCGAAGTAGCAGGCCGGAATTTGGCTATTAACAGTAAGTTGGAAAGTGATTTTTCAATTCGCAGTCAAATAAATGGCATTATTTACAGCATAAACAAAAAGAAAGGGGAAACTGTGTATCCTCAAACTCCGCTTGCCATAGTGGGCGATGCGGGTCATTTCCTACTTGAAATGCAAGTTGATGAATATGATATTTTAAGAGTAAAAAAAGGACAGCAGGTAATGATAACTTTAGATAGTTATAAAGGTAAAGTTTTTGAGGGCGTGATAACTAAAATAAATCCTTTGATGAACGAGCGAAGTAAGACTTTTTTGGTAGAGGCTGAATTTATTAATGCTCCACCAAAGTTGTTTCCTAATGTTTCAATAGAGGCAAACATAATATTACAGAGCAAAAAAAATGCGCTCCTTATTCCGCGCAAGTGTTTGCTAAACGACTCATTGGTAATAAAGGAAAATAAAGATACCGTAAGGGTTGGCATAGGTCTAAAAGATTATCAATATGTTGAGATACTATCGGGGATTGAAAAAAATGATGTTATATTAGTTCCGAAAGAATAATGAAAACAAGGCTTTTAGTTCAAATATCATACTCACTGCTAATGGCCAGATGGAAGCAAACATTAGTGGCGGCCATTGGTGTTACTTTCAGCATTACCATGTTTATTACCTTACTCAGTTTTATGTCGGGGCTAAACGATTTGCTTGATGGATTAGTCATTAACAGAACACCTCATATTCGATTATATAACGAAATACAACCCACCAAGAAACAAGCTGTTGAACTTTCATCGGAGTATAAAAACAATCATAACTTTATACACTCCATTAAACCTAAAAACGAATTACAACAAATACGCAATAGTGGTGCAATTATACAATCGCTTAAAAAAGATAACAGGGTGTTGGGTGTAGCTCCAAAAATTAATTTACAAGTATTTTATAATGTTGGAACCACCGATATTAACGGAATTATAAACGGAATAGAGGTAGAGGAAGAAAACCGTTTGTTTTTTTTCAAAGATTACGTAACACAAGGCAACTATATAGACTTAAAAAATATCTCAAACAGCATAATTTTAGGAAAAGGTATAGCAGACCGAATGTTGGTGAACATAGGCGATGTGGTACAAATTACCACCTCAAAAGGCGAGCGAGTACCCATGAAAGTAGTTGGCTTTTTTCAGTCGGGGTTGCAAGAAATTGATAAAATACAAAGCTACACCAATATTACCACGGCCCAAAAGCTTTTAGGCGAATCAAACGCTTACGTTACCGATTTACAAATAAAATTAAAAGATCTAAAACAAGCACCTTTTCTGGCTAAGGAATTTGCCTCCATGTATGATGTTGAGGCTATAGATATACAAACCGCCAATGCGCAGTTTGAAACAGGAAGTTCTGTAAGAAGTTTAATCTCCTATGCCGTAGGTATTACTCTTCTTATAGTTTCGGGCTTTGGGATATACAATATATTAAACATGATGATTTATGAAAAAATGGACTCAATTGCCATATTAAAAGCTACCGGATTTTCGGGGCGTGATGTAAAAAAGATATTCATTGGGATAGCCTTATCAATAGGCGTTTTTGGTGGCTTGCTCGGATTATTTTTTGGATTTGGGTTATCGTTTATTATTGACAATATTCCGTTTAATACAGCCGCTTTACCAACCATAAAAACCTACCCGATTAATTACAACCCCAAATTTTATATTATTGGAACCATTTTTTCAATTCTAACAACCTATTTTGCAGGTTACTTTCCTTCCAAAAAGGCAAGTAAAGTTGATCCTGTAGTTATCATTCGAGGAAAGTAATGGCAATGAAAATTCTTGAAGCACAAAATATCATTAAGTATTTTCATGATCCCGTAAGCGTACAGGTTTTGAAGAATATTAATTTTAGTGTTACTCAAGGCGAGTTTATTTCTATTATCGGAAAATCAGGCTGTGGTAAGTCAACCTTGTTGTATATACTCTCCACAATGGATACCGATTATGAGGGAATGTTGTATATTGAAGGTAAATCGATGAAAAAACTGAAAGAAGCAGAACTGGCATGTGTAAGGAACGAGAAGATTGGCTTTGTGTTTCAGTTTCACTATTTATTGAATGAGTTTAATGTATTACAAAATGTTATGCTGCCCGGGCTTAAACTGGCAAAGTACAATAAACAGGAAGTGGAACATCGTGCTTTTGAAAAGTTAAAGATATTAGGCATAGAGAAAGAAGTTTATAAACACCCTAATCAACTCTCGGGCGGGCAAAAGCAGAGAGTAGCCATAGCCCGTGCATTAATAAACGACCCTATAATCATTATGGGTGATGAGCCTACCGGGAATTTAGATAAAAAGAACAGCGAAATTGTTTTTGATATTTTCAAACAATTGTCGGAAGAGTTTAATCAAACCTTGCTGATAGTAACTCATGACAATGAGTTTGCAGCCCGCACACATCGTATTATTGAAATGGAAGATGGTATAATCTTGAAAAAGGATTAATCACCAATACATATCTCCTGAATTATTGAAATTAGGCCGGCCACATTATTAACTTAAGGATTGTTTACTATATAGATTAAGGGATTGATAATTCCAAGTAATTGAAAAAAGCTAACCCTTCACAATATAAAAAACACGAGTGCCCCGAAAATTTTCGGGGCACTCGTGTTTTTGGTAGTATATCAATTGGTACTTATTGTTGTACCACTAGCTTAACCACTTCTGTTTTCTGATTATTGGTAATATGTAGATGATATACTCCTGAACTTAATTTCTCTTTAAATTCTACAAATTGAATATCGCCATTTAGGTTTACCTCAATATCATTTTCCTGAACTACTTTTCCTAACATATCAATTAGCTTTAAACTAACTTTAATGTCTTTTAGCTGCCCTGTACTGATATACACGCCATTGTTCAACACAGGGTTAGGATATACGCTAATAGTGGCACTTCCCTGACTCTTATTAAAGTTAACAGCCTTAACCATACTATACGAATATTTACCGTCAAAGTCAGTTTGTTTTAAACGATAATATGAAATTCCATCATAAGGTTGGGTATCCCATTCTTTATAATTCAATATGGTGGTGCTGTTTCCTGCCCCCGGCACTTGCATTAGGTTTTCAAATGTTGTTCCGTCTTTTGAGCGCTCAATGGTAAAGAAATCATTATTAATTTCAGAAGCGGTAGTCCAAACTATTTCAACATTCTCTAATACCGGATAGGCATCAAACTCCAATAAACTGATAGGTAAAGGTGTACCATTACCTAAGGCAGTGAAGTCACTAAAATCTGTAATACCATTCCATGTTATTTGGTTAATAGCATTATTGTAGGTAGCATTACCCACCTCAAAGGATGCACCGCTGCCCAATGCGGCAATCCATCCATTTAAATTATGCTTAGTTGCTTTTAAGTCTGCTTCTACACCTGTTATATCAGCATCAGCATAATTGTAAACTACATTATAACTTAAACCACCCTGCATAACATTTACCGGATTTACTGTCCAAAAACGTCCAATATAACTTGTTGCAGTTCCTTTATTAGGGTGCGCAATATTATTTACTTTCATTTGTATTTGCGAGTTAGAGCTTACACTCGAAGTATTAAATAATAAGCTAAATGGCGTAAAGTTATTTATATCGCCCACCGGGAAAGTATAAGTTTTACTTTGCTGCGTGGTGTATCGAGTCAATAATGAGCCGGCAGCATCAGTAACTACATAACTGCTATTGTTTCCACCATTAATATTTCCATCAACTGCGGTATATCCAATCACCATTTCACTACCATTTAAATCGAGTTTTCCGCTATTTAGCAATAACTCATCTTTAACTATTATATTTTGTTGTAAGGTTAAAGATGCGCCTAAACTATAACTGTTGCTTAAATCTAACTTACCAAACTCACTTAGGGTAGTACCACTTATTTGCTGAGCCACAGCAGCTACAAACCTAACTGTTCCAAGACCTAATGCGGCAGTTCCATTATTTTCCAAGTTGCCGTGAACACTTAAATCACTTCCGCTTGATACGGTTACACTTGCCCCGCTTTGAATTGTTATACTTCTTGCAGCACTTGTGGCATTACTACTTACTATAGGGAAATTATTACCTAAAACAGGTGTAGTTGGTATTACAACATCAGTTGTGCTGTTTGGAACAATGTTACAACCCCAGTTGGCAGGAGTATCCCAATCGGTACCGGCACCTAACCATTGTCCTTGGTACTCAACATTAAGTGTGGTTTCATCAGAAGTAACCGGTACATTACAAACACTATTTAGTTGCACACGGAATCTGTATCCATTCATTGATGAAATAACATTAATACTTAAAGTACTAGTATTATCATTGGAATAGTTTCCACCGGTGGCATTACTCCATGTAACACCATTATCAGTACTTACCTCCCACTGATAAACTGTTCCAATACCTGTAGCTGAAACACTAATTGTAGCTGTATTTCCTGCACACTCCGACTTTGTAGCCGGAGGCTGAGCAGTAATATGAGCAGTAGCCACATTCAATGTTCCATCACTTGAAGTTATTTGGTTACTACAACCATCAGTAATAATTACATGATATAACTGGCCAAAGAAATAAGGAGGTGGCAAATTGCTGATATATAGGTTAGCACTGGTTGCCCCTGAATATGGAGAAGTATTTGTAACGTCAGTCCAAGTAACACCATTATCGGCACTCTCTTGCCACTGATAGGTTAATGAAGTTCCTACTGCGGTAACTCCAAATGATGTATTTCCATTACATATTGAATTTACAAAAGAAATAGGGCTATAGGTACTGATAGTTGGCGGTTGAACAATTGTAAGATTTGCCACATTACTCGTATCTACTCCACAACTATTGGTCAAAATTAATTGATATTTATAGTTATTCATACCAAGAGTTACCCCTGTTAAGGTTAAAGTATTGGTGTTGGCACCCGAATAAATACCTCCATTACTAATATTTGCCCACGTTGAACCACCATCGGTTGACTCTTGCCATTGATAGGTTATTGGAAGTAATCCGATAACAGTTGTTGCAAAACTCACGGTACTTCCACTACATATATCAAGTTGATGTGAAGGTTGAGTGGTAAACACCGGAACCTGACAGTAACTAAACTCATCAGCACCAATGTCAGGTGTAGTGGCATGTCTTGGGTCTCCATCTATATCATCAGTAACAGTAGCTAAAGGCGTTCCTAAATCATTCACAAAATCTGCCGCAGCCGGAACCAAAATAGAGATTCTTAAATTTCCGAACAAATAAGCCGGATTAAACAAATCGGTAGGTTTTAATTGTGTACCGGCAATGGTTGTAGCGCCTGCAGGTACATACCCCGAATTGGCATCACCTCCACTCTGCGTTAACCATCCTGCCCAGTTATAATCATTAGTTCCCCAACGGCCGGTAACCGCTGTGTTCAAATTACAAACAAAATTATAGTTAGATGCTGCATTGTTCCAACCTATGGCAGGATTGCTCGCTATGTTACCTATGGAACGATGATTACCTATACCATTACGCTCATTAATCAAAATATTATTACGCAATTGTGTAGGTGCTCCGTTGGTTAATGTAGGAATTGACCAATCAACTGCAAAACGTAAAAACGCATAACTTGCATTAGCCGCTCCTGAACCTCCGTTAGTACCATAAATATATACCGAATTGTACAAGTATTGCGCACCTTGTCCGGCAATGTTCAACAATCCATCACGAATACCCACCAAAGTAGTATTCGTATTAGTAATATTTGTTCCCGTAGTCCCGTTTCTTAGCGATATCATATTGTTAGATATCTGCCAGTTACCATAATTCAATGATAGTCCATTAATCTCAGGAGCCTCACTTCCGGTTTGCCCAAAATTAGCATTCGCTAATGATGAAATAACATTCTTGCGGAAAATCCCTCCATGATTACCTACTTGACCAAAAACCCCTAACATCACACCATGAATACGTACATTATTAGCAGATAAGGCATTGCAACCATTATTTTCTATCACATTACCTTCAATCAGATTATCCATTGCATTGGTATAAACAAACATTCCTATCATTCCTTCATTTGAAACAGAAGAATTCTGCAAGTTACTGGAAGAACGATTATTGGCAATTTTATTATTAGTCATCGTAACTTTTCCGGCTTTTAAATTATATAAATTACCATTAAAGTACAGGTTACTTCCATGTGCAATTCCATCTAAGAAACAATAAGTACCTAATCCGGTGGATAATCCGCTTACCGTATTATTTGAAATTATAGTTTCTGCATTTGACTGAACCCAAATACCCATTACCGCAGCGTCTTCCGTAGCGTAAAGGCCACCACTTCCATTACTGATAATATTATTGGGTGAATTATCTTCAGAACCGATAATATTACCAATTTCATCACCTATACGAACTCTTCCTTCTTCAACCCTAATTCCTACAAAATTTGTCCAACCTGTACCCGACAAATTAATGTTCTGAATTTTATTTCCTTGTATAGATGTAGCTTGGGCAGCATTACTTCCACCCACCAACACATAAATTGCCTGTATTTCTCCATCCGATTTATTATTTAGCCAAGTTCCTGAAATATTAGGGCTAGGTTCAGTGTTTCCACCAATTTGATTATTGGAAATAACGTGGCTGTGAGAATTGGTACCACCCTCTAACCATATAGGGTATTGATAGGTTGCTATATTGAAGGTCTGATAAATTTTATTCCCTGTAATTACAATATTGTTACCAATTCCCTGTCCTGAATTATTCTGACGAACTTGAATAGCACTTTCAGAGAAATTAAACATCACATTATTAGTTATCTGAATATTACTTCTTGGAATGTTTACAGAGTTAGGAGCACCAATCTGAATTAAGGTCCAAGGTGTATTGGTTGCATTTTGTGCAAGGTCTGAGCGATTGCGTATAACATTATTATCAATGATAATGTTATTCATTCCCATACCTGTACTTAGCAAGTTACCAAAATTCAGTACACCCGGGCCAATACATGCAGTTAACCTATTATTACCTTCAATAATACAGTTTTTGATAGTAATCTCAGAAGCCGCTGAACCGGCCGTTCCACTAAAGTAGAAAGTAGGGTTACTTGTTCCTGTACAAGTTGTTGTTGAGGCTTGCCTAAAAGTTAAGTACCTTCCTGAACCGCTAAAGTTTCCATCAATAATTACACGTTTGGTTCCTATAAAATTAATTAAAGGATTGGCTCCCGAAGCGTTTGATTGAATTAAATAAGAAGTAGCACTATTAGGTTTAATGGTAATGGTATAACCTGAACCGCAATATTCCGGAACAACTCCTAGAGGGTAATAATCGGCATTTTCGTTAACATTACTAATAACCAATACTTCCAAATTGCCCGATAAGCCTCTGCTCATAATGTCTTTAAATAAACCAGTAGTACTATTATTAAAGTTCGGATAATCCCCACCGGATCCTACGGTAACCGTTCCACTCAACGGGGTAGCTGCAATGGTAAACTTACCGTTAGCCGGGAAAGCATAGTTTGCAGGGTTTACAATAGTAGCTACATCGCTATGTTCAGGCACTATACCGTTAGTTTGTGATGTTCCCACATTGAAAACAGGAGAAGCTAAGTCCTGAGCTACAAAATAATATTCAAACTCATCGCCTCCGGCAGGAGTAATTCCATAAAGAGCATAGTCTAAGGTAAAGGACCATACACTTGAGTTAGAAGTTCCCGAAATGTAGGTTCCTGCAACGCTGTTTGTATATGACCATGCTGTTGTTGGCGAACCAACACTTCTTCTGAAATACATTCTAGGATGATTAGAAACTAAGGATATTCCGGATTGAGGGTCATCAATGGTTACATTTACTGTAGTAGTAACCGGGGTACAGGCTGCACTTTGTGCAGGTATCATAGTGTAAGTAAATGTAGGCGGATTAATATCAACCGGAGTCATATCATTTTCGTCAGCTCCTATATCAGGGGCAGTACCACCGCCATAAACAGAAACCTGCGGATACCCTGTACGCACATTTACAGCATCATAATCATCAGTCAAGCCTGAAATAATTACTGCACCCGATTCGGCAGGGTTAGCACTACCTAAAGTTAAATGTAAATCAGGAGTGCCTGTGGTTGGGGATACAAATAGAGGATTAACCGCAGCTGATGCAGCACCAAATCCTGTACTATTCCAAGCCACCATAGTGGTGTAGTCGGTTGTATTAATTCTTCCTAATACACCACCTGTTCCATTTGCATAAAGAATATTATTGCTCATTACCAAGGTACTGGAATTATTCAGAAATACGCTATAATGATTTCCTCCGCTAGTAGCATTGGAACGGGCATTCATAAAAATATTGTTGCGAACATTGTCATTGGCATTGGTTTGCATTCTTCTGAAAGCGTAGGTTGGGTTTGCTGTAGAAGATACACCACTACCACCTATATACACACTGTTGTGGTACACAAAATTGTTGGTAGAGGTATTGTCTTTCACTATCCCTTGGAAAATGGAGGCAGTAGTAATGCTTGTTCCTGCATCGTCAATACCCAAGCGAATCATGTTGTTAGAAACGCTTACTGCACCGGCACCCATATAGATACCGCTTACAAGTGCTCCCTCAGCACTAGAAGATAGTGAATGAATTAGGTTGCGTGATACATGGTTGTTAGTACCGGTACCACCGCCATAATAAATACCTATAACACTGTTTGCTGTTATTCCTGAGCTTTTCTCCAAACCATATATTGTATTTTGGCTTATGCTATGATCATTAGCAGAGGTAGCATTCAACACAATTCCTGCCACTGCTGCTGAAACCCCGGTACCTGTGTTATTGGAAGTACTACTTAAATGATAAATGGTATTGCCTGTAATGGTATTTTTCGCAAAAGGACTGTAAATACCTGCCGTTTGTCCCGGATTTGTGCTCGGGCGATTATTATGCATATTGGCTATGGTATTGTTGGATATTGTAACGGCATTGGCACCGGCCGTCATATAAATACCCATTACATCTTGAGCTGATGAAATAGTTGACCCCGTGTTGACATTAATACTATTGGCCGTAGTTAAACTACCAATCAAATTACCTGAAATGGTGCGATTGTTTCCACTGCCTCCTTGTCCATAGCGAATACCGTTGAAGGTAAGAGGATAACCCGAAGACGAATTTAATGTAAAGGAACCAATGGTATTGTTGGTTATTGTTACATCACCACTACTTGAACTATGCCCAATACCTGAAATAACAGGTGATAGGTTGGTAGTACTAGCATTGTTGATGGTAATAGAACCTGTTCCTGTGGATGCGCCAATGGTGTTATTGTTAATGGTTACTGCCCCGTTTGATGCTGATAATATTCCGTTAAAAGGATTAGTTGGAAATGCAGAAACTCTTGTTGTGTTAATGTTAAAGTTAGCAATGGTATTTCCCTGAACAAGGCTTGTAGCCGAAGTCATAATATTTATGGAAATTCCCATAAACCCAACCTGATTAGCACCTGTAATAGTCCATGCAGTACCTCCGGCACCGGCAGTGCTACCACCGATATAATTATTCTGTATGGTAAAGTTATTTCCATTGGTACTGTTGTCAATTTGGATTCCATAGTGAATAACAGTACCTCCACTTGCCCTTGAGGCAGTCTGGTAAAAACTGTTACCGCTTATTGTCCAGTCAGTATTTCCTGAGCTTATCAATACACCATTAGATGAATTAGTACCTGCCCCCCAGAAGTTATATATCTCGTTGTTGGTTATAGATACATTACTATTCAACTGCCCTGCAGTTCCGGCAGCATAAATGGCATTTACCGGTAATGATCCGGAAACATCACGTATGTGGCAATAATCAATGTTAATACCATCATTACCACCTGCGCTTGCCGTGCTAAACCGCACCACACCGTTGGTTGTATTGGTTGATGCGCCTTCAATAATCGCATATCTCAGGGTATCATTTGTGGCATCATTAATAAAATTGAATGTGGAGTTGAATGCAGAGTTTGTAGTGCTTGTATTACGGAAAATCAAATGCCTACCACCGGCACCCATATTAGAAGGGTCGCGGCCATCTACAATGAAACGATCGGCACCATTCATTCTATACAATCCTGCTACCGCAGCATTGGCGCCAACATAATTTCCTTCAATTAAGCGGTTGGTATTATCGCTCGGACTAAGGGTAATCGTGTAGTTACCTACACCTGATTCTGTCCACTCATTCAAAGGGTGTGTTCCACTTTCGGAAGTAAGGTCACTGATAACGGTAGCATTAACATTACCTGTAATAGTAGCCATATTTACAGCTTCAAAGAAACCGCCATTGTTGGTTAATGACGGATAGTCGCCTCCGGTACCTATGGTAACATTACCTGAAATGGTTAACGGTAAAGTAGAAAGGCAAGCATCAGGTGCACCTCCATATATACTAATATTATCTAATACCACACTAAATACATTAGCATTATTATAACCATTAATAGGCTCAAGATAAAACATGATATTGGATTTATTGGTAATAGCCGATAAATCAAAAGTTACCTCAATATTCTGACAAGTTCTGGCCATATTAAATGGTAAGTAACGCCCGTTTATATCAACCGTACTCACCTCTACTCCATTAATTTTTACCGAAACAGCATGATGATAAGCAGCATCTGCCCACATATAAAAACGCATTCTATCATTTGGTTGTGTTGGGAAATAAGAGTTGGAAACATCAAAAAACACTTTAGCCTGATTTTGACCTGTACAATTGGTTTCAGGAGTGCGAACAAAGCAACTAAAAAAGTTTGTCCAATTTCCTGTTTTGCCAATGTGACCATCACTACAACCTCCGGTGGCAGAATATAGTAATCCGCCAGTAGTACATGATGATGGCGACCAAAACTTGTTCGTAGGCCCTGTAGGACTTGCAGTGCTAAAATTGGCATTGGTTGTAAAATCTTCAAGTCCTAAAACATTAGATCCAATGCCTTCACGAATATCTCCGTCATTATTTTTTGCTCTTGCATAAAAGCAATAATTGGTGTTTGGAGCTAATCCTGTAATAGTAATAGTGCCCCACGAGGCCTTAGTTTGAAATACTTCGGTGGCACCTAAAGTTCCACCCGCTTGAACAAACTGTCCTGTAGTAGGACAATAAATAGAATAAGTAGTAGAAGCCGGATTTGCCACAGGTGTTTCTGTTTGCAAGGTAACATCTAATGTATAAGTAGTTGCATTACTCAACACCGGAACTGCAGGAGCATCGGCAGCCGTATGTATAGGGTATTGCGAAGCTGATGTCCAATTACAAGTGGTCATCCCGAAAACTGAGCGCACACGATAATAATATGGAGCGTTAGGTGAATCTCCGGTATTATGTTGATAATTGGTATTTGTTCCGCTATATAGTGAGAACCAAGAAAGACCATCGGTAGAATATTCTAACTCATATCCGGTAACACCACTTACCGTAGCCCAATTGATATCAATATAGTGGTTAAGTCCATTGGCAGGTGTTCCAATAGCAGCAGTTAAAGTGGCCGGAGACGAATTAATTGTAACATTAACATTGCCTGACGAAGGAGAAATACAGAAATTTACATCGCCATTACAAGTAGTTGTTACGGTATAGGTTCCTCCGGTAAGTATGGACGGAACAGTAATAATATTCCAAGTAATATCGTAAATAGGGGTAACAGAAGTAAAGGCTGTTCCATCCCAATATTTTGAGCCATCAAACCAAGCAAATTGCCATGCCCCGCATGAAGAGCCTCCTGTAGCAACAGCTTCAAAAACAACCGAATTACCCTGACAAGTTGTAAGAGAAGGTTGACCATCGGCAGTAACGGTTAATGAAGGACCTAACAATCCGGTATAACTTCCGTCATCTGCACCAATATCTACCGTACCTACTGCAGGGGCAGGTCTGGTAGTACCGTCATAGTCTAAAGTAACCGCAGGACTTAAAGCACTAGGATTTCCGCGACCCTCGGCTGCTGTTCCGCTTATACCATTAAGGTGAAGGTCAACAGCAGAGGCGTTCCCGGTCGGGTTTATAAATGCTGGGTCACAAGCTAAACTATTCATATCGCGATTGGTTGTGGCTGTTCTCCAATTCGTTAAAGTTAACTGATCGGCAGTATTAAACAATCCGGTGTATGTGCCGGTTCCCTGTGCATATAAAATGTTGTAATCAGAAGTAAAAGTTGTAACGTTAGGAGTATAAATAGAATAGTGCTTTCCGCCACTGCTCTGTGTACGTACATTCATAAAAATATTGTTCTGAATGTTGATTACACCACTGGTTGCAGTTCTTCTGAAAGCAAATGAATTGAGCGCAGTTACACCGCTCACCGCGCCACCTATATAAACAGAGTTATGAAAGATATTGGTGGCACTGGTACTTAATACATCTATTCCGTACAGTGTGTGTGCTTGTGTAATATCGTTTCCTGCAGCATCAATCCCTAAGCGCACCATGTTATTGCGCAACGAGCCTGCGCCAGCACCAAATTGAATACCTATTACACCGGCAGAAGCACCACTCGCAGGCGAGAGGCTATGCACAAAGTTCTGCTCAATTACGTTACCTGCGTTTGTACCTCCTCCGAAATATATACCAAATACATAAGAATTTGCACTACTTGTATTCGATAGCGAGTGTACCGTATTTCCCATAACAGATAAAACCCCTGTATTGGTTGAATTAATACCAATACCCATTACAGAAACCGTGTTATGAGCTGAAGCAGTAGCCGTAGAGGTAGTGCTAAGATGACGAACCGTATTGTTTTCTACAAGGTAGCGCGGAGCTGTGGTAACAAATGTTCCATAAATACCAAATACTCGAGTAACTGTGCCTGTATTGTTATTCGTCAGGTTGTAAACCGTATTGTTATATAAGGTATCTACTACGTTGCCGGTTACATTTCCGAAGATACCGCCCAATGCAGAAGCATTGGTTGTGGCCGTACCGCTTATTTGCATACTGTTGGCCGTAGTGCTGCTTCCAATAAAATTATTTTTCACCGAAATAGTACCACCTCCTGTAAAATGAATACCATACAAATTCTGTCCGTTGTTTGTACCTGTTCCGGTAACAGTAACTCCTCCTATGGTATTATTCTCAATTAAAACAGTAGCCGATCCATCATAGCGAATACCATTTGTAACACCATTTGAATTGGTGTTCACGGTTACCGAAATTACACCATTGCCCGTAGCAGCACCAATCGTGTTTCCTTTAATTCTTGATGCACCTTGCGCCTGATAAATGGCAGTAAAAGGCCCTATGCCTGATGTTGCAGCGGAAACAGTTGTAAATGCAATATTGGTAATCGTATTATTTTCTACAATCGTAGGCGTAGCGGCTACTGTACTCGTGTTCAAATAAATTGGCGCAAACTGATTAGCTACTGTTGCAGTATAAGTCATTGTGCCTGTTCCATTCGAGGCATTTCCACCAATGGTGTTTCCGCGAATTATGGTACTTACATTCGAAGTATTGTTCACATTAATCACATAATGGAAAGTACTTGCGGTAGTGGTAGTACGCGTTGCCTCCTGATAAAACTTATTGTTTTCAATCGTCCAAGAACTGGTATTAGCTACCAACCATACGCCACAACTATTACCTGTGGCATTAAAAAAGTTATAAATATTATTATTACTAATAGTATTGTTTGCATTCAGTTTAGCCGCAGTACCAGCCGAATAAACGCCAATGCGTGGCAAAGCACCACTGTTATCATGGATATCACAATATTCAATTAAGTTATTGCTATTACCCAAGGAACCTGATGCGGTAGATGTGCCAAAAAGTATTACACCTTTAGCGGTTGCTGTTGTAGAACCTTTAATATCGCTATAACGAATCGTATTATTTGTAGCTTCGTTGAGGAAGGAGAAGGTTGCCGCTCCTGATAATGCGGAGGTATTCGCAAACACCAAATATTGTCCGCTACCTCCAAAACGTCCATCAATAGTCACCCTATCGGCACCATCCAGTCGGAACAACTCAAGGTTTTGATTACCACTAATTGTTCTTGTGGTAGCAGCACTTGGGCGTATCGTCAAGGTATAACCCGAACCACCAATTTCGTTCCATTGGTATAAAGGATGTGTACCTAACTCAGAAGTAAGATCCGAAGTAATTTCAGCCACCAAGTTACCACTCAATGAGGAGTTATTGATTGCTTCAAACAATCCACCGGCATTGGTCAGCGATAAATAATCGCCACCGGAACCCACAGTAACTGTGCCATGCAAAACATTAATTTTGTATTCATTAATTGTTCCTGTTAAAGGAAAAGCAGAAGAAGTAAGGGCAACACTTGAAGGATTGCTATTAAACACACCACTGTTAAGGTTAACATTAGGCGTAGGAGCCAAATCTTGTGCAACTACAAAATATTGAATCGTTTCGCCACCCGAAGGAATACCTCCATATAATAAGGAATAATCAATGGTAAAGTTAAACGGTGAACTTGAGGAACTTGATTCTACATACTTCCAACCGTCCGTAGCATTGGTGTTGGAGTTAAATGTGTTGGCATTGCTTGTATATTTATAGTAGATTCTTGGTCGTGTTCCACTATTACCATCAACGCCACTGGCATCGGTAACAGTAGCAGATAACGAAGGGGCAGTTAATACAGTTTGGTCAGCAATGGGCGTATAGGTAATTGATGGAGGAGTAATATCTAAAGGTAAAAACTCTCCTTCGTCAGCACCAATATCAGGAGCTGTTCCCGTTCCGGTGTATCCTGTTTCACCGTATCGTTTATCACCATCATAATCGCCATACACAGCAATGTATTCACCGTTGCTTTCATTTTGCGATGGAATGGAAGGGTTAATATGTAAATTTACAGAAGCGGCATTTCCATTGGCATTAATGAAAGGAACTCCACCATATAAAGAGTTTAAATCGTTTGAGAATACTCCTTGCCAATCCGTTAAAAGGTTATATGATGTGGTATTTATTATTCCAATTTTCCCGTTTGAACCATTGGTTTCATAAATATTATAATTAGAGGTTACGGCTGTGCTGGCATTTAAACCTATGGCAAAGTTGATTCCCGTACCCGATGAATTTTCTCTATTATTATAGAATATGTTATTGCGCAGGTTTATGGCCGCAGTTCCGGCAGTTCGTTGAAATGCGTAACTATTATTATTCCCAGTTACTCCGGTACCGCCAATATATATGGTATTAAAATGATAAAGACTATTGGCAGTGGTTGAATTATGTAAAATTCCTGCTATGTTATAACTATTGGTAATAGCATTTCCGGAAGCATCAATACCCAAACGCAGCATATTGTTAGAAACTGTAGCAATACCTGAGTTAACAAAAATACCGGTAATAGTTGCCGCACCACTTGTGGACATATTAAAGCTATGCACAAAATTGCGTGAAATAGCACTATTGGCATTGGTTGCTCCGTTATAAAAAATCCCCACTACATTGGTAACAGCCGATGCATGGCTATTAGATAAGCTATGAATTATATTGCCGGTAATTGTATGAACTGCCGCAGAGGTAGTACTTAACTGGGTAATCCCTGTAGTAACGGACAAGTCATTGGCACCTACGTATCCTGTAGCGGTGCTTAATTCGTAGATGGTATTGTTCGTGATGGTTCTCACTCCTGCGCCTGTGGTTCCCATACAGTATATTCCTCTTACAAATCCACCGGCAGTAGTACCGTTGTATTCCGCACTGATTTTAGCAATGGTATTTCCATCAATGATAATGGCAGGATTACCCGAGGCAGCGGCAGTGTGAATACCCGTAAAACCAACAATACCGGTTGTGCCCGCCAATCGAACACCCGCAATGGTGTTGCTCGTGATGGTATCTGTACCTGCCAATACATAAATACCGTAAGTAGCACTTGCAGTTGCGAGAGCAGAGGTAATGGTGATAGAGGTGGAAGAAAGCGATCCAATGGTATTGCCGTGGATTCTGTTATTCCCATTTACATCATTGACACCTGCAAAAAGTAGCGTGTTGGCAGTAGTACCATGTGCCAAATTAAAATTCCGAATAACGTTGTTCTCAACCCGGTTGTTTCCTGTTGCCAGCGTACTGATGGAAATCGCTTGGAAGCTATGGTTAAAACTGCCGGTAGTTGTCCAAGCCGTACCACCCGCATTCGCTTCACTACCTCCAATGTAATTGTCCTTAATGGTAAAGTTAGTACCACCTCCCGTAACAGCGATAATTTGAATACCATATTTAATCACCGATGCAGATGCTTGTGCACGGGAAGCAGTTTGGTATAAATGGTTATTGGTAATGGTAAACCCGCTGTTGTATGACGAAACCAATATTCCACTGCTGGTGAGTGATGATGAAAAAAAGTTGTAGATGTGGTTGTTGATGATGGAGATATTATCATTCATAATACTCGCAGAACTACCAAGAGCATATATACCATTTACAGGTATTCCGGCAACATCGCTACGATCTCGTATATGACAATAGCTAATGGTATTATCATCATTTCCTGAAGTAGTACCGGTACTAAATAGAATAGTTCCGCTAGTAGCCGTAATATTTTGACCTTCTACTTGCAAATAAGTAAGGGTGTTGTTTGTAGCGTCACTAATAAAACGGAAGGTAGGTCCTACCGTTGCTGCAGTGCGCGTGTTGCGGAAAGTCCATACACTGCTGCCTGCGCCACCGGCTCTACCATCTATAGTCAAGCGGTCAATACCACTCAAGTCGATAAGTGACAATGCAGTTCCCGGATCACCGGCCGTTAAGAAATTGGCGCTTCCTGTAGCCGGACGAATCGTTACCGTATATGGACCACTACCATCCTCAGAAAACTCTGTAAACACTACCGGATAGGCAGGCTCACCGGAATACGATGTAGGCAATTCAAAAATTACGTTACCCGTTACCAGCATGGTCTGCAAGGCTTGCGAAATAGAAGTAAGGGTAGTATATGCGGTTTCGGTACCACTCAGAGTGCCACTTGCACCTACGCTGTAATAGGCATTGGGGTCAGTGGTATTGATGGTTTGTGGTAGCGCTGCGGTAATACTTGTGGATATATTCACCCCACCCACATTGTCGTAAGCGCCCATTAAAGTTTTAGAGTAACCAATGCGTGAGCTAACCCCTAAGCCCGCAATGGTAAGCGTTGGCGTATAAGTAACCGAATTGGTACCCGCTGTGCGTTCTACCAACCAATGATAATTATTAAGTGATGCAAGCCCTGCACCTGCACTACCTCCGGAGGCACTGTTTACAAACTGTGCACGGAGAAAAACACCACTGGCTGCGGCACTAGTAAGCATCGAGTAACCGCCAAAGGTACTTCCATCGCCTACAGGAAAGTGGTAAGTACCGGCTGCATTAATGGCTCTGATAAGCGGTCCGTTTACATAAGACAAGTCGGAACCGCCAACCACAGCACCTACCGTTGCATTAGACACTGTAAGTACATTGGTTGCTGTAGTGTTAAGTATTCCGCTCGTTAAGGTTAAGGTATTTGTTGCTCCGGTATTTGTGCTTCTTGCTGCGTGAAGGGTAACGCCATTAGGATTGTTAATGACCAATGAACGAGGGCCGTTGCTTGCCGGAAATTCATTGTTGGTTGTGGTTTGTGCTGCCACACCTTCGTAGGTCAAGATGGAATTGGTGGCGTTGGTATAGGTGATGGCATTGGCTAAACTACCGCTGCGAAGCCTAACGTTTACTCCGTTGCCGCTAAATGCGGTATTGGTAAAGGTAATTTGATCCGTGTTGTTTTGAAGATCAATCTGAATATACCCTGTATTGCCTACAGGAAGCCCATTGCCGGTAACTTGGCCATTCGTTCCCGAGTAAATGAAGTTCGCCCCTACGGTATAAGTTCTTGTATTGGTTTGAACATTCCCAGTACTTCCACTGGTTGTAATACCAAGTTGGTCACCGATACTTATTGTTCCTCCGGCAGCAACCGAAAACGTGGTGGAAGTAACACCGGAGATTGTGTAAGTTCCGAAATTCAAGCGTCCATTGGCTAAAACAGTAAACGTACGGCTGTTGGCCAACACCAAGTTGTTTTGTAGCGTTAAAATTCCATTGGCTGCAACGGTGTAATTGAGATACGTATTGGTTGGTGCAACCGCAGTAGTATAAGTACCTCCCGTGGTATTGTTAAAGTTAATCGTAGATACAGTAGTACTCGTTTGGGTAAATGTACCACCTGTTAAACTATAGTTACCACCTACATTCATGGTACAGGCAATTGTTGCGGTACTCAAATTGAAAGTACCTCCGGTTTGAGAATATCCTCCATTTAGATTGAGTGTAAGTGCGGTAGTAGCAGCAGTACATGCATTTACCAATCCACCGGTTACGCTAAACAGTCCATTTACCGTGGCATTTACCGTACCGGATGAAGCAAGAGATTTTAAAGTGAGCGACCCTGTTCCCGAACCCGTGCTTTGAATTGTGAAATCGCCTTTCACCGTGTAAGTTGCCGCAACAGACCCCATGGTGGTAACCGTGTTGCCCTGACCGGTACAGTTATAGGTAATGTTACCGAAACTTTGCCCCGTAACATTGGTAATTGTTGCTGCTCCGGTAATCCCCGTAATATTCAAATTGGAATTAGTATCCCACGTAGCCAATGGCAATGCCAAACTTCCTGTTGCCAAGTAATTGTAATTAGCCCCCGAAGCAAATGATAAACCCACAGCCGATCCGGTAATGGTGCCTGCCGTGTGGTTTACCGTGCCGGTAATGGATGAAACATAAGCTGCCACACCATTCATGTTTAACGTTCCACCCAATACGTTCAATACACCGGACATAGAAGATTTAAAAAGGGAGGCTGTACCGCCATTCATATTCCACGTACCGGTTATGTTAGATTCTGTACCGGCAGAGGCGGTGGCGGTGTATGTACCGGCATTAAAATTTACCGTACCACTTACATTCAGGGTGTTTCCGGTATTTGTAAATGTACCCGCCACCCAGGCTAATGTTCCGGATATATCAACTACCTGAGTAGAGTTAGTAGCTGTTATAGAAACAATATTAGTTGCAGTATTACTTAATGCTGAACCGGAAGCTATTTCCAATCCGGTATTTCCTGTACCGGGAGTAATAGTAACTGTTTGATTGGCAGCATTTGCCTGTAAGGTAAGGGTAGTATTTCCCAACACCTTTAGTTGCCCTATGGTTTGGGTAATAACATTGGTTACAGTATAGGTTCCCCCATCGTTAAACTGCAAGATGTCGTTTGTAGCCGGAGTCGTTCGGGTGGGTGTCCAGTTAGTCGCCACGTTCCATGCTCCTGCACCACCATTCCAGGTGTAAGTGGTTTGGGCTTGTACTCCTACCGTACATAAAAATGTTAAAAAAAAGATTGCTTTCTTTAGGGTAAATTTCATCATATTTATTTAGCTAATTAAATTATATTAATCGAAAATTTCGTAACTCACGAAATTACAAAAAGACCTCAACATATCCTATCCAAAAAAGAAAACCTTCTCTTATTTTAAACAATTTAAAGAATTTAATAGAAAAACTATGCTTACTTTGATAAAAATTTATAAATAAAACTATTTAAGAGGCTAGCTCTTCTTCAAAAAAGCAAAAAAAGTTGAAAGCCCAATATGACACAAAACGTGAAATGGGAATAGAAAAAATTTTGAGTTTCGTGTATAAATATCTAGCTCATTTAGGTTTCATAACCACTATATATTGCTATGCCAAAACAATACCAAAAGGGAATATCCAATAATTTTCAAAGAAACACTTCAAATTATGGCTTTGCATATTACACAATACATTAATAATAAGATTATTGAATCAAAAAAATATAAAATAAGCAAGAAACTTGTCTATGATTTACAATAGGTTTTAGGCCATAATGCTATTTGCTTAAAGCTTTATAAAAACTTGCCGGAAGGTATATGTTTTCAATATCATGTTCAATCACTGTTTTGAATAATGGGGCAATTTGCTCGGCTCTAAACCCCGCTATGCCACATCCTATTTCGGTAACAAGAAATTTTAGCTCATGGTGGTTACGAGCAAATGAGATAAACTCATCAACGTAAGGTTTAATGGTTTCAACACCGCCTTGCATAGTTGGTATGGCATAAGTTTGACCATGTAAGCCTATCCCCTGCCCCATTACAGCACCCCATTTGAGCGCTAAAGCAGCAGCGCCACCACCATGCATTCCGGCTAAATTACTTCCAAAAACAAAAACCTCATGAGGTTCTAACTTTTCTATCCAAACTGAAGTTACGCGCTTATTATTCAATGTATTACAATTATTTAGGAGGAATAATCATTTTGTTCTCAATCAGGCTATTATTATAGCTCTGAATAATGGCTTTCAATAGTGTTTCTTCATGCCTATAATCAACTCCGCTTTGATTTACTAGGTTATTACTCAGCAATCTATCATTTTTCATATCAAACACAGCGATTGTACTTTCGCCATCAAACTGCACACAAAATTTTTCGGTTATTAACTGGTAAAAATGTCCATTATACGAAACTGAAAAATGCTCTTCAGCATGATTGTTACATGGCTTAGTGCCAAATGAGAAATATGGTAAATCGTAATTCAGGTGATGCAATATTAAAGGTAAAATATCTATTTGTTGGGTAATTGTATTGATAGTTTTGCCATTGGGTTTTGAGGGGTCAAAAACAATTAGCGGAATACTGTAAATACCGGCAGCGGTTTGGTACTTTGGATTTATGGACATAGAAGTATGGTCGGCTGTAATAACAAACAAAGTGTTTTTAAACCAACTTGATTGTTGTGCTGTTTCAAAAAATTTCAACAAAGCATAATCAGCATATTGAATAGTGGCACTTATTTCTAATTCATTCCTTGTAAATTTATGTTTATACTTATCGGGCAAGGTGTATGGGTGATGTGACGATAATGAAAAAATACAGCTTATAAAAGGTGTATTTTCCTTATCTAAATTATTTTTAAAATATTGAAAGAAGGGTTCGTCAAAAATACCCCAATTTCCGTCAAAGTCATTTTTATTAGGGTATTCGTTACGCCCGTAATATTTTTCAAAACCTGCAGCTTTGGCAAATACATCAAAACCCATAGTTCCGTTAATGCCCCCGTGGTAAAAAGATGAGGAGTAATTTTTTGCTTTCAGCAGAGTAGCTATGCTCTCAATACGATTGGTATTATATGGCGAATTAATAAAAGAGCCGTCAAACAAAGTAGGAATACCAGCCACCACCGCAGGAATACCTTTTATAGAAGTTTTACCGTTAGCATAGGCTTGGTTATACACTGTGCTGTAGTTACTTAAGCTATCCAGAAAAGGAGTTAATGATTTTCCGTCTTGTGCCAACGCGGTATATTCGCTTCCTATACTCTCCATAATAATAATGACAACATTTTTTTGAATAAAAGTATATGGCTGCTCGGGACACTGTTGGTAGGGGTTATAGATGGTTACAAGCTTATCGGAATCAAAATACTTTACCGGACTAAGCACGGGTTTGTTGAAAGTACGTAATATACTAAAAGGTGTATTTAGTATTAATGAAACATTTTTTCCATGATTGTATGTAGCGGCACTAATCATAGTTATGGGTCGGTACTGTATTCCGCCTCGTGAACTTATAAGCGCCAGCGGGGTAAAAACAAATACAATAACTAATAGATGTAATACTTTTTCTTTAACTGATATGGGCAGGTAGGGAGAAGTTTTTTGTTTTACGGTATAGATTAATATAAAAACAATAGTTAACCAAATAATTAATATATACCAATAATGGCTAATATAAGAGGGTAAAACCTGCATACCATCATTAGCTCCTGTAAGGGTTTGAAACAAATCAAACGTAGAGCGTTTTTGGGTAAATTCAAAGTAAGCTATATCAATACAATTAAAAAGTAGGGCAATGGCATTAACCAATACAAACAGAAGGTTGTAAATTCTTAGAAACAAAGGCTTAACAGTGTATTTAAAAGGCAACAAGTAAACCAAAAACAATACACTATTTAGGGTACTAATTACAACCGCATCAAATCTAAGGCCATAAAAAAAAGATAAAAACAAATAACCATTCCCTTTGAAATAGCTGTAATTAAAGAATAAAAACAACAATCGGGTAAAGGCATACAATACAAAAAGTAGCCCAATTTGTTTTACAACTCGCAGATATTTATTCGACATCAGAGTTCAAATTACAGCAAAAAACAAATAAAAAAAAAGCCACTCTTTAAGGAGTGGCTTTTTTTTATTTAAAAACTATTACTTATTGTTTTACCCAAGTAGCAGTACAGCTATCTGATCCGGCATTATAGGTTATAACTATAGTCTTACCATCAGGTTTAATAGTACCGGTTCCTGACATTGATAAACCGGCATAAACTCCTGATTCTAAAGTAACTTTTTCATTCAAGTCGCCTGATAAAGTTGCAGGCACATTAATGGTAGTATTAAAATTACCAAAATTGCTAAAAGTGATCGTTAAATTACTTGAAGTACCGGCAGTAATACTGCAATTGTATTCGGCAACGTTACCAAAGTTACAAGACTCAGTAGTTTTGTAAGTACCGGCAACAGTAGAATTTTTATGTTTTACCCAAACAGTTCTTTTTACTTGAGTAGCAGTATTTCCGGCTTCATCAGTAACATCATAAGTAACTTCATACTTAGCGGCTTCAGTAGTTTTAACAGTTCCTGAAATTTTTATGTTTGCAGAAATATCGCTTTCTTTGTCTTTACCATCTAAGTCGGTAGCAGTGGCTCCAGGCTCGGTATAGGTATCACCTAGATAAATAACCATTTCGGCATCACCTTTTAATTTAATGGTAGGAGCATTAGTGTCTTCTTTTTTACAACCTGTTAATACTACAGCAGAACCTACTAATAAAGTAGCTGCAAGAGTTAAAATCTGTTTTTTCATGTTTATTATTTAGTTTATAAATTAATTGGGGCAAAATTAATCTTTCTAATTGGAAATACAAAAATCTTTACAATTTTTAGTTTTCTAAAAATCAGTTCATTACATGTATATAATTAATTTAGAATAATGTTTGTAGGTTTCAAAATAAAATATTATCAGTTATAATGAAATATTCCCTGTTTGCTGTTTATAGTGAGTCGCGATTCATTATTTTGCTGCTTTACCACTCTTCCAATAATTTGAGCATCAACATTAAAAGTTTTGGAAATATTTATTATTTCTTGGGCATCGCTCTCATTTACATACAGTTCCATACGATGACCCATATTAAATACCTTATACATTTCAGCCCAATCGGTTTTCGATTCTTTTTGTATCATTTCAAACAAAGGAGGAATTTGAAATAAGTTATCTTTTATTACTCTTAAATGGTGATTTAAAAAGTGTAATATTTTGGTTTGCCCACCTCCCGAGCAGTGTATCATTCCTTTAATGGCGGTACGGTGCTTTTCAAATATTTTTTTAATGATAGGTGCATAAGTGCGTGTGGGTGATAGTACTAGCTTACCGGCTGTTATTTTTTCTCTATTTTCAATGGTTATTTCATCACTTAATTTATAAGAGCCACTATATATTACAGATGAATCAATGGCTTTATCATAGCTTTCGGGATATTTATCTGCATATATTCTATCAAAAACATCATGTCGGGCTGAAGTTAATCCATTGCTTCCCATGCCTCCATTATACTCATTTTCGTAATGGGCTTTTCCATACGAGCAAAGTCCAACAATAACCTGTCCTTCATCAATGTTGGCATTATCTATAACATCTTCTCTTTTCATACGGCAAACTACGGTTGAGTCAACAATAATAGTTCTTACCAAATCGCCCACATCGGCTGTTTCGCCACCGGTGCTATGAATGCCAACTCCGTAATTTCTTAAATTTTGCAACACATTTTCAGTACCGTTAATAATAGCGCTAAGCACCTGACCCGGAATTAATTGTTTGTTCCGTCCAATAGTTGATGATATTAAAATATTTTCGCAGGCACCAACGCAAAGCAAATCATCTGTATTCATTACCACTGCATCTTGGGCAATGCCTTGCCATACACTTAAATCACCCGTTTCGCGCCAGTACATATAGGCTAATGATGATTTTGTTCCGGCTCCATCGGCATGCATCACTACACAGTATGCATCGTCATTTCCTAAAATATCTGGAACAATTTTACAAAAGGCCTTTGGAAAAATGCCTTTATTTATATTTTTGATGGCGGCATGTACATCTTCCTTATCGGACGAAACGCCACGTAAGTTGTATCTTGAGTTAGTATTATTTTCTTTCATGGAACAAAAATAAGAAGTCCCGTAACAAAAAGCTACGGGACTTTTAATTTAATTAAAGAATTGTTATATTATTCTTCTTCCTCTTCTTCAACATTTTGAATTTTAGGAGCCTTTTTAGCATTTGGATCTTCCTTAGGAATATAATCCTCTCTTAATATTTTAAACTCAGTTCTTCTATTTTTCTGATGAGCTTCTTCTTTTTCGGCCTCTGTTTTGAGTCCGGCTATTTCTTTATCTGAAATTAACGGACGATTTTCACCATATCCTTTGGCTACCAATCTGTCGCCAGCAATTCCTTTTGAGATTAAATAATCAACAACGCTTTGTGCACGCTTTTGTGCTAAAATTTCATTCGATTTGTTGTCGCCTCTGGTGTCGGTATGTGAACCTAATTCAATTACCAAGTTAGGGTTTTGATCTAAGGTTTTCACTAAACCGGCTAACGAATCCTGATATTGTGGTTTTAAATCCCAAGCAGCCAAATCGTACAAAATGTCCGGTAAGCGGATTGGCTCTTTCTTAATTTCTTTCAATAATAAATCTTTGGTAAAATCTGTCTGAACTTCAATTCCTACAGTGGTAAAATCTTTGCTGTCTGATAAATGCTTCTCCATAGTGGCAGATACAGTGTAAGACACATTGGCATTTACATAACGCTTACCATCAGGGGTAAAATCAAAACGGTAGTTCCCTGTAGCATCAGATTTTGTTTCAACACTTGAACCATCACTGCCTATTAATTTTACTGTAGCTCCAATAATCGCTTGACCCGATTCTATTTCAGAAACAACACCAGCAACCGAGAACAACACCGGAGGTAGTCTAAACTCGTAAATATCGTCTTGGCCTTTGCCACCCGGACGGCTGGATGTAAAGAAACCATTTTCGTTTTTCAATTCAATAATAATACCAAAGTCATCAGCAGCCGAGTTTAAAGGATATTTTAAGTTCTCAGGGGTACTGAAACCATCTCCCGAAATTTCGGCCTTAAAATTATCTAAACCTCCCATCCCTATTAATCCGTTTGAAGCGAAATACAAGGCCGATTCGGTAATATATGGGAACATTTCATCGCCAGGGGTGTTAATCATAGGGCCTAAGTTTACAGGGTTGCCCACAGGCTTACGTTGTTTGTCTAATTTAACTTTCCATAAGTCCTTACCTCCAAATCCACCCGGCATATCCGAAGCAAAATACAAAGTAGTTTCATCAGGGCTGATTGAAGGATGTCCTACGGTAAAAGAATCGGCACATAAAACTATTTCTTCGGCAGGTCCCCAACCTTTTCCTTTTTGAGTAGCCACCATAATTTTACACCCAAGTGTTTTCTTTGTTTCCTTTGGACAACGGGTAAAATAAACTGTATTTCTTTTTTTATTGAAAGACATGGCTCCCTCACCGGCAGGAGTGTTAATGTTAGGGTCAACTAACGAAGGAGTATTCCAGCTTCCTTTCTTATCGCGTTTTACCTCATAAATATCTGAAAAGGATTGACCGGTAGTTCCATCGGTAGAGCTTCCGGTAGCACCATCTCTGGTTGATGAAAACCATAATGAATTGTATTTTTTATCTACATAAGCCGCAGCAAAATCCATAACCTTACTATTAAACGGAGCTACAGTTACCTCATGTCTGGTGGGATTATCTTTCCAAGTTTGTGCTAAAGTACATGACTTTACTCCGTTTTCGCCTCTTGGATCGTTTGGAACCAATTTTGAATAGGCAGTATATGATGTAATAGCATCAGTATATTTTTCTTGTGCTTTTTGACAATCGGCTAAATATAATTGTGCTCGAGGATCGGGATATTTAGCCTTAATGGCTTTGGCATAATTGTTTTCGGCATTCTTCAAATCATTAATGTGTCTGTAACATTCTGCTAATCTGAACAAAGCTTCTGCTTTTTGTGTTCTGTTTTCTATTTTGGTTAATGCTTTTTTATAAAGCTCAATGGCATTTCCATACTGCCAATTATCATAGGCTTCATCAGCCTTTTTTGTTTTAGAAGATTGAGCAAAAACTTGTAGAGTAAGAACTAAAGCTGCTGCTAAAACACTCAAATGTTTGTTTAATTTCATAATAATTACTTATTTTTTTAAAAAGCGAGGCTAATGTAGTTATTTTATTATATATACACGCCAAAAACATTTATTTTTTTACACAATAGTCTAATTAGGGTGTATAAGATTAATAATAAACAGCTATTAATCATACACTTACACAGAAATTTAAAATTTCAAAATTTTTGAACTACTTTAAATAAAATAACTAGTGTGATTTGTTTATAGCAAGCAGAAACTAAAATATAAGGGCAAAATAATATTTACATATTTCATTTTATCAAGCATCTATTTTATCAAAAACTTTCGGCATAGGATAAAACAGAAAAACTAAATGTATTTTCAGAGTTGGATTTCACAAAAAGCCGGATAAAACAAATATTGGAAATGCAATATTATTGTAAGGGAGTTTTTTTCTTGCGTTTTAACCAAATATATATATTCGCGGGTAATGATGTATCAATGACATGGATTGAGGTATTGTAAATTATGAAGAAAATAAATTGAATGATGTAAACAACATAAGTATTATTCCGGAATTTACATATTTAGAGGTAGTGTAAAAAATGTATTGGGTGTACAGTCCTGAAAATTTATGAAAAATACATTCCGGTCATTAAACACATAAGTAAATTAATGTATTTATAAAATTATCACTTATAAAACTAATAATTAAAACGCCTTTCAAACAATAAACTACAGTATTTTAATAATGCAATTGTAGAGTATCTTAAACAATGGTATAAAGTTATAAACGCTATAGGCTACAATAAATTATTAGTTAGAGAAAATAATACGAATATAAATTAAAAAAAAATTTGTTATTTAAAAAAAATAAATACATTTGTACTCAAATCAAACCAACTTAAAACAATTTTATTATGAAAAAATTCTTATTATCTATTGCCGCTGTAGCTTTAGTTGCTACAACAATGACATCTTGCAAGAAAAGCTGGACATGTGAATGTACTGCCACTGCCGGTGGTTTTACTACTACTGCTTCTTCTACAATAAAAGAAACTAAGAAAAAAGCAAAAGAAGCTTGCGAAGCCGGAAATGCATCATCAGGTCTTGCATCAGTATCTTGCAAAATAAAATAATTCTAATTTTTTTTTATTATTAGGCTGCCTGCACAAGGCAGCCTTTTTTATTTTACTACCTTTGGTGTATGATTAAAAATATACTTACCGGAACGGTTTCTGTATTGCTTGGTTTGATTTTTATTTTTTCAGCTTATACTAAACTTTTTCCTATTGAGCTTTTTGAGTTTTCGTTTATAGAAATAAAAGTTGCTAACTGGACTACAGCACCATATATAGCCCGCTTCCTTTTAGCTTTTGAATTTTTTATAGGTGTATTACTGATTTTTAATTTTAAAGGTGGCAACAGGTTAGTGCCCAAGATAACCATTGGCTTGTTGCTTGTATTTACCATTTATTTATTGGCTATTATTTTTTGGCAAGGAAACAGTGGTAATTGCGGCTGCTTTGGCACCATGATAAAAATGACACCTCTTGAGTCAATTATTAAAAATATATTGCTTATAAGTTTATGTTTAGTATTGTTTATTCCGCCTCCGCAAAAAAATTTTTCAGGACATAAAACAGTCATTTGGACAAGTGCTTTAGCGTGTTTTGCTTTACCCTTTATAGTAAATCCTGTGTCGCTAACTCCACCACCAAATGATCAGGCTATAAATTATGATTTAAAACTAGCTCCACTATACGACCAAAGTAGGAATGATATTCCAACGGTGGATTTAAAGCAGGGTAAAAGAATTATTGCCTTTTTGAGTCTTACTTGCCCACACTGCAAAATTGGGGCACACAAATTAAATTTAATTCATCAACAGCAACCTAATATTCCTATGTATTTTATTTTAAATGGCGAAGATTATGATTTAAAACCATTCATTGAAGAATCAAAAACTACTGATATTGAATATTGTTTTATGAGTTTAAAAGAGGGTTTTATTGATAATGCAGGGTTAAACTTACCTGCAATATTATGGGTAAAAAATGGGAAAGTTGTGAATCGCACCCGATATACTGAACTAAATGCTGATGACCTGGTTAAGTGGTATGAACAAGAAGATTAATTGCTATTACATTTTTATCAGTTTTTTTACTGATTTCTCGTTACCTGTTTGTAGTTTTAAAATGTAAATTCCTGCTTGTAGATTCAACTCTTTAGTATCAATATATATCATATTACTTCCTTTAAATACACGATACGCAGAAACGCTCACAATCAGTTTTCCGGTAATATCAAACAACTCAACCTCTAACACTGATTCTTGAGAAAGGAAAATATCAATATTGATATCATCAGTAAATGGGTTGGGGTAAATAATGTTATTGAAAAACCCAAAGTACTCATCATCACACAAATCAACATCGAAAAGAGCCATGCGCGATTGACTACACAAAGTATTTTTCATACTTTGGTCAAGTATCCATTGAGCGCCTTCCTTGTTATAGGAATTAATTGCCCGTTTTGTAACTCCATTAGGAATTGAATAATGCATTAAATCTTGTGTATCTATGGTGTGCCCCAACTGATGTGCATGGCCCAGTTCGTGCAAGACTACCGATTGAAAATCCAATTTATTGTAAGCGATAGGTTCCTCTCCAAAATGCCATTTATTACTTTTTCTAAATAATAAATCTTGTTCTTCAACATACCAGCTTGTTTCGCTGCATCCGGAATAATAGCTGTAACACAAGCCCAAAACACCTACGGGTAAAGTATTGTCTTCATCATAACTGATAACATTTACTGAATCGCGTTGTGTTTTATTAATTTGGGTTTTATTGCCAATAGTCCAGTTGATAAAGGTTGTGCAGCGCCATTTCTTAAACGAAACAAGAAAATCATTATAGGCTATTGAATCTGTAAAAAAGTTATCGTTCAAATGCCATATATAACCTTTGTTACTATCGCGGCCTACCATGTTTGCCGGATTGGTTTGGTAGGTATTTCCAATGTTAACAATGGCATAATTTACTTGCAGCAATTTATTGCTTACTGCTCGTTGGCCATTTATAACTACTGCAATTTTCCCTGTTCCGGCCATGGCAGGCACAACAACCTCAATTTTAGTATCAGACCAAAAAGTATATTGTGTAGCAAAAGCTTCAATTTCAGTATTTCCACCATCATTGGAGTTACTAAACAACACTTTGCTCGAATTTTGATTGTTTCCAAACCCATAACCATTAATGGTTAACTTTGCCCCTACCCCGGCCTCTACACTTAAAGGAGAAAAGCCGGCAATAGTTGCCTGCCGAGAGTTTTCATTATGGTTTGAAAAATGAATATTTTTATAGGATTTTATTTTACTTAATCCATAATTGCTTTGTAAGGTATCAAAAAAACTATTGGCAGTGAATTTATTGAAAACATCAGAAACTTCCCCACTTGCTGTGTTATAGGCATAAAAACCTTGGGTAGATGCATACACATCAAATAATGGAAAAGTTACCGGAATAGTTTGTGAAGTATAATCGTTCAAAAAAAACATACCCGTTTGACCCTTGTGTAAGGATAATAATGAGGAGGCAGTTTCTTTACGGTTTTGCCACACTCCACCGGCTGTAACAATATGTATAATAGAGGGCATGTTTCCTTTATATACACTATAAACCTCCACCGTATTGATAGTATAAATTCTATTAATAGTTGAGGCTATTGTTGATTGTTGCTCCACTACCTTACCTTCTACAATATATTTACTGTTGACCACTTTATTGTTAAATTGCACCGGATATAATGCACACTGTGCGCTAAGTTTGGTATTTAAACCTAAGGCTAGTAATAAAAATAATATAACTACAAAACGTTTACTCATTAATATTAAATGGTATCAAGTATAGTTGCCGGACAATAAATAATAATGCAACAAAGATATTAAACTTAAAATTTAATTTTGTTTAAACTACATATTTTGCCTTTAAACCATTTCTGATTTATATACCCAACAATTTTATGTAACCAACAATAAGACTCTTTGTTTGAAACAATAATTATGCTAAGGTTTTATAAATAATATTGTATTTTTAGGAAAAAGCCCTACATTAGCAGTTTATAATTTTGTTTAGCCATAGCCTCATCACTAAAAAATACTTCAATAAAATTCCGCCTTTTTAAGCGTGATTCCTTTGGGCATATTATTCCCTTAAAGCGGTTACTTATTTCATTAATAGGTGCAGCTACCTATCCCAGGTTAAATTGGATTAACAAGACCAGAATAACCGGTATGTCGCATTTAAAAGGTTTACCCGAAAGGAAGGTTCTTTTTGTGAGTAACCATCAAACATATTTTGCAGATGTTATTACTTTAGTACATATTTTTTGTAGTAATAAGTGGAAATTTAATGACAAAATTTCTAACCCTATTTACCTATTAAACCCTAAAGTAAATACCTATTTTGTAGCTGCTGAAGAAACGATGAAAAATGGTTTATTGCCAAAAATATTTGCTTATGCAGGCTCTGTGTCTATTAAAAGAACATGGCGTGCTAATGGGCAGGAAGTAAACAGAAAAGTTGACTTTAATGATATTGGTAATATTGGCGAGGCTCTTGACAATGGTTGGGTTATTACCTTTCCGCAAGGAACCACCAAAGCTTTTGCACCGGGTCGTAGAGGAACAGCCCACATTATAAAAAAATTTAAACCCTTAGTTGTTCCGGTAACAATTAATGGCTTTAGACGTGCTTTTGATAAAAAGGGATTAAAACTTAAGAAAAGAGGTGTTACCTTAGATATAAGATTTAAAGCACCCCTGGAGTTGAGTTATGAGGAAGAACCTGATGAATTGTTGCAAATTATTATGCGCTCAATTGAACAATCTGATGAGTATAAGTATCCGTTTTACAATAATGACGATACTTTAGAAAAGTAATCATTTATTGATATTAACCTTTTCAATGTTTTGAAGCTACGGATTATAAGTTACGGAAGACTTCAAAATATAGGTTTAGTTTTTTATGAAACTACCAATATGAAAGGTTTATAAGGCAATTAGGCAGAGAGGAGGAAAATGTGCAGTTGCATGAATTGTGGCAAATACAACATTACGCACTTTTATATTTGTTGATTATTTTTCTGCTCTTTTTAGTTTCCTTGCTTGTTAGTTATACTGTATGCTACTATTTAGAGATGTGCTATTTTACTACGGCTCCATCACTAAAATCCTTAACAACATTCACAAACGAAAGCTCCCCTCTTTCATTTTCGGCCATCAATATCATTCCTTTGCTTTCTATTCCCTTAATTTTACGTGGTGCCAAATTAACCAACATACATACTTTTTGACCAATAATTTTTTCCGGTTCATAATACTCGGCAATCCCTGAAACTACAGTTCTTTCATCTATTCCGGTTTTTACTTTCAGTTTAAGTAATTTATCTGTTTTTGGTACTCTTTCGGCTTCTATAATTGTTCCGGTTCTGATGTCCATTTTGCTAAACTCTTCAAAACTTGTTTCAGCTTTCTGAGGTAATACAGGTTTTCCGGCAGCTTCTGCCATATCATTCTGCTTTTTCGAATCCTGCAACTTTATAATTTGTGCTTCTATCACAGAATCTTCAATCTTGCTGTAAAGCAAAGAAGTATCTCCTAATTGATGTCCGGTAGTTAACATACAATGATTAAGCTTATCCCAATGGCAGCTTTCCATATTCAGCATCTGTCTTATTTTTTTTGCACTGAAAGGTAGAAAAGGTTCACACAGTATAGCTAAGTTGGCAGTAAGTTGTAAGGAAATATGTAAGATTGTTTTAACCCGGTCATTATCTTTACCATATAGTTTCCAAGGTTCGGTGTCGGCAAGGTATTTATTTCCGGCACGAGCTAAATTCATCATTTCGGCCAAAGCTTCACGAAACTTAAACTTTTCAATACTTTCGCTAATGCGTGCAGGAGCTTTTTCTATTTCGTTCAAACATGCTTGATCAATGTCGTGCAGTGAGGATTGCTCAGGGACTTTGCCTTCAAAGTATTTATGTGTTAATACTAAGGTACGGTTAATAAAATTACCTAATATAGCCACCAACTCGTTATTGTTTTTAGCTTGAAAATCTTTCCAAGTAAAATCATTATCTTTATTTTCGGGCAAATTACTGCATAAAGTATAACGCAATATATCTTGCATATCTTTAAACTCCGTTAAATACTCATGCAACCAAACTGCCCAATTGCGTGAAGTTGAAATTTTATCGCCTTCTAAATTTAAGAACTCATTGGCCGGAACTTGGTCAGGCAAAATATAATTACCATGTTCCATTAGCATAGCAGGAAAAATAAGGCAATGAAAAACTATATTATCCTTTCCTATAAAATGTATTAATCGGCTATCATTGCTTTGCCACCAATCTTTCCAACTTTCAGGTTTTTGAATACTTTGAGCATACTCTTTTGTGGCAGATATATAGCCTATAGGAGCATCAAACCACACGTATAATACTTTTCCTTGTGCATTGGGCAGTGGCACGGGAACACCCCAATCCAAATCGCGTGTCATGGCTCGTGGCTGCAATCCGTCACCACTCACCAGCCAACTCTTGCATTGTCCGTAAACATTAGCTTTCCAGTCTTTATGGCTTTCAATGTATTCCATAATTTTTGACGATAATTTATCGAGCGGTAAAAACCAATTTTTAGTTTCTCTGAGTATCGGTATTGAGCCGGAAAGGGTAGAATGAGGGTTCTTTAAGTCTGTGGCATTTAGAGAGCTACCGCATTTTTCACATTGGTCGCCATAGGCTTTGTCATTATCACAAACCGGGCATGTTCCTACAATATATCTGTCGGCCAAAAATTGTTGGGCAGTTTCATCATAATACTGCTTGGTGGTTTCTTCCATAAAAACGCCCTTATCGTACAAAGTTTTAAAAAATTCTGAGGCCGTTTCGTAATGTATCTTATTGCTTGTACGCGAGTATATATCAAAGCTAATCCCAAACTCATGAAAGGCTTTTTTCATCATTTCATGGTACTTGTCAACTACTTGCTGAGGCGTAATTCCTTCTTTTTTTGCCTTTATGGTTATTGGAACTCCATGCTCATCGCTACCGCAAACAAACAAAACCTCGCCTTTATTGGCTCTCAAATAGCGAGCATAAATATCAGCCGGCAAATAGCATCCTGCTAAATGCCCAATATGTACAGGACCGTTGGCATAAGGTAATGCAGCGGTCATTATAGTTCTTTTAAACTTGTGATTTGTCATATAAGGTACTCAAAAATATATTTCCAAAATTACTACTTTATATACATGAAACCTCTTGTTCAATGCATTTTAACCTAACCAAAAGCATTCATAAAATTTAGAATTTTAGTGAATCAGTATTAATTGGGTTAATTTATATAAATTAGCACGCAAATATAACACATAATGCTTATTCCACCTTTCTTAATTAAAGGAGATATTATTGCGATAGCGGCAACCGCCCGAAAAATTACTGCCTATGAGCTTGAATATACCAAAAAAACTATTCAAGAGAAAGGGTATAGAGTAATGTTGGCACCGCATATTTACGGTGATTATAACCAGTTTGCAGGAACCGATGAGATGAGAAAAAGTGATTTGCAGACGCTCATTAATGATCCGGAAGTTAAGGCCATTATGATAGCCCGTGGCGGTTATGGCACTATGCGAATTATTGATGATATTGATTTTAGTCCTTTATTTCAACACCCCAAATGGTTCATTGGTTATAGTGATATAACCGTTTTACATAGTGCTTTGCATCAATTAAAAATAGGAAGCTTACACGCTACCATGCCTATAAACTTTGAGAAAAATAAAGAAGCTACCGATTCACTTTTCAATTATATTGAAGGTGCCGGTTTAAATTATTCTTATTCTTATGAAAACTCAGCAAATGCCCCATTTTACAGAAGCGGAAGTGTTACTGCGCCTGTGGTTGGGGGAAACTTATCACTCCTGTACGCTTTGCAGGGTAGTGTAACAGATATTGACACCCAAGGAAAAATTCTTTTTATTGAAGATTTAGACGAATATCTGTATCATATTGACCGTATGATTTTAAGTTTAAAAAGAAGCGGTAAGCTTAAAGGGCTGGCCGGGCTTATTGTGGGTGGAATGAGTGATATGAAAGACAATACTATTCCTTATGGAAAAAATGCCGAGCAAATTATAGCCGAACATATTGCCGAGTATGATTTTCCGGTATGTTTTGATTTTCCGTGCGGACATATTGACAAGAATTTAGCTTTGCCTTTAGGTATCTGTTTGAGTTTAAACATCAATAACAAACAAGTTTCATTAAGCTCTGTAAATAATGGCTGAGCATAATTTATTAGGTATTTCGGGAGAGCAGGAAGCTATAAATTACTTGCAAAGTAAGGGTTACCAAATATTAGAAACCAACTGGCGATGGCATAAAGCAGAAGTTGATATTATTGCCTTTGAAAAAAATATATTGGTTTTTGTTGAAGTAAAAACCAGAAGCTATAATACCATCATAAATCCTGAAGAAGCCGTGAGCGAAAAAAAGCAAAGCCTATTGATTGAAGCTGCCGAGGCTTATTGCGAAAGCAATCAGTTGCAAAATGAAATAAGATTTGACATTCTTGCCCTAGTTATTAGAGATAACAGAACACATATAAAACATATTGAAGCTGCTTTTTAGTATTATTGAGACTTAGTTTTATACGGTATGCTTACGATTAAATACTAACCACTGTAACAATAAAGCCACAACTATTAATACAATACAACCTAAAACATTTAACCATAAGAAAGCAGTTAAGTCTAATTTCCATGCTGCAATGATAAAGACCTCGGCTATACAAGCTGCCACAAACACTGCATTAGATTGTACCTTTTTAAAGTAAAAAGCCACTAAAAAAATTCCTAAAATAGTTCCATAAAATAAGCTGCCCAAAATATTTACAGCTTCTATTAAATTGCCTAATTTACTTGCATATAAAGCCACCACTACGCAAAAAATACCCCAAAAGGCAGTAGCCCAACGTGAGGCGCTCAAATAATTAACATCATTATTCTCTTTCTTTATTAATCGCTTGTATATGTCAACCACAAATGTTCCGGCCAATGAGTTTAAACCGCTTGCTGTGGAACCCATTGATGCTAAAAATATTATCGCCATAATTAGCCCTACCATACCTACAGGCAAGTAACTGATTACAAAAGTTAGAAACACATAGTTAGAATCATTAGTATCTGCTTTAGCATCATTTTTTTTCATGATGTCGGTGGCTTCTTTACGGCAATTGAGAAGTTTTGATTCGGCTTGTTGCAAGGCTAGTTTGCTATCGGCAATTTTAGAATCATCTCCACTGTGCAGGGCATTGACATAATTTTCAAGATATTTCTGCTTTTGATTATGCAAAAGGTTATAGTCTTTGTTTAATTGTTCGTATTGACTACTCCACTCACTGTTTTCAATCTTTTTTGTTTCGTTTGAATTAAAAAATAAAGGAGGTTGGTGAAACTGATAAAAAGCAAACACCATGATGCCTATCATTAAAATAAAAAATTGCATGGGAATTTTCACCAAACCATTCATAACCAATCCCAATCGGCTTTGTGTAATGGAACTACCTGTAAGGTAACGTCCTACCTGTGACTGATCGGTACCAAAATAAGAAAGTTGAAGAAAAAAACCTCCTATTATACCCGACCATAAATTATAGCGATTATTCCAATCGAATTTTGTATCAATAATATTCATTTTTCCCATACTGCCCGCAATATGTAAAGAATCAATAAAACCAACTCCCTGCGGCAATTTATAAACTACCAAAGCAGCCGCTATAATCAAACCCGAAAAAATAATAATCATTTGAAAAAGCTGTGTATGCGAGACGGCCTTTGTACCCCCTGAAATAGTGTAAACTATAACTATGCCTCCCATTAAAATAGTGGTATAAGTAATATCAATATTCAGAATGGTGCTTAATACAATAGATGGGGCATATATGGTTATTCCGGTAGATAAACCTCTTTGCAACAAAAACAGGAAAGCAGTTAAAGTACGGGTTTTTAAATCAAATCTTTTTTCGAGGTATTCGTAGGCAGTGTAAACATTAAGTTTATGGAAGGCCGGAATAAAAGTAATACACAAAACCACCATAGCCAAAGGTAAACCAAAATAAAACTGAACGAAACGCATACCATCGCTAAAAGCCTGTCCGGGAGCCGAAATAAAGGTAATTGCACTGGCCTGTGTAGCCATTACCGAAAAGCCTACATGATACCAAGGCAGTTGCTTGTTAGCCAAAAGATAACCTTCCAGGTTCTTGGTGCCCCGGCTCTTGTATATGCCATATACGGCTATAAACAAAAGTGTAAGCAATAATACTATCCAGTCGGTTATACTCATTTAAAATATTGGGTTAGAAAAGAAAAAAACAATATCAAAATGAGTAAAAATAAAATAACCAAGGTATAAACGATATTCCAGTTTTTAAGAAACTTCACGGTCTATTTATTTTTGGGTATGTTCAGCAAATTACTGAATAAACGGTAAGCTCCGGGAATTCCGGCAGGTAATTCTCTAAAAAATACCAATCCGGTATAAACAAAATTACCTTTCCCGTAAGGGCTCACAATTAAACTACCTTGGTGTGGACTTTCGTTAGTATCGGCTATGCTTAATAATGGTTGGTAATAACTATCCATTTCGGTGGCAAAGTAAATACCCCTTTCCTGAATCCAATCATCAAAGTCTTTGTTGCTTATTTTATTAGGCGTATTAAAAACAGGGTGGTTAGGTTGTAAAATATTTACTACAGCATTCTCATCGGTAACCCTATCGCGACTAATAGTAAAAGGATATGGTCCTATAACCGCCTTTACAGGCCCTATACGGTTATTAGTGTTGTATTGTACCACCAAATTTCCGCCTTGCTTGATATACTCCATTAGTTTAGGATGATAAACCTGAAGACGTTCATTAATGTTATATGCCCTTATTCCGGTAAGAATTGCATTATATTGAGATAAGTCGTCATGCTCAATCATATTATCGCTAAGCTCAGTAACCTTGTAACCTACTTGTCTTAAACATGCCGAAACTTCGTCTCCTGCCCCATTAATATAACCGATATTATTTCCTTTAATATTAATATTAAGTCCAATGAGTTTAACCTCGGCATTGCTTAACACAAACTGTGACGGTATATGATCGTAATCAACTCTATTTATACTCTTGTCAAAAGTTCTATCATCAGCCTTAATCAATGCTCTCAGCATAGTACTGCTTTCGGTTGATTGTGGAGTAACCTTTATTTTAACGACCTGTTCATCACCCTTTTTTTCTATTTTTATTTGCTTATCATATTTTAAATCAAACCCCGGAGCATCAAGTATTAGCTCTCCCTCAAAGTTTTGTTTGTTGGCTTTCACCACCACATCAATAAAACCTGATTGTTTGTTTGGATAGACATAAACTTTTTCGGTAAAGTTAATGGTTACCGGAGGTAAGATTTCAAATGGGCGATATATTTCACCTTTTACAGGATCGGTAAATTTATACACCAAAGGTCGTGTAATTTCAAGCTCCTCACTACCTATTTGAATATAATAAACAACATTTATAGCTGGGTTATTCTCTGCCTGTCCAATCATCAATTTATCGGCTACCTCAAAGCGCCCATTTCCATGTTCCCGATCAAGCCAGTAAGGATTAGAATACAAGCATCCTGAATCTAATGTTAATTTATGCGTTAGTGAAAAACTTTTATTCCAATCCAATCTCTTTACAACAATCGTATCAACCCTGTTTGTATATGATATCTTGTTGACTTGTATATTTACAGGTGAACGACTCACAGCTTCAGTTTTAATGATTATATCGCCCCCGGGAACAGCCATATAATCATTAGCCGTATTTTCTATCCACAAGCCCGAACAATCAATAATTATAGACTCAATTTCTTTTATTTTAATCTTTTTCCAATGAACTGCCATATCATCATCAAAGGGCAAATCATTTATTTTATTTCTAATATTTAAAAGTGCCGGAAGGCTTTCGTATGGTTTTTCTAGATTAAAGCTGTTGATGCACTGGTTGATTAAAGTATAAATTTCACTTCCGCCTTTAACTCTATGCCACGAAACATTAATATTCTCAAGTAAATGCTGCTTACACGAGTCGCCTTGAATTCTTTTAAAATACTCCATTATTTCGCCTCTTTGTTTTGCCGAGCCAAAACCCTGACTCTTGTGCATACTCCTGCTTTCAGCTGCCAACTCGCCATAACTTTTTCCCAACAAATTGTTATAAACACCTACATCAAAATGCAGTTGACTTTCGGCAGTAGTATTGGTTGTGCCAAAATTAAAGGTATTCCAGAAAATACTTTTGGCTTGCCAAGCAGGAACATACTTAGTCTGCCAGCTAAACATCATAGGGTTTGCAGCTGCGCTGAAGGCTTCGAAAGCTAAAATAGCACTAGCTGTATGATGCCCATGTCCGCCTTCGCCAGTAGTAGGAAAACGGCATACAATAATATCGGGTTTAAAATTTCTAATGACCCAAACCACATCACTTAATATACTATCATGATTCCAGAAAGAGAAGGTTTCTTCCGGAGTTTTTGAATAACCAAAATCATAGGCTCTTGAAAAATACTGTTCGGCACCATCAACCCTGCGTGCTGCCAATAACTCCTGAGTGCGTATAAGCCCAAGCATTTCGCCCTGCTCCTTCCCAATTAAATTTTGACCACCATCTCCGCGAGTTAAACTTAAATATCCGGTACGCACTTTAGCCTCTTTACTAAGGTATGATAAAAGACGGGTGTTTTCATCATCGGGGTGTGCGGCAATGTATAATACAGAACCAACAGTATTAAGCTTTTGTAGCGACAACATAATTTCAGCACTACTTCTACTAATTGGTTGTGCAAAATTTATTGAAGAATAAATCAGCAAAAGAATAAATCCTGTCAACTTTTTCATAAACAATCTAAAAATTAATTATTTCAATAAAAATAGTAAAGATAAAGGTTTTCAGAGAATAGTCGGATTTAGATAAAAAGCATATTTCAATAATTCAGAGCAATAAAAACTACTGAATCAACTAACTCTCCATTTCATTAATAATCGTTTCAATTTGAGAAAACATATTTTGTTCTTCAATAGAAATAACATTATCGGCCTTAATAATTTGGTTTAGGTTTTGCAATAATTTTAATCCTTTTTGCTTTTCTTTTAAATGAAAAGGGGCAGCTTCTTTAATAGCCAACAATCTTTGTTCATAGCTTAACGATTTATATTTTTTATAAACCACACTTACCATCAGCTCATTCTTACCCGAATCTTCAAAACCTTTTAAATCCATCTTATCAAAAAGAACATCTATTTCAGATGGGGCTAATTGATTATCAGCATTAGCCACACATAAATAGACAAACAAAATATATTCGCTATAATTAAAATCTTGTAAAAGCATAAGCTAAGGTTATCATGAATGAATTGTCACAAATAAAAATAATATCTGCCAGGCAGATAACCTTTCAAATATAATTTCAATTTTATCATAATCAAAACGCATAAAGATAAATTATGGTAATTTCAATCCTAAAAATATGCTAGGGAAATTTCGTAAGATGTGAAATTTCGTTCATAATCATTGCTGTTGCTCCCCAAATTATTTTATCGTCCAATTCGAATGCAGGAATTCTTATTTTAAACCCGTTAGCTACCTCTATTTGTTTGCTGACAATGGCATTGGGCTTTAAGAAATTATTAATAGGGAATCGTAATACTGATGCTACTTCATGAGTATCTATTTTTAAATTAGGAATATTGGGCAAATAGCCCAAAAAAGGCTGCACATAAAAGTTACTTACCGGAATATACAAAGGAGATAAGGCTGTAATTAATTCAATATCATTGCTTTTAATTCCGGTATCTTCAAGGGTTTCACGATAGGCGGTATTTAACAAACTTTGGTCTTGGTTTTCTTTTTTCCCACCCGGAAAACTTATTTGTCCACCATGGCTTCCTTTATAATTGTGCCTTTGGGTAAGTAATAAGTAAACATTATTATTTTCATAAAACATTAAAGCAAAAACAGCGCTGTGTTTATAATTACTCAGATGTTTTAAATAATCTTTATCATAAAGTCGGTTTTCGGGTACCAAATACTTATGTGCATCAATTCCCGGCAAGTGCTGAGCGGCTTTTAATTTTATTTGTTGTGCTAATAAAACTAAATCATTGGTCATTTTACAAAATAATTAAAATTTTGACGGTCATGAAATACATTTTGGCTTTATTCTTTCCTGTTAAAGGCCTTGTCTATAAACTTTTTATAGTTTACATCAGCATTATACTCTGTTTTCCATTTGTTGTAGGCATTAAGTCTATACCGGCTTTTTTCATGTTGAGCCATATAATAATAGTCTCTTAAATATTGTGCAATAGCTTTAGGGTTAACATTACTATCCAATAAAAAGCCGTTCTTTTGATGTTCAACAATTTCAGCTACTCCACCCACATTGGTAGATACAACAGGGATACCAAAACTCATACATTCCATCATACTTACAGGAATACCCTCAGATGAGCTTGTACTAACAAATAAATCAAATGAATGATTGTTGTAATATTCATAAACTTCAGGAACCGACAAATCGCCAACCCAATGTATGCACAGGTTTTGATGCTGCTTTAAAACAACTTGTGCTTCTTGTTTTAATTTATCTGTATGTTCCGGATAATATGCACCAATATGATGCCACTCTACTTTAAACTCATCAATTTCGGCAATGGCAGCCAATATCAATTCTACTCTTTTTAAGGGATAAATATAACAAACACTAATAATTCTTAAAGTGTCAGTACTAATATATTCTCTATATTCTCTTGTGTTTCTAATACCAAGGCGGGATACAAATAATTTTGATGCTTCAATGCCAAAATTATAATTTGACTTAAAATAATTCATTCCAACCTGTGATATAAAATGAATTTGATTAATATTTACTACGGTACTTTTAAGAAAAGGGATATAGTTTTTAATATGTCGTTCCTTATAAATATCCAAACTATGCGCTTTGGAAACTTGAATAAAATTAAAGGACTTTTTAAGAAAAGCAGCAGCATAGGCACCTTCAAGCATCCAGTGAGAATATACAAAATGTAAATCTTTATCTTTCGCAAAGACCGATTGTAACAAACGCTTAAATGCCGCAACTTTTTTAAATTGAATACTAATATGTTTAAATAAAGTAAAATTTAATTTACCTTGTTTAAAAGCCTCCCAAATCTCACAAACATAATCAGTGCTCAACCAAACAAACTTCTTAAATTTTAATCCATTTGTTTCAGACTTAATGTTAAGGAGTATAGCGTTTGCAGGCAAAGGACGAACAAGGTCACCTACAATATTGGATGGAACAATATAAACCGTTTTGAATTTGTTACACAACATTTCTATTTCTATATCCACATAATAATCAAAAGAGGTATAGGGATAAAAAAGGGTAAACACCAGCGCACTTTCCTGCTTAGGGTCTATTATCATTTATAATTTTTTGAAATGCAATATTATCAATAAGTTTATTTCTTTTAAAAAAAATTATAGACTATCAGCAATAAACCTACATATTTCAGGTCATTTGACTGTCTTAATATTTCATATATATTTGTAGTCAATAAACAATTTTAATTAATGATTAAAAAGATATACCGAAGGCTCGTTGTTATTGCGTTGAACAATTTATTGGTAAACCAAGTATTAATTTTCTTCAAGAAAGATGATCTTCTAAAGAAGTTGTTCCAAAAATGGAAATCTGAAAACTATAACACTATTCATTCTTTAGCTTATGATGAAAGCAAATCGTTAGCCGAGAATGTTGGGTACAGTAATATTCCCGAAATTATGGAGTCTATTGAAGCGCAAAAGAAAAGGCTGCATGACTTTGCATTAGTTAATTTAAAACCAGGAGATGAAGTGCTTGACGTAGGATGCGGACTTGGACTCTTTATGGATGTTTTTAATCAAGAAATAAAGATAAACGGTATAGAACTCAATGCCGAGTTTATTAAACATACTCAAAAACGCTTTCCACATGCGCAATTCTTTTTGGGCGATTTTTTGACTTATAATTTTGATAAGAAATTTAAACTTATTTATTTTTTTGGAGTAATTATGTATTTCGAACCAAGTAAAATTGAAACTCTATTTAAAAAGGTATTCGATTTGCTAGAAGAAAATGGAATTATTTACTTCCAATATCAACATGCGGTAAGACCTTTAGACTTATATTTTGCCAACCTGTCGTATATAAAATATTCTCCTCGCTTTATCGAAAAAAGAATAAAAAAATATTTTGATATAGAAGTGCATGAACATGCATTTGACAAAAGAACTTTTACAGGTTATGACCCTAAACCGTACTATTTTCCGGATGGTACAAATACCCGAACAGATACCAATTTGAACAATTATATTATGATTGCCCGTAAAAAGAAATCAGGGCTTGAAATTTAATAGTTTATCGGCTATACGTTTTATTTCATCAAGAGGTATTGACTGTTCGCACGAAATCTCAAAGAAACTTTTGGCGTATTGCTTAAAATACGGAATATTTTCAGCTGTAACATCAAAAATATCGTTTCCTATGCAATAAAAAGGAATTTGTTCTTTCATTAAATATTGCTGAAAACTTTGCTCATGCCCGAACGCAGAGATAACATACTTAAAGCTTAAAGAAGGAACTTGTGGTAATGGATTATTTATATACTCATTCTGTCTGCAAGCCATATCTATTATTTCCCAACGCTTTTCTCGTTCGGCAGTAATAGCCTCAAAATTGTTAATCATATATCCTGCCAGTTTTTTCTGAAAAGTGCTCATTTGTGTAATTGGATTCCTATGTCCAATGAACTTATCCATAACTTTCTCTATAAATAATTCTATAGAATTTCTTTGATAACCATACAACCGTGAATTCACAAAGAAATGCGCTCTGATATCTTGAACAATATTAGCTGATGGGAGTTTTACATTTATTAGTTGATTACCTCTCCACCTGATAATGGCTCCTCCTGCTGCCGTAGTTGATTTGCCAGGACCAAAAGAATAAACCTTTGGAAAATTATCATGAAACTGATTCTCATCTAGGCCATAACTTTGAGCCAAATCGTGAATAAGCAATATGTTATTTAGTAAACAATATTCTTCCACCATCTTAGTATCAGGATGCAAATATCCGTACAAATGAACTAAAACAACCACTGCAACATTTGCTTCTTTCAACTTTTCAGGAACATAAGCACTATGAAAAGTTCCATCACTCTTCAAGTCTAAATAATAAGGAACACATCCGGCATTTGTAACAGCTCTTTTAACCGAATGACAAACAAAAGCCGGTATAGCCACCTTTACTCCGGGTCTCAAGTTAGTGCTTTGTAAAATAATTTGAATTGCATGTTCACCACAGCTCACAGTAAACTCATCAATAGCAGTGCTGTTTATATAATCATTTTTGCTTTTTATGGCTCCCGGAAAATAATACCTCATTTTACTATATGAATCAATTGTGAATCTTGTCCCATTTTTTCAAAATGAATATTTTTAAGCCCTTTCTTATGGAAAAATTGATATAAGGGTTGTACATAACCAATATCGTAACGCTTAACCTCTATGGGCTTTTCAATTAATCGGGCTTGTTCAAAATCAATACCGCGTAGTGAACTAACCATAATGATTTGCTTTGTGCTAATGGATAACACTTTTTCTAAAAACGACTCTATTTTATCGGGATAAATATAATCTATAGCTCCAAAAACAGTAACAATATCAAAGTGCTCTTTAATCTCATCAACTTGATGTACCTGAAAGAAAAGATTATTGTTGGTAAATCTTTTTTTTGCCTCTTCTATAATTTTCTCTGAAATATCAATACCCAAAACCTTACTGACATGAGGCAAGGCACTGGTTCGTGCACAAAATTCGCCCCATCCACAACCTACATCCAATACAGTTTCAAGATGTGAATCTTCAATATTTTTAATGGCGTACTTAAAATATAAATTCTCGTTATGAATACTATTATTAAACCAAACATAACCCAAATCGCTCTGCCAAAAAGCCCTTTGATAGTTATCAGAACCTGCAACTTCCATAAACTCACTATGGGTAAAGTGATGTTTGCTCATATATATGTTAAGCCTACTTAAAGCCATGCGCCCATAGCGACTATTGCGCAACTCATGATTTACGGCAGCTTTAAAAAGACTTTTTCGGTATGTTTTATTACTTAATAAAATTCCAAAAAACAAATCAACCGACTTACTTAATAACAACATAAATTAATTCAATTACTTATATTTACTTATCAATACCTCCAATAAAAACATCAATCAAAACAGTTCAAATAATCATAAAAAAATAAGCTTAACGACCATTTCACATCATGACTAAACTATGCAAAGTAACAAAATATATCTCATTCAGATTATTTTATTTTTTATCGCTCAAATTTCCTCAGAATATCTCTATTTTTTTTTCTTATTTTGCAAATTCTTTTACCTGATAAGTTACTTGTGATAGTAGAAATTATAGACCCAAATACTTTTTCCGGATTTAATCATTTATATCCTAATGATTATCCTATCTTTTTTACTCCAAACTACCACCGCTTTGAGCAGAATAGTGGTTTCAAAACCGGGTTCATTCATCATGACAATAAGATATTTATGCCTTTCAGGATTTATCATAAGTGGGTGTTTAATTTTATGCAAATTATGTATCCGCCAATGTGTAAGGGCGAAAGATTAGGACATGAAGAAGAGAGAGTTTTTTTGAACAAAGCCGTAGAAGTATTAAAATCAGAAAAAAAATACCATCGCATTATTCAACCTTATGTGTGGGATGTTTTTTATGCTTACCCCGACAATGCAGTATCGTGCCCTTTCGGACAGTTGTATTCCGAGCTGGATAATAAAACGATGGAGGATATTTTTAATGAATTTTCACCAAAATACAGAAATGCTATACGTAAAGTAAGCAGCTTTCAAAATGCTGTGAGTGTTAGACACAATACTCAAGAGCTACAAGCTTTTTATGAAGTCTATAAAGATGTTCATGCCCGACAGAATGTTTATTACGACACTATTCAACATTTTGAGCGAATGCAGCAATATTTAGGTAAAGATAATTTTTTATTGACCAACCTATATTTTAATGATATTTTGGAAGGGGGTGCTATTGTAAGCTATACTTCAAAAGAGGCTAATTATCTATATGGAGGCGCCAAAAACCCTACCCAGCAAAATGGCAGTATTAAATTACTTCAATACGAAATTATCAAGTTTTTAAAGAACAAGCAGGTGAAAAAATATATCTGGGGCGGATGCCGCCTGAGTGATGTTACAGGCACCAAACAGCAAGGTATGCAAGAGTTTAAACTACGGTTTGGAGCTAAAGTCAAAAAAGGTTATTTATGGAAACTTGATATAAACAGCACCTATTGCCTGATATACGATTGGATGATTGCCACCCAGCAAAGACTCAAAGGGCAAAAACCTGTTGTTGATGTTATTGATTACGAAAAAAACAGAGAAGTAATTTTATGAGCCAAACAAAAAACATATTACTCACTTTTGATTACGAATTATTTTTAGGCTCACGAAGCGGAAATGCCCGGAATTGTATAATACAACCAACAAATGAGTTGCTAAAGGTTTTATCAGAAATAAATGCAAAAGCTATTTTTTTTGTGGACATACTCTACTTAACGCGCCTGCGTGAAATAAGTGTTCAACACCTACAAGCACAGAACGACTATACAACGATTGAAGAACAAATCATTAATATTGCAAATAGCGGGCATTATGTTTATCTACATCTTCATCCTCATTGGTTAGATGCAGTTTATAAACCTGAAATAAATCAGTGGGATTTAAGTAATACTACACGCTATTCGGTTTGCGATTTGAGTCAACCTGAAACCGATGATTTGCTATTAAAAGCCTATAACCATTTGAATGAAATTTTACTTAAAAGTAAAGTTAAACCTGCTATTGAGGGATTCAGAGCCGGAGGTTTATTTATTCAACCTTTCGAAAAGTTCTACCATTTTTTTAAGCAAAAAAATATATGTTATGAGTTTAGTGTGTATCCAGGCTTTTCAAGTAAAAGTAACAACTGTGTATTAGATTTTAGTCATGCTCCCTCACAAAGAATTTATCATTTTGAAGATGATTGTTGTATTGTAAACCCAAAAGGCTATTTTAAAGAATATAGTATTTCTCAAATTCATCTTTCGGGTTTAAATAGAATAATAAATTCTTTTGTATTTAGGTTCAATAATTTTATTTTAGAAGATAAACCATGGGGCTCAGGAAAAGGTGCGGCACATGTAATCAGTAATAACAACAAGAAGGTTTCTTTACATGGAGTGGTAGAAGAGTCGGCCTCGGTTGAGTTAATGAATTTTTGGAAAAATCATACCTATTATAATTATTTGAAATCAGAAAGTTTACTTCACCTTCTCTCCCATCCCAAATTATTAAGTCCGCATAATTTAAAAGCGCTGAGACACTTTATGTATAAAGTAAACAAAAAATATGAGGTAATTACCGATTTTAAAAAGTTTAATTTATAAGGTTAAAAGCGATAAATAAAAGTTACAACAAGTTGTTCAGCACCTCCATTACGCGCTCAGTAGTTTTGCCATCCCATAAGGGTGGAATGTTACCTTTCTTGTAGCTCCCATTTAATATCTCATTTACTTTTTGCATAATGATATCCACATCAAAAGCAACCAATTGGTTAGAGCCTACAGTAATAGTTACAGGTCTTTCGGTGTTAGGGCGTAAGGTTAAACAAGGTATTTTCAGAAAGGTTGATTCTTCCTGTATGCCTCCACTATCGGTAAGAATTAATTTGGCATCTTTAACGAGTTTCTGAAAAGCAAAATAATCGAGTGGTTCGGTTAATATAAGATAGTTGTTTTCTTTAAAATTTTTGTTGAGATTAAAATTTTCAATATTATGATAGGTGCGTGGATGAATAGGAAAAACAATTTTTACAAACTTACTCAACTTATCAATTAACTCTGCCAAGAGAATAAGCCCCTCCTTACTGTCAACAGTAGCCGGGCGGTGCATAGTCATTAATACATATTCCTGCTTATCTAGTTTTAAAGTTTCTCTGATACTCGATTTCTCAATTTGTTCGGCATAAGCTACCAAAGTATCTATCATAGTATTTCCTACAAAGAAAATATTACTTTTATCTTTACCTTCATTAATTAAATGATCATAACCACTTTGTTCGGTAACAAAAAAATAATTAGTAATAGCATCAGTTAATACACGATTATGCTCCTCAGGCATTGTAGTGTCAAAACTTCTTAATCCGCTTTCAAGATGAGCAATTTTTATGTTCAGCTTATTAGCTGTTAAAGCCGCGGCAAATGTAGAGTTTACATCACCAACTACCATCACTAAATCAGGTTTATGTTTTAAAATTTCCTCTTCAAGTTTCAACATAATTTCAGCCATTTGGGTGTTGGCTGAAGCAGGTTTTATATTCAGAAAAATATCAGGATAAAGTTTAAACTGCTCAAAAAAAACATCGGCCATTTTAGTATCAAAATGTTGTCCGGTATGAACAATTTTAATATTGATATGGTCAAATTTCTCGGCTACTTTCTTAAATTGAGTAACCTTAATAAAATTAGGGCGTGTCCCAACAACTATTAATATTTCTTTTTTATTCATGCAGTAAAATTAGCTTTTAAATCAAATAATAACAATTCTGAAGTAATAAATTAATTGAAGAAAATTTTTGTTTGTTCTTGAAGGGAATTTCTATTTGTGAAATGCTATATCCTAATACGAACCATAAAGAGAAGTATCAAACTATAAAGAATAAAGCAAAAAAAAATCTCTCCGATTGGAGAGATTTTTTTTTACAATAAACTTCACAGCTTATTTTTTCTTAGCGGCTTTCTTAGGAGCGGCTTTTTTTGCAGCAGCTTTTTTAGGAGCGGCTTTTTTTGCAGCAGCTTTTTTAGGAGCGGCTTTTTTTGCAGCGGCTTTTTTAGGAGCGGCTTTTTTTGCAGCGGCTTTTTTAGGAGCGGCTTTTTTTGCTGATGGTTTTGTTGCCATGTTTTTTTGTTTTTAATTAATCCATTAATTATTTGACACAAAGAAAAACAATTGTTTATTATCTCAAAAAAAATCAGTCATTATTTTATTAACAGAAACATGTTAGTTACCAACTACTTTACATTTTATTTATGATTCGAAAATTAATTTTTCAATAATATTTTCTCATAATATAATTAACACAACACTACAAACACCCTATAAACAAAGGGATGCAGAGCATCAGGTAAAATAATTAAATATCAAGATTGCATTATTAAAATTGTTTATTTATCAATAGAAAAATGAAACAAAATATTAATTCATTGTTATCAATAACAAACAAAAGTGAGCAATAATTTTTCATTATTGCTCACAAAAATATTAAGTACAAGGTTGGTATAAGTCATTATTTACAACAAATACGGCTCTTTTACGTCTATTCAATAATTTTCATTTCATCAATTAAATGTTTGGCTCCTGCAAATTTTTCTATAATAAATAATGTATAATGAATATCCACGCATATATTTCTAACAATAGAAACATCATATTTAATATCGCTCACGGTTCCTTCCCAGTTGCGATCGAAATTAGTTCCTATCAGTTCTCCATTAGCATTTAAAACCGGACTCCCCGAATTACCTCCTGTAGTATGATTGCTGGCAATAAAAGCAATGCGCATTTTCCCTTCTTTGTCGGCATATCGTCCATAATCTTTTTGTTGAAATAACTGTTTGAGTTTTGGGTCAACAAAAAACTCCGGATTGTTTTTATCTTCTTTTTCCATTACCCCTTCAAGTGTAGAATAGTATTTGTACACCACTCCGTCAATAGGCTTATAACCTTCTACCTTTCCATAAGCTACACGTAATGTACTATTGGCATCAGGGTAAAACTTCTTCTCTGTATTCAATTTCATTTGATAGTACATATAGTTTCTATTTAGAGCTTGCATCTCCGCGTCCATTTTTATTAATTGATCGTTAAGACTATTAAAATACGTCCCAAATCGTGAACTAATTTTAAATATAGGATCATTTTGTAATGTTCTATTTTTACCCGGTAGTTCTTCAATCAATTTATATAATTTTTCAGGGTTATTTAATATCGTTTTTTCATATACCTTCATACTCCATTTAGCAACATCTTTGTCATAATTCTTTACTAATTCCTCAAATAGGTTTGAAGGAATTTTGTCATTCATATCATCATAATAAATTTTCATAAGCCTTTCAAATACGAGTCTATCAACTCTTTTATCATAGTCTTTATAAAAGTTTCTCAGTATTTCCTTAATGCTCTCCTGTTCTTTAGCAATAGCCTGTTTATTATCTTTTAGTCCATCCAAACTTTTCATTTTCTTTTCTATTAAAATGGCCACATTTATCAATTCAATCCCTCTTAGTGCTTCATTGTAGTAATCTCTCTGTAGGTATAATTTATTATATTTATCATGAAGTAATTCGTAGTTAATGAGTATTGTTTTGGCCTCCGGATAGTTCTTGGTAATTGCTCTTTTCAAAAATTCATTCTCTTCTGCTTGTTTAACATTAAGTACATTTAACCGATCAATTCCGCGCTGCTCACCTTGCCATTTCTTATAGGCATTAGCTACTGAACTTTGTTTGGCAGTATATTTAAGTTTTAAGGTATCGTTTTTCAACATAAACTCATCCATTACTTCTATTCTTTTTTCTCTCAGTTTTATTTTCACAGGATTAGATACATCCTTAATCATCTTAATTGTATGTGAAGGTAAATACTCATTTGTTCTTCCGGGAAAACCATAAACCATAGTAAATTCCCCTTCATTCAATTCTTTCAAGGAAATTGGGAAATAGTACCTTGGTTTAAATGGTTTATTGTTTGAATCATAATCTGCCGGTTTATTTTCAGCATTGGCATATATTCTAAAAAGTGAAAAATCGCCTGTATGCCGTGGCCACATCCAATTGTCGGTATCGCTGCCAAACTTGCCAATACTTTCAGGAGGAGCACCTACAAAACGTATATCTGTAAATGTTTCGGTCGTGAACATATAATATTGATTTCCGTAATAAAAAGCACGTACAATAGTATTATAATGCGGCCCTTGAGGCTTACCTTCCAGTAATTTTGAAGTGTTGCTTTTTATTTGTGCTTCTCTTTGCTCTTCAGTAAAATCAGAATTTATTCCGGATAGTATTTGTTCGGTAACATCTTTCATACTTAGTATAAAAGTAACTGACAAACCTTTACATATTAACTCTTGTTCTTTGTTCATTGCCCAATAACCATTTCTTACATAATCATTTTCGAGGGTAGATAATTTTTGTATTTGACCATATCCACAATGATGATTTGTTAGTAACAATCCTTGATCTGAAATAATCTCCCCGGTACACCCTCCTCCAAACAAAACTATAGCATCTTTTAAACTTGTTTTGTTTATACTAAAAATTTCTTCGGCACTAAGTTTACATCCTTTTGCTTGCATATCTGCTTCATTTACACTTTTAAGCAACAAAGGCAACCACATTCCTTCATCGGCACGCAAGGCACTTGTACAAATGCTAAGGCCTATCAGAATTAAGAATATTTTTTTCATAATCATTTAATTTAAATTTCTAAAATGTATATTTGAATTATAATTTATACAAATATGAACTTTATTTTTAAATTGGTAATTTCTACCTTGGCTATAGTTGTAACTGCCTCCATTTTGCCGGGTGTTTCCATTGATAGTCCTTGGACTGCATTAGTATTGGCGGCTACTCTCGCTTTTTTAAATGCCATAGTAAAACCTCTTATGATTATATTAACTATACCTATAACTATCTTCACCTTAGGTTTGTTCCTTATCTTTATAAATGCTTTTATAATTCTTTTTGCTACTTATATTGTTGATGGATTTCATGTAAATAATTTTTGGTGGGCATTTTTATTTGGAATTATTTTGTCGCTTGTTACTTCTATATTTGAATCAATTGGGAAGCCCAAAAACACCGACCAGGAATAAAATATAATTTAATTTTTTTCCTCTCTACATGGTTTGTAGATTTGGTATTACCATTGCTCCATACTGTATAATAAAGTAGGTTATCTTATTTGTTCATTAAATACAATATAGAGTCATTTCCACAATTAAACAACAAATCATAAATAGACAAATCCGAAATAAAACCAAACCTATCCTCAAAAACCTGGTTATAGGGTAATTTATGATAAAATTCAAAGTTTAATCCTCTATAATCATTCATTCCCTCATACACTTTTTGGTATGTAGTTGTATAATATTTTTCTGTATTTATGCCAATCCACTGAATAAATTGCTCATTCAATATATTATTCCATTGAAATAATTTTTCAGGTTGTTGTTTATAAATCTCCACTAAATCATCATAATAATAATCAAAAAAAGGTGATGACCTATAGGCAGATTCTAATGATTTTAAATGATGCCTTTGCCAGTTATTTCCATAACTAATGCTTACCTCATGTGTGGGCATGTTGTTTCTTCGATGCACTAAAGGTATAGTTAAAACCAATTTACCATTGGCTGCGGCAATAACACATCGGTTACGAATGGTTTGTTTAATAAAATGCTCGTAAATATCAATAAATATCTTAGGGCACTTTAAAAGTGCCGCGTAATAACTTACCGGTGCAGCATAGGCCGAAATAAAAACCCCATTCATTCGGTAAAACTATTAAAATACATTTGAATTTTTATTAAATTAGCCTCAAAAATAAATATTATGAGAACCGCTCTGCTTTTATTAGCTTTTTCTTTTGTTAGTTTTACCTTCTCGGCAAAGAAAAATGTATATATATGTACTGACCCAAAATCACAATATTATCATTTAGAAGAGCTATGTAAAGAACTTGAAAAATGTAATTATCAAGTTAAAGAAGTAACAAAAGGCGAAGCAGAAGATCAAAACAAAAGACTTTGCAAAGTTTGTAAAGAAAATGATTCAAAAAATAAAAAGGATAAGGAAATGAACAAGAAGCAAGAAAAGCAAGAATAGTTGTTTACTCCTAATAAATAAACTTGTTATCTATTCTTATAGAATTTCCTTTATTATCGGTAAGAACTAAACTAAAGGTGTGTTCGCCTTTTGTCTTTTTAAGTTTATCATCAAACTCGTAAGTTAAAGTCTTTGCCTTACCATCATGTTGCATTAAAACCCATACTCCATCAATATTACCGCTGTAGGATTTTATTCCTGAAAGGTTATCAGAAATCTTAACCACGATTAAATTGTTTTTGAATGAATGTGTGGACTTGTCAAAATTAACAATACGGGCGTTAGGCGAAACAGTATCAATTAAAAGTGTAAAAACACCAAATTTTTTCACCTTGGCGGTAACAAATCCATTATTGAATTCGCCACCTTCCGATGTTGTTTTATTATCCTTATCAATGCTTACTACTACCAATTTATCTTTATACTTTAAGGCTTCAGGAAAAGGTTTAATACTTATTGTATAAGGGTTATGAACAGGGGTTTCATCATTGTGAATCTGATAAACATCGGCATAAAAATTTCCCTTTATGTTTTTCTTGGAGTAATAAAAATTAATATTGTCATAAAGACAGTTTAAAGGAAGGCTGATTTCAATGCCATCTGCTTTAAAACTATTGGTTTTATTATAGTAAAAATAATTATCGGTTACTGGTTTTTCTTTCCCCGGAAGGTATTTATTACCTTTTATCTTAAACTCCAAACTGCTTTTGTTTTTAAAATAATCAAAGGCTTCTATTTTAATATAATGCATTAAAGTATCATTAACAACAGGCAATTGTTCAATTGGGGTATTTTGGTAGGCATTAAACTTATTACCTGGCAACACATAGCAGCGTTGATATTTTACATTACTTTTCTGATATTTTGAATAATCAATATGAGCATTAACATACCTGGTTTTATCAAAAGCAAATCTATCAATACGGTAAGAAAACAAAAGCAAGCTATCCATTTGAAGAGTATAACTGTTAGTTCCGTTTTTATTGGTATTATCAGTTTCGGTATCAAAGCTCATTATGCTCCAACCCACCCTACCACTTATTTCAGGTACAGAAGTTAATGTGTATTGGTTTTTCACTCCCTTTTTCACTCCAAAATATTGAACCGCTTTTTTCCCGTTAATGGTTGAACTACTGTCTAAAGGATACGCAGCAATTCCATCAATACTTGGGGCATCTGTATCATCAACCTTATATCCGAATTGAAAAGGATTAATAATTTCTTCAGTTTTTCCATCGCGCACCTCAAAATGTAAATGTGGTCCGGCACTGCCCCCGGTATTCCCGGACAAAGCAATTATTTGGCCTTGCTTTACCTTTAACTCATTCTTTTTGGGAAATAAATCTACTTCAAAGCTTTTAAGCTCATACTGTTTCAAACGTACATATTTTGTAAAAACAGTATCAAATTTTTGTAAATGCCCATAAACTGACACATATCCATTATCATGGGTTATATATAAAGCATTACCATAACCGTATGCCGAAACCTTAATTCGCGATATATAACCATCGGCAATAGCTTTAACCGAATAACCCTCTTTACCATTAGTTTTAAAATCAAGTCCTGAGTGAAAGTGATTGCTTCTAAGTTCTCCAAAGTTACCTGACAAGCGCAATGGAATGTCTAAAGGATTTATAAAATATCCCGATTGCACTAGGTTTTCGTTTTGTGCATATAAATTACAGCGTATTAATGAAAACAATAAGCAAAATAAAAGTGTTCTTCCCATCATGACTACAAATTTCTATTTATTAATTATTAAAAAATTCAACCCTTAAGTTAAAATATCAACAAAAATTGAATTAAAATTTGGTAGCTTTAAGTAATAAAAGTAAATTTGCAAATAACGAACCAAAGTTTAAAAGTGCAAAAAGATATAAAGTTAGTTGTAACCAGTTTACAATCAAAAATTGAAAAACTTATTTTGATGCATAATAAAGCGTTGGAAGATAATGTAAAGTTGCAGGCTCTGGTAGAAAGTCTTCATCAACAAATTATTGAACAACAAAAACAAATAGAGGTTCTTGAGAATGAAAAGAGTGAGAGGTTCAAAAGCACTAATGAGGATGTTTTGGGAATTGAAAACACCAAATATCACCTAAGTGCTGATGAAATAGATGAAATGTTGCGGGATATTGATAAATGTATAACATTGTTAAGTATTAGTAAAAAGAATGTAGAAACAGTATAATACCGAGGAATGAAAAATAGAAATAATGAGTAACCTTACCGTAAATTTGAATATTGCTGGAAGAAACTATCCCTTAAAGGTAAAAGAAGGAGATATTGACAAATTTAAGGAGGCTGAAGAAATGATAAACTCAAAGATTGCATTGTATGAAAGGAATTTTTCGGTAAAAGATAAACAAGATTTATTAGCGATGTGCTTAATTAATTTAGCCAATGAAATATTAAACAAAAATGTTGACATAAGCAATTTTAATGAAATAGCACATCAAATTAATGATACAGAGCAATATATTACAGATTATCTAACAAAAGTAGTTCTTTGAAAATTATTATATGAAAATCCGTAAGATTACGGTTTTCATAAATATCACGAATAAATATTTTCGTGAAATAGCATACCCGCATGCTGTTCGTATTGTACGTTTTTTAAACTCAACAATTAAAAAATTTGGGAAAGCTGTAAAGTATATAGAGCCAGGCTCCAACACTTCGGTGTTTTATCTCTGATAAACAGGTGACGCTCGAAATATTTTGGCAACCCTATCGTAACTTTTGGGGTTTATATAAACCTTTATATAGAACAGTATGTGGGTTTTTTATTTTTACGCTTTAATAAAATTAAAAACAATAATAAATTAAACTAATAAAATTAATTAATAACAAATAATAATAACAGCTCAACAATGGATTTTATAATATATATAATAATAGGTTTAGTAGTAGGTGCGGCAGCCGGATATTTTTTAGCAACAACGGTATTAAAAAAGGGAATAGAAGCAAAAAGTTCTCAAATTATTAAAGATGCCGAAGCTGAAGGCGAGGTCATAAAAAAGGATAAAATTTTACAAGCCAAGGAAAAATTTCTTCAACTTAAAGCAGAGCACGAAAAATTAGTGAATGAAAAAAACCAAGCCATACAGGTTGGGGAAAACAGAATAAAACAAAAAGAACAGTCTCTAAATGCCAAGATTGAGGAAAACCAAAGAAAACATAAAGAATTAGAACATTTAAAAAGCACTTTAAGCATACAATCTGAAAGCTTAAATAAAAAACAGCAAGAAATTGAGAAAGGTCATAAAAAACAGCTGGAACAATTAGAAGCCATATCGGGATTGAAAGCCGAAGAAGCCAAAGCACAATTGGTAGAGGCTTTAAAAAATGAAGCCAAAACAGCCGCATTGTCACATATTAAAGACACTATGGATGAGGCTAAAATGACTGCCAATAAAGAAGCAAAAAAAATAATCATTCAAACTATACAACGTGTGGCCACTGAGCATGCTATAGAAAACTCAGTTACTGTTTTCAATATTGAAAATGACGAAATAAAAGGTCGTATTATTGGTCGAGAAGGTCGAAACATTAGGGCCTTAGAAGCTGCAACCGGTATAGAAATTATTGTTGACGATACCCCCGAAGCTATTATTTTAAGTGGCTTTGACCCTGTAAGACGTGAGATAGCACGTTTAGCACTTCACCAATTAGTTACCGATGGTCGAATCCATCCGGCACGTATTGAAGAAGTGGTTGAAAAAGTAAAAAAACAAATTGAAGATGAAATTGTAGAAACCGGAAAACGCACTACCATTGACCTTGGTATTCACGGATTGCACCCTGAATTAATAAGAATGGTTGGTCGCATGAAATATCGTTCTTCATACGGTCAAAATCTGTTACAACACTCACGCGAGGTTGCCAACCTTTGTGCAACAATGGCAGCCGAGTTAGGGTTAAATGTGAAGCTTGCCAAACGTGCCGGATTGCTACATGATATAGGAAAAGTGCCTGACGATGAGCCGGAATTACCACACGCTATTTTAGGTATGAAACTGGCAGAAAAATACAAAGAGAATATTGAAGTTTGTAATGCCATTGGTGCCCATCACGATGAAATTGAAATGACCAGTTTAATCTCTCCTATTGTTCAAGTTTGTGATGCTATAAGCGGTGCACGTCCTGGCGCTAGAAGAGAAATTGCTGAATCGTACATTAAGCGACTAAAAGATTTGGAGGCTTTAGCACTTTCCTATCCGGGAGTAATGAAAACATACGCTATTCAAGCCGGTAGAGAATTAAGAATTTTAGTTGAAAGTGAGAAAATTTCAGATAAAGATGCAGAAAAGCTTTCATTTGATATTTCACAGAAAATTCAAACTGAAATGACCTACCCCGGACAAATAAAAATTACAGTTATACGTGAAACAAGGGCTGTAAGCTACGCCAAATAATATATTAATCAATGTTTTTTTAATCCGATAGTTTTATACTATCGGATTTTTTTGTTTCAAAGTATTACTATGGAGATTCAACTTAAAAAATTAATATCCGCTTTCAATAAATAGTTTTCTAATAATCAACTACATTTGCCTTATGAAAGCAAATTGTAAAAATCTATCAGCTACACTGTGCACAGGTATTTTATTGCTTTTTTCGTTTCAAGTACAGGCTCAAATTGAATATATAGGAAGACCAAAAATAAATTACATTAACACACACAACAAAGTGTGGAATATTCAAGGCTTATATAATACGGGTAGATATGGGATCAATTCTTCCTTTATTAAACTTCATGATATAAAGCCAAAAAGACGTGTACAATACGGTATAGGGCTTCATGCCTCATTGGCTTATATTTCACAAAAATTATTTAAAACTGCTGCTACACCGGTTATCAAAAACAGCAACAATTGGCTGGCCTTTACCTTTTCTGATATTGAAGAGAATATTGATACTTTAGTAATTAATAGTTCGGCCATACTTACGGGCAATTTATACGCTTGCCTGCAGTATCGTATTAATTACAACCATGAAATAGGATTACAAATTGATTTAGGTGGAGCCTCATTTGGCATTCCCGTTGCCGCAACACTCATTTCATCATTACTTCCCGGGCATCAGGTTTCGGTAAGAGCCATGCCTACATTATTTAATTATACCCTGTTGAGCAGTAATAATAGAGGTAGCTTGTACTATAACTTATATTATTGTTATTGGTTTAATGATAGGCTCGGAGCTAACTTCAACATAAGCTATTTATACACCGAGTTTCGAACCTTACAAAGCCTGGTGTTCAATACCAGCCGTTTCCGTAACAAAGGATTTTGCTTTATGTTAGGCATCAGCTATGCTCCTTTTTACAATAAATATAAGGATTAACACATCTTCAGTACTACAAAATCATTTACAGTTTTGCCCGTTTGATTCATAAACTATTCTCATCATATTACTTGCCACAAAGGGTCTGAAATGCGAATTTTCATAGTAATTTCTATAATCTTCTGTTAATGCATTTACTCCTGAAAAATCATAAACATTGCATTCCCCAAATTCATTCTTTAGCCAGGCTAAATCCACAGGGTTAATTTTTTTTTGATCATACAGTGGGTTAATCAAAATTTTGATATTGGTATGATTACTTTTTACTATAGAATTAATTTTACTTAATATTTCCTTCTCGTTATCAAATATACATACAGGGCTTGTTACAACAGTGTCGGGTCGCTTATAAAAAACCTTCATGCGTTCATTAGTATAAAAAGTGTTTTGTTTAATTTCTTTCTCAAAATCATCGTAACGCATTTCATTACTTATATGGTCATAATTAAACGGGTATTTGTCAATATACTTCTTTTGCATATATGGCTTAATTTTATGACTCAACCTAAAATCAATATAGGTTCTCAAAAAATCAGGACTAACAAAAGCACCAATAAAAATTCTATGAAAACTCCACCAATTGGCATTATCTATTAACACAGGCGACAAAACAGATAAAAGCCTGTTATCTCTATTCTCAGGAACAATAGTAAAATAATCTATGGGGAGTAAAATATTTTTTATACTATCGCCATGACTTACCACAAACTCCAGCTTTTTCAACACTCCAACTAAATTTTCGCCAGAGGCATCAAAGTGGTAGCAGTGAGTATCCTTCCCAATATAATCTTTCCAATCATCAATATGAAAGAACATTGAGCGCGAATTACCGAAAATAAAAGAATCGTATTTATGCTCCTTTTTATTATGCAGATAGGTCATAGTGCTTACATAGTCTTTATGCAGCGCCACTCCGCCATTAAACCTTTTTTCATAAAAGTAAGGATATGTTTTTACTACTTTAAATGGATCTAACACAACATACGAAACACTTAATGTTAAACAAACAATAAAAGGTATAAGTAGAAAATAAATAAGGTTTACAACAAAGCTTTTCTTTTCCATTGAATATGAAAAATATTAAAAAGGATAGTTAATTCCAATATTAGGCCTTATATCTTTTAGTTTTAAATACTTTACATACAATTTATTGCTCGTTGAAATCCCGGGGTCTATGATAGGTATAGCTAAGTCTAAACGAATAATAAAGAAACTAAAATCATATCTAAAACCCATACCTGAACCATAGGCAAACTGCTTATAAAATTCATTAAACTGAAATTGTCCTCCGGGGCGGTCAGTCTCACTGTCAGGTCTTATCATCCAAATATTTCCTATATCAACAAAAACAGCCGCATTCAATGCCTTAAATACATTATATCGGTATTCAATATTGCCCACTAACTTAATATCTCCTATTTGCTCAAACGAGTTATCGTTGCTATGCACAAAGTTTCCAGGCCCTAAGGTTCGTGCTACCCAAGCCCGTATATCGGTGGTTCCACCGGCAAAGAAACTTCGTACAAAGGGTAATGCTTTTGAGTTTCCATAAGGTACTCCTACCCCAACAACCGCTCTAAGTACAAGTTTACGTTTAAGTCCAAAATCAAAATATTTCCGAACATCTAACTCGTTTCTAATAAACTGCGAATATGCCAAACCAAATACTCGGTAGGCTGTTACGGTATCTTTATTATCATTCAAAAAAACCGATTTTTGCTTACCTGTCAATTTGTAAAAAGTACTTATTAAGTTTCCACTTGGCTCAAAACTATATCTGATGTAGGTATGATTTCTACGTGCCCGTAACTCCTGATTACTATAAACAATACTATTCTTAAGTCCAATTGAAGAAATAAGCAGGTTGTAATAACTCTGCTTAATCAATATATCATTAATTCTATCCAAGTTGGCCTGAAACGCGGCACTCTTGTTAATCCATAAATAATTAATATCTATAGGAGTCCAATAAAACTGAAAGAAACTATTGATTTTAACGTTTATGCTGTAAGATGAACTAACAATAATTCTGTTGTAATCAGGTCGTCTTTGATAATGCAAGGAAGTGGTAAATATACTCCGTGGCAAGGTACTTTTAGGAAAGATAGGAAAAATAGAACGCGGTGTTGACAATGAAAATTCGGGGCCAATCTCAATCGTGTTAAATGTTTTTAAAGGATTTAAGTTTCCTGTTTGTGAATTTGCATCAACTACCAATTGTTGAACTTCTACCCCACCCTTTAGCTTGGTTTCAAAAATTTCGGCACCTCCAAAAATATTTCTGTTTTGATACAATAAAGTACCCGAAACTCCCAAATTACCTGAGCTATTGGTGCCTTCCGTAGCAATTGAGTAGGTTTGTTTTTTACGTGGTATAAGTTTAATGTAAGCATCTAAATATCCATTCAACCTGTCTTCACGGGTAAAATCAAAATCAATAGAGCTGGTTTTAAATGTTTTTAAGCTGTTATATCGCTTATAGCTATTGTTCATATCATCTTGCGAGAAAAGCATATTGGGGTAAAACAGCAGAGGCTTAAGTATTACCGAAGGCTTATACTTTAATTCGTTGTTATAACAAAAAAAAGTATGGTCGTTTATCTTTAAAGTATCTTTAAAAACCTGCTCATCTTTTTGTAACGAAAACTCAGGGTATATATATATATTCTCTATTACAAAGGTTTTATGCGGGTCAACAAAAGTTGTGTCAGAAATTACGGGTTCGGCAAAAAAGCGGTCGGTAATTGTTAATTGAATATTTATTTTATGTGATTTCAAAGCACTGTCGGCCTCAAAATAAATATACTCGTTCACAAATTGGTAATATCCTTTATTGCGCAAATAGGCTGTTATTCTTTCCCGTTCGGCCTGAAGATTTTTTTCTGAATAAATTTGGCCTGGTTTTATTATTCTGGATAAGGTATCGTTAATAATATTTGGCTTTAATAAAGTATCATAAATATCATAGGTAATTTTGTTAATTGTGTATGGCTTACCGGCAATAATTTTATAGTAAACAGAAGCTTTTTTTTGATGGTAATAAGTAGTGTCTTTTACTTCAGCTTTAAAATACCCATTCTTATTCATATACAGTTGTAATTGATAAGCTGTTCGTTGAGTTAAGGTGGCGTCTAAAATTAATGGAGGCTCTCCTACAGTGCGCTCCAGCCATTGTCTGAATCTTTTTGTTGTATCTTTATGCGCAAAGTTATATACTCCTAAATGAAATCTTATTATGCCTAAAATTTTTCGATTAGGTTTTTGTTTCACAATGGCCAACATTTCATCTTTATCTAAATTAAGATCCTTGGTTTTTATGGCCATATTATCCAATAAATACTTTCCCTCCGGCACAAAACGAGTAGGCCTGCACGACCACAATATGGACGCAAAGAATATGATTATTAATATGTAAACTGTATTTTTCAGATTGTTTATTTAGTCCTCTATTCTACAAATTTATATTTACTTAGTAAACTAAATCTATACCAAAATAATTTTTATCCACATTTTAATGTATATCTTAAAGGATAGAAATACTGACTATAATAAATATAGATAGTACAAAAAGTTATGAGAGTTCATTGATAGCCATTGCTGCCATTATAGCCGGAGCATACTCTAATACATCTTCATCAATATTAAATACAGAGGTATGAACACCGTTACAAGTATTTTTCAATTTGTTTCCGGTTCCTAAGCGGTAAAAACATACCGGTTTATGGTGACTATAAAAAGCAAAGTCTTCGGCAGTCATTCTATAGTCTAATGATAAAATATTATCATTTCCTAAAATATTACGAGCTGTTTTAATGCATGCTTCGGTTAGTGTTTCATCATTTACCAAACAAGGGTATCCGTATTTTATTTCTATATCGCAAATGCCGCCATAAAGTTGTGATAAGTTTTTTACGGTTTCTTTAATGGTTTGATGACAACGCTTTCTCCACTCTTCATTTAAAGTCCTGAAAGTACCGGCCATATTAACTTCGTTAGGTATAACATTGGTTGCACCCTCTCCTATTATTTTCCCAAAGGCCAATACCGTAGGTATTTCGTGAGTATTTCCTTGTTTTTCAATCATAAAAATTTTATGTAACTCAGTGATAATAGCCGAGGACAGTAACAAAGGATTATTATATGTGTGGGGCATGGCTGCATGACCACCTTTCCCTTTCACTTTAATATATATTTCATCGGTTGATGCCATAAATAACCCTGGTCTAAAACCAATCTTTCCGGCAGGAATATCAGGAGTAACATGTTGTGCAATCAAACAATCTACTTCAGGGTTCTTTAATACCCCTTCATCAATCATCAATGAAGCCCCACCCGGTAAAAGCTCCTCTCCAGGTTGAAAAATAAATTTTATATTTCCTTCAATTTTATCTTTTAACTTAAATAAAATTTTAGCTACTGTCAATAAAACAGCAGTGTGTACATCGTGCCCACAGGCATGCATTACACCTTTATTTAATGATTTATAGGGAATATCATTAGTTTCTATAATTGGTAAAGCATCTAAGTCGGCACGCAGGGCAACAACTTTACCTTGTACATTTTTATCGGCTTTCAGTAAAGCCACAACTCCGGTATTACTAAGGCGGTGAACCTCCGTTAATCCTATATTTTTGAGTTTCTGCTCAACATACAAAGCAGTATTAAATTCCTGAAAAGATAATTCGGGATGCTGATGCAAATAATGGCGATTACTTATAGTTTCTTTAAAAAATTCAGCAGAAAGTTTTAGTAATTCATTATTGATGTCGGGAATCATTTCGTAAAAATCATTTTTAATGATATTAATAAAAAGATAAATCCAAACACTCTGGTTATAGCTGTTTTATCAATACTTAATGCTAATTTCGAGCCCAAATAACTTCCTAAAATAAAGGTTATACATATAAATGCAGCTGCCTTCATATCAACAAATCCTTTGTTATAATAGTTCAATACACCTAATATTCCAATAGGAAACAAAAACATAAATAAAGTAGTACCTTGTGCTGTATGTTGTTCAAAACCCAGCAGGTAAACCAGCATAGGAACGATTACAATACCGCCACCTATGCCAACCATACCACTAAGAAAACCTGCACATATACCTATTAATAATAAGAGTGAAATTTGTTGAATTGTCATTAAAAATCGAGTGATAAAGATAAATAAAAAATTCGCGGTTTAACTTCTCCGTCATCAATTCCCCAAGCCCAGTCGGCCCGAACAAAATAGCCTAATATTTTGCTGCGCATACCCCATCCATAACCGCCTACTAATGGCTCTTGTTCGTTTTGAATGGTAATTGTTATTGGGTATTGATTAATGGTTTGAATATTAAATGTATTACTAGCGTCATAAGGATTTTTTCCTGTCCAGGCGGTACCAATGTCTCCAAATGCAATTAACTGAAAAGTATTGACAAATTCATTTTTGAGAGGTCGATCAAACAAAAAAGAAAATATTGGCCATCGTATTTCTGAGTTTAAAACAACAAAACTGTTTCCATTTCGTACATTTTGCGAAAAGCCTCTCAAATTTGAGGCTAAAGTTTGGTACGCATAATTTTGATTGAGAGCCACCGGCAAGTTGCGATTAAAAGTAGGTACAGAACTAAAGTTAATCCAATTATCCACGCTTCCCAAATAATACACTAGGCGTTGCGAGCCAGTATTTGTGCTGGCTGCTAAACGGTTAGCCCATATTAAATTTCTGTATATTTTCTGATAGTTCCTAATATCAAGCCCTATAATGGCAATATTCTTACTTGATTCATCAATTCGATTATAATACTCGGTAAATATTTTATAGCGTGTTCCATACAATATATTAACTCCACCACTACGGGTATCATCGTAAATATACTCTAATTTACCAATGCCCCAAAACTCAAAGGTAGATGATTTTTGCATATTGGTCAGGTCGGTTGACAGATAGGTGCTTTTGTCTGCACGCCCTGTAAATGATGCACGTACTGATGCCACTTCGTTAAACGGATATCTTATACTATATCTTATTTGATGCGATAATTGCTTTGGAGAACCAAAAACATCAGTAACCGGTAAACTTTGGCGATAAAAAAGCCATTGCTTATCCAATCGCTTCACTCTGTTTTCGGTACTTAAAAAGAATTCATTACTTTTTAAATCAAATCCTAATTTAAAGCCACCGGTAATCCTGTAATCTTCAAAAACATCGCTGGCACCCACCTTAAAAAGTCCGTTTAATCCCGGATTATATAAAACCTCGCTACCTGTAAAACGTTGGTATCCGTTACTTAAAAACGAATTATCAAACTGTGTAACCATTTGATCAATGCTATAGGTACGTAAATAATTTCTTTGTTTAGGAATCACAAACGGAGGCTGAGTAATTCCCATGTTTCCTACATTGGCCGGTACGGTGGTAATACTTAATGTATCAGGAAGCTTTTTGGAAGAGTACCTCATGGTGTCTCTTTTCTCATTCTCAAAAATGTAATTACTAATATCTATAGAATTAGGGTTTTTTAAATTAGGTTGTAAAGTATTATTAGGAATTTTCACGGCTTGCCCTACTTTAATGCCTTGCTGTGAGGCTTTTTTGCTATCTTTTTGCTGAGCGTTATTCCCCTCTACATTATCGGTATCTGTTTTACTTTCAATATTGCTTACTTCATCAAATGGCTTTAAAGTAGTACTTAATAATTTATATCTGCCATTATATAAATACAGCTCAGAGGTAACATTATTTTTTGGGTTTACATCTTGCATTAAAATACTTCTGCTGTTTAAGCCCGCCTGCTTGCTTATTGCAAAATAACGATAGTGTTCTGTTGTGTCAATATAACTAATAGCACTATCAAAACGGGCTACAAAGCGCTGATTAGTGTAGTTTTTTTCGCCCAAATAAGTAATATTGTTATTCCCAAAAGGGTAAGGGCTACTTTCATTAATATCAGGCGTATTAGTCACTCTTCGTAGTATGTTGGATTTATTCTTATAATTATATAAAAACAAATCATTCTTAGTTCCTAATTTCTGGTACATGGTTTTCCCATCTATTCGCAAAGTGTCATCTACTCTATTTGATGCAAATATGATTTGCCTATCGCCATTTATAAAGCGTGGTGTTAAATCATCATACAAGTCTTTGGTAATCTGTTCGGTAAAATTTGAGGTAAGGTTATAAACAAAAATATCTGTTTGTCCTTTCTGAACAGCACTCATTACAAGAGTTTTACCATCGCTGGCATAGCTGTAATCCAGTATTTTCTCAAAATTATAGAGTGGAGGTCTTTTCTCTATCTTTTTGCTTTCAACATTGTAATAATTTAAATTAACCTCTCCTTTTTTTTCATACACAAAACTTAGTAGTTGTGATGATGGATGCCAAGCTAATACCGGATAGGTATAATCATTAATGCGTTCAAGTTTTTTTTCTGCTTTAAATATTCTTTTCTGTTTTTTGGTTTCCAAGTTGTAAATAAACACTTTCATTTGCCCCATTTCATTTGTTGCGTAGGCTGCGTATTTACCATCGGGACTAATTTTAAACTGGCTGTATTCTCTTTTCTTAAAAGTCTTTTTAATTACCTCATCATGATAAAATGGAATTGGGTCAATTCCGGGAGGTGATTTGTATTTATTTTTGTAATACTGTTTCCAATCTCTATCTATTGATTTAAGAGTTTGTCCTAAAACAAAACCAAATCCGTTTTCGAGGTTATGGCTTACTTTGGCCATGTATATGATATTAGGAATTACCCCCGAACCGTAAGAGTCAGCAATGTACTTCCATACGGCATGACCCGCATAACGGGCACTTTTACCATTTAATCTGTTCAGGTTTTTAAACTTATTAGAAAGTATGCCTTCTTTTACAATAACATCAGTTTCTTCATCCCATTTTGAAGCTATGTAGGCAAACAAGCCCTGAGTGTACCACTCCGGAAAACTGATAAGAGCTGAGTTTCTAACCACATCTTTCCAATCGCCACCATAAAACATTTGATTAAATAAAACCTCAGCAAGTCCCATTCTTATTTGCCTTTCCAAATCGAAATGGTTGCCATTGTTATAAATAAGAATTTTTGAACCGGCTAATTTATTGCTTCCTCCTAAATTAAAAACAGGGTCGGTGCTTAAGCCTAAATTGCTTGTTCTAAAGTCACTCAGTTTATTATAAACAACTATCTGTATACGCGACTCTAACTGAAAATCGTAAAACTCTTCAATATCTTTCAAATTTTTCTCTACCGATTCTGAAATATAAGCCGCCAGTTCGCGACCATTCTTGTAAAAATAAGTATCAAATTTTTCAAATCTAAAGTACTCCCATTTGTAGGGTGAAAATTGTATTCTGTTTTTTCCGAAATCCATTTGTGTTCCGTAGTAAAATTGTGCCCGGGAACTATGGCTTATACTTATAAGAAAAAACAAAAAATAGATATATCTGAAAAATTTCATCCCCTTTGCTTAATAATCGGCTAAAATAACTAATTATATAAATATATTTATACTAAATTATTGTCTATAAAAAAATAAACTAAGAAAAATGACATAGAATTAATAATTCTATAAAAGGAATAAATACATTCTTAAATTTTTTGAGGGATTAAAATGTAATTTTGCCTTCAACTAAATCATTACCGCGTAAAACCTGTACTGTTGTGGTGTCGCCTTTCTTAAATTTTGAAAGAGCTTCCATGTAACTTTGCATATCCTTAATCGTATATTCTCCAAGTTTTACAATTACATCGCCTTGCTTTAATCCAGCCTTATGAGCGGGTTTACCATCAGTAACACCATCTACATGAACGCCCACTCCGCCAAACATATAGTCGGGCATAATCCCTAAGGTTACTTTAAAGGCAGGGGTATCGCTCTTACTGCTTCTGGTTTTAAGAAACTTTAATTTTGGTAACTTTTCAACTTGCGATATAATGCTAATAATAAATTGCAATACTTCTTCCTCTCCTTCAAAATTAATTTTCTCGGTATCGTCACCTGGCTTATGATAATCGGAGTGTTGCCCGGTAAAGAAATGTAATACCGGAATATCTTTTAAGTAAAAAGAGGTATGATCACTTGGGCCAACTCCCGAACTATCAGTCATTACGTTCATATCCGTTTTTATAGAAGATATAATATCTACAAACTCAGGTGCAGTACCCACCCCATAAACCATTAACTTTTTACTTTGCGGTTCCAAACGCCCTACCATATCCATGTTAATCATCATATTAACATCGGTAAGCGGCATTGCGGGATTTTCACAATACTTCTTTGACCCAAACAATCCTAACTCCTCACCCGAAAAGCAAATAAACAAAAAGTTATAAGCTTCTTTAATATTATTGTTGGCATAATAACGTGCCAGTTCAATAACTCCGGCAGTTCCACTGGCATTATCATCAGCACCGTTATGTATTTTATCTTTAGGATTAGCATCTAAAGAGTTTCCGTCATGACCTAAACCTAAGTGGTCGTAGTGAGCGCCAATAATAATGGTGTATGCTGCCTTATTATCTAAATAGCCAATAACGTTTGTGAGTTCTCTCTTACGTCCGTTAGTATCAACCGTAGCATGCGGGTTGGCAGGCTCTGTAAACTCATACTTTTGCAAATAAGTGCCCTTTTCGCCTTTAGGAATTAGTTTTATATCTTTAAATTGTTCGGCTATGTAATTGGCTGCCTTAAGCTCATCTTCGGTACCGGTACCCCTTCCTTTTAACTCGTCAGAAGCCAGAAAAGTTATATGACTCTTAATTTTATTGATTTCTATTTGTTGTGCATGAAGATTATTAAATGCCGTAACCCAAACAAAACATAGTAAGGTAATTTTTCTCATAATTGTTTATTATATATGCTACAAAAGTAATTATAATTAGGACTATTTCAAACGTTGATTTAAAGTGCAAAGTTATGACTAACCTAGTGAAAATAACTGTAACATAAGTATCATTGTATTTGATTGCTTTCAAAAACATTAAATCAATTTCATCCATTTGCAAACCTTTACAATCATTGCACAACTATATCAAAAAGTGTTAACCGAAAAACCTTCAAAAAAAAATAACGTAAGTGGTTATAATAGTAAAATGCTTAACCAAATTCAGCCTATTATACATACACTTCTACTTGGCGCAATTTAATAGTTTTATATAAGATGTAACAAAGAGCCTGTTGTACTTTTTATTACTAAACATTCATTTGATTATACCACATCGGTAGAAAAATAGGATGAATGAATAATTGACAAAATTTGCAACTAACAACAATTTGTTTATAATTATAAAAAACACCCCCAATTAAGGCAGATAGTTAAAATTAATTTAGCATAAAAAAACAAGAATCTAATATGTTGTTAACACTGATTTTGCAAATAACAGAAACAGCCACGGGTGCAGCTATCCCAACAGTGGCTCAGGAAGCTCCTAAAGAGGACACCCTATCACTTTTTGATTTATTATTAAAGGGTGGTTATATTATGATTCCGATTGGAATATTGTCTTTGGTGAGTATTTATGTTCTTATCGAGAAATATTTAAATATAAAAAAATCGGGAAAGTATAACAGTACGCTTTTAGAAAATGTGTTCGAACAAATTAAAAAGGGGAATTTAGAAGGTGCCAGTTCTATATGCAAAAGTAACCCATCTGCTATTTCTAACGTAATTGATAAAGGTATAAGCCGTATAGGAAAGCCTATCAAAGAAATTGAAACAGCTATGGAAGGTATTGGAAAACTTGAAGTAGCCAAAATGGAAAAAAACCTCAGCATATTAGGTATAATAGCCGGTATTGCTCCAATGTTTGGGTTTATAGGAACCATATCAGGGGTAATAAAAATTTTTTACAATATTTCTTTAGCCGATAATATCAGTATAGGTTTAATTTCGGGTGGCTTGTACGAAAAAATGATAACGAGTGCTGCCGGATTAGTTGTGGGTGTGTTTGCCTTTGTGAGCTACCACTATTTAAACTTAATGATTGATAGGAATATTTACAAAATTGAGGCAAGCTCAATAGAATTTATTGACATGTTACAAGATGCAAAATCATGAACCTTAGACGAAACAGAAAAAGATTTGAAGCAGAGGTAGGTGCTTCCAGCATGAGTGATATTATGTTTTTTCTGATGCTGTTCTTTTTAATTGTATCTACCTTGGTAAATCCAAGCGTAATAAAATTAATGCTCCCGAAGGCCAGCTCATCTCAATCGGTAAACAAACAGCAATTTACTCTAGAAATGTCGCTCGATAAGCAGTTTTCTTTGAATGGAGAAAAAATAACTTTTGACCAAATTGAACCTAAATTAACTCAAAGCGTTGCCGGTGTTAATGAACCTACCGTTGTTTTACGCATTGATAACGGACTCTCAGTTCAAGATTTAGTAGATGTTTTGGCTATTGGCAATAAACTAAAAGTAAAAATGATTATGGCTACTCAAGCCCCTAAATAAAGGTGCTGTTATTAAATTCAAAAATCAATTTATAATGGCTAAACAACAAACAGAAACAGATAGATATATAGCTTTAGGCGGAACAATATTGTTTCACGTATTGTTGTTTGTACTCTTTATTCTTATCATCTTTAAAACTCCCATCCCTCCATTTCCTGATACGGGAGGCAATGGTATTGAAGTTAACTTTGGTACTTCAGATGATGGAATGGGCGACATTCAACCCGAAGATTATGTCATTAACTCCAGTAACAATACCGCCACAGCCGAAGAAGTTTCTGAAGCTCACTTAAAAATATCAACTCCGGTGAGGCCTTCCGTAAAGCCCATATTAACACAACAAACAGAGGAAGCACCCGAAGTTGCCAAAACTGATAATACCGATGACCTTAACAACTCAAATACCGAGCAAGTAAAACCTGAACCACGAAAAGCAAACCCGGCAGCTTTATATAAAGGAAAAAATCAAAGCGGAGGCAGTACATCTTCAGGTGAAGGAAAAACTAATACCCCGGGTGATCAGGGTTCTAAAGATGGCAGCAGAACAGCTACGTATCACGGTCCCGGAGGCGGTACAGGCAATAGCCCGGGAACAGGTGGTGGTCCCGGAGGCGATGGTCTTGGTGGTCCGCGATATTCCCTTGCCAATAGAAATGCCAGAAGTATTCCGGTACCCAAGGCGGCTTTCCAAGAAGAGGGCAAAGTAGTAGTTGAAATTACGGTAGATAAAAATGGAAATGTAATTAATGCTAAACCCGGTGTAAAAGGTTCAACTACCTCTAATCCAAATTTGCTTGAAATAGCTCGTAAAGCAGCATTATCAGCCAAATTTAACTCTTCTTCTGATGCTCCTGAAGAACAAAAAGGTACCATTACCTATAACTTTATTCTAAAATAATTATGCCCTTATCTTATCAAGATGCATTAGGCTATATGTATAATCATTTGCCGATGTTTCATCGAGTAGGAAGTGCTGCATATAAAAACAACTTAGATAATACTTTTGCTATTGACCGACTATTAAATCATCCACATTGGTCATTTAAAAGTATTCATATTGCAGGAACTAATGGTAAAGGTTCTGTAAGCCACAGCATAGCCTCAATTTTGCAACAGGCTGGTTATAAAACAGGCTTATATACTTCACCTCATTTAAAAGATTTTAGAGAAAGAATTAAAATTAACGGAAAGAAGGTTTCTAAAAAATACGTAACTGAATTCATAAGTCAATATCAAAAAGATTTCGAAATTATTAAACCTTCATTTTTTGAAATGACAGTAGGTATGGCCTTTCAATATTTTAAAGAAAAGAAAGTTGATATTGCAATTATTGAAACCGGACTCGGTGGTAGGCTCGACAGCACAAACATTATTCAACCTCTAGTAAGTGTTATTACGAATATCAGTAAAGACCATGTAACTTTGTTAGGAAACGATTTAGTTTCAATAGCTGGCGAAAAAGCAGGCATTATAAAAAATAATACCCCGGTAGTAATTGGCAAAAGTCAGCCCGAAGTAAGCTCAATTTTTATTGATAAAGCCAAGGTGTGTAGCGCCCCAATATTTTTTTCCGACCAGAATTTTTGTCTGAAATCTATTAATAAGCAAGATTCTGCATTTGCCGTATATGAAGGGAATACTTTAGTTTTCAAAAAAGTTTGTCCGCAATTAAAAGGAATTTATCAGCAAGAAAATATATTGACAGTGCTGCAAACCGTGAAATTGTTGCAAAAAGCAAAATTTAATATACGCAAGAAGGATATTAAAGCCGGAATTGAAAAGGTGGTAGATAATACAGGATTATACGGACGTTGGCAGGTAATCCATAAAAAGCCATTGATTATTGCCGATACGGGGCATAATGAGGCCGGAATTTCTTTCGTTCTCAAACAAATTAATAGCTTATCGTATCAGAAATTACACTTTGTATTGGGGATGGTTAACGACAAAGATGTTACCAAAATATTAAGTATGCTCCCTAAAAATGCCGAATATTATTTTTGCAAGGCAAACATTCCGCGCGGAATGCAGGCCGATACACTAGCTCAAGAGGCTAATATTTTTAACCTTAGAGGTAAAGTGTATGGAAGTGTGCGTAAAGCATTAAATGCAGCTAAAAAACAAGCCTTAACAAATGATTTAATCTTTGTTGGAGGTTCAACCTTTACTGTAGCAGAAATAATATAATAACGTAGAGTAAACTCCTCAAGCAGTTTCTTGTCTATGCCGTTGCCATAGCTTTTTTAGCAGCATATGCGTTTGCAGCAGCTCTAACCCAAGCACCGTTTTTATCGGCATTAATACGGTCAATCATTCTTTTCTTATTGCAAGGACCATTACCTGCAATTACATCAAAAAACTCTTTCCAGTTAATTTCGCCATGCTCATAATGACCTGTTTTTTCATTAAACTTTAAGTCTTTATCAGGAATTTGCAATCCCAAAAACTCAGCTTGTGGAACAGTACGGTCAATAAATCGTTGTCTTATCTGGTCATTTGACTCTAATTTAATTTTCCATTTCATCAGTTGTTCCGAGTTTGGTGATTGCGAGTCAGAAGGGCCAAGCATCATAATTGCCGACCACCACCAACGGTTAAGTGCATCTTGTGCCATTGCTCTTTGCTCAGGTGTACCATTGGCTAATGTATGCATAATTTCGTAACCTTGACGATTATGAAAACTTTCTTCTTTACATATTCTAACCATAGCACGTGAGTACGGGCCATAAGACCCTTTGGCTAACATCGTTTGATTCATAATAGCTGCACCATCAACTAACCAACCTATTGCGCCCATATCGGCCCAGGTTAACGAAGGATAGTTAAAAATACTAGAGTATTTTGCTTTACCACTAAGTAGTTGTTGAAGCATTTCGGTTCTATCAATGCCTAGGGTTTCGGCAGCACTATATAAGTACAAACCATGCCCTGCTTCATCTTGAATCTTGGCCAATAAAACCGCTTTACGTTTTAGGCTAGGTGCTCGAGTAACCCAATTACCTTCAGGCAACATTCCAACAATTTCGGAATGTGCATGTTGACTAATCATACGTATGAGTTGTTTTCTATAAGCTTCAGGCATCCAATCTTTAGGTTCAATTTTTATCCCGCTATCAATCTTCTCCTGAAATTTTTTTAATAAAGCTTCATCTTCCATAGTGTTATAGTTTTGGTTTAACTATTCTTATCTAAAAATGCTTTTGGACAATATGTTTTTTGGTATTCAAATTTAATATCTTTTATATTTAATTGCAAGGAAACATTTCCATTAAATTCATTTTCTTCTACCGTAAAGCAAATGTCAAAGCTTGAGTTTTCAAGCAGTTTTTCGTATTTATCTCCGGCATTAAAGGCTATAGCCGGAAACGATTGTTTATAGTCATCCTGATAAATATCTAATTTTAAATGATTATTTCCAACAAGCCTCGCAAAACCTTTATCTTTTACCCCTCTAACCAAAAAAACAGGCATCATGTTTCCCGGACCAAACGGTGCCAACTGCTTTAAAATACGCAGGAATTTAGCATCTAAATCTTCTAACCTAACTTCAGCATCAATTTCTACTTCGGGTGTCAGTAAACGCGTTTCAATAGTTTGTGAAACTACCATTTCAAATTTTGCCATAAATGCATTAACATTTTCTGTTTTTAAAGTAAGCCCTGCAGCGTACTTATGTCCACCATATTGTTCCAATAAATCACTACATGCCTCCAGTGCCTTGTAAACATCAAAATCTTTAACTGAACGTGCCGAACCTGTTGCCATTCCATTTGATGAAGTAAGTATTACTGTTGGTCTATAGTATTTGTCGGTTAAGCGTGAAGCCACAATACCCACAACACCTTTATGCCATTCGGGATTGTACAATACAGTGCTTTTTTTATTGGCATTGTCATCAAGCTCTTCCAACATGCTTAATGCCTGTTTGGTGGTATTCTGGTCAAGTGTTCTACGCTCAGCGTTAGAAATATTAATTTCTTCGCTAGAATTTAAGGCCTCCTCGGGGGTATCTGATATAAGTAGTTCAACGGCTGTTCTTCCACTGGCAATACGGCCGGCAGCATTAATTCGCGGAGCAATTGTAAAGACAATATCGGTAATGCTTAGTTTTTTATTAAATCCGGCTAGGGTTAAAATAGCATCAAATCCTTTTCTCTTTCTATTGTTAAGTACCTGTAAACCGTAGTAGGCTAAGATTCTGTTCTCATCAACTATCGGTACAATATCTGAAGCTATGCTTACGGCCACCAAATCTAAATATTGCTCTAAGTCTGATTCGGGTAAGTTATTTCGTTTAGAATAGGCTTGTATTAATTTGTATCCAATTCCACAGCCTGAAAGTTCTTTGAAAGGATACTTACAGTGTTCAATTTTAGGGTCTAAAACAGCTACCGCGTTAGGCAATCTGTTTCCGGGCAAATGATGGTCGCAAATTATGAAATCAATTCCTTTTTCATTGGCATAATCAATTTTGTCGGTTGATTTTATACCACAATCTAGGGCTATAATTAATTTAAAATCATTTTTATGGGCATAATCTATTCCTTGAAACGATATTCCATATCCTTCACTATATCTATCTGGGATATAAAAATCAAGATTTTCATAGAATGTTTTAAAGAATGAGTAAACTAAAGCTACTGCAGTAGTACCATCAACATCATAGTCGCCATAAACCAAAATTTTTTCATTATTTTTTATAGCTGCCTCAATGCGTGTAATGGCCAAATCCATTCCACTCATCAAGAATGGGTCATGTAATTTAGATAGTTCGGGTCTAAAGAAATTTTTGGCGTCATCCCAATTTTTTATGCCACGTAAATAAAGAATACGGCTCAGCAAGGGTTTTACACCTAACTGCAGGCTAAGTAGTCCTATTACACTCCTATCAACATCTTCTTGTAAACTCCATCTTTTTTTCATATCAAACAGATGTTTCTTTTTGTTTGGAATAAATTAATACAATTGGTTACTTAACTTTTAACTTTATAAAGTTATAGGTAGGCTAAGGTAGTTAATTATTTTTTTATAAATAAAAAAAGGATAGAAAATTCTATCCTTTTAACTAATTAAATATTATTAATTAGAAAAATATGGCTCTTCTATCTTCGATATCTGCTTTATTTTTCAAAGCGTCAAAAATTTCATAATCAACTCGTTGTCTAAGGCTATTTCCAACTTTCTCTCTATTTGATTTATAATTATCGGCAGAAGGTTGCAGTTCTGAAAGTTCAGATACTTCATATATAAATACTGCATTCTCTCCTTTACTTGCTTTGCTCAATGTTTTTACTTTTGAACCAAATACATCGCCAATAATCGCTGCTTCTCTACCATATCCGTTTAGCATACCGGTTATAAAAGTTTGTGGTCCACTCTCTTCTACCTGTAAGTTCATTTTTTGCGCTACTTGGTCAATAGAGGTAGCGCCTTTTAAATTACTTTCAAACTCGGCAATATATTTTTCGGCTTTCTTTTGCTTCTTAGCTTCGTTTTCAACAGATTCATGAACTTCCTCTAAAGGTAAAATTCCTTTCTCCTTAATTTTGGTAAGCATAGCAATAATATAACGGTCACCTATCTGAAACACTTGCGACACTTCATCCTTTTTTGCCCCGTAAGCCCATCTTACCACTTCACGTGCATTTTCAATTCCATTAAAGTTTTTATCTGTTTCTCTAATATTGTCGGCACTTCTTTTGTTTAAACCTTGTTCTTTAACAGTACTTTCAAAAGTAGCTTTTTGGTTGTTTTTTCCTGCAAACTCATTGGCTTTACCATAATAATACTGATATGTGGCAGAGCTTGGCATTAAGTTATGATCAACCGTAGATAACAATAATTTTTTGGTCTCAACCCCTTTGGCGGTAACTTCTATTAAATGTACCCCGAATTGACTTTCAACCACTTGTAAATCGCCAATTTTACCATGAAAACAAGCATCATTAAAAGGTTTAACCATCATTCCTTCTTTAAACCATCCCAAATCTCCGCCTTTGGCTGCCGAACCTGGGTCTTTTGAAAACTCCATGGCTAAATCCTCAAACTTTTTACCCCCTTTTATTGCGTTTTTTAAGCTATCGGCTTTTTCTTTTGCCTTTGCCACATTGCCATTTTCAATGCTAATTAATATATGACGTGCTTTAACCGAATCAGGCATCATGGCAGTACCGGAGAGTTTTGATATTTTAAATACGGTACCTTCTACATAAGGACCAACTACTGTTCCTATTGGAGAACGTAATAGGCTATCAAAATAAATAAATCCTGCACCACGGTCAATATATTTTGCTACATATCTGTTGTCAGAGTTTTGATTAACAAAATCAGAATCAACCTCTGCCTTAATAAATTCAGGTTTTAATTTTTCCATACTTTCTAAGGCAGCTTGGCGGTCATCGTTAGAAGGAACAACATTAAATTCTACATAATCAAATCCACGAACAGTTTCGGTCTGCTTATACTTGTTCTTATTTTCGTTATAATATTTTTTAATCTCATCTTCAGAAACAGTGATAGTACTGTCTTGAATATCTGAATAACGCTTTGCTACAAATCTGAAGTTAGCTGTTTGTGTAGTTCCTGCATAATTTCTTTTGGCCTCGGCAGTGGTTATATAAATACCTTTTTTAACCATTGCAGTGTACTTTTGTGAAACCCTTTCTTCTTTCATGGCTTGTTCAAAAACAATCCAACGGTGCTTTGTATCGCCCGTTTCGTCCTTTTCCATGTTTTTCAGGAAATTAACTACGTTTTCAGGCTTAAACTCTTTAGTATTAGGGTCGCTAAAGGCTTGTTTAATTTGCGGATGCGGATCTTTGCCTTGAACCATGTCATATAATTCATCAGTAGAAACTCCTAATCCCAATTGACTGTATCTAGGTTTTACAATATATTCTATCAAAATTTGATTCCATACCTGTTGACGAAGATTATCGCGCATATTTTCATCAATGGTTCCGTTAGGCGATTGCGACTTTTGATTAGTTTCTGCTTGATCTAATTTATCTTGAAACTCAATAATACTAACATCTTTACCGTTTATTACCGCAACTTTACTTTGATCGGAAACCGATAAGCCTCTTCTTGATTCAAGGGCGCTTTCCAAAATAAAAATCAACAATGCAATTGCAATAATGGTTACAAGTAATCCGGAACGGTTACGGATATCTTTAAGTAGGCTCATTTCTAATTTTTTTATTTATCAATTTAGGGCTGCGAATATACAAATAGTTGACAAATAATTGAGTTGCTTTTTTAACATCTCATAGTATTTTTATGTAAATGTTTGTCTTGCAAATATTTATAAAAAAAAATTTGTGTAAAAATATTCATTTTACATGCAGTTATTACCAAAAGAGGGTTAAATAAACTATAAAAGAGGGACTGTAGCCGTTTGTAGGAAGCAGAAAAATTTGTATGTATTCTTTCAATACCAAAAATTGATTAGGTGGTTTTCAAAAAAGAAACATCAAATCGGGGTGGTTTAAAATTACTTATGGCTCTACTTATTTAAGGTAAAAATACAACTTATAGCGTTGTGGTCTGAAAGTTTCTCTTGGTGAGTAACAAAGTTGTGGGCATTGAATTTATTATCATACAATATGTAATCTATCCTATACCCCGGATAAAACTCATTATAGGTGCCTCCTAACCCTTTTCCTGCGGTAACAAAAGCATCTTTAAGGTTTCGGGTTAGAGAGCGGTAAGTATATGAAATAGGTGTATCGTTAAAATCGCCACAAACAATTTTGGCATATGGTGAGTCTTGAATACTTTTGGCAACGCTATCAACCTGTTCGGCTCTTTTAATAAAAGCTCTTTTTAAACGTCCGGCTATGCGCCTTGTTCCCTGATATTCATCAACATCAGCTTTTTCGGAACCAAGTGCTTTTAAGAAAACATAATCTTCTTTACCCAAATGAATACTTTGAAGGTGCATATTATATACTCTTACGGTATCTTTACCTATAAGCAAATCGCTATAAATACATATATTATTGCTTTTTAACCTAAAGTTAACATGCCCTGAACCCACAATTTTGAATTTGCTAAAGGTGGCTATTCCCCAATGGTGTATATTTCTGAGCGATAGGGTAAACTCATAATCTTCGTAGGGTAGATTAAATCTTTGTTTTAATGTATTTATATTAATAAAATCATTTACATCATCGGCATAAAACTCCTGAATAGCTAATATATCAGGCTTTTCCTTTTCAATCAATTCAAATATTTTTTCACGGGTTTCTTTGTTTTTGCTCCAATTGTACAAGTCGAACAAACGTACATTAAAGCTCATTACTTTTATTGAATTTTTCGAGTTATCAACTATTTCGTCATTCCATCTGAATTTGAAAATAACAGTATAATGAAAGAGCGAATACGCCAATAACAGACCTGACAAGAGTGCTATAGGGCTTTTACGTAATAACCAATAAAAAACAAAAATTAAATTAATAGTAAAAATGAGTGGATATATTAACCCAAAAAAAGATAAAGGCCAAAATTTTCCGGGACTAACATACGGACTAATAAAGCACAAAAGCAATACGGCTATGGCCATAACATTAAAAAAGAAAATTACTTTTCTTGAAATTGACATGGCGCAACAATTTACAGGTTAAAATACAAACTTAACCTAAATATTAATTCAATAAAATATTTGGTAATTATTATTTGATTAATTGCATTTCGCTAATTAAATTACTAGCTCCCGCAAATTTATCCATGATAAAAAGTACGTATCTAATATCCACACAAATAGTGCGTTTTAATTCTGAATCAAACACCAAATCGCCTGTCATTGCCTCCCAATTGCCATCAAAAGCTATTCCAATTAACTCGCCTTTATTGTTCATAACAGGACTTCCTGAATTACCTCCGGTAATATCATTGTTAGTTAAAAATGCCACTTTTAGTTGCCCTTCTTCTGCATATTGTCCGTAATCTTTCTTTTTAATTAAATCAATTAATTTTTCAGGCACATAAAATTCAGAGGTTGGTTCTTTGCTAAATTTCTGAAGAATACCCTCAGCAGTGGTATAATAATCAAAATGCACGGCATCTTTTGGATTGTATGACTTAATAGTTCCGTAGGTTAAACGTTCGGTGCTATTAGCATCAGGATAAAATTTATGATTTTTCTTATATTCCATTAATCCCTCTAAATATAAACGTTTATAATTTTCAGATTCACTCATATACTTTTGTTGTTTTACCAACAAATTAGTTCTAAAAAAATTAAGAATATCGTTATTAAACACCACTAAAGGGTCTTTATCAAAAGACTTTGCATCAGGCTTTTTTAGCCAGTTATTATACTTTTCTTCTGAGGTAAAAATACTTTTGTCAAATAGTTTGGTCAGCCATTTTTCAACTTTCTCATGGGTAGTTTTTCCTTTCATTCCGGCAATTTTGGCAATAGCGGGTGGTAGTTGAATGGCGGGTATATCGTTAATATAAGTAACAAGTAACTCTCTCATTACATTAAAATCAGTAGCTGTGTTGTAGTCCTTATAAAAATCTTTTCCTCTCTCTGTAGCCGCTTTCATGGCATTATCAAGCAATTTGGGATCAATAGGTTGTTTTGATACTTCACTTTTCACAGCCTCCAAAACATTTATCATTGAGGCAGCTTCTGAACTTCGCCCGGCAAATGAAAAATAAAGTATTTCTTGTATTGAATTTTTATAATTGTTTATAGCTTGGGTATATTCATCTATTACAGTTGCATATTTCTTGGTTTGTTGGTTTGAATTGGCCCATGCTTTATAGGCATCCTCTTCTTTTTGACGGGTTTCAATTACATTTAATCTTTCCAGTCCTTCTGTTTGCCCTATGTAATATTTCCAGCTATTTGAGTAAGTTGCATATTTTGCAGCATATTGTATTTTTACTTTAATATCGGCATCCATGTCTTTTTTCCATATTTCTAACTTTTTCCCAAACAATTTAATCTGCGTAGGATTAATATTTTTCATTTGCATTTCCATAGCTGCCGGTGTGATATATCTGTTAGTGCGACCCGGAAAACCCATAATCATGGCAAAATCATCTTCTTTATAACCTTTAAGTGATACCGGTATAACATGCTTTGGTTTGTACGGTACATTATCTACCGAAAACTCGGCAGGTTGATTATCCTTATTAGCATAAATTCTTAATAAGGCAAAATCTCCTGTATGTCTTGGCCACATCCAATTATCGGTATCACCTCCAAATTTCCCGATAGATTGTGGAGGAGCACCTACCAAACGCACATCATTAAATGTCTCATAAACAAATAAATAATACCCGTTTCCATTAAACATATCCTTTACCAAGGCTTTATACCTCCCATTTTCAGATGCTGTTTTTTCAATCTCCTTAGTAACTGTACTTATTTGATTTGTTCTTTCTGCAGTATTAGAATTATCATTTATTCCTTCTAAAACCTTGGCTGTTACGTCTTCCATTCTTACTAAAATAGAAGCAGTTTGTCCGGGAATTCTAAGTTCCTCCGAATAAGATTTAGCCCAAAAACCATTGTCTAAATAATTATGTTCAACGGAACTATTTTCCTGAATAGCACTATAGGCGCAATGATGGTTGGTAAATAACAAACCATTTACTGAAACTATTTCGGCTGTACAAAATCCAAGGCTAACAATAGCATCTTTTAAGGCCGCATTATTTACCTGATATATTTCATCTGCGGTAAGTTTGCATCCTTGCTTGGCCATATCTTCGGCATTCAATCTTTTAATTAATAAAGGCAACCACATTCCTTCATCAGGTGTGGCATGTACATTAACCTGTCCTATAAATACAGCGGTAATAAAAAGAAGAATAATTTTTTTCATAAAATTGTTTGTGTAATAATATTAAGATTTGGAATTTTTTAGAACAAGCCGTTTATTTCAGCATCAATCTTATTCACTATAACACCAAGGTCTTCGTTAGACTCGGCAAAGTTAAGATTATCAACTTCAATAATTAAAAGTTTACCATGATTATAGGTAGAAACCCAAGCTTCATAGCGCTCATTCAGTCTTTTTAGATAATCTAATCGTATGGAATTTTCATACTCTCGACCTCTTTTCTGAATTTGGTTGACTAAGGTTGGAACCGATGCTCTTAAATATATTAATAAATCGGGTGGTTGTACTAAGGTGTTCATTAGGTTGAACAAGGTAAAATAATTTTCAAAATCACGGGTTGTCATTAAACCCATACTATGTAAATTAGGTGCAAAAATAAATGCATCTTCATAGATGGTGCGATCCTGAATTACGTTTTTACCGCTTTTTCTAATTTCCAAAATTTGGTTAAAGCGGCTGTTTAAGAAATAAATCTGGAGATTAAAACTCCATCGCTGCATATCTTCATAAAAATCATTCAAATATGGATTATCATCAGCATCTTCAAAATGGGCTTGCCAATTATAGTGCTTAGAGAGTTGAGTAGTTAAAGTAGTTTTACCTGAACCTATATTTCCGGCAATTGCTATGTGCATAATTTAATAGTAATTATTTGAGCGGACTAAAATAGGCAAAAAATGGATAATTCATATCTAAAATAATTCAAATTCATAATTTTTAAAAACTTTAAAGTTATTTATTACTATACTCTTAGAGTAAATAATACCTTTGTACGTTGAAAACTATATTTTATGATTTTACTCAATCTTCTTTTTTTAAATTTGGGTGGTTCAGAGGTGATGCTCATTTTGGTGGTAGTTTTACTTTTTTTTGGCTCAAAAAATATCCCCAATTTAGCGCGTGGCCTAGGTAAAGGTATGCGTGAATTTAGAGATGCTGCTGACGGAATAAAGAAAGAAATAGAGCAAAGTGCAGAACCCGTTACTGACGAAATGAAAAAAGCCAGTCAGAACATACAAAAAGAAATAGATTCTCATCTTAACGATAATAGCAAGTAATTAATTTTGTGAAAAATATCTTATCAGGAGCACTCTCCATCGTAGTTTCATGTCATTACGGTTTTGAAGAATTATTAGCCGAAGAGTTGAAAGAAATTGGCTTAAAAAACATTCAAATTTACAATAGGGCTATTTCGGGAGAAGCCGATATGGGCTTGGTTTATAAAATTAACTATGAAAGTCGTTTGGCATTAAAGGTATTGATTAAGGTAGCTTCCTTTGAAGTATCTGATAGTAATACGCTATACGAAGATATTTACGATATACCTTGGGATGAAATAATTAATGAAAAGAATACCATAGCTATTAACAGTATCTGCAATCAATCAGCTTTTGATAATTCCATGTTTGTGTCAATGCGTGCCAAGGATGCCATTGCCGATTATTTCAGACACAGAACAGGCATTAGACCTTCTGTAAATAATGATTCTCCGGATTTAAGGATACAGGTTCATATTTTTAAGGAGAAAGCTACAGTTTTATTAGATTCATCGGGGAGTTCATTACACCAAAGAGGCTATAGGCAAGGTGTTAATAAAGCACCAATAAACGAGGTTCTGGCAGCAGGATTAATTAAACTTAGCAACTGGACAATACATGAACCATTTTATGATTTTATGTGCGGTTCGGGAACTTTTCTTATTGAGGCTGCCATGAGTGGGACTAATACGCCTGCGGGATATTACCGTAGTTCTTTTGGCTTTGAAAAATGGAAAAACTTTGATTTAGCCGTTTTTAATCAAATTAAACAAGAAGCTGACAAAAAGAGGAATTTAAAAGTTGAACTTCATATATTGGGGAAGGATAATAATATAAAAAGCTTAACTATTGCCAGAGAAAATATTAATTATGCAGGCTTTTCGAGTATTATTAAAACACAATTAGCTGATTTTAATAAATCAGACCCTCCGGACAAGCCCGGAATACTTGTCATGAATCCTCCTTATGGAGGCCGTTTAAACAGTAAGGAAAATATTGAATTACTGTATAGTCAAATTGGGAATACACTGAAGAATAAATACAACGGTTATACTGCCTGGATTATTACTGCTAATCGTGATGCAGCAAAGTCAATAGGCCTGCACTCATCAAAAAAGATTATTGTTTACAACGGACAGTTAGAATGTAGATTTTTAAAGTTTGATATTTATGAGGGGTCAAAAAAGAAGAAATAAATAGTGCTTATTCATTAATCTTAAAACCGATTTATTGTATATTCTTCCTTACAATCTAACCCCTATCATTAAGATATCATCAACCTGCTCTCTTGAGCCTTTCCAGTCCATAATAAGTTTTTCAACCAATTGTCTTTGTGTTGACATAGGCTTGGTTTGCATTGCCATAAGCTCTTTCTGCAAACGCCTTACCATAAACTTTTTGTTTAACTCACCGCCAAACTGGTCGGCATAACCATCACTAAATATATAGAAAGTATCATTTTTGCTTAATTGTATTAAATGAGCATTGAAATTTCTGGCTTCTTCATTTTGGTAACCTCCAATAGGAAACTTATTGGGTTTTATATCAAAAAACTCTATTTGATTGGGTAAATGTTTAAAAATATACAATGGCCTGTTGGCACCTGAATATTGAAGTTCAAAAGTATCTAAATTGAGCCTACATAAGGCAATATCCATTCCATCATTAGTGGTGTTTTGGGCTATATTTTGTTTTAGTACTTCGCGCACTTCTTTGTGTAAATGATTTAATATTTCATCAGTATTATAAATTTGTTTCTCATTTAATATTTCATTTAAAAGAGTATTTCCAATCATACTCATGAAAGCCCCGGGTACTCCGTGCCCGGTGCAATCGGCCATGGCAAAATACACATGATTAAATTCGCTTTTTATTGGTTTATAAAACCAATAAAAATCACCACTTACAATATCTCGTGGTTGAAAATATATAAAGGAATTAGGAAATACTTTGCTGAAATCTTCAGGTAATGGAAGTATGGCTTGCTGTATTTTTTGAGCATAGTTTATACTATCGGTAATATCTTTGTTTTTTAGTTCTATAATTTTCTTTTGTTTTTCTACCTCCTCTTTTTCTGCAACTACCTCAGCAGTTCTGCTTTCTACAATAGCTTCCAGTTTAATTTTTGCTCTCTTTAATCTTCTAACGCTTATTTGTGTAATTAAGTAAATCAATAATATTATTCCTATTGTGTATAAGAGATATGCCCAACCTGTACGATACCAAGGGGGCAGAATAACAAATTCATATACGTCCTCAGCTCCTTCTTTTCCATAAATATTTTTTGATTTTACATGAAAGGTGTATGTACCTTCATAAAGATTGGTGTAACTCTTTTTCGATTCACTTGTCCAATTACTCCAAGAATTATCAAACCCTTCAAGGTAATAGCTGTAAACATTTTCTTTGTCATTATCAAAGCTAAGTCCAACAAAATCAAAATTTATGTTATTGAGGTTATAATTTAACTTAGCCCTTACTTCTTCATTTGTTTCATCTCCTTCAAAATATCCTCCAAAAAGCGTATCATTTCCACTATATACTCCTCTAATTTTTGTTTTAAAATTCATACTCCCCACATCTGAAATAGAAGCATCATACCGAAATAATCCGTCTGTGCCTCCAAACCAGGTTATTGATTTGCTTTCTACATAAATGGTTTGATAAATATCATATTCTGCAAGTCGCCTTAACGGAAATTTAGCGCTTCCGGTTTTGGTATTGAATAAAATAAACTCATGTAATTCTTCATTTGTTCTAAATAACCAAATGTTGTTATCGTACCCTTCAATTATTTGGTATATTTGGTCATTCTGAGTATAATTGTTTGGTGCTAAATTATTTGATAGCTCAAACCTATCGGAAGATTTATTATATTCATAAATTCCCCTAAAAGTTCCAAAAAGAATTTTTTGATTGACTTCAAAAGGTAAATTGTATAACTCTGTAGGCAGTCCGTTATCTGTTGAATAAAGTTTTGTTCTATATTTTCCATTTATTGCATTTGCTATCCTATAAACGCCATTATAGGCAGTGCCTATCCAAATTATAGAATCATTTTCTTCAACTATCCGTCTTACTTCAAAAATATCCTGTTCATCATATTTTTTCAAATGATTTTCATTCAGGTTCAGAACACAAAGACCTGATTTAGTTCCTAAATAATAATAACCCGAATAAAATTTACTAGGTAAAATGTACCTACCATCTTCTTTATTTAATTGGAGAATTTGCCCTGATTGTGATAATTTATAGGTACCTGATTCCGTTAAGATGAGTAGAGAAGCTGATTTGTCTTCACCAACAACCAGCAACTGCCTTATATCTTGATTAAAATTTTCAACCTTTTGTACTTTATTTTTTGAGATTTTGAAAAGCCCTTTATTAGTTGAGCAATATAAATAATCATTAAAATTAACAACCGAGGTCACTATTCCTTCCAAACCATCAACTTCATTAATAAATTTAAACCCGCTATTGGCCTCAACACGTGCTATACCAATATCTAAAGCCAGCCATAAACCTTCTTGATAATCCTCATAAAAATCATTTATCATTTCGCTTTTCAATCCGGTTAATTTATCAATAACCTGCAATAATTTACCATTTGAGTCGGTAATAAACAATCCCTGATAAAGGGTGCCAAATGCCATATTCCCGTTATTTAATAATTTGGCACAATAAACTTCGCCCTCCTTTAAATTTTTATCTATTTCTGTTTCAAAACGCTCAATATTTTCAATTCCATCATTACTTAAACTTATTTTAAAAATTCCACTTTCTCTGGTTGCAATAAGCGAATAGTTCTTTTGATTTATCCAACCATATATTCTCAGGTTGGCAAAAAAATCTCCTCTATTCAATAATTCAAGAGAGTTTCCTACCAGCTTTTTTAATCCAATTCCTCTGTCTATAATAAAAAACTCATTCCCATTTTTATAACCAAAATGAAATAAATTTTCTGACTCTATAACACTTAACTTTTGGTTTTCATATACAAACAAATAATCATAGGTCTGAAAAATAACTTTGTTATTAAGGCAATATGTTTTCCAAACATCGCCAAATTGTTTCAATGAATCGGGAAGTAAATTTACCAGGCTTTTAAAACCTAAGGTGCCATTACTATTGGCAACTAAATATCCAAAATCGCCTTGGGCTCCATAATATATAACATTGTTATTACTTTTATCTAAACTCCGAACGGCTGATTTATTAATTTTTAAAGATTGCCATTTCACCCCATCATAAATAAGCAATCCCATATTGTTCCCGATATATATTAGCCCATCATTATCCTGAACAATACTCCAATTTTGGTCAAGCCCCCCATATTCTTTTGGCAAAAATTGTCTTAACAAACTATTGCCCTGCCCACAAACAGTTTGCGGAATAATCAGGGTAAAAAATAATATAATGAATAGCCTATTCATATTTACAAACCTAAGACAAGTATTTTTGAAATCAAAGAAATAATTTCTCTGATTAATAGAATCAAAGGTTTTATAAACCATAAAGGGTAGATTAAAATATCTACCCTTTATAGTTCTTCCTTATATTTCATCTATTATACTAACGCGATATTACTAATCGTTTAACAAAATAATTAATTCCATCATTAACAAATACAAAGTAAATACCATTACTTAATTTATCGGTATTGAAACTATAGTTAAGAACCCCATTAGTAATAATTTGCTTAGGTAAAGTCATCACTTCTTTTCCTTCAATGTCTTTAATAGAGAAATAAACTTCGGTTGATTTATCAAATTTACCTTTCAGTGTAATGAGGTGTTGTGCCGGATTTGGGAATAAGATGAGTTGATCAGGCGCATAAAATTTTTGTTTTACTTTCAATGTTGTATCTGGCGGTGTTTGTAAACCAAAGGCTCTTCCGTGTCCATTGGTTCCTACTACTAATCCTTTTGATTTCTTGAAAGCAATTCCATTATTATTAAGAGTATTTCCGGTACTATACCTTACCCAGCTTAACCCTCCATCTCTGGTTTCATAAACAATTCCATCAGTAGCACTGGCCCAGGCCGTATCAGCTATTCCGGTAACACTTCTAAAGCTAACATCTACACCACTTAAAACTGTGTTCCAATTTTGCCCTCCGTCAGTAGTTTTTAAGATAATCCCTTGATTAACTCCACCAACGGCATAAACCGTATCATTTCCTATAACACTTGTTCCGAATAAAGAAACCGAGATACCGGACACTTGTGGATTCCAGTTTGTTCCATCATACTTAAAAATTACTCCTGCCCCACCAACAGCGTAGGCATTGCCCGCAGGAGATGATTTATCAACAGCAACATCCCAAAAGCGTGTAGTTATTCCGGTATTTTGTTGTGTCCATTGATTACCATCATAATTAACAATTACTCCTGAATCGGCAACAGCAAAAGCTTTGTTGTTATCAAAAGTTGCAACGCCATACATTCTTTGTGTAGTATTACTATTCATAGGTATCCAACTTTGCCCGTTATCCTGCGATTCTAATATTTTCCCATTAGACCCTACTACTCTCCATATATTTGGATATACATCGCACGAGAGTAAAGTATCAACACCTGCAGTTAATCCGGTAACTAGTGGTGTCCAAGTAAGTCCTCCATCAAAAGATCGAATACAACTTCCATCTCTTAAAGTCATTAATGCAGTATCGGGTGTAAGCATCGATACGTCAGTAATATCTACCAAAGTATTGGTATTTATTGAATAGCTTGGAAATAATTGTTCTACTCTTATGTAATTGGTTTTATCAACCGAAACAATACAACCGGCATCTTCAATGGTTAAACTTACATCAAATTTACCGATGGTAGAATAATTATGTGTTGGTTGCGCACTAGTAGATGTGGCACCATCACCAAAATCCCAACTGTAGGTAGCGGTAGGACTTTGTGGAGGGATTACAAAAAAGGTTACAGCTCCGTCCGGTAAATATTTAATAAGCTGGTTTGCCGCAAAGTCGAACTGAGGACTATTTATTATAATATCGAAGCCATTATCAATACTAGTAGCTGGTAAGTTGCTTGATTGAATCCTTATTCTGTAACCAATACCATTTCCAATTGTAGTAGGCACTATGCAAGGTATTACACCGCTATTTGCTGTTGAAAATATATGCCCAATAAGAGTAGCATTATTAAAATTTCCAACACTATCTGATAGCTGAACATCAAACGAATTACCTGCATTGTAAGTACCATTAGCTGTGTAGTAGACATAGAAAGTATCTAACTTACAAAAAGGTATCGAAACTATGGAGTCAATATGTAAAGTATTACTGTTAGGTAATGCAGGTCCAATGGTAAACACAGCATCACTAATATCGTTTAAAGGAGTACCTGTACCGGCTTTTTCTACTTTTACTAAACATTGTGTTGAAGATATGTTAGGGACATTCCAATAATAACTATCGGCATTAACTCCTGTAATTAAAGGATTCCATGTAGTTCCGTTATCATCACTAAAACTGAGGTCAATCAATGGAACATTATATCGATTCCATGTAATGTTAAACCAATATCCCTGATTCAAATACTCTCCTCCGTTAGGAGAAACAACAGTTAAAGTTGGTGTTGAAGCTCCTATGCTAAATTCAGCATCACTTATGTCAAATAAGGCCGGATTAGAAACACTTGTAACCTTAACCAAGCATTGACTAGAAATGATATTTGGTGTAAACCAATAATACATGTTATTGGCAGAGGCAAAGGAATTGATAATAGTATTCCAACTTACACCTCCATCGGCAGAGTATTCCAGTTTTATAATAGAACCAATGCCCGAACCGCTCCATTTGATAATGTTTCCTGCGGTATTTTGTATAAAACTTTCTCCTCCATTGGGTTGTACAACAGAAATAAATGGAGTTCCCTGTATGATACTGAAGTTAGCTTGACTAACATCAAACAAATTGCTGTTGCCGGCAGCTCTAACTTTAATCCTGCAATCTGTTGAAACTACTGTTGGTACAAGCCAATGGAAGTAATTAATATTATTTAAATTAGTAATTATGGTAGTGTAAGTATTACCACCATCGCTAGAAAATAAAATATCTACCAAAGGCACCAATACGCTATTCCAAGTAATAGGTACATAACTACCTGCTGTTAAAATTTCGCCTCCCCCGGGAGTTATGTTAGTTATTGAAGGGATAGTTTGTGCAATGCTAAACATTCCGTCACTTACATCAAAAATTGTTGTGTCTAGTGCATCACTGACCTTAAGCAAGCAGCTATCTTTATCAAAATTTGGTACCAGCCAGTTAAAATATCCTGAATTAACCACGTTGTTGGCCAATGTTATCCACGAACTTCCATTATTGGTGGAAAGTTGTACTTTAAAATTACCCGACACAAAACTCGAGCTCCATTGAAAACTATAATTAAGTCCGCCACTTAACACTTCCCCCCCATTGGCTTGAATAATTTCTATTTGGCTAACGCTGGAATTAATGGTAAACACATTATTGCTTTCATCAAATACGGTGGTATCCGAGACTTGACTCACTTTTACTCTGCAATTATTGCTATTAGTATTGTTTACAAACCAAGAATAGTAATTTGTATTTCCATTGATGTGGTAAATATTTGATGCTATGGTATTCCATGAAAATCCGTTGTTATTGCTATATTGTATTTTTACGGCATTGGTATTCAAATAACCTTTCCAGGTAATGGTAGTATAAGTGTTCCCATTTAAAACCTCTCCCCCATTAGGCGAAAATACTTCAAGGTAAGGCTCTACAATGTAAAATGCACTTTGGCTAAAATCATTTATAGCAGGATTAGTAGCATCACTCACCCTTACCAAACATAAATTACTTGGGGTGGCGGGAATAGTCCATGAGTAATAATTATTTCCATCACTGGTTGCCAAACCGGAGATGATACTTAACCAAGAATTTCCTGCGTCTATTGAATATTCTATATTTACACTTGAAACAAACATACTTTGCCAATAAATAGTTGTGTTAGTTCCAATTAAGAAGGTTTGTGCAGTATTAGGGCTTATTAAATCAATATATATAGGCACGTATTGAATTTCAAAACGGGCATTGCTTACATCGAAAACAGCAGGATTATTGGAGGAAATAACTTTAACAAAACAATTTGTTGAAGCAGGCAAAGGCACTTGCCAATTATAACTTCCGGTATTGACCAAATTAGTAGCAATTGTTAGCCATGTATTTCCACTATCAATAGAGTATTGCAAGTCAACGTTTGTAATATTCTGTGCAATCCATGAAATAGTTTTAGAAGTATTGCCTATCCAACTTTCACCACCGTTTGGCGACATTAATGTAATAGTCTGAGTACCCGGAGAAACACAAGATATGCTTGCACTCCAACCCGGTAAATTAAATGTATAGTCAGAATGCCATAAAAAAGTTAAAGCCCCCTGAGGATTAGTAGCCACCACGGCACCCGGTCCGTTTACACCACTATATGTACCAATGATGGGGGCATTAACATCTACCCCATCATAAATAGTAAGCTTATCATAACTTTGTTCTGTTTCAAAAATATCGAAATCAAATTTCAAAACTTGTCCGGCTGTTGTTGGGAAAAATGTTTTAGTATAATCCTCCTCAGAACTATAATCTAACCAAGGGCCTGAGAAATCATAAAATGTACCACTGCATGTATTTTCGGTTTGGTTATCCATGTTATACTCGTTAGCGGCAGAAGTAGTGAAACTATTAATTACACAACCTGTAGCGTCACCATTAACACTCTTAGGAACCACTTTCCAATAGTAAGTTGTTGCAGGTAGCAAATTCTGAATCGCAATTGATGTATTTACTATACTATCCTGATATAAAGGAGGCGTAGAGTTTGTCCCAAAATATAAATCATAAGCATCAACCTGAATGGGGGTTATTGGTGAATACCATGTAAGTATCGGATTTCTGCTGTATGATGTTATACCATCAGGTGGAAAGAATCCGTTTGCACAAGTGGGTAATCCGCCAAACACAATTGCAAATGGGAAATCACTCACATCGGTAATTAAGCCGGTGGCTTCATCTGTAACCCTCAGCAAACAATTATTAGAAGGAGTATTGGGAACTACCCATGAAAAATAATTGACACCATCATAGGTGTAAACATGAGTACCTATACTAATCCAACTATTTCCACCGTCAATACTATAGTCAATTTCAACCGAATCAATCCCAAATATGTCATAAGTTAAATAAAACGTATTTCCAGATTGTAAAGTTTCTCCACCATTAGGCGAAAGCAATGTTAATGTTGGGGTTGAGATAGAAAATGGTTGATCATTTATACCATATACTGATAAATCGTTTGAATTACTTACTTTAATAAAACACTTGTCTGAAATAACGTTCGGAACAATCCAATCATAATAATCTGGCGTAGTATAATTACTAATAACTGTACTCCATGTTGCCATTGAATCACTTGAAAATTCAATCAAAACATCTGAAATCCCCTGTGAATCCCACCATACTTGACAAGTGGTACCAATAGCATAACTTGAACCACCGCTAGGCGAGTACAATGTGATACTTCCTCCCTCAATGCTAAATTCCCCATCTGACTCATCACTTAGCTGTGGGTTGTTTGCATCAGTTACTCTTACCTTACAATTTGAAGATGGTGTATTTGGGATAGGCTCCCACCAATACCATACGGTAGAAATATTTGTTGCCAAAGAAACCCAATTAACTCCACCATCAGTAGAATATTCAATGTTTACAGCACTCACCCCTGCAGAACTCCACTCTATATATTCGCCTGTGTTAATAATAAAACTTTCGCCACCATCGGGGTAGTCTACAGTTATAAATGGGTTTTCAATACTAAAATCATAGTCTGACATATCATTAATTAGGGCATTGCTGCTTTGCTTTAGTCTTACCCGGCAGTTACTTGATGGAGTGTTCGGAATGGGCCCCCAAGTGTATTGTCCCAAAGATGCATCAACATTGGAAGCAATAGGAATAAAAGTAGAACCTCCGTCAATAGAATATTCTATATCAATAAAATCAACTCCCGGGGCACTCCATGCAATTTCCTCTGAGTCCCCAACTGCAAAGTATTGAAAAGTGTTGGGATAATAAAGCGTTATATAGGGCGCACTTATTTCAAATGGATTGTTGCTTACATCATAATCAGAGTTGTTAGCAGAATTGGTAACCCTTACCAAGCAATTAGTTGAAAGTATATTGGGAACTGACCATGTATAAAACCCATTACCGGAAAATGAAGTAGCAAAGTCAATAAAATTCCATGAGCTACCGCCATTGGTGCTATACTCAAGTTTAACCTGAGGCAATGAGGCATCTGTCCACATAATGTAATTATTGCTGTTTGCAACAAGTACTTCACCACCGTTAGGGTATGTAACTACTATCTGCTGTGCCAAAAGATTAACTTTTAGTACTATAAAAATAGCTAAGAATAATACTTTTTTCATGTTGATGCGTTTTTCTTTAAATTTTACAATATCAAAGATAAACATTTGTATTATAGCGACAAATAAATATTTAATAAAAAAAAAGATTTGTCTGTAATAGTCAATTATTTAACGTTTATGAGAGAAATAAATATTGTTTTCTTCTAAACAATATCAGCTTACAATTAATTATTTTTCAGTAGTTGATTTGAAAATATATGTAAAGCTAAAATAAAGGATATTAAACCTTTAGTGGTTCTCAGTAATAAATTGGTAAATAATACTTTAAAGAAAGGTTAATATAAAAAGCAATGCGGCTGTTCAACATGAACTGCCGCATTGCTTTTTATAAACCGTCAAAACCTTAAGGCAGGCTTTGTAGTTATTTCATAATTATTTTTTAACGATCATTTTACGGGTTACACTTTTTCCTCCTGAATTAACTGTGTAGAAGTACAAACCAGAGGCTAAATCAGATCCGTCAATAGTTATAGTATGCTTTCCGGCAGTTAGGTTTCCTTTATTGTAAGAAACAACTTTTGTACCCAAGGTGTTATAAATATCAATAGTAACATTGGAAGATTGGGTTAAATTGATATAGAAAGATGTTAGTTGACTAAAAGGGTTAGGAATATTGGCAGAAACTTCAAAAGCATCAGCTTTACCAATGTTTTTAACATTTACAAAATCAGCTTGATCAAACTCAATACCACTTACAAAATAATGTCTCATTGGGTTTATCATATTAACATCATTTGGCCAAAGGGCAGGCAAAGAAATTGTTGCCGGTATTTTATAGTTTGTTCCTGATTGTAAGGCAATATCAGAAACGTACATGAAATAATTTTGATCATCATCAGTAAATTTCTTTGTATAAGTCCATTTTTGATTAGTTACATCATATCCTTTACCAAAAATATTTGGTTTACTATTTTCAACTTGTTCATTAATATCGGCCTCAGAGTCTAACCAAAAGAAGAACAATTTAGAACCATCATCTGAGCGGCTCATCTGTAATCTGGCATCAATTTCAAAAGGAGCGCTATTTTCATCAATAAAAGGAGAGTAATCTACAGCATTATCAGTATTTAAAGAGTCAACCAAGGTAGCATTCCAACCATTAGCAGTAGTATAAGTGTCAAACATATAGAATGTTTTTACCTGAGAGGTTGCATTATAAGCATAAGTATAATCTAATGAATCAGGATGGTTAGAATACCCACTAACTATAGTAGAGAAAACGTGTAATTGGCCATTCTCATCCACTGCCGCATCTATTCCTTTATTGGTAGCAAAGAAAGCTTTCTGTGCACCACCACCTGTAGAGGGGATTAAAGTTGGCGCTATTTCAGGCAAAGAGGAGAAATCAAATAGAGGTAATTGATTCCAACTTGTTCCACCATCGGTGGTTTTGTAAACAAGCGGAGTATATGAAGCCATAGGGCCTGAAGCAGAATCGTCAATGGCATTAAACATTACATAGCCAATGGTTCCGGCCTTGTTCCAAGCGGTAAGAGCCATTGTCCAAGCATAACGGTCACCTGCATTATCAGTTTTAAAATTAGGTTTAATAGAATCAATAGTCCAAACAAATGCATTTGGATTAGCACTATCCGGTCTGGCGTAGTTTAATACAGCTCCCCTATATCCTTGTGCACCTACAGTAGTACCATTAGGGTCTAAATATAGACCACCGGTAACCACAGTCATTACATCAGTTGCGTTGTACCCTATACGGGCAAAACCTTGCTTGGTAACTCCAGGATTGTTATCCATTTGGTAAAATGGGTAAATGTTAGTGCTATCTAATTTAGCCGAAGAAAAGAAATTTCCTAACCAACCTGAACCTTCGGTGATAGGACCTGAAACAGTAGCAAAGGCGTTGCCTGGAGTAGTATTTCCGGCAGGGTTAAAAATAACACCACTAGGGTAACGACACAAATGTGTAGTGTGGTTGGTTTGAATTAACGAGTCCCAGGTTGCACCATAGTTTGAAGAAAAAGTGTTTTGGATAAAACCGCTATTGTCGTTCGGTAAGGTAAACAAATCGCTAATGCGGTGAGTAAACAAAATAGTATTTGTTTGTTGGTTAGCAGATAAACATGTTGACTCGGTAACAATTAAACCATAGGCATTTCTTGATCCGGTAAATGCAGTTTTGGTAACGGCTCTGTTTGAATTTCCTTTATTATTAATAGAAGGAACAGATTTTGGATGACCAACTGCATTAAAGTTAACACCTTCGTTTTTATTAAATTTCAGACCTATTCGATCTTGCTTTATAGGTTGGTATTGCGCCTGTGCAAATGCAGAAAAGCAGAACCCGACACCCAAAGCTAAAAGTAGATTTTTCTTCATCTTTGTTTTATTTATATAATAATTATTAATAGATTTATTAAACACAAATTTAGAAATGCATTTATTGAAAACAAAAATATTATCAAAACTGCAATTTCTTTAACGGTGTACATAAATAGTAAGCAAAAGATTTGCTTACTATTTATGTGAAGTAGTTATATACTGAGAACAAGTTATGACTCACTAAAAAGGGGTGCATTCTTTTAAAATGCACCCCTTTTTGTATGTCCTACTTTTGGGTTTAACCGAAAGTTGAAAGAATAACTTTTTATTTACTTATCACCACATTAAACGATTTAGGTGTTTCACCATTGGCAGTAAGTTTAAATACATAAACCCCATTGTTTATGTCAGAAATATTTAATTGTAAAACAGATGTTTTGCCAATAGTTACATTTTCTGATTTTACCATTTTACCGGTAATATCAAACACTTCTAACTGTGCAGTACCTGTATAATTTCCTACTGAAATATTAATGATATCATTAGCAGGATTAGGGAAAGGAACTATTCTTGAGGCAGCGCTTTGTTCATTAATTCCGGTTGCTGACTCCATTCTTACTGATAAAGCAGGTACAATATCTGTTCCAAAACCATTAAGGTAGGCAGAGTTATCTACAAAAAGTGGAAATGACGGTTGCGCTATAGTATCTTGGGCAGTGTTGTAATCAATACTTTGGTTTGAACCCAGATACATGATAGTACTTGGGGTAGAGAAGCAGAACAAATATCTTGCATCATTCTCCAAAAGAATAGGAGTAGGGAAAGATAAGTAAATAAGTGAGTCTTGGAAATCACCAGGGAAATTATAGTCTATCTCACCTACTGAAACTAAATTATCATAAGTAACATCATTAATGTCTGTAAACACATCTTCCCACTTATAAGCTCTTAACTGAATATACTCATCATTAAGTACTGTATCGTTGCTTGATGTAACAGCAAAACTCATACCTGTTGTTTTTAACCTGCCTGCATTAGCATCTTGAAAAGCAACACAGTTTTGAAACTCACCGGTTACATCGCTTGGACGATAATGCGCAGAGCGTATTACTTTTCCTGTAACGGGGTTTGTAGCCGCATAAGAGTATTCACTTTCGCTAATTGCAAAATCAGAGTTAACTGAGTTATCGCTATTATCACCATCCGGATTTAAGGTAGTAACAGTATATTTTACAGAATAATACCCAACAGGATAAGAAGCTTGAGAGAAAGTAGGTAAGGATACATAAGCAGAGTCACCTGAATTTACACTGAAAGGAAGCGAAGTTTGGTTATAAATAGTATCGCTGCCAAAAACCACAGTTGCATTTAAAAGTGCATCGGTTTGATTTTGATTTCCATAGTTACGAACCCATGAACCCATTCTAGAGTTGAATTCAGAAGCGTTTTGCGAAAGCATACTAATGTTTGAGAATCTTCTTGCTCTTTGCACATCGCCTTTTAAGAAACCAAGGTCGTCAGCAAAAACACCTGCCTTGCTACCAATAAAGGCTACCACGTTGCCGGCTTCTATCTCACTTCTCAATACTGCACCGTCTGATTGTGAAATCATTACAACCGGAATAGTTACCTGAGCACCGTAAGTCCCTGGAGCCATGCCTACCGGAGCGCCCCCTATATTATTAATTATAATTACCGCAACAGCACCTGCATTCATTGCCCTAAAAGCTTTCTCGCCAAACTCGCAACTGCCACGATAAACTACAGCAATTTTGCCGCTTATTAAACTATCGTTTACAAGCGGATTACAGCCCAAAGAATCACCTACAGATCCATCATTCACAAAAGCAAGTGTATCTTGAACTGCATTGGCCGGTATGTTTAGGTCCGGACTGCCCCATCCACCAGGAATGTCGCCATAGGTAAAGGCGTAAGTTCCCACCAAATTAGCGGGTTCTAAAACTTTGACAATAATTTGCGCTTGTGCTATATAAAAAGCCGCGCTCATTAAAATAGTAAGTAAAATTTTTTTCATCTCTTTTTAATTTTGGTAAATTAATTAATTAATATAATCTTAAACTATCGCAAAGATAGTAAAAAAAACAATCTCATTTTATTTTTTCTTACAATTAATTTAATTTGCAAGTGTGCGCCCTTCTATGTTCCTGTTAATAATCTCATATTTCATGATATAAAAAATGACTAATATGAATATAATCAAATTCATAACTTATGTTTACAGATAAGCTAGTCTGAGTTAATATTTATTGAATTATCTAAGCAAAAATAATGGAACTTGCAACTATAAATATTCAGAAGATATTTTTTTTTGTTCAACAAAAATCCGGTATAAAAATGGTGGGTATAATTTGTAATAAATAATCAGTTTTATTTAGCTATATTTTAATTAAGTTTGTGTCATTAAACTTAATAGACTATATTTTAATGAAACCCGAACTACAAGCTTTTGAACGTTTGTTAAACATTATGAACGATTTACGCGAGAAGTGTCCTTGGGATAAAAAACAAACCTTTGATACTCTACGACATTTAACTATTGAAGAGGTATATGAACTTAGTGATGCTATTGTAAAAAAAGACATGAACGAAATAAAAAAAGAAGTTGGCGATGTTTTGTTACATATAGTTTTTTATGCAAAAATGGGATCAGAAACCAATAACTTTGATATTACCTCAGTGATTAACAGTTTGTGCGAAAAACTTATTTTCAGACACCCACATATATACAAAAGTCCTGATAGTGAAGAATTGGTACAGGTTGAAAATGAACAACAAGTTAAAGAGAACTGGGAAAAGTTAAAGATGAAAGAAGGGAATAAATCTGTATTGGGAGGTGTACCCGTATCGCTACCTGCCATGATAAAAGCGCAGCGTATTCAGGAAAAGGTTAAAGCCATTGGATTTGATTGGGAAAACTCCTCGCAAGTATGGAATAAAGTCAATGAAGAACTTCAAGAGTTTCATACCGAAGTTGTGAGCAATGCCGATTTGGATAAAAAAGAAAATGAGTTTGGTGATATTTTATTTAGTCTTATTAATTACGCTCGTTTCGTAGGTATTAATCCTGAAGATGCCTTGGAAAAAACTAATCGAAAGTTTATTCAAAGATTTCAATATATGGAACAAAAATCGGGTCAGGAGGGAAAAAGGCTTGATAATATGACTTTAGCTGAAATGGATGTATATTGGGAAGAGGCTAAAAAGAATTTTAATCACTAAGTTTTCCTATTATCGTTATTGAAACCCTTAATGTTTTACCATTAAAGGTAATTATTCTACACAGCCTAATATGTGTGAGGATAGACCCAAAAAGACTATGGTAATTTTAGTGTTACATGAACCACTGCAAAATAAATACTCAGCCTAGCAGATACGCCACCATTAACCAACTGTCGAACAATTCGTATTCATATCAAGTGAATTAGATAAGAATATACTCATCTAATCAATACTTGCAATAACAAAAAGGCAAGTATTGAGAAATCCTTTGACATCTATTTTAAAATAACAAACAAAAGATAATTTGAGATGTTATGGTCAAAAAGGTTCTTTCTCAGTTCATTAATTCGTAAACCTTTAACGAAATTTACACATGCATAAAAGCCTTTTTGGCTAACAATTCTTCTTGGGTTTCCCGGTTGTCTTCATCATCAATACAACAATCTACCGGGCAAACGGCTGCACATTGAGGTTCATCATGAAATCCAACACATTCGGTGCATTTATCGGTTACAATATAATAAACATCCATGGCTACGGGAATCTGTGGTTCATCGGCATTATAGGCTTTTCCTTTAAGTGTAACAATATCTCCCTTCAAACTAGTACCATCAGAAAAACGCCATTCGTTACCACCTTCATAAATTGCATTATTAGGGCATTCTGGTTCACAAGCTCCACAATTTATACATTCATCAGTGATTTTTATTGCCATTATTATTTGATTAAATAAATTATTAATTATGAACTGCAAAAATATGGTATAAAAACGAACTTGTCAAATAATAACCGAGTGAATTTAACTAACAAATATTTTAAGAAATTATAGAGTATTTGGCTTGGATTGGGAGAAAAAAAAGCGTATTAGAATTATTCTAACACGCTTTTGCCCTTAGGGCTTGGTTGGTTGACTTTGGTTATTTTGTTATTCTATAGCTACCATTTTAGTGAATACTGCTTCTTTTATGAAGTAATATTTCTTTCCTCCTACCGTTTTATCGTCTATACTATAGGCAGCAATTTGAATATAACCGTTCCCTGTAGATAGCCCATTTAAATCTGCTGCGGAGAATGTATGTGAACTATAATTACCACTCTTGGTAACCTGAACAACACCACCGTTAGGAGCGTAAACTCCAAAAATAACAGAGTCGGCTCCTGTGATTGTATTTGTTGCAGCTATAGTTACGCCATTGGCTTTAGTTACCTTTGAAATATTACCACCAATGCTGTCTAACACAGGAAACGGATTTGAAGGCGAGTGGTTAATGGCAGGAACTCCTGTAGAAGTATTTCCCTCAACAGACCAAGTCACACCACTGCTGTAACTAACTCCGGTGGGTGTAGTGGCGTCAACGGTGTAAACATACGAATTATTAGTTTGCTTGGTTAAATTAATTGAATTACAACTTACTACCCCTGCATCTAAATAAGTGTTGGGCGTATCAAAAAAGAGTGCCACCGGAATACCAGTCTCTATTTTTTGAGGCCCCACGATAGGCACTGTAACCGAGGAAATTGATTTTACAGCCACTAAAACCCCATTTGCATCAGTTGGAGTTGGTGTTGGATTAGAAGGAGGCGTAGCCTGTGCCGGAGGGGGAGCAGGTGTAGGAGTTGGAGTTGGTTCAGGCACTTCATCTTCATTCCTATCGCATGAACTAAGAGAGAACATTAACCCACTCATAAATACTAATAATAAGAGGTAAATTGGCTTTTTCATAATTTCTTTATTTTAGAATTTAACACAAAATTACAAAATAACATTTTTTTACAAAATACCTGCCAGTGGGTATATTCTTATCCGTACTGGTACGGATAAGAACAAAAAAAACAAGCTGATTTTAATGGTAAAACAATAGAAACCAACTTATTAATTATTTACTTCTTTTTTAAAAGAGAGTTAACGATTTAAATAACTTTTCCAATAATTTGGAATTAAGAAGAGCATTTACCGTTACAGTTTTTTTGGCATTCGTCTTGGCTGCTGCACTGATGTTCACAACTATCGCCACATGTATGATTTGAGGCATGCATTGAAGCACATTGATCACCACAATTTTTTTGGCACTCCTCTTTATTGCTACAATTGTGCTCACAGCCGGCCATGCATGAAGAATTGCCATGGTGCTTTTTTGACATATGCATACAAGCCTCTTTTTCTTCGGCTGAGCATCCCATTTTGTCACAATATGAAGCACATTCCTCCGGGGTCATTTTAGCACATTTATCCAAATCGCACTTGCCCGACATTTCCATTTTACCTTCCATACAGCAGGCACCACCTACCGTTCCACCTGTATTAGGAACAGCGATATACGGAGCAATGACCAATGAAACAATACTCATGAGCTTAATTAATATATTCATAGATGGACCAGAAGTATCTTTAAAAGGATCACCAACAGTGTCTCCGGTAACAGAGGCTTTATGCGGTTCAGATTTTTTATAATAAATCTCTCCGTTAATTTCTACCCCTTTTTCAAAAGATTTTTTTGCATTATCCCATGCACCTCCGGCATTGCTTTGAAAAATACCCATTAATACCCCTGAAACGGTAACACCGGCTAGTAATCCGCCTAATACTTCAGGACCAAATAAAAAGCCTATAATAATAGGTGTAATTAAAGCTATAGCGCCCGGTAACATCATTTCACGAATGGAAGCACGGGTTGAAATTTCAACACATTTCTCATACTCAGGCTTGGCCTTGTATTCCATAATTCCCGGAATTTCTCTAAACTGACGTCTTACTTCCTGAACCATATCCATAGCAGCTTTTCCAACTGCTTCAATAGCTAATGCAGAGAATATAAACGGAATCATTGCACCTACAAACAATCCTGCCAACACCGGAGCCTTGTATATATCAATAGCCGATATACCGGCAATTCCAACAAAAGCAGCAAATAAAGCCAATGAAGTTAAAGCAGCTGAAGCAATAGCAAACCCTTTTCCGGTGGCAGCGGTAGTATTTCCTACAGCATCTAAATTATCAGTACGTTCACGTACTTCAGGAGGCAATTGACTCATTTCGGCAATACCCCCTGCATTATCTGCAATAGGACCAAAAGCATCAATAGCCAACTGCATGGCTGTAGTGGCCATCATTCCTGCAGCAGCTATAGCTACTCCATATAAGCCAGCGAAATGGTACGACCCCATAATTCCGGCAGCAAGCACAATCATTGGTACAACGGTACTTTCCATACCTACCGATAATCCACCAATGATATTGGTAGCATGACCGGTAGCAGATTTTTTAATGATAGAATTAACAGGGCGCTTACCCATTGCGGTATAATACTCGGTAACAATACTCATAATGGCTCCAACAATAGTTCCGATAATAATAGCCATAAATACACCATTTTTAGTAAATGGAACTCCGCGTAATGTAAGTTCGTCATCAGGCAACATATAGTTAACCACAAAATACGAAGCTATAACGGTTAAAATCATAGCTAACCAATTTCCTATGTTTAAGGCTGCTTGCACATTTGATTTTTCGTCTTTAACTTTAACAAACCATGTTCCTACAATCGAGAAAACAATTCCTAACCCGCAAATTAACATGGGCAATAATATAGGTGACATGCCACCAAAGTTATCATCAACATAAATTTCCTGACCCAAAACCATAGTAGCTAATATTGTAGCAACATAAGACCCGAATAAGTCAGCACCCATACCGGCAACATCTCCCACATTATCACCTACGTTATCGGCAATGGTGGCAGGGTTTCTTACATCATCCTCAGGAATTCCTGCTTCAACTTTACCTACTAAATCTGCCCCTACATCAGCAGCTTTGGTATAAATACCACCTCCAACACGAGCAAACAAAGCAATTGATTCGGCTCCTAAAGAAAATCCCGTTAATACTTCAATAGCTGTTTTGATGGTATTTTCGCCCAAATCGCTAAAAATATTAAGGAAAATAATAAATAAACTTCCTAAACCTAATACTGCTAAACCGGCTACTCCTAAACCCATAACGGTACCACCGGTAAATGATACTTTTAATGCTTGCGCTAAGCTGGTTCTTGCAGCTTGTGTGGTACGCACGTTAGCCTTTGTAGCAACTTTCATTCCTATGTATCCGGCAGTAGCCGAAAATACAGCACCTATGATAAAAGCTATAGAAATTATCCAACTAGAGTGAATTTCTACCCCGTTTACTTCTTTAATAGTTCCTGAATAAGCCAATAATACGGCCGCTATAAGCACAAAAATACTAAGTACTTTCCACTCTGCTTTTAAAAAGGCCATTGCACCTTGAGCAATATAACCGGCCAATTCCTGCATGTTTTTGTCGCCTGCATCTTGTTTGCTTACCCAGGCAGATTTTACTGCCATAACTATCAGCCCTATTATTCCTAAGGCCGGAACTAAATAAATTACTTGATTCATTTTAAAATATTAATAGTTTATTGTTTGTTATTATTTATTAATCAACATTTTAAGTTAATTCCTCCTAAAAAAAGGAAGGCAAAAGTAATAAAATATATTGATATGATTAATTTACATTTATTTCTTTTCTATAATTTAGGATTAACACCATTATAGTCAATTATTTACAATTAAAATATTTTTAACTCAAAAACATTTTAAGTATCATTATCTAATAATTAATAGAAATTTTAACTAGAACTTCGAAAGTGTATTATAATTTCATTTTAAGGTAAGTTTACTTTCTTTTCAGGTTTCTCTACTTCTATGGCATGCGCCAAGAGTCGCCTTCCGTACGTAGTGACAATAAAATGATATTTCAATTTTTCGATGGCTGTTATTGTAATTGGTGTAACTCCGGCTAATGATGTTCCTCGGTTTAATTCTCCCTCACTATTAATTATAAACAAACCTTCATTAAGTGTTGATACAGCCAACAATCTGCTGGTATCGCTTAAAGAAATAATTTGAGGCATTCCTGAAATATCAGAGTTAAAGTTAAAGTTGAATTTAACGGTGCGGTCTTTATTTAAAACATTTAAACGCTTCCCATCAGCATAAATGTATTCCATATTACCATCATAGTCTAAATCTGAGTAGGTAAAATAAAAATTCTTTCCAAGCTTAGGCATCATTTGTTGGGCATCGAACTTCCCCTTAAAATTATAGCGATAAACCACTCCCTCATCATCGCTCACAAATATGCTCGATGTGCTTAGTGTTTTCTTAATATCGGTATATATCATATTGTTATGTAAGCCGGGTAGTTTTTCTTTGAACCTTACTACCCAGTTCCCCTTCTTATCAATAAGACGTAAATTTAGTTCTTTATCCGCAAAGCAAATCATCTCTCTGCCGTCACTGTAAATACTCATAAACTCACCTTTAAGCTCAGCTTTTAAACGTTCGGTATACCAGTCCTTATCAAGTTTTCCATTAGTGGAATAATTATAAATTATCAGATTATCGCAGGCTACTAACAATAAAGGCTCTTCATTGTTACGTAAATTAATACAACCTAGTCCGGTGGTGGCCTTTGCTTGTAATTTAGTAGGCGATTGACCTACATCATTTCCATTATTGTCTATCAAATACAAATATGATTCTGATACAAATGCCAAAACATAATTTCCGTTATTCTGAACATTGGTTTGATATATTTTACCCAACACTCTTTCGTTTAAGCTTTTCTCCCACAGTTGTTTGCCATCTTTGTCATAAACGTGCAGCTTCAGGTTAGCATCTTGCAACACAAACATATCGCTTGAGTCAAGCGGGTTTTTAATCAAAAATGGAGGTGTAATAAATGTTGTATCGTTTTCAATATCCCATAAGGTGTTAAACTCAGGGCGATAAACAGGATTATATTTTAAACATAAGTTATTGTAGAACAAATTACCGTTTCCTTTAAATTGTAGTGCCAATGACTGAAACTTTCTGAACAAAGGAACATTTTTCTCAATTTCTTTAGACAACTTTTTATCCACTTGCTTTGACAATAATTGAGGTGAGCGTGCTACCGCAGAGTATATAAAGAAATTAGTGTTATCGGATAAACTCTCGGCAAATTTCTTGTAGTCTTTATCTTTAGCTAAGGTTCGGTCGGCCAGGTAAAAGTTTAACAGGCTTCGTAGTGCAGCCTGATTATCAGAAATAATAATATAATCTTTTAAAGCCATATAATAATGTTGTGCAAAATCAGGGAAAGACTTTCCAAAAATCATAGGTAGTATTGATGATAATTGCAAAGGATATATTTTGTGATTACGATACTCCTCAGTATCTTCATTTTCACTTTCTGAATTACCTATATTTACTTGTACACTTTGGTTAAGTTCACTAAAAGCATTTAAGGCTTTATTTATGTCCCTAGCTTTAAATACTGCAAACTTGTCAGGGGCATAATAATCGCCATAAGTTTCTGTATAAACTGAGGCCATTTCGTTGCCCACCCAGCTATTGAAAAAGGCATTCAAATCAATCCCAAATTTTGATTCTAACTCCTTAAGGTTTTGTTTTTGTTTTCCTTCGGTATTGTTAAACCTGTTTAGTTCTTTTATATACTTTGAAGCATCAGACACACCGGTATATGTAAAGAAAGCAGTATTAGTAGGTAACACATTGGTTAACTCAATCTTAGGTGCATTTTGACTTTTGAATAAAGATAAAAAATCGTGTAAAGAGTCGCTGCTGTATGAGAAACCATTGAGCACAATAATGTCTTTCTTAAAATTCAAGTCCATTGAAATCCATTGTGCAAAGTTTGACATAATGTTTACAAAGTCACGATTTTCCTCATTCAGATATTGAGGCATAATGCCCGAAAGGTTTTTAAAGTTCACAAATACATTGGCTTTACTTTGATTTCCGGTGGTTTTTAATACCTGAGCAAAAGAATTATTTTGCATTAATGAAACATCAGAAACCAGAGTTCTTGCCGATTGTTCAATTAAATCGGGCGAATAGCTCAAAGCAAAAATCATATTGTTAAGATAGTAATAAAACTTCTTGCCATCGCGAAGCTTATATTGGTGTACCGCAATACCTGCCACCATTGTGTCGCTTTTAGTGTACATTACCGGAATTGCTTTTTCAATAATTTCATTTACTGCTCTTCTTTCGGCAGTGAGCGGTATGTTAAAGGCTAACAGAAAGTCAACCCCCTGAGCGGTATCGGCATGAACTGATAAATATATTTTAGTATCTTCTTTAATTTTCAATACTTCCCGACCATGCACAAAAACAGAATCAAAAAAGTTAACTTTCTTATTGATGTTTTGCAATGATTCTATATTCAACAGTTCTTTCCAGATAGAGTTTTCTTCCGAGAAGCTTTTCCATGTTTCGCTAAAATCGTGCGCCTCTGTTATGCAAACAGCATTGTCAGGAATAGCTTTTAAAACCGGTGTCAGCGGTGTTTTTACCTGCTTAAAGTAAAAATAACCGTAGATGGCACCTCCTACAACAGGAACTATCAGAAATGTTATTAGTATCTTTTTCAGCATAGTTTTATTTTGTTGGTGGTTGAACTACTTAATGTATCAAAAAATATTTCCATTTGTTTAGGCAATAAGCTAAAAGTTTTGCGGTGATATGGTGTTATTCCGTACTCTGCAATTGCTCTTCGGTGTTTTACAGTTGGGTATCCTTTGTTTTGTTTCCAACCATATCGAGGATACTTTTCATGTATTTTATTCATAAAATCGTCTCTGTATGTTTTGGCCAGCACCGAGGCTGCTGCAATATTGGCATATTTACTATCGCCTTTTACCACCGTGGTATGCACTATTTGATTGTATTGTTTAAAGCGATTGCCATCAATAACAATATGCTCAGGCTTTGTTTTTAATTTATCCAAAGCCTTGTGCATGGCTAAAATAGAAGCATTTAAAATATTTATTTTATCTATCTCATGGTTGTCAATCATTGCAACTCCATAAGCCAAAGCCTCCTTTTCAATTATTTCTCTAAGTTTATAGCGTGTGTTCTCGTTTAGTTTTTTTGAGTCGTTAAGTTCGTCATGTTTAAAATTTTCAGGTAAAATCACGGCAGCCGCAAACACCGGTCCTGCCAAACAACCTCTACCGGCTTCATCACACCCGGCTTCTATTTTGTTTATTTGCATACTTACCCTCAACATTTTTTATACTTTTAAAACTTTATCACAACTATTCCATAACAATTCGGCCGTTTTATCCCAACTGAATTTTTCTCTTTGCTCCTGCCCTTTCTTAACAATATCAGCAGCCAAGGCTTTATTCTCATATAAGTTAATCATGGCTTGTGCAATGTCCTGTTCATCGAGGGGATTGCTCAGCAAAGCAGCATTCCCGGCTACTTCGGGCAAACTGCTCAAATTGGAGGTAATTACCGGAACATCGCAATTCATAGCTTCCAACACCGGAATACCAAAGCCTTCAAATACCGGAACATAAACTAAGGCAAATGCTGAAGCAGTTATTTTATGCAGCTCTTTCTCCTCTACCCTACCCAAAAAAATAATCTCATCTTTATATTCACAATCGTTTAAACTCTTTTTCATTTCCCTATTCCAAAAATAGGCTTGCCCGGCAATAAGCAATTTATGCGGAGCCTTGCTTTTCTTTTTAAAACTATCGTAGGCCTTGAACAAACGCTGTAAATTTTTTCGTGGATGTATAGAACCTACGTAAAGAAAATATGGCATTCCCAAACTGCGCTCATTCATTACCTTGTTCTTAACTGTAGTGTCAACAGGTCGGAAACCTGCACTACAACCATTATACACTACATCAATATGGGACGGTTCAATATTATAACTCTTGGCAATGTCGTTCTTAGAAAATTCAGACACGGTAACAATACGATTAGCTTTACGGGCAAAGCGTGGAAAATAATAATTATAATATTTCTCCACCAGCCAAGGCAAATCGTTGGGAAAATGATGAAAGTTAATATCATGTATTACGGCTACCTGCTTAACCGAACTGCGTAGCGACAAATATCCGTCACATGATAGAAACAAATCGGCCTTTAAACGATTTAATAAATCGCAAATAACAAATTCAAACCAATAAACAAACAAAAATGGGTGTCGTGCCGGAGGTCCGGCAATGATAGGTGTAACATTATCTGAAAAGATAAAACTTTCGTGAAAGGGTCTATCAAAAATAAAATAAAAATGATGCTCCGGATGATTGGATGTAATACGGCTGAGGGTTTCAAACATAAAGCGCCCAATACCTTCCAGCTTATTATGCTGCAAAAGCCGTGTATTTACAACAATTTTCAATATTGATAATTTTTATTTCAAGGCGAAATTACTTTATAAAATAAGGCTTTACACCTATAAATAGGGCAATTACTTAACATTAAGTTGTTGATTTCCTTATTTTTATTTTCCTTTGCCTGCCTTTAAACAATTATTATTCAATAAAACTTATATCATTTTACTTTATAGAATCGTTGAAAACCACTGCTAAATATATATTACAGCGTATTTTAGGATTTGACAGATATTTGTTTGTATTTTCTGTTTTTAAGGTTTATACCTTGAAATGGGATAAGAACGAAAATCATTTTTTGCACTTTATCAATATGCTTTCGCCCAAAGGTGTGTTTATTGACATTGGGGCTAATATAGGCATTATGACTTCTATTGCAGCACGTAAGCATAAAGGAATTACCATACATGCTATTGAACCCATGAGTCAAAATGTTAGTGCTTTGAAAAAGATTATTTCATTTTTTGGCTTAAAAAATATTTTTGTTCACCAGGTGGCATTGGGCAATCAAAATGGAAAAATAAAAATGGTAATGCCTATTCGCAATAAAGTGCGTTTTCAGGGCTTAAGCCATGTTTTGCATGAGAGCATTCATGAAAATAATGATGGAGAGATTACCGAAGTTGACATTTTTAAAATAGATGATTTTGAACCTTTAAAAAATAGTCCAAAAAGAATTGAAGGAATAAAAATGGATGTAGAAAATTTTGAGCAATTTGTTGTAAAGGGTGGTATAAACACCATAAAACAACATAAACCTGTTTTATATATTGAATTGTGGGATAATGAAAACAGAACCTCATGCTTTAACGATTTACAGGCCATTGGTTACAAGGCATACACTTTAGTAGATAATCAATTAACCCTGTATAGCCCAGACAAACACCATCATCACAATTTCTTTTTTGTTTGTGATTGATAAACATTTTATCAATATCAGATAAAGCAAAACTAAATACTAGCTTAGAAACGATAGCCAAGTCCGTAGGCAAAAAAATCGGCTTTGGCATAATGTGACTTTAGGGTAAAGTTAAGGTTTATATTCTTGGTTAAGTGATAACTTATTCCCATTTTTAAATACATAAAAGGTATTTCTTTATAATTATTATAGGCATAAAAGCCAACTGCAAGGGGAATGGAAAGTTTTCCTATCATTACTTCATAAACAGCGCCCACACCTGCTTGTAAATTGCTTTTATGATTGTTGCTGCTGTCACTATCAAATTTCATTTGGTGATTTACTGAGGAATCATCAAAGAAATCGAATAATAATCCAAGTCCGGCTTTTGTACTATAACGATAAAGTCCTGTAAATGATAAATTACTAACGAAATACTGTTTGCCCAAAACCGGATATACTTCTTTTAAACCCACACTGTAGCTTAAGGAATAATATACTTTATGAACGGGTATTAGGCTGTCCGTTAAAGAGTAAACATGTTGACTTTTTTGGAACTGATATGCAAACCCCAAGCCCAATAGATTTACGCCTAAATTAGGTAAACGAAAAGCACCATTAGAGAAATGAACCAGATTTAATCCAATAGAAATTTTGTGATTGGGATTGATCTGATAATTATAGCTGTTTGATAGAAATATAGCAGCATTAAGATGAGTCCCGCTTACCAGGTTTTTATAATTATGAGTTCTGTCAAATTTATTTTCAACCCAACCGGGCCCTAATCCTAATCTGAAATTAAAGCCTGATTTACTAAATCTTACGTAAGGAAATTTAATGTAAGCATAAGCACTAAACATATCTCCTGTGTATTTGTTATGACCAACATTGCTGTAAAAAGCCCCTATACCTGCTTCCGGAAAATGATAATCTCTATGCCATAGTTTTGTACCGTTAGCCTGCTTGCCTACACTAGCTTCAAACATGCCAAAATGAGCATTGGGGTAACCTTTTAAATTTGGCCTATGAGCCATAAAAGAAGAATATGAACCACATGCCCCGATAACAATATTTTCAAAAGTGCTTTGCCCTTGAGCCGAAAAACAAATACTCCATAAAACAACACCTATTACGATGCGAACGTGCTTCAACATGGCTGTTAATTACAGTAATGGGTAATTTCTTCCAAATTATTTCCTTTTATTTTGTCATTTAGTTCGGGGTAGTACTCAGAAGGTGGTATGGAACCCGATTGTCCTAATACTTCCATGCTTGATGCGTCAATGGCTTTAAAGGTAAAAGAACCGTCAGCATTAGGCAACACCAATAAAACCGCTTTATTACTATCTGCATTTATGATACTTTCTTGTATGGCCTTTTTGTTAGATAGTTCAAAAGGCAACTTGTAAAAAGATTTAATATCTTTTTTGGTTTCACTGTCAAGCTCTGTTGCATCTATCATTAAAGTTAAGTCTTTTAATCGAGGAGCATTTTTAATATACATTTTCATTAATTGAATTTCAGTGGTTCCTTTACTTTTATAATCAATTTGCAACAGTAAGCTTTTTATACCATATACTATTTCAAATTCTTCCTGAGCTATTGAAGGTAAAGCTGCAGAGGCAACGGTACTTTTATCATCAGGCAAATCGGTTCGCTTTAATTCAATACTTGAAGCTCTTAAGGGTAAGTGTTTTTTGTTGTAATTTTCAACAACCTCATGTCTGTTTTTATATAGTTTTTGGGTGGTTTTATATGAATGATAGTCGGCATAATTAATGCTGTATTTTGAATTATAAATATACAGAGTACGTGGTTCTTTCTTTAATATAATTTGCTTTAGTTCAGCAGCACTTACGAACTGTATGCTTCTTTCCGGTTTCCAGTATTTCTCAATATGCTTTATTATCATCGCATTATAATTATCAATTTCTTTTTTATATGAATCAGCCTCTTCGGGTTTCATCTTTTCCATCATTTTTACATCTGCCTCAACTGCAGAAACTAACAAACGATAACTGTTTAAGTTAGTTTGTGCCTGTATGGTCAATAAGGGATAAAAAAAACATACTAAATACCCCAAAAGCATTGGTTTACTCCATATAAAAAAAAACAGTCTCATCTCAAGGCAAAATAGAGATTATAATTTACCTTTAATAATTTCATCAACTACAGTAGGGTCAAGCAAAGTAGTGGTATCGCCTAATGCATTAATCTCATTTTCGGCAATCTTTCTTAATATTCTACGCATAATTTTTCCGCTTCGTGTTTTCGGTAAATTACTTACAAATTGAATTTTATCGGGCTTGGCTATAGCACCTATAATTTTAGTTACTGTTTCGTTAATATCCTTTCTGGTCATTTCATTGTTTCCGTGCGAGCCTTGGTAAATAACAAAAGCATAAATTCCTTGCCCTTTAATATCGTGCGGATATCCAACAACGGCACTTTCCATTACTCCTTCGTGCATATTGATAGCATTTTCTATTTCGGCAGTTCCTATGCGATGTCCGCTAACATTCAACACATCATCAACACGCCCCGTAATACGGTAATCACCATCTATATCTCTCAGGCATCCGTCTCCGGAGAAATATAAATTTTCATAGGTAGAAAAATAATTGGTTCTGAATCTTTCATGGTCACCATATATAGTACGGCACATGCCCGGCCAAGGAGCCTTCATACATAGGTTTCCTTTTACATCATTTCCCTGAGCCTCATTTAATTTATCATCTATCAATACAGGTTGTACTCCGGGTAAAGGTAGGGTAGCAAATGAAGGCTTTGAAGGGGTTATACCGGCTAAATTAGATATTAATATTCCTCCCGTTTCAGTCTGCCACCAAGTATCTACAATTGGGGCTTCTCCTTTGCCAATTTTACTGTTATACCAATGCCATGCTTCTTCGTTAATGGGCTCCCCAACACTTCCCAACACTTTTAAACTGCTCAAATCTTTACCTTCAATATACATATCACCATAGGCCATTAAACTTCTAATTGCGGTTGGAGCAGTGTATAAAATATTTACTTTATACTTTTCTACTATTTCCCAAAAGCGCCCTGCATCAGGCCAGGTGGGAATGCCTTCAAACATTAAACTTGTAGCACCTGCGCTTAGCGGACCGTAAATAATATAACTATGTCCGGTTATCCAACCTATATCAGCCGTACAAAAATACATTTGCCCGGGTTGATATTGGAATACATTTACAAAAGTGTAATTAGTCCATATCATGTATCCTGCGCAGGTATGCACCACCCCTTTGGGTTTACCGGTTGAACCCGAAGTGTAAAGTATAAACAACGGGTCTTCGGCATCAGTTTCAACTGCCGTAAAATCAGCGTTACCCTGAGTTTCTACCTTTTTAATTTCATCTTCCCACCATACATCGCGACCTTTTATCATACTAACAGGTGTATGTGTTCGGGTACAAACAATAATTTTTTTCACAAAATCACATCCAATCAAAGCATCATCAATAACCCCCTTTAAAGGAATTTCTTTAGCTCCACGATAAGCACCATCACAAGTAATAATAAATTCAGCTCTGGTATCATGTAGTCGGTCTGAAATTGATTTGGCTGAAAATCCACCAAACACAACAGTATGTATAGCCCCGATTCGCGCGCAAGCCAATACGGCAATTACTAATTCCGGAATCATTCCCATATAAATACATACCCTATCGCCTTTCTCAACCCCATTGTTTTTTAAAACGTGGGCAAATTGGCAAACTTTAAAATATAAATCTTTATAGGTAAGCACACGATGATGCTCTTCAGGATTATTAGGCTCCCAAACTATAGCCGGAACATTGGCTTTATCGGCCAAATGGCGGTCTAAGCAATTTTCGGTAATATTGAGTTTCCCCTCTTCAAACCATTTTATTTGGGGTGTTCTAAAATCCCAATTCAGTATTTTGTTCCACTTTTTTCTCCAGGTAAAATGCGAGGCTATCTCTCCCCAAAATTCTTCAGGAGCTTCAACACTTCTTTTATACTGTTGGTTGTAATCATCAAGCGATTTAATTTGATAAGGATAAGATGACATAACTTTTATTTTAGTAGTTTTTATACGTTTTAAAATTACGAATATAACAAACTGATTTTATGTTTTTTGAAAATTAACGAATTTATTTACATTTGTACCCATGATAACTACCGAGCAAATTAAAGATTTAAAAGAGCGAACTGATGCCTTAAGGAGGTATCTTTGACATAGATAGAAAAAAAAGAGAAATAGAGGAAGAAGAAGAAAAAACCTTAGCACCCGATTTCTGGGAAGACTCAAAAAAAGCTGAAGAATTACTAAAGATTATTCAATCGAAAAAGAATTGGACAAGTGCTTATGAAAAATGTCTTAAGCAAACCGATGAGGTTGTCACTATGATGGACTTTCTGAAAGAAGGTTTGGCCACTGAGGAGGATATGGACTTAAGCTATAACGAGGCTTTGAAGCTTGTGGAAGACCTAGAGTTTAAAAATATGCTAAGTACAAAAGAAGATAAATTGAGTGCTGTACTTACCATTAACAGTGGTGCCGGAGGAACCGAAAGCTGCGATTGGGCAAGTATGTTGTTGCGTATGTACAAAATGTGGGCGACCAACGAGGGGTTTCAGATTATTGAAACTGACTTTCAAGAGGGCGATGTAGCCGGAATAAAATCAGTAACCATTCAAATCTTAGGCGAGTTTGCATACGGAAACTTAAAAGGGGAAAGCGGTGTGCATCGTTTGGTTAGAATATCTCCTTTTGATGCCAATGCCAAAAGGCATACTTCCTTTGCCTCGGTTTACGCCTACCCATTAATTGATGACACTATTGAAATAGAAATAAACATGGGAGATATCGAGTGGGATACCTTTCGCTCGGGTGGTGCCGGTGGACAAAATGTAAACAAAGTGGAAACTGCTGTAAGATTACACCACAAGCCAACCGGTATTATTATTAAAAATCAGGAAAGCCGCTCGCAGTTACAGAATAAAGAAAATGCCATCAGGTTACTTAAATCGCAATTATACGAAATTGAGTTGCGCAAGCGTATGGAAACACAGGCTGCTATTGAAGGTACCAAAATGAAGATTGAATGGGGGTCGCAAATTAGAAATTATGTAATGCACCCATACAAATTAGTAAAAGATGTACGCACCGAGTACGAAACAAGCAACGTGCAAGAAGTTATGGACGGAAATCTAAACCCTTTTATAAAAGCTTACTTAATGCAATTTTCAAATCATAAACCTAAACCACAATAATCAATAATTTAACAATAATGAAAAACAAAAAACTATCACCTTTATTACTTTTTTTATTCCTCGGCATAAACGTTTTTGCGCAAGATGCAAGTCAAAAGTCGCTATGCTGGAAAATTAGCGGAAATGGATTAAATCAAGATTCTTATGTTTTTGGAACCATCCATTTAATTGGCAAAAAAGACTTTTTTATGCCTAAAGGTACTGAAGATGCTTTTAATAAATGTAAAACTCTGGCGCTTGAGGTTGATTTGAATATGGACAAGGAAACCAAAAAAAATGTAGGAAAGTCGGCTGTATTACCTGATGGAAAAACGCTTGAAGATTATTGTACAGCAGAACAATATAAAATAATTAAATCTTTTATGGTTGATACTATAAAAATGGCAGGAATTAAAATTAAATTATACTCTCGACTAAAGCCTATTTATCTGCAAAGTGTGCTTCTTAAAGAACAACTGAAAGGCAGTAAATCTTATGAAGAAACATTCGTTAAAAAAGCTAAGAAGAAAAAAATGAATCAAATTGGATTAGAAGAAATTGCTTTACAGATGCGTGTTTTAGATACTATTCCGGTTGATAAGCAAGTATCAGAAATGGTAAAATCTATTGTAGAAGGAAAGGCCGGTATAAGAAACTTTAATGAAATGATTGAGGTATATAAGTCGCAGGATTTAGAAAAACTGCATCAACTTACTGTTAGTGGCGATAATGAAATTTCGGGCTTTGAGGATATATTTTTAACCAACAGAAACGAAAGTTGGATTCCTGTAATAGAAAAACAAATAAAAATACAACCAACATTTATTGCTGTGGGCGCGGCTCATTTAGGCGGAAGCAATGGAGTGCTAAACCTTTTAAAACAAAAGGGATATACAATTACTCCTGTTTTTTGATATTTTTGTAAAACAATTTAACACTAATAAAAATGATAAAGAAAATTACGTTATCTCTTTTTGTAAGTTTATTATTCGGATATAGTTTAATAAAAGCTCAACCGGGGGTTACCCCTATATATCCATATTCACAAAACTTTGATACTTTTCTGCCTTTTCAAAGTGTAGAAGGACAATCGGGTTGGTTGAACGGCAATTTCTTTGGAGCAGTTCCAAGCGATGTAAGTATTTATCTAAACAGAGGTATTGACAGTACATTATCTATGTCTATTAATCTTAGTGATAATATAAGCTACGACTCTATTCTTACACCATACATAGGCGACCTTGTGGCCACTACCCAATTTAGTTTTTATTATCGTGTTGTAAATGCTGCTTTTAATGCCCCTCATACCTTAGGGGGTGATGGTGGATTAAAAGTTAGTATTTTGCCCTACAGCGGCCCTGTTGCCGAGCCTGAAACAGAATTATACCGAATCAGTAGTTTAAATCATACCGATAGTGTTGACTATGTAAAAGTAGTTTTAGATTTAGATAGTAGCTATGCAGGTAAAACAGCCTATTTTAAATTTTCGTTTTATCAGGGAAATCTTGGCGACAACTTTTACATTGACATTGACAGTATTGAAATTAATCACCCAACAATTATTACCTCAACGGTTAATGTTAATAAAAACAGGTTTAAGGTTTACACTAACGAAAACAACAAAATTTATATTTCAGGATCTATAAATAATAGTGCAGAAGTTGCAGTGTATAATATTGAAGGTAAACAAATGTTTAACACTAACTTTAACGGAAATTTATGTATAGATGCTTATCACTGGCCTAAAGGAATATATTTTATTGGTATTGGCAGTGCCCAAAATTTTGTTTCACACAAAATTGTCATCAGGTAATCACAACCTAGGCTTCATAAGGTATGATATATAATAATTATTCTGTTACCTCTTATTATCATGAAATATAACCAAGAGAACGACAGTAATCAAGCGCATTACAGAGCCAATATTAAAATAGGCTTGCCCGTGGCAGTAGTTTTAAAGAAGAATCAAAAAACCGGCAAGAGAACTTATGGAAAAGTACAATGGATATTAACCAGTGCTGCTTACCATAGCAGAGGTATAAAGGTAGTTTTAGATAACAGGCAAATAGGTCGTGTGCAGGAAATAATGCCCGAAGAAACCTAGAAATATATTACGAAATTGTGGATTTTTTTTGAGTAGAGATTATTAAATCTCTACTCATTATGGGTAGTGGTCCTGGAGGGAGTCGAACCCCCAACCTTCTGATCCGTAGTCAGATGCTCTATCCAATTAAGCTACAGAACCAATAATCTTTCAAATAATAATACCGATAAATCCTAAATTAATTCTTTTTCCGGTATCAGGGCGGCAAAGATACAACTTTTATTTAAAGTACAAATATTATTATTTCTAAGTCTATGAACTTTAACTAATTTTTTTTGTTTTTATTTTACAAGGGTTAAGTCAATAATTATTAGTTAATACACTGCTATTCAATGCCACAAGTATAATAGTATCAATATTTATATAAAAAACTTAACTTTGTAGTTTGTAATCATATAATCATTTATAATTATTTCGCTTATGTTTATTAAAAGATTTTTTGTCTTATTATTATTTGCCTATTTATTTTTCCCTTTGTCAGTTCAAGCTGCCAATTCAAGTCTAACAGCCGACTCATTAAATATTGATTATAACCATCGCAGCGATTCAGTAAACATTTTACATAATCATGTCAATTTAAAGATAACAAGCTTGACCCTCTCCCCTATTTCGGGTTATTCACAAATAAAGTTAGTTCCTAAAGTAAATAATATACATCAGGTTACCTTTGATTTGCTTATGATGACAATTGATTCCGTAGTGATGAATAATAATTTATTAAATTACAGCTATAACGATACTTTGCTTCATATCAATTTAGGAAACAATTATAATATTAGCGACACTCTGCTATTGACAATAGCCTATCACGGCATACCTGTAACTGATGCCAGTGGTTTTGGAGGCTTTAGTTTTTCGAGCGGATACGCTTACAACTTAGGTGTTGGGTTCAGTGCAAATCCTCATGTTTACGGACGAGTGTGGCATCCTTGTTTTGATAATTTTGTAGAGCGTGCAACCTATAGTTTTGAGATTACTACCTTATCGAACCATAAAGCCGTTTGTAATGGCTTGCTTACCAACAGCACTATTAATCCCGACAGCACTAAAACATGGCAATGGCAACTAAGTCAAGAGATTCCAAGCTATCTGGCTTGTGTAGCGGTATCTAATTATGCTACTGTACACCAGACTTTTAATGGTAGTAATGGAATTATTCCGGTGGAGTTAACAGCCAATCCAAGCGATACCACAAATATGAAAAACTCCTTTGTGCATCTTGAAAATGCGTTTCATATTTTTGAAAATAAGTTTGGCCCATACCTGTGGGATAAAGTAGGATATGTATTAGTTCCTTTTAACGGTGGTGCTATGGAACATGCTACCAATATTGCTTACCCACGTTTGGCTGTAACTTCGGGCAGTACTTTGTATGAAGCAGATTTGATGGCTCACGAATTGGCACATCATTGGTTTGGCGATTTGGTTACTTGCAAAACTGCTGAAGATATGTGGTTAAACGAGGGTTGGGCAAGCTTTGCATCCTATATTTTTATTGAAAATCTATCCGGTTATGAAGCCTACAAAAATGCTATTAGAAGTAATCATGCTCAAATACTTCAATTTACGCATCTTAAAGAAGGGGGCTACCGACCTGTTTCCGGTATTCCACACGAATACACTTATGGCGATCATGTTTATATGAAAGGAGCCGATATGGCTCATACCATCAGAGCATATCTGGGTGATTCATTATTCTTTAATGGCTTAAAACAGTACTTTAGCAATCATGCTTTCAGTCCGGTAACAAGCTATACTTTACGTGATGAGCTTGCTAATTATAGCGGTATTAATCTAAATGATTGTTTTGAAAATTGGGTATTTAATCCGGGTTTTGCTCACTTTTCTATTGATTCATTTTCAGTAAGCCCATTGGGCAATACATTTGATGTAAATGTATATGTTCGTCAACGCCTTACAGGAGCACCACAATTATTTAACAATGTACCTTTAGAAATTACTTTTATGAACAATGCCTTTGAAAAATTTGTCAGCACGGTAATAATGTCAGGGCAAACTGCATCATTTAATATTACAGTTCCATTTAATCCTTCATTTATCGCACTTAATATGGAGGCTAAAATTAGTGATGCTTCCGTATCGCAATATAAAGTTATTAAAAATACAGGAGTTAGTAATTACCCTGATTTAAAAATATCTTTTAATATATCTCAACTTAGCGATTCTGTATTATTACGAGTAACGCATAACTTTGTTCAACCCGACCCTGCTCCACAATGGACCGGTTATAAGGCATCGCCCAACCGATACTTCTTAATTGATGGGATTTTTCCGTCAGGGTTCAAAGGAACAGCTACCGTAATTTATGATGGCAGAAGCACCTCCCCAACACAAAATCAATTTCTTGATAATATGTTGTTTACACAGGGCTTTAATGAAGATAGTTTGGTATTGTTGTATAGAAGTTCTACCGCACAAAATTGGTCGGAATACCCGTATTATACCAAAGCTATGGGAAATGCAAACGATAAATTTGGAACAGTAAAGCTCGACTCAATTTTAAAAGGCGAATACACTTTTGGTATGCGTATAGCCCATACCGGAATTTCTAAATATAAAACTTATGATGGGGTTAAAATTAGCCCTAATCCCACCAAAGGAAAAGTAAAAATTGACTTTTCAAGCTTTTCTGCTTCAAACAATATTATTGAATTAAACCTTTACAATTTTGAAGGCCGCTGGATAAAAAACTTAAAAATTGAATCCCGCAGTACACCATACGAGCTAAGTACAGAAGGCTTATCGGAAGGGATATATTTAATAAATATGAATGACGGAATTTATCAGGAAACAAGCAAACTAATAATTATTAACTAAAATAACATGAGCCACCAATATACCGTTACAGAACGCTTTCTGCGTTATGTGCAAATAGATACACAATCAGATCCCGAGTCAAATACTTTTCCTTCTACTGAAAAACAAAAGAATTTAAGTAAAATTCTGGTAAAAGAACTGCACGACATGGGTATTAAAGATGCCCAACTTGATCAATATGGTTATGTGTATGCCACCTTACCTTCCAACAGTTCAAAAAAGAATGTTCCTGTTATTTGTTTTTGTTCGCATGTGGACACTTCGCCCGATTGTAGTGGTAAGAATGTAAATCCCGTTATTCATTACAATTATACCGGACATGATATTATTTTGCCTGCCGATGCCACACAGATATTAAAACCTTCGGAACATCCTGAACTACTTAACCAAATTGGGAATGACATAATTACTGCTGATGGAACAACACTATTAGGCGCTGACAACAAAGCAGGTGTAGCAGAAATAATGGATGCAGTTTACCAATTAATTCATCATCCTGAAATAAAACATGGTGACATTAAAATACTATTTACTCCAGATGAAGAGATAGGGCAAGGCGTAAAATATGTTGATCTGGAAAAGCTAGGTGCCCAATACGGTTATACTATTGATGGCGAAACGGCAGGACATATTGAAAATGAAACCTTCAGTGCCGATGCTGTAATATTAACTATCAACGGCATAAGCACTCATCCGGGTTTTGCCAAAAATAAAATGCAAAGTGCCATAAAAATAGCCTCGGCCATAATTGATGCCTTACCTAAAAACAGGCTCTCGCCAGAAACCACCGAAGGTAAGGAAGGCTTTATACACCCGGTAAGTATTAACGGTGCTATTGAAACCACAACTATTCATTTTATCATTCGTGATTTTGAACAGGCAAAATTAAAAGCACATGAAGATGAACTGGAAAATATAGTAAAAGAAGTAATAGCCCGATACCCCGGAACCGGATATAGTTTTGAAGTCAAGGAACAATATCGCAATATGAAAGAGGTGTTGGATAAGCACCCTAAAATTACCGAGTACGCTGTTGAAGCAGTAAAACGTAGTGGTTTAAAACCCCACCTTTCAAGCATTCGGGGAGGTACCGATGGCTCGCGCTTATCTTTTATGGGACTTCCCTGCCCTAACATATTTGCAGGCGAACACGCTTTCCACAGTAAATTGGAATGGGTGAGCGTACAAGATATGCACCGAGCGGTAGATACTATAATACATTTAGCCCAAATTTGGGAAGAAAAAAGTTAATCTTTTAAGAATTTGTTAATTATTCTTTTAGAAGATATTGAAAAATCAAGTACATTTGAACTTTAATTTAAAATTATGAATATACACGAATATCAAGGTAAAGAAGTATTAAAATCGTTTGGAGTTGCTATACAAGAAGGTATTGTTGCCAATACCCCCGAAGAAGCTGTAGAAGCTGCCAAAGAACTTCAAAAACAAACAGGTACCGGATGGTGGGTAGTTAAATCACAAATACATGCCGGAGGACGTGGTAAAGGTAAAATTGCTGGCACCGAACAAAGAGGTGTAGCCTTAGCTAAATCATTGGATGATGTAAAAACCATTTCAACTAATATATTGGGAAATGTGTTGGTTACTATTCAAACCGGTGAGGCCGGAAAGAAAGTAAACAAGGTTTTGATTGCTCAGGATGTTTATTATCCTGGCGAATCGCAACCTAAAGAATTATACATGAGTGTGCTTTTAAACCGCGCTAACGGACGCAATATTATTATGTACAGTACCGAAGGAGGTATGGATATTGAAGAAGTAGCACACAAAACGCCACACCTTATACATAAAGAAGAAATTGACCCTAAGGTGGGGTTACAGGCATTTCAGGCGCGAAAAATAGCTTTTAACTTAGGTATGGAAGGTAAGGCTCATAAAGAAATGGTTCGTTTTGTAACTTCCCTATATAAGGCATACGACTCTATTGATGCTTCTATGTTTGAAATAAATCCTGTTTTAAAAACTTCTGATAACCGTATTATTGCGGTTGACTCTAAAGTAAACTTGGATGAGAATGCTTTGTATCGTCATCCTGATTTAGAAGCCATGCGCGACCTTTCAGAAGAAGACCCTACAGAAGTTGAAGCCGGAGAGCATAATTTAAACTATGTTAAGCTTGATGGTAATGTTGGTTGCATGGTAAATGGTGCAGGCTTAGCGATGGCAACTATGGATATTATTAAACTTTCAGGTGGTGAGCCTGCTAACTTTTTAGATGTTGGAGGTACTGCCAATGCCCAAAGAGTAGAACAAGCCTTTAGAATTATTCTAAAAGACCCTAACGTAAAAGCCATATTAGTAAATATTTTTGGTGGTATTGTTCGCTGCGACAGAGTTGCACAAGGTATTGTAGATGCCTACCAAAATATGGGAAATATTAATGTTCCTATCATTGTAAGATTACAAGGTACTAATGCCGAAGAAGCAAAAAACATTATTGATGCATCAGGCTTAAAGGTTTTCTCTGCCATTCAATTGCAAGAAGCTGCCGATTTAGTAAAGAAAGTTTTAAGTTAATATTACTTTTTTGATAGTTGAAGAATCACTCCTTTGGGAGTGATTCTTTTTTTATTCACTAGTCAACTATTCATTAAATATACAACCTTCCATAGAGAAATGATGTTTCTTGTGAAAGCCGTTGTAGAATTAAATAGATTCAAATTAGGTTTGTATTTCATTATTTTTTTATACCTTAGATTTTTAATATAAACATTTTTCAACAAAAAATAATGTCAAAAACCTTTGGATTAGAATTAAAATATGCTCTTATAATTACTGTTTTTACCCTCCTATGGTTTACGTTTGAGAATGTTTCGGGATTACAAGATGAATATTTTGAATGGTACAAAATAGTAACTAATATAAAGTTGCTTATTCCTACTTTTGGGATATGGTTTGCTATAAAAGAATTTAGAATGAGAAGAATTTCAAAATATTCTTTTCAAAAAGGTTTTGGAATTGGGTTTAGAATAACCATTATGAATAGTATTTTGATAATTCCGGTTATTTACATATTCTATAATTTTATTAATCCCGACTGGTATTACACCGTTTTGGAAGAAACCAAAAAAGAAGCTTTAATTGAAGGAAAAGACGCTTTAAAAGCGGTAGAAGATGCCAAACTATATTTTGGCATAGTTAGTTACACCATTCAGTCTGTAATTGGAACATTTGTTTTCGGAACTTTAATAAGTTCCATTCTGGCTTTTATACTCAAGAACAGAGGTTCTTCAAATGCTTCATGGGCGTAGTTCCGGACTTAATTCTGTAATCTTATTAAAGCCTATATAATTTACTCTATTATTAACTTCATAGCGCACCAAGATTTTATCGTTAAAACCTGTGGGTTTGCTAATAGGTTTTTCAATTGCAGTAGCTTTATAGCCCTCGGGGGTTAAAGTTAAATTTACCGATAGGGTTACTGTATCACCTTTGTTGAATAGAATTTTATTGATTCCGGGTTTATCTTTAAAAGGTTTAGCAATAGCATACTCATCATTTATCCAACAACCAATAATATTAAAATGTTCGTTATTTCCCGGAGCTACCATCAAAATTTTGTATTTAATTCCTTGGGGTGTACCTTTTACTCCACCAGCAAAAGTTTGGCTATAAACTGCAACAATTTCTGATTCATAAATCTTCTTGCTTTCTTGCTGTGCAACACAAGACATCACAAAACAACCAATCAGAAAAAACACTACACGCATTTTGATGACTAAAAATCTTTAAAACCACTATTCCTTATTGGGTAGAATAGAACAATTACTTTATCTTAAATCAATAACCTCATAGCCGGGGTAATTCTTTTCGCTAAAAGAAAAAGTAGCATCAGGGAAATTATTATTTACAGTAAACGATTTTACAGCATAAGTCATATCGGTACCATCTTTGCCCAGCACTTTAATGTTAACTATTTGCATTTTTTCTTTGCTCACTGTTAAAACAATGGTATGAAAATTTTTCTTCTTAGGCTCATCAGGAAATAACTTTACAATCTGATAAGTTTCTCCATTTTTTTGTTTTTCGTCTTTTACAAACTCGTATTTAAAACCTTTCTCATAAATAGTAAAAATATTTGAAGGATTTAAACCTGTTTCTTTTTCTTTGCTTTCAACAGTGTTTACCTGAACTTCCGATGCATCTTTTAACACCGTCCAACTTGTTTTTCCGTCACTAATAATAACCTGATTGTTAACCTCCAATTTATACTTACTGCCTTTCAATGCTAATTTCCCACTTTGTGTATCAGTTGTTTTATTTTTCTTATTTTCTATGGTAATAGTAAAGTCGGCATTAATGGTGCTGTATGTTTTTGTTTTAGCCGATAAGTCATCTAAAACTTTTTTGGCTCGAGCATCATTTTGAGCATGAACAGAAAAACTGATTATTAATGCCATTAAAGACAAAAGTGCTTTTTTCATAAAGATCCTTTTTTTAGATTAATAAAAATACAAAGTAAATAACTTTTTAAACTAAGCTCTTCAAAATCTGTTCCAAACTTTGTTCGTCCTTTACAAGTACTTGTCTGGCCTTGCTTCCTTCAAATGGGCCAATAATTCCGGCAGCCTCTAATTGATCAATAATTCGACCTGCACGGTTATACCCTAATTTTAATCTTCTTTGTATTAACGAGGTGGAGCCCTGCTGGTGTTGAACTATTATTTTAGCAGCTTCCTCAAAGAAACTGTCGCGCTGCGACAAGTCAATATTTTCTTTTTCTGAACTTTCGCCTTCGTCAACGTATTCAGGTAATAAATACGGGTGCGGATAGGCTCTTTGAGCACCAATAAATTCAGTTATTTTATCAACTTCAGGGGTATCAACAAAAGCACACTGAATGCGTATTAAATCGTTTCCGGTGGAGAGCAGCATATCTCCTCTACCTATTAATTGCTCGGCACCTCCGGCATCCAAAATTGTACGTGAGTCAATCTTGGCCGATACTCTAAATGCAATACGTGCAGGGAAATTTGCTTTTATAGTTCCTGTAATAATGTTTACTGAAGGGCGTTGAGTGGCTATAATTAAATGAATACCTATAGCACGGGCCAACTGTGCCAAACGAGCAATCGGCATTTCAACTTCTTTTCCTGCCGTCATAATTAAATCAGCAAACTCATCAATTACCAAAACAATATAAGGCATGTAATGGTGGCCTTCAAGTGGATTTAGTTTACGGCTTATGAACTTGGCATTGTACTCTTTAATGTTGCGCACCATAGCATTTTTAAGTAACTCGTATCGAGTGTCCATTAAAATACACAACGAGTTGAGCGTATGAATTACTTTTTTGGTATCTGTAATAATGCTTTCTTCGGCATTTGGCAATTTGGCAAGGAAGTGACGCTCAATGGTGTTAAACAAAGTTAACTCTACTTTTTTGGGGTCAACCAAAACAAACTTAATTTGTGAGGGATGTTTTTTATACAATAAAGAAACCAAAATAGCATTAAGTCCTACTGATTTTCCTTGTCCGGTGGCACCTGCCATAAGCAAGTGAGGCATTTTGGCCAAATCGGCAATAAACGTTTCGTTGGTTATTGTTTTTCCTAAGGCAACAGGCAAATCAAAACTTGTATTTTGAAATTTTTCGGAAGCTATGATGCTACGCATACTTACTACCTCAGGTTTTTGATTAGGAACTTCAATTCCAATAGTTCCTTTGCCCGGCATTGGGGCTATAATTCTAATTCCTAAGGCCGATAAACTTAAAGCAATATCATCCTCAAGGTTTTTAATTTTTGATATTCTTATTCCGGGAGCCGGCACTATCTCGTATAGGGTAACTGTTGGGCCAATTGTGGCTTTAATTTTTTCAATCTCTATACTGTAGTTTTTTAAAGTTTCAAGAATACGTTCTTTGTTGGCTTGTAACTCTTCGTTGTTAATGGTTATTGAGTCATTGCCATGTTTTTCCAATAATTCTATATCAGGAAATACGTATGAAGATAAATCTGCTCCCGGATCATAATCGCCTTGTGCATGTACCATTCCGTTTTCATCAGGTTCACCGGAAAAGCTTGGAGCTACAAACTCAGGTTCATCATTTTTCTGATGTTCTACAATTAACTCCACATCATTTTCGTCCTTAGCTGGAATTTTATCAATAACCTTATGGCTATTATTTATTTCAAACTCTTGGGTAATGCTGTTATTTTCGATAGTTTTATTATTGAGGCTACTTTCAGTGTAAGTGTTTTCATCTGCTACCTCAACCGTATTTACGGCACCTTTAATGATAGTTTCCGATAAGTTTTCTTCTTCTTCATCAATCAATTTGTTCCAGTCAGGTTTTCCGCTTTTCTTTTGTTTTAAGCTATTCTCAGTGTTCTCTACTGCTTGAACAGCCAATGTTTCTGTTGAAACTACAGCATTTATATTTGACAGATTTGTGTTGTCTTTATGCAAAATATTAGTCCAGTTAAAGCCCAAATAAATATATCCTGACGTTAATGCCACCAACAATAAAGCGGTTCCAATAACCCCAAAAAATGAAATGAGCCATACGTTAACCTGATAGCCAAAATTCCCTCCTAAGAAAAACCACTCTGTACTTAACACGTGATTAAACGTAAACGATAAAACAGAGGACAACAAAATGGTAAGTATAAAAGTATGTTTTATTGTTCGGCCTAATGGCAATATTTTTATCTTAAAAGCCAGCTTAGTTCCAATACCGAGTAATAAAGGCGCTAGTAAAAGTGATGAAATACCAAATCCTCGGTGCATGAAAAAATGCGAAACAATAGCACCAAATTTCCCCAGCCAGTTTTCAACCTGAATGTTTTTGTCGAATAACAATGCCCAATACCCATCTGTTACTTTGTCCTGATCGGTTGTCCAAGTAAAGAAATAAGAAATTAACGCAACCGTTAAATAAAGAGAAGACAATATAAACAATGTACCACCTATTAATCTTATTCTTTTCTTTTTTAAAGAAGCAGAATTATTAGGTTGATTTTCTACTCCTGCTTGTTCCGGTTTGTTTGCCTTATCTGCCTTAGGTTCAGAAATGTTCTTTTTCTTCCTTTCTTTCTTCTCTTTTACTTCTTCAGCCTTATCTAATGTTTCCATGGTACCAAATATTTTAAAATCAAAAATAAGATACTCTCTTAAGTTTATTAAACATATTAGCATATTGTAATTAACACTCTATTGTTCAAATCAATATATTACTGCTAATACCAATTTTAACAAAAAGCAAGTATTGTACTTAACTACTACAAAAAATAAGGTAAAAAAGCTCTCAAAAAGGGAAAAAATAAATTTATATAACACCCAAATTATTTAGATTCCATGTTTGTGTACGAATAATCGTAATGAAAAGGAAAGCTATAATTTAAGTTAGCATATTGATTGTCGGAAGAGTTCTTAGAAAATGAAAACTCTAACGATAGTACTCCGTACGGAAAAAGTGAGAAAAAGGTTTCTAAATTTTCGCTAACAGGGCTTAATTTAATTTTACCATAAAAAGAATCATAGCCCATAAAAGAAGCCAGCACTTTGATTCTTTTCCCACTATTATCGGGTGGATAATATGTGTAAACAAGTTGTGTATTTAATAAATCGCTTGCAAAATTAAGATCCGAACCACTTATTGACACTTGCAATTCATCCTTAAGTTGCAAGTTTTTAATTTCAATACTTTTAATCCAGTCGGCTTTCCCGTTAGTTTTTCCGCCTAAGGCAGTTTTTGCCACTTGTCCCAAAATATCAGAATATATATCAAAATCATACACAACAACATGCGTGTTTCCAATAGCTAAGGGACGGAACTTATAGTTGTTCATGTAGCCGGTTTCGTAAACTATATTATTGCTACCATTGATAACATTGCTTGGGTTCTCTTTTTTACACGAGCTTAGCAGTACAACAACTGCTATAGCCCAATAATAAAAAGGATTATTAATGTTATATATTATTCTATTCATATTATAAAAAGAAATCAGCAACAATATAACTATTAAAATTATTATATTGTTGCTGATACTAAAAAATGAGTTCTTATTTTTTTACCCACTTGGTAAGTTGTCCACCATCCATATAAAGAATATACTCAGGATAATCAAGAGTTTCGCTTACATAATACTTGCCTTTAGTTGGGGTGTTTTTAAGTGGTTTTCCTAGCTTTTCTTCAACAGAAGCTAATTCATCGCCCATTTGAATCCCATTGGGCCCTTTTGCTAAACGGGTTTTTATTTGCATAGCTTTATCTACCTGATCGGTCATCAAATAAAGTTTATTTAAGGTGTTTAATAGTGTTTTGTATGTAGCTACATCATTAGTCCTGATTTGCTCCCCTTTTTCAAGAAATGGTAAACTTTTCTTGAATATTTCATCCACCTTTGCACTTTCAATTTTATATTTATTATTATCTTTAATATTGTTTACAATTTCACTTTGTTTCACAGCTTTATTAAAGTACAAAGCCCCTAAATTATAAAGTGCATCAAAATAATCGGGGTTTACCTCTAAAGCACGCTTATAGGCAGCTTCGGCTTTGGCAAAATACTCATCAGCTTCTTTCTCTGAGGGTGCATTTTTGGGGTCGGCCGGGTTTGCCAAATTATCATATATTACTCCAATATTATAAGGAAAAATTTCATTGTTAGGTTCTTTGGCAATAGCTAATTCAAGGTTGGTAATTGCTTCTTTGTATTTACCGGCAGTAATGTAGTCATTAAGTTCTGTAATAATCAAATCTTTATCGTTCGGGTAAACTTCTCTTCCTTTTTTTATAGTTTTAGTATATTCGGCATTATTACCCTGTGCTTGATAAATTTTGGCCAACTGATTATATAAGGTAGGCCCTTTATCAACTCCACCGTATTTAATATCAATTGCATTTTGGTAATACTGAATGGCTTTGTCATAATTTTTGGCTAACTCGGCAGAGAGTGCGGCATTATAAATAGCATTAGTATCAACAGTTTGAAAATAATCCTTATTAATATTAATAGCACTTTCAAAATTGCTCAATGCAGCCGCATAGTTGCCGCTTTTAAAGAATTCAACGCCTTTATTACCGGCAATAATATTAGCTACTTTTAACCCTTGTTTGGCTTCCGGGTAATTATTTTTAGGATCTAACTCTTTAGTTTTTCCGTACGCCTTAACAGCTTCTTCAAAGGCTCCCTCTTTGTAGCTATCTAATTTTGCGTCTTTAGAGTTGTAAATATTCATATAAATTTCAGCTCTTTTTACCCATGTTTTAGCTTTGGTGCTTGATTCAGCATCTGCTGTTGCTAAATCAATATACTTTTTAGCCTCAATAAGATCATTAGCATCTTTATCTTTATTATAATAGCCTAAATAATTAATGGCACTTACTACATTTTTTTGCTGGGCAAGTGCAACATTAAGTCCTAACCCTAAAGCTAATGCAGCTATAATTGTTTGTTTTTTCATGCTTTTGTTTTTAAATTATTCGTTATCTTCAATATTATCACTGTCATTGTCATCTCCATCATCAATATCATCGTCAGCATCTATCGGAGTGTTATCTATTAATTCTTCTCCATCAATAGCACTTACCTCTTCTTCTTCATCGGTTTCAACCTTTGCCACTGCCGCTATGGCGTCAGAGCCTCTAAATTTAATTAATCTAACACCTTGGGTAGCGCGTCCCATAACGCGAAGATCAGACACACGAATTCTAATCGTTAAACCTGATTTATTAATAATCATAATATCATCGTTATCGGTAACATCTTTTATAGCAATAAGTGCGCCTGTTTTTTCGGTAATGTTTAAAGTCTTAACACCTTTAGCCCCACGGTTGGTTACACGATACTCTTCAATCTCTGAACGTTTTCCATAGCCGTTTTCAGAAACAACAAGGATATTGGTTTGATTATTTTTGGCAGCAACCATACCAATTACCTCATCATTTTCGGCCGCTAACCTAATTCCTCGTACCCCTGATGCATTGCGCCCCATAGGCCTAACTTTTTCTTCATTAAACCTTACCAATTTACCTTTACGTGAGGCAATTAATATTTCGTCAGTTCCACTGGTTAAGTGTGCTTCTAACAAGGTATCGCCTTCGCGAACGGTAATGGCATTAATTCCATTTTGGCGAGGGCGTGAATAAGCCTCTAAGGATGTTTTTTTGATAATACCATTTTTGGTACACATAATAATGAAGTTATTATTAATGTAGTCAACATCAGTAAGATCTTTAACATTGATATATGCCTTCACTTTATCGTCAGGTGCAATGTTTATCATATTTTGGATGGCTCTTCCTTTAGATGCCTTATTTCCTTCAGGAATCTCAAATGCTCTGAGCCAATAACATTTTCCTTGCTCGGTAAAGAACAACATATAGTTATGGGTAGAAGCCACAAACATGTGTTCCAGAAAATCGCTATCTCGTGTAGTGCTGCCTTTAGCACCTGTTCCACCACGGTTTTGTGTTTTATATTCTGCTAATAAAGTGCGTTTAATGTAACCTAATCTGGAGATAGTAATCACTACATCCTCATCAGCAATCATATCTTCCATTCTAAAGTCATCGGCAGCATACACTATTTCACTTTTACGGTCATCGCCATACTTTTCCTTCATCTCCAACAGCTCTGTTTTTATTAAGTTCATACGCATGCTTTCGTCAGATAATAAGTTTTTCAAATGGCTGATTGTTTTCATCAATTCATCATATTCTGCTTTCAGTTTATCGCGTTCGAGACCGGTTAAAGCTCTTAAACGCATATCCAAGATAGCTTTTGACTGAATTTCTGTTAAGCCAAATTTGCTCATTAACTGTTCTTGCGCCTCATTTGGCGAAGGTGCATTTCTGATAATAGAAATAACCTCATCAATATTATCCTGAGCAATAAGAAGGCCTTCTAATATATGTGCTCTTTTTTCGGCTTGAGCTAACTCAAAAGTGGCACGCCTAATTACTACATCATGACGGTGTTCAACATAGTTCTGAATCATTTCTTTAAGATTCAGCAGCATAGGACGTCCTTTAACCAAGGCAATATTATTGACACTAAATGAAGTTTGCAGTTCGGTATATTTGAAAAGTTTATTGAGAACTACATTAGTAATGGCATCTCTTTTAATTTCATAAACTATACGCATACCGTCTCTGTCGCTCTCATCACGTATATCCGATATGCCTTCAATTTTTTTATCATTAATTAAATCGGCTGTTTTTTTAATCATTTCAGCCTTATTAATCATAAAAGGAATTTCTGAAACTACAATCTTTTCTTTTCCATTTGCATCTACTTCAATATCGGCTTTAGCTCTAATAACAACACGTCCGCGTCCTGTATGAAAAGCCTCTTTTACACCTTCATACCCATATATAATACCTCCGGTAGGAAAGTCGGGGGCTTTTATATATTGCATCAATTCATCAATAGTAATATCTTTATTATCAATATAAGCGGCAATACCGTCAATTACTTCCGAAATATTGTGAGGAGGCATATTAGTAGCCATACCAACGGCAATACCACTGGCTCCATTTAGCAACAAATTGGGTATTTTTGCAGGCAACACCGTAGGCTCTTCCAAAGAATCGTCAAAGTTCAGGCGCATATCTACGGTTTCCTTATCAATGTCGGCCAACATTTCTTCGGCAATCTTTTTAAGACGTGCTTCAGTATAACGCATTGCAGCCGGACTATCTCCATCAACCGAACCAAAATTACCTTGTCCGTCCACCAGTGGATATCTCAAACTCCAATCTTGTGCCATACGTACCATAGTATCATATACCGATAAGTCGCCATGCGGGTGATATTTACCTAAAACCTCTCCAACAATTCTGGCAGATTTTTTATACGGACGATTGGATAACACTCCTAACTCGTACATTCCAAATAAAACTCTACGATGCACCGGCTTCATTCCATCTCTTACATCAGGAAGGGCTCTCGAAACTATAACCGACATAGAATAATCTATGTAGGCTGTTTTCATTTCTTCTTCAATATTAATCTTTATAATTTTTTCTCCGTCTGCCATTTTTCTTTTTTAATAATTTTAGTGTTCAAATATAAATAAGTGCCGAAAATAGCTAAAAAATGTATAACAAGACATCAAAAAAAGCTAAAAAACACAAGTAATTATTCTTAACAAATATTTGTTGAAATATATGTATATCTTTTTTCAACATTCCATTAACATATTACTATAATTGTTCAAACAATTTCTTATCTTTACTTTTTAAAGATATAAGAATATAAAATATCAAAATATATGGAAGCTAAATTTTCAGCAAGGGTAAAGGATGTTATTACCTACAGCCGTGAGGAAGCACTAAGAATGGGGCATGATTATATTGGCCCTGAACACTTGCTACTTGGAATAATTAGAGATGGCGAAGGTACAGCAATTCGTATTATTCAAGCACATGGAGTGCAGCTTGATGAAATAAGAAGAACCCTTGAAAGTCAAATACAAAAAGAAGGAAAACCTAATACCAGGCTAGGTGATATTCCATTGGTAAAACAAACCGAGAAAATATTAAAACATACTTTTTTAGTGGCTCGCTCGTTTAAAAGCGAACAAATAGAAACGGAACATCTACTGTTGAGCTTTATTAATGTTGGCGATAATTTAGCAGCTCATGTATTAGAACGTTATAATATAACCTATAAAAGTATTGTGAGCGAATTAGGTAAAATGTCAATTCTGCCTGATGTAAAAAGTGAGCTACCAAGTAACACAGGCGATGAAGAGCCTGATGATGAGGGTGGAGGAGTATTTGGTCAAAGTGCTAAAAAGGCCGTTGACCCTAAGTCAAAAACTCCGGTGCTTGATAATTTTGGTCGCGACCTTACCAAGCTTGCCGAAGAAGACCGCCTAGATCCAATTGTAGGGCGTGAAAAAGAAATTGAAAGGGTATCGCAAATTTTAAGCCGAAGAAAAAAGAATAATCCAATACTTATTGGCGAACCGGGTGTAGGTAAATCGGCCATTGCCGAAGGTTTGGCTTTACGTATTGTACAAAAAAAGGTATCGCGTGTGTTGTTTAATAAAAGAGTAGTTACGCTTGATTTGGCCTCATTAGTTGCCGGTACAAAATATCGCGGTCAGTTTGAAGAAAGAATGAAAGCGGTAATGAACGAGTTGGAAAAATCGCCTGATGTGATTTTATTTATTGACGAAATACATACCATAATAGGTGCAGGTGGAGCAAGTGGCTCGCTTGATGCCAGCAATATGTTTAAACCTGCTTTAGCTCGTGGCGAAATTCAATGTATTGGTGCTACCACTCTTGATGAATATCGTCAATATATTGAGAAAGATGGAGCTTTAGAAAGAAGATTCCAAAAAGTAATTATCGAACCTGCCACTGCCGAGGAGTCTTTTATTATTCTTAATAATATTAAAGCAAAATATGAAGATCATCACAATGTAACCTATACTCCTGAGGCCATACAAGCATGCGTAACTTTAACTCAAAGATATATCAGTGACCGTCACTTACCTGACAAGGCTATTGATGCACTTGATGAAGTTGGCGCACGAGTGCATATAACTAACATTAATGTTCCTAAGAGTGTATTAGACATTGAAAAGAAGATTGAAGAAATAAAAGTTGAAAAAAATAGGGTGGTGCGCAGTCAAAAGTACGAAGAGGCCGCCAAACTAAGAGATACAGAAAGACAGCTTTTGGAAGATTTGGAAAAAGCCAAAAAAGCTTGGGAAGAGGAAACCAAAAATAATCGTCAAACCGTTACTGAAGAAAATGTTGCCGAAGTAGTTGCCATGATGACAGGTGTACCTGTACAGCGTATTGCGCAGAACGAGGGTTCTCGATTAATGAAAATGTATGACGAAATTCATGACAAAGTAATTGGTCAGAATGATGCTATTAAGAAAATAGTAAAAGCAATTCAGAGAAATCGTGCCGGCTTGAAAGATCCAAATAAACCAATAGGTTCATTTATTTTCTTAGGTCCTACTGGCGTAGGTAAAACACAATTGGCAAAAGTGCTTTCACGATATTTGTTTGATTCGGACGATGCGCTGATAAGAATTGACATGAGCGAATACATGGAAAAATTTGCTATAAGTCGCCTAATTGGTGCCCCTCCGGGATATGTTGGTTATGAAGAAGGCGGACAATTAACAGAAAAGGTTCGCAGAAAGCCTTATTCTGTTGTGTTGTTAGATGAAATAGAAAAAGCACATCCCGATGTGTTCAACCTACTGCTTCAGATATTAGATGATGGACAGGTAACAGATAGTTTAGGCCGAAAGATTGATTTTAAAAATTCTATTATCATTATGACTTCCAACATTGGTTCACGACAATTAAAGGAATTTGGCACCGGAGTAGGATTTAATACTTCAGCCAAGTCGGCCTCAGCAGAATATCAGGCTAAAAGTGTAATTGAAAATGCTCTTAAAAAAGCCTTTGCCCCTGAGTTTTTGAATAGAATTGATGATGTTATTATGTTTAATAATTTAACCAGAGAAGATATTCATCAGATTATTGATATTGAGCTGAAGAATTTGTATAAGCGTGTTGAAACTATGGGTTATAAAATTAAGATGACTGAAAGTGCCAAGGACTTTATTTCTGACAAAGGTTTTGATCCTAACTATGGTGCCCGCCCTTTAAAAAGAGCCATTCAAAAATATCTTGAAGACCCATTAGCTGAAGAAATTATTAAAGCACGATTAACAGAAGGAGATACTATTGAGGTTGATTTTGATAAGGATAAAGGTGAGATAACCATTCAAATCATAAAATCAAAGAAAAAGAAAAGTAAAGATGACTAAACGAAAAAGCCCCTATTTGGGGCTTTTTTTATGAGTATTTCCTTAAACAATACTTTCATTTTAGTAACTAATTATTGATTTTTCTTCTCTTCCGATTTTTGATAAGCACTGATAATATCCTTTACCAATCTGTGTCTTATAACATCACCGGTATTCAAATAAATAATGTCTATACCTTTAATATTATTCAAAAATTGTATAGCATGACTTAGACCTGATGGGGTATTTTTTGGTAAATCTACTTGCGATATATCGCCAGTAATAATAAACTTGGCATTTTTTCCCATACGGGTCAAAAACATTTTTAATTGGCTTATTGTGGCATTCTGCGCTTCGTCTAAAATTACAAATGCATTATCGAGTGTACGCCCTCGCATAAAAGCCAATGGGGCAATCTGAATAACTCTGTTTTCGATATATTGTACTAACTTTTCGGGAGGAATCATATCATACAAAGCATCATACAAAGGCTGCAGGTAAGGATCTAATTTATCTTTTAAATCGCCAGGCAAAAAACCCAAATTCTCTCCTGCCTCTACAGCAGGTCGAGTTAAAATAATTCGTTTTATTTCCTTATTTTTTAAGGCCTTAACAGCTAAGGCAACCGCAGTGTAGGTTTTTCCTGTACCGGCAGGCCCAATGGCAAAGAGCATATCATTAACTTCAATACTCTCAACCATTTTAATTTGATTGGCAGTGCGTGCTTTAATAATTAAACCATTATTGCCAAAAATAATTACATGATCGTTGCGGTGGTCTTTTGAATGATTAATCTCAATTTCGCTTTCAACCTCTACTCCTATCATTCTTTCAATATCGCTTTCGCTGAGTTTACCGTATTTGTGGTAATATTCAACCAACTTTTCAAGTATGGTATAAAACTCGTTAATATACTGTTCTTCGCCTATTATTTTAATGGTTGAACCGCGCCCAACAACTTTTACTTTAGGGAAAAATTTCTGATATATATTTAATTTACTGTCATTAACCCCATAAAAATCTACCGGATTAATAGAATCTAATTCGAATACTCTTTCGGTCAAGTTTATTGCTTTGTTTTATATAGAAAATAAAAATACTAATTTTGCGGTCATAAAATTACAAAAATTATTTCGTAAAATAATTCAATGCCTATTATTACCTTAACATCTGATTTAGGAACAAAAGACTTTTATTCAGCCATTATAAAAGGCACTATAATCAGTGCTTTGCCGGATGTTCAAATTGTTGATATAACTCATCATGTACCTGATTATGATTCGTTAAAGGCAGCTGAAATATTACGTTACACTTTTCATCATTTCCCCCCTGAAACCATACATTGTATTTTAATAAATACTTCTTCTATCAATATTGAACCGATTATTTTGGTACGCTATCAAGGGCATTACTTTATTGGCCCCGACAATGGAATATTCTCAATGTTATTTGATGAGCCACCGGAAATAATTATAGAGCTTCATGAAAAAGTAGTTAACGACAGTTTAACTTTTCCGTTTAGAGACTACTATTTGCCTTATTTAAAGAATATTATTTTGCATAAAAATATTGAGAAGGATAGTATCGTAAAAAGCGAAGTATATACCAAACTCAGACCTGAAGCATTTGTAAGTTCCAACCAGCTATCGGGTAATATATGGCATATTGATAAATTTGGAAATGCTATCAGTAACATTCGTAAAAACCAGTTTGAATCAGCCTTACAAAAAAGAACATTTATATTAAATATAAGAGGCAATGTAGCTGATAAGATAGTTAAGCATTACTCTGATGGGCCTGATGGGAAGATGATACTATTATTCAATTCGATGGGATTGTTGGAGATTGCTATGAAAGAGGGTAATGCAAGCAAACTAATAGGCATAAACAGAGGCGACCGAATTACCTTTAATTTTACTTAATGATTAATAAGTATTTATGATGATTACGAGAATAGTTAAAATGAGTTTCTTACCTGAAAAAGTAGAATCTTTTATACATCTATTTGAGAAACACAGACAGGCCATTTCTTCTGTTGAAGGTTGTCGTTCATTAAAATTATTACGCGGAAATTCTTCCTCTTTATTTTTTACCGTTAGTGAATGGGAGGATGAAAAATATCTTGAAAACTACAGACATTCTGAATTGTTCAATACGGTGTGGTCAAACACCAAAATATTCTTCAATGCAAAGCCCGAGGCTTGGACTACCCATCAAGTGGAGTAGTTTTGAAATACCTTTTATTTAGAGCTGAATATTAATGGATCTACCAAAAGGCTTATCCACACCCAATTTTGCATAACATGGGCTGATGTAACTTTTTTAATGTAATCTAATGATGGTGAAGTTAAATAACACGAATAACCACCCATAAGTTTTGTGTATTTATTCATGTTAAATGCAAAACTCAAATCACATTCTTGCCCTAAATCTGCTGGCATTTTTTCTGCTCCCTTATAAATTTTATTAGGGGTAATGAACTGATGTGCCACAATGGTAAAGTTTAAATTGGTATTAACGTTAAAACTCGCCTTTAGGTATGCATCCATTAATCCGGTATTGCTATGTGCATTCCCAGCATAAAAATAATCCATATTGCCATAAAATTTATGATTAGTTCCAAAATAAGGAATAAATACTTTAGTGATATTTGAAGTTTTAGAGCCAACATCATCACCACTCAACAAATCTCCACCTATTCCCAGTGTTGTCTTAGCACCAAATTTTCTATCCAGGCCTATAGCAGCCATATATCCATTAGTTTTTTTACCACTTGCATTTACACCGGTTTGATAGTAACCTGATACAAAAATTTTATATACCTTATAGTGGTAAAAATTGTTGAGTCCAAATGTTTGAAGAAAATATTCAGGAGCGGGTTTATTGGCAGCAATAGTGTTCTGAAAACCCAAATTATTGACCAATAAACTTAAATGAATATGCTCGTTAAAATTATATTTCCCCCAAACGGTTTGCATCCATTTATATGGTGCAGCATTAACCGGTGAATAAGCGTTTCCGGAAACATTATTAATATTATTGCCATATAAAGTATTATAATTTTGATTATATGCTACAAATGTCTTTAACTCTATATTTTCATCATAAACATTTAAAGTAATAGCATCATGTGCTCTTCCTCCTTGTGCCCAATCTAAAGCACCAAAAAAGCGCTCATCGTCTAACGAAATTACTTGGCGACCTACTTGCAACTCGGCCAAACTACTTAGTTTAATGCCTGCCCATGCCTCAAAAAAAGATATTCCGTTTTTTATAGTTATTCCTTGTGTTAACGCATCTTGCCCCCATAGGCTTACAGCCTGAGGGCTCAACTTGAGGGTAATTTGATGGTTGTATTTATAGGAGAAAGACAAACGTGAGCGTTGGCTTGTTAATGCGGCAAACTGAGTGTTTTTGGGCAAGGGCTGAAAAACTCCTTCGCGGTATTCGCTTCTTATTTTTATTTGAGCGTTAATATCAAGATGACTTTGAGTTGAATCAACATTTTGAGCTTTTAAAACAAAAGGCACAAAAAAAATTATAAAAAAAAATAGGACTAAACTTTTCATTGTATTTTATGATTAAATGTAAACAAACTTAATCATATCAATACAGCTTACAAAGCATCTTGATTATTTATACTTTTTCTGAATCTTTAAATACGCAACGAATATGTTTCAAATCATTTTTTCTTTTTAAAATATTCAATCAAGATATTTCATCTTTTCTATCTAATTATTATTATAGTTTGTCATAAACCTATTCCAAGGTTTCCTTGAATACCACCACTATGTATAACAATAACCACAGAATTATCAGGAAAATATTTTTGTTTAATTAAATCAAAAACTCCGAACATCATTTTACCTGTGTAAACAAAATCTAACTCTATGTTATATTGCTTCTTAAATTCGTGAATAAAACAAATTAGTTCAGGAGTATATTTTGCATAACCTCCAAAGTGGTAATCATAACAAAGCTCAAAATTTCCGAGAGCCTCATTAGCAGACAAACTAATGATTTCCTTCTCTAAAAAATATGCTCCTTTGAGTACCGGAATACCTATGGCTTTTTGTTGGGTTTTCAGAACCGATGCTACACCTGCTAAAGTAGTACCAGTGCCACAAGCCATCACTAAGTAATTAAATGGAACATTGATTAAATCAGCTATTTCTTTGCTTCCATGAGCACCCAGAGTATTAGCCCCCCCTTCGGGAACAATATATATTTCATTTTCGCTAAAATGTTGTAAAGTATATTGTTTCAATAATTCCTTGTTACGATACAAGTGGCGTGTCACAAAGAATAATTTCATCCCATTTTTTCGAGCTTGGTTCAAAGTGTGATTATTAACCTCCTCCCCTCTAATGATTCCAACCGCATTAACTCCATATATTTTACAAGCTTTGGCAGTAGCAGCAATGTGGTTACTAAAAGCCCCTCCATAGGTCAGCAGAGTGTTCTTTTTCTGCCTTTGCATTTCAATAATATTATGTTTTAGTTTAAACCACTTATTACCACTAATATCAGTATCAATTAAATCTAATCTTAGGAGGTATAATTCAATGCTGTTACTAAAATTAAGATTAATTCTTTGCAATACGGCTTTTTTCAAATCAACCGGAACAGGCATATATTTAATGTTTAGATATTAGGCCGTTTACTCTTGCTTTTGTTTCTCTAAATTTTGGTGGTATAACTGAATAGCTACAATTATGGCTGCAAACCCCCAAACAGGTACTGCTGCTTTATCTGTATCTAAAAAGTTATTTAAAAAGCCATGAACAAAATAAGTTACCAAACCCAGTATTACAGCCATTAATAATGCTCTGAGTTGTCCTTTTTCCATCTTTAAATACAGCGTAATTCCCGAATAAAAAATGGCTATTACTATAAATGAAAAAGTAATTAATCCTAAACCTCCGGACTCTGCCAAGGGGCCAATATATTCACTATGGGCATTTCCTCTATTTCCCGCGTTGGTACTAATAATTGTTTTTTCATAGCTAAACTGGTAAGGTGCATACTTAAATGCATAAGTACCCGGACCAAAGCCAACCCAAGGATGTTTTTCATACATACGTATAGCGGCCGACCATCTATTTAATCTTTCTAGGTTTGATGCATCAGATGAAATGTTAGATATACTTTGTACATGTTCACTCAACTTTGAAGATGAATCTTGCCGGTTTTTCTCTAAGCTCATTAATATTCTATCTTTTGATACAAAGAATAAACCAAGTAGAATGAGTCCTGAGAAGGTAATAGTTTGAACGCTTATCCTAAAAAACATAATAAGCCCAACTATTGCGGCAGCTAAAAGGCTAATCCAAGCAGCGCGGGTATAAGAAAGTACAAGAGCAATCACAAAAATAATCAGAAAAACAAAAGAAATAGCCTTTTTTGGGAAAGTATATTCCTTGTTATAAACAAAATAAATTAATATTGGGAAATACATAGCCAATACTGCTCCATAAATGGTATGATCGTTATAAAAAGGACTCATTACCCAATTAGCTGAACTTACCGTGAAACCATACTGACTGTGTACGATAATAGTGTAGAAAATAACTATGGTTAAAGGAAGTATGTATGCCCATAAAAATCTTTGAATGTTTTTAATATTCTTAAATAAAATAATGGTAAAATAATAGAAGCAAACTATAAACCATAAACGTGCCAATAAAAACTTAAAAGAAATAACAGGCAAAGTGCTTGTTATAGTAGTAATTAACACCCATCCCAAATAAGTAAGAATGGCAATAGTTATAGGGTGCTTTAATATCCCTCTTTCAATTCGGCTGTCATAAATTATTTTAAAGATAAATAAAATCAATACTCCTATCATTAAAGGTTCGCCCGGCAAACTTACGGCCAAGCCAAACTCTTTAATTTTTACATTTAATGATAATGGGGTAGTAATTATAATAAACCATAATACTTTGTCTAACGAATAAAAAAACAATATAACTATGAGTATGACAAGAGGAATAAGAAGCACCCAGAATTTTTCATTGGCAATGCTGATAGCCGAAATGACAATAAAGGATAAACTGAATAAATAGAAATATAAGTGTAACCTATTTGAAAATTTAATCAGTGGAATTGCTTCGGGGAAGGGCTTTTTTTTTTACCTTCTACAAAAGAAATATATATGAAAGTGATAAAAAGTGCCGCCAATATACTTGATGATACAATTAACCACCTGATAGGGTATGATTTTGAATCAGCAACAAATGGTTGGGTAACAACATTGGTATAAGTTAACTCTTTATTCAAGTCACCGGTAATATCGTCAAAAGCATTTTTGAGTTTAGTTTCATAGTTTAGGGCTGCCTCTAGCTTTAACTCAAGTGCTGTTAGTTCAGCACCTTTTTCTTTCATCTTTAATGCAATTTCATTGGCTTCCCCACCCTTAGTGTTCAGAAAATTACGAGTTACTTCTTTGGTCTGATATTCAACATTAATAATATTGTTGGTAACTCGTAAATTACTTATTTGTTTTTGTAAAGAGTCAATTTCTTGTCTTTTCAAAGCAAGTTGATTTTCATACATATTATGCATTTCTAAACTCTTGCTTCTTTGCAGTTCACGCTGTTTTAAATTAGTTTCATCAATAAGTGAGTTTACCATATTGAATGCAACAACCGGATCTTTGTCATAAATCTCAATATTTATAGATTCAAACTCGGTTTTACTTATCGAAACATTATCGTTAAACTCAATAAAAAGCTTAGCACTAGGGTCTTTTGAATTATCACCAATACCATAATGATTAGCTAAATCAAACTTTTCAATAATTTTTTTCTTTACATCAATACTTTGAAAAATTTGCAATAATTGCTCCGTAGCCGACTCGTTACTATATGGAACTATATTAACCGGATACACTACGGCTGTTGACTTAAATTTAGGCTCAATAAAATAACTGCTTGAAAAAACAGTAGCGGCCACTGCAGCAATAACAGCCACAGCAATCAAATGCCACTTCCATTTGAAAGTAAGAATCAATAAATTGTCGGTATTAAAGTCGTTACCTTTATCCATTCAACCTACTTTTTTGACAGTTTAAATTCTTTTACGTTTTCTATGAGTAATATCGCCAAAAGTGAAATCAATAGGGCTGAAACGGTACTTACCACAACAATCAACCATCTAATAGGATATGATTTTTTTTCGGCCTTAAAAGCTTTGTTCACTATAAACTTACTAGTAATAAATTGTTCTGCGTCAATCTTGGCCTGTTCATATTTAGATTTAATAATACTCAGTTGGTTTAGCTCGTGCTGAAGTTTTTCTCTTAATGATACGTATGCCCCTCCGTAAGTTGATAGTATTAATAATTTCTCTTCTAAAGACTTAATACCGGCTGTGTTATTTTTAGAAATAGCTAAAGCGTATTGTTCATTAAAAGCTTGCGACTGAGTTTCATAATCATTAATTCCTAACTTACGTAAGTTATTTAATGAGTCTTCAATGGATTTGATATATTCTTTCTGGCTATTTAGGGCTAATTCAACTATTTTTAACCCCTGACGGGCGCGTTCATGTTGCATCTCGTTTTTTACTGAATCAACCAAAGCGGCTATATCATTAGTAATATCGGCTGCCATTTGTGGGTCTTTATCTAAAACGGTAACCTTTACCGACATAAATTCTGTTCTCTCAAAATTGATATTATCTTCAAATTCCTTAAATAATAATGTGTTTTTGAATTTATTTTTAGGATTAATATCATAATGTTTCATCAAATCATACTTATTGCAAATTCTGTTTCTTATATAATCGGAATTAAGTATTTGTAGCATTTGCTCAGCCTCCTCTTCTTCCCCAAATTTCAAAATATCTTCCTTTCCGCTGTTATTTTCGTTTAACAAGGCCTTTGAAATAGAATTGGTTTGCGTAGGAAACATGATTACCTCCGATTTATATTTAGGAGTAATCATAAAAGAAGCAATGGAAGAAAAAACTACGGCTAAAACCCCTACTATTACAAGTTGTTTCCACCAATTAAGAAACAAAGAAATTAGGTTTACCGAGTTAAATGTATTTTGCTGGTTAGATTCTGACATATTAATTTTAGAGCCGCAAAAGTAAAAAAATTAATCAGGATAATCTTGATAAACTGATTAAATAATAATTTATTGTTTAAAATCGCTCTCATTTTGACGATTTATTTAAATTAGTTTTTTTCAATAACATCATAACAAATTAATTAACAGTGTTTTACTCTTCTTATCAGGTAATTTATAAGAATATGAGATGGAAAATTAGAGTGCAATAATCTATCTTTGTCTGAAAATTTATAGATTAATACCTTACCCACATAAAATTATTTGGGAAGGTGTTTGTTTTATCTTAATGGAAATATAATATGAGAAAACAATTTGTAGTATTTTCAACCTTAATTTTGGCTACAACGCTTCTAATGGCCATATATTTAAACAAAAATTGGAGCGTTTTCTTTGTCATTATTCTTGTTTTAACCTTTATGGGTTATCAAGATATGTATCAAAAAAGGCATGCTGTAAGAAGAATTTACCCCCTATTTGGACGACTACGATATGTTTTAGAAGAGCTTAGGCCTAAAATGTACCAATACTTCATTGAATCTGATACTGATGGTAAACCTATCAGCAGGGTTGATCGTTCTACTATTTATCAGCGTTCTAAGAAAGAGCTTGAAACCATTCCTTTTGGGACACAATTAGATGTTTATGCCGAAGGTTACGAATGGATGTGCCATTCAGTAGCTCCTAAGGCTTTTGAAAGTTTAAATCAAGACCCTCGAGTATTATTTGGAAATAAAGATTGTAAACAGCCCTATTCAGCTAGTATTCTAAATATTTCGGCCATGAGTTTTGGATCTTTGAGTGCACAGGCTGTTGAATCAATGAATGGAGGAGCTAAAATTGGCAACTTTGCACAAAATACCGGTGAAGGAGGTATAAGCCCCTATCATCTTAAACAAGGCGGAGACCTCATTTGGCAAATAGGTACCGGCTACTTTGGATGCCGCGATGAACATGGCAACTTTGATGGTAATTTATTTGCAGAGAAAGCCCAAATGCCAAATGTAAAAATGATTGAACTAAAAATATCTCAAGGCGCCAAACCTGGGCATGGAGGTATATTACCCGCTTCAAAAAATACTGAAGAAATTGCTAAAATTCGCCATGTAAAGCCGTTTACCCAAGTGGCATCTCCCCCATATCATACTGCCTTTGACACGCCACTAGAAATGATTCAATTTATTGATAAACTTAGACAGTTATCGGGCGGAAAACCTGTTGGGTTTAAAATATGTATAGGACATAAGGCCGAGTTTATTTCTATTTGCAAGGCTATGATACATTTAGATATTTATCCTGACTTTATTACTGTTGATGGTGGCGAAGGCGGTACCGGGGCTGCACCACAAGAGTTCTCAAACTATATTGGAGCACCTATGCTTGATGGCTTAGCTTTTGTACATAATATATTGAATGGTTTAAACATTAGAAAACATATTAAAATTATAGCTGCCGGAAAGGTAACTTCCTCTTTTCATATTGCCCGCGCATTAGCATTAGGTGCCGATACTTGTAATTCGGCCAGAGCCATGATGATGGCCATAGGATGTATTCAGGCGCTTTTATGTAATACCAATCGCTGTCCTACCGGTATTGCTACTCAAGACCCTAATTTAACCATTGGTTTAGATGTAGCCGATAAAAAAGTAAGGCTTGCAAATTTCCATAAAGGAACGATTAAAAATTTTGTTGAAATTATGGGAGCCTCCGGGATTGATGATATGAAAAACATTACACGATCGCATATTTACCGCAGAGTTTCACTTAATGAAATGCTTACTTATGAAGAGATTTTCCCTTCTATTAAAGTGGGTTCCATGTTAAATAATAACATTCCCGAGAAATACAAGTGGGATTTTGCTCATGCTGATATGAACAAATGGGGTGTTTCTATTCAAGAAAATGTATAAGATAAATTTAATACATTAACAATTATTGGTTAGAAAAAGAATACCTTTAAATCAGGCTTTTTCCTTATCTTTACCCATAAATAATATTTTTTCATTTAAACATTATGTCTGAAGAAGAATCAGAATTAAACCATCAAGAAGAAGATTTAAATGGCGAAAAAAACATACAAAATATACTGCCTGTAAGCGGTATGTATAAAAACTGGTTTTTAGAATATGCCAGTTATGTTATTCTTGAGCGTGCTGTACCTGCTATTGAAGACGGATTGAAACCCGTGCAACGTAGAATATTACATTCTATGTATGAGTTAGAAGACGGGAGATATAACAAAGTTGCCAATATTATTGGTAATTGTATGAAATACCACCCACATGGCGATGCTTCTATTGGTGATGCCATTGTACAAATTGGTCAAAAAGATTTGCTAATTGATTGCCAAGGAAACTGGGGTAATATATTAACCGGTGACAGCGCTGCGGCAGCCCGTTATATTGAAGCACGATTAAGCAAGTTCGGTCAGGAAGTTTTGTTTAACTCTAAAACAACTGTATGGCAATCATCTTATGACGGACGAAACAAAGAACCTATAACTTTACCTGTTAAATTTCCTCTATTACTTGCCCAAGGCGTTGAAGGAATTGCGGTTGGTTTAGCCTGTAAAATTATGCCCCATAATTTTATAGAATTAATTGATGGTTCAATAGATATTTTAAAGGGGAAAAAGGTTAATTTACTACCCGATTTTCCAACCGGAGGTTTAGCCGACTTTAGTAATTATAATGAAGGACTTCGTGGCGGCAAAATAAGAATTAGAGCCAAAATAAATCAACTCGATAAAAAAACCTTGGTAATTACTGAAATTCCATTTGGCACAACTACCGGTAGCTTAATGGAGAGTATAGTTTCGGCTAATGAAAAAGAAAAAATTAAAATTAGAAAGATAGAGGACAACACAGCCGAAAATGTTGAAATAATTCTGCATCTACATCCCGGCATATCACCCGATAAAACAATTGATGCTCTATATGCCTTTACCAATTGTGAAGTTTCTATTTCGCCCAACGCTTGTATCATTGAAAATGATAAGCCCCGCTTTTTGGGAGTTAATGAAATGCTTAAAATATCTACCTTCAAAACGGTTGATCTTTTAGGAAAAGAATTGCAAATCAGAAAAGAAGAGATTGAAGAAGCCTGGCATTTTTCATCGCTCGAGAAAATTTTTATTGAAAAAAGAATTTACCGACAAATTGAAGAGTGTGAAACATGGGAAGAAGTGATAGCTGCCATTGATAAAGGCTTAAAACCGTACAAGAAATTATTTAAAAGAAACATTACTACTGAAGATATAACCAAGTTAACCGAAATAAAAATTAAGCGTATTTCAAAGTTTGATAGTTTTAAAGCTGATGAATACATTAAACACCTTGAAGAAGAATTGGCTTTAGTTCAACATCATCTTGATTTTTTGATTGATTATACCATTGAGTACTTCAGAAATTTAAAAAAGAAATACGCCAAAGGCCGAGAAAGAAGAACTGAAATAAAAACTTTTGAAATTATTAATGCTACTACTGTTGCTGTGGCTAACGAAAAGTTATATGTAAATCGCGAAGAAGGGTTTGCCGGTTATGGTATGAAAAAAGACGAATATGTTTGTGAATGTTCAGACATTGATGATATTATTGTTTTTAGAAATGATGGTACCATGACTGTTTTGAAAGTAAGTGATAAATCCTTTGTGGGTAAAGGAATTATTTACATTAATGTTTTTCGGAAAAATGATGATCGTACTATTTACAATATGATTTACCGTGATGGAACAAAGGGTAGAAACTACGTAAAGAGATTTGCCGTAAATGGTGTAACACGCGATAAGATTTATGATTTAACTAAAGGCAGTAAAGGCTCTGAAGTACTCTATTTCACTGCCAATCCGAATGGTGAAGCCGAAGTGGTAACCATATTGCATAAACCATTGCCGGGAATCAGAAAAATTCAGTTTGATTTTGATTTTGGTAGTTTAGCCATTAAAGGGCGAAACAGTCAAGGTAATATTGTAACCAATTACCCTATTAAAAAGATTTCTTTAAAAGAAAAAGGTTTAAGCACCTTAGGTGCACGCATGATTTGGTTTGATGATACCATACAAAGGCTTAACTCTGACGGGCGCGGTACTCTGCTTGGTGAATTTGCTCCACAAGATAAAATACTTTACTTTACCCAATCAGGTTATTATCGTTTAATTAATTTTGATTTAAGCAATCATTTTGATGAAGATATGATTTTGATTGAAAAGTTTAACCCTGAAAAACCAATTGCAGCCATATATTTTGACGGGAAGAAAAAAGAATATTATGTAAAACGTTTTCTCATTGAACCTACAGATAAAAAAGTATTGTTTATTAGTGAAGAAGAAGGGTCAAAACTGGAGTTAGTAATAAGCCAAAAGACGCCCATAGTTGAAGTAAAATTTGCTAAAAATAAAGGTACAGAAATACCTAGTAAGCAGATTAATTTAGCTGATTTTATTGCCGTAAAAGGAATAAAAGCCAAAGGGAACAAGTTAGAATCCGGAAATATTAAAGAAATAAATAATATAAGCCCCGATGACCCAACTGAAACTTCTGACTCGGCCAATGGAGCGCCTGAAGTTAAGGAAACAGAAACAAACGTTCAAATTGATTACGACCGATTAGAAAGACTTAAGAGTATTCGTAACAATTTAGATAACATGGATACACAAATGACTATTGATTTTTAATTATCATTATGTCAATTTTTATTGATCAAATGTTGCGTGAGGTTGAGATAAAATCAAAACCACAAAGAATTATTTCACTTGTACCTTCGCAAACCGAACTCCTATATCACTTAGGATTGCAAAATGAAATATGTGGCATTACTAAATTTTGTGTGCATCCTCATGAGTGGTATATAAATAAAACCAAAGTTGGAGGAACAAAAAAAATAAATTTTAATGTTATTGCCTCCTTAAAACCCGATTTAATTATAGGAAACAAAGAAGAGAACCTGAAAGAAGAAATTGAACAATTAATGCAGCATTATACTGTTTGGATGAGTGATGTAAATACACTACAGCAAGCCACAGCCATGATTAAACAAGTTGCAGAAATAACTCAAACAAATGATAAAGGCCAAGAAATAGTTCAACAAATAGAAAAAGAGTTTCAAAGGCTAAAAAACTTCAAAAGCCCATATAAAAATGTGGCCTATTTTATTTGGATTAATCCGCTAATGGTGGTTGGGCAAAACAATATTATTAATAGCATCATTAAAGAGTTAGGCCTAAAGAATATATTTGAACAATTTGACACTCTTCAACCAAAAAGTTGTCGCTACCCGCAAATTAGCGAAGAGGAATTAATAAAACAAAACCCCGAATTAATTTTATTATCAACAGAACCATATCCTTTTTCCGAAAAACATATTCCATACTTTAAAAAACTCTGCCCAAATGCTAAAATACTTATAGTTGATGGTGAAATGTTTTCATGGTATGGCTCAAGATTAGCCTTGACACCTCAATACCTGATTGATGTTTTAGGATAAATACAAGCTAAAGCGTCAATAGAAAACCAAAACAACACATATATTACAATTCTACCAAAATCATATATTTCTATATTATCGTAACATTTTATGATTAAACGTCATTATATCAACTTTTACTGTTTTATTGATAAAGAATAATTTATCAAGTTCAATTTTTTTCAACAAAATCATCAATAAGTCTTACTGTATTATCTCTTTTCAATAAACCCTTCGAGGCTCTTAAACTCAATATGTGTGCGGTTTTTAAGAATTATTTTTGGCATACACAAGGATATGTATATTTCATTTTTTTTGTATTTTTATTTCGTAAATAATAAACAGTTTGTGTTAATTACTTTGTGTTCTTTCACATGCTGCCATTAGTGGTAAGGCATAAAGATGATTCCACAACACAACAGTTAATTTTAACAATAAAAATAATGAAGGCAAAAACTTTAATCCTAACCTTGATGACGGCAATGAGTCTATCTGCTTTTTCACAGACATATCCGACATTTGGGCCTGAAATAAAAGTAACCATAACCGGGTTGAATTTTGATGCAATGGAACCGTTTATTTCACCTGACGGCAATACTCTGTTTTTTAATTCACTGAATTCTGGAGGTAACACAAATTTACATTATGCCATAAAGGTGAATGACTCAACTTTTACTTATATTGGACTAGTTGGAGGTTGTTATGACCCCACGCCTGACCATCTAGACGCGGTAGCCTCTTTAGATTCATTAAATAATTTCTTTTGGACATCGTTACGAAATGTTCCTAATTTGCATAGAGGAGTTTACACTGCAGGTAACGTCAGTAATATTTCTCAGGTTTACGGCACCTGCAATATTCAAACCCCCGGTTGGTTAATTATGGATGCAGCAATTAATTTTCAAGGCAACCTTCTGTATTATAGCAATGCATATTTTGGTCCCACTTATGCTGAATGTGTTGGTGTGCCTTGCGAAACTAAGTTTGGTGTTGCTCAAAAAATAAATGACTCCACATTTAATAAAACAGTAAATTCCGATGCTCTCTTTACAAACATAAATGACACAAGCTACCTTGTTTATGCTCCGCAAATCACAAATGACGGATTAGAATTTTATTACACAAGACTTTTAAAGGGAGGGTATAATACCGAAATATGTGTCTCTGTGAGGAATACCATTTCAGATACGTTTAGTTTACCAATAGTCATTTATTCAAACTATGGTTATTTCCCGGAGGCTGCTACCCTAACAACTGACAAACAAAAAATATATTATCACCAAAAAGACATTACATTTACTTATACTATTTATTTACGTTACCGAACAGGTGCTACCACCGGTATCAACGGACAAATAAATAAAGGTAATATTAATGTTTATCCCAATCCTACAGAAAATATTTTTCAAATTTGTTTACCCAATCCATCAGAGCATTTTACAATCAGAGTGTACTCTTCTATTGGCCAAGAAATATATGAAACATCCAACCATACTTCAATTGACATTTCGAATTTTGCAAGCGGAATATACTATTTGACAGTAATTCAAAATGATAAGATTTGGAAGACTAAAATCGTTAAAAAATAATGTCCAAACTGCTAACATATAGAGATTTTACCCTGTGCCTGTCTGCCTTTGGCAGGTTGAATGAAGCTTACGGAGTCTTGAGTAAAATTTCTTATTGAGTTTTAGTACTTTTTCTGTGTGTTGTAGCAGATTTTCTAAAAAAGTTCAGAACGATTGTTTTAAAAAGAAAATATCAGAAATTACATTTTTGTTATTGACGAAAAATGAAACATACATAATTTTTCGTCAATAACGATTATCTTTGCATAAAGTAAAAGGCAATGATAATACGAGAAACATACCTGAAAAAGCTCCGTCAGCTCAAAGATCAAAACATCATCAAGGTTGTTACCGGCATAAGGCGTAGCGGGAAATCCACGCTTTTAGAAGCCTTTAAAAACGAGTTGACCGCAAACGGAGTTTCTCCCCGCAATATCATTTTTCTGAATTTTGAAGAAAGAGAAAACCTGCATTTAACGGATTGGACAGTACTTTATGACGAAATTATCAAAAAGATAAAAACCGATAAAAAACATTACGTTTTTTTGGACGAAGTGCAGTTGGTCAACGATTTTGAGAAGCTCATCAATAGCCTGTTTACAAAAAAACACATAGACCTGTATGTTACAGGTTCAAACGCTTATTTGTTGAGTAGCGAATTGGCAACGCTTCTTACTGGAAGATATATCGCTATAAACATACAACCCTATTCTTTCAAAGAATATGCATTGGCATACAATGAAGAAAAAAACATTGACCGTCTTTTCCGTAAATATATCAATGCAAGCAGTTTTCCCGAAGCTGTTACATTGGCTCAAAGCAGCGAAAACTTGTCAAACGATTACTTGCAATCCATTTACGATACAGTTATTATCAAAGATATTGCACAACGTTACAAATTGCGTAATATCCATAACCTACATCGTGTTATCAGTTTTGTATTTGACAGTGTCGGTTCGTTCATTTCGCCTACAAACATTGCAACGGAGCTCAACAAAAACTCACAGAAAAAAATATCGCACAACACCATTATCAAGTATTTGGATTTTTTGACCAAATCCTATATTCTTTATACTGCTTCGCGTTTTGACATTAAGGGAAAAGAATTGCTGACGACCAACGAAAAATATTATTTGGTGGACTTGGGATTAAGAAACATAACAGCAACTAATAAACACGATGCGGATTTAGGACATAAACTTGAAAATGTAGTGTATTTCGAGCTTTTAAGACGTGGCGGAAAAGTGTATGCAGGAAAAAATAAGGACAAAGAAATTGATTTTGTAGTACACAAGTCCAATAACGAAAGAGAATATTATCAGGTTGCTTTTACCGTTAATGACGAAAAAACATACAAAAGAGAAATTTCGGCATTTAGCAATATCAAAGACAACTACCCGAAATACCTTTTAACACTCGATTTCGACATTACGAACATAGACGGTATTCAAAAAATGAACGTAATTGATTGGCTGCTGAACGAATAAAAACTACCACTAACATATAGGGTTTAAACCAAGCTCTGCTTTGATTTTACCCTGTGCCTGTCTGCCTTTGGCAGGTTGAATGAAGCTTCTGGAGTTCAGTTACAAATAAATTATATTGTGGGATTTTATTGAGTTTGTGTGGTTGTTATTTATCTTGTATGAGTTGTTCTTAGTTATATTTTTTGGTTTATTGCTCAAAACAATGCCTGTTTGCTTGTTGCAAGCAAATAAAATAATGTTCCTAAATTATTTTTTCATCCTTTTTTGATGTTGCATGGCAAGTTTCCTTTGCATTATTCTTTTCACTTCCTTCAAGATATTTTAAGCATAGGCAGTTCGTTCATTTGCATACTACAACCATAAATAAAGGCAAGTAGGTGTCAGTGCTTTAGTAGGCGTGGCGTTATAAATTTTTCTTTAAAATCTTCTTTTGATAAAACTACCGGCAATTTTTGTTCTTTCTTAATGCTTGGCATTTGAATGGCTTTTTCTTCCCCATCCAACAACCTAAACCAATGTGGTACTTTACTCAAAAAATGTTTGAAACCTAAGGATAAAACACAGTATGTTAACCCAAAAGTAACAAGAAGAACAAAATATAATACCATATAAAAAAACAAAACCCTTTATTTCTAAAGGGTTTTGGGCAATTTAGCGGAGAGTTAGGGATTCGAACCCCAGGACCTGTTACAGTCAACAGTTTTCAAGACTGCCGCAATCGACCACTCTGCCAACTCTCCGAGCGCAAAAGTAGTTTTTTTTTCATTACAAAGAAGTTTTTTTTTAATTTTAGGATATTTTTTTAATTTCCTGATTTATGAAATCACCTTTTTTCGCTGCCTTTATGCTTCTTCAATTGTTCTGTATGCCTTTGATGGCCTCAGATACAAAGAAGATTAAAGCCTATTTGATGTTAGCAGAATTTACCGATCCTAGTTTAGGAAATTATATAGAAAGTTACCTAAGCATAAGTGCCAAAAGTGTTATTTACAAACCCAATCAAAATGGAAAATATCAATCAAGCATTGGAGTTAATATTCTTTTCTCCAAAAACGATTCTATTTATGCCTATGGTAAATATAATTTATTAAGTCCTGAATATGATGATGTAAATGATATTAAGTTAGACTTTACGGATGTTCAACGTTTTTTTTTGAAACCGGGAGAATACACTTTTGAATTAAACATTATTGATAACAATAATCCGGGACAACCTTTTACCTACTCTCAAATAGTTAGCAGTCAATTAAATATATCCAAACCATGTATGAGTACCATTGAATTGGTAGATAGTTATACAAAATCTGATGCTACTAACAATAGAACAAAAAATAGATTTGAAATTATACCTTACATAAGCTCATACTATCCCGAAGCTTTAAACGAAATTACTTTTTATACTGAAATATACGGCTTAACAAGAGATATAGCTCAGGACGAATCGGTTATTGTTAATGCTTACCTTGAGGGCTTTGAGAGTGGTACCCATATGACCGATTTTTTTAGATTTCAAAAAGTAAAATCAGCCAATATTATTCCTTTTCTTAGCTCTTTAAATATTAAATCCTTACCTTCAGGGAATTACAATTTGGTCATTGAAGTAAGAGATAAAGAAAACAAGCTGATTGTAGAACAAAAAACTTTTATTCAAAGAAATAACCCCTCCTTTATAAGCACTCCGGAGACGTTAACAGCACTAAATATTGCTAATACTTTTGTTGAAAAAATTCATACCGATTCTCTCAATCAATTTATCAAATACCTCTACCCTATTTCGAGCCGTTTAGAAGTTGAATATGCTAACAATGTGGTGGCAAATACCAACATTTTAGCCAAGCAGCAGTATTTCCTTTCTTTTTGGCAAAAGAGAAATAATCTTCAACCAAATACTGCTTGGGAAGAGTATTATTTGAATGTACTTGAGGCCAACAAACTATTTAAAACGCAAACCCGTAAGGGATACGCCACTGATCGGGGTAGAGTTTACCTTCAATATGGAAAACCTGACTCAAGACTGATTTATGACCGTGAACCAAGTCTTTATCCTTATGAACTTTGGCAGTACTACAAAATAGATAATTTTTCTAATAAAAGGTTTGTATTTGTTAATACCGATTTGGTTTCAAACAACTATTTCTTAATCCATTCTGATGCGATAGGTGAAGTTCGTGATGATCGTTGGCAAACCCGACTCAATAAAAGAAATAACTGGTATAAAAGTTTTGACGAAGAAAAGGCAAATGACCAATTTGGGTCATTCCTGAGAGATGCTTATGATATTAGCCGATAATTTTATTATTAATTTAGAGTCAAACCTATCAATATGGGCAAAGATATAGCTGTGGTTATCTTAAACTGGAACGGCATTGGTCATTTAAAAGAATTTTTACCCTCAGTTATACAAAATTCAAATAAAGACATTGCCGATATTTATGTTATTGATAATGCCTCAACAGATAACAGTGTGCAATATCTATCTGAGAATTTCCCATCAGTTATCATCATAAAAAATAAACAAAATGGTGGATTTGCAAGAGGATATAACGAAGGCTTACAACATATTAAATCAAAATACTACGTGCTGCTTAACTCAGATGTAGAAGTATGCCCAAATTGGCTCGAACCTCTATACCAAAAATTGGAAAACGACAATTCATTAGGGGCTTGCCAACCCAAAGTATTAGACTACAAAAACAAATTGCTTTTTGAGCATGCAGGTGCTGCCGGTGGTTTTATAGATATTTATGGATTTCCTTTTTGCCGAGGCCGAATTTTTAATAGCCTGGAACACGATAAGCAGCAATACAATGATGATGTATCTATTTTTTGGACAACCGGTGCTTGCATGATGATTAGATCTGATTTATTTTTTAATTGCGGTGGTTTTGATGAAAGCTTTTTTGCTCACATGGAAGAAATTGATTTATGTTGGCGTATGCAAAATAAAGGCTATAGTTTATGTTATGTTCATCAATCAACCGTTTTTCATTTAGGGGGCGGAACCCTCTCTACCATAAGTCCTCGAAAAACTTATCTCAACTTTAGAAATAATTTGTTTTTACTTTATAAAAATCTTCCGGCTAACACATTGCTTAGCACTATTTTTATTAGAATGGTTCTTGACGGACTAGCGTTTATCCGGTTTATAGCCATAGGTAATTTTTCTCACGGATTATCTGTTTTTAATGCCCATATGGCGTTCTACAAAAACCTTTCAAATTTACGCAAAAGCAGAAGAAACAATATCAACAATCAAGCTCTACATCAACTAAAAGGAGTTTACCACAGGTCAATAGTTTTTGAGTTTTATTTAAAAGGGAAAAAACAGTTTAATGTTTTAAACAAGTCAAAATTTAGTCAATAAAAAAGGGAGTTTGAAAACAACTCCCTTTTTTATATTTAAGTAAAAATAATCCTTATTGTAACTTATATCTAACGGCTACCATAACAGAATAGTTGTTGTTTCGCACAGCTTTGCTTGATTTTGACAAATACTCTCTAATATCTAATAATCCGTAGCTAGCTCTAAAATCAAAACCCGCAGATAATTTATCATTAATCTCATAGCTTAAACCAAACCCTCCCACAATTCCATAATCAAGAGGAGTGTAAATATAAGCCAAATCTTGTTTACCTTCATGATTTACAGTTACTGAGCTATCACCATAAGAAATTACTTTGGTGTATTTTAAACTATTTTTGGCATTATATCTAACATTAAGTGAAGGGCCTGCAAAAACCATAGCTTTAAAGCTGCTGCTGTCAGGTAAAAAGTTATAACGAACAAGAACAGGAATTTCAATATAATTAAAAGACATATCGTATTGATACTTCTCGGTTTGTTGCTTTGCTGTGTCTTTAAAATTTCTTTCGTAAGTTGTACCTCTCTGGGTGTAAATTACATCAACACTTGTGCTAATTTTGCCGGGCGATTGAAATAACACAGATAATCCTGCACTAGCACCGGTTTTAAACTTGGCTGAATCAATACCTAATAATTTACTATAATTTCCTCCCCCGGTAATCCCGACAGATACTGATTGTGCAAATGATACGGTAGTAAGCGCCAATACAGCCATTACACTACCCAATAATTTTGAAATTTTCATATAATTTTATATTGTGTTATGTTAATTCTTTTATAAAAATACAAAAAGTATTCTGCAAATATATTTTTTTTCAATTACTAAAGTGAAATTTTATTTGAAAGATTTTAAACAATAGTATTTCTAGGTAGGTAAAAACCATTGTAAAAGGGCAAATGAAAGATATTAAAGATAAATGTTTACAATAAATATCATTGTTCTACATTATTTATTCAATTATCAACGAGCAATTTTATATGGTGATATGTTTCATTAATCATTATAAAAAAACCTATCATGTTAGTGATAGGTTTAAAGGTAAAGAATACACTTATTATAGGTAAAGCTAAAAGGTAATAGTAAAAGTGCCTTGAGTTTTTATTGGCGATGTAGGCTTTGAATCAAACAAAGCTGATTGCGCGCATTGCTTAGCTTTAGTATGTAAATATTTACTATCAGTAGTAGTACCTTTAGCACCGGGCGTGGCTGAAATAACGTGCCCGTATTTATCAATGGTAACATCAACCACTACCGTACCATGTTCTTCGGTCATTATTTCAACATGTGGTTGATTTTTTATCAGGCGACCTTTCATACTATAGGTTACTTCATAATTGCCTACTTTAATTTTCTGAACTTCATCAGTTGTGCTTTGTGCACTAGCAAAGGATACGCTAAACAAAAGTATGAAAGCAAGAGATTTTAAAAATTTAAACATAGTAATTAAGTATTTAATGATAATAATGATTAAGCATCAATCTTAGCATATCTAGCATTAGCCTCAATAAACTCTCTGCGTGGCGGAACTTCATCGCCCATCAACATACTAAAAATACGATCGGCTTCGGCTGCACTTTCAATGGTAACTTGGCGCAAGGTACGGTTTTCCGGATTCATGGTTGTTGTCCAAAGTTGCTCGGCATTCATCTCTCCCAATCCTTTATAACGTTGAATATTTACACTTCCCTCTTTGTCGCCTCCCAATTCTTTAATGGCTAATAATCTATCGTCTTCATTCCAACAATATCGCTCAATTTTTCCTTTTTTTACTAAATACAACGGAGGTGTTGCAATGTATATATAACCATTCTCTATCATTTCTTTCATATAACGGAAGAAAAAAGTAAGAATTAGAGTGGTGATATGACTACCGTCAATATCAGCATCTGTCATGATGATAATTTTATGATAGCGTAATTTTGAGAGATTCAGTTGCTTGCTGTCTTCTTCCGTGCCTATGCTTACGCCCATAGCTGTAAACATATTTTTAATTTCTTCGTTTTCAAAAATCTTGTGTGTCATTGCTTTTTCCACATTAAGAATTTTACCTCTTAATGGTAATATTGCTTGAAAAGCACGGTTTCGACCTTGTTTGGCAGTCCCCCCCGCAGAGTCGCCCTCTACCAAATATAGCTCGCACATAGATGGGTCAGTTTCTGAACAATCGCTCAATTTTCCTGGTAACCCGGTACCGGTAAGCACATTTTTACGCTGTACCATTTCGCGTGCTTTACGAGCAGCATGGCGAGCAGTGGCAGCTAAAATAACTTTATCAACTATAGTTTTGGCTTGTTTTGGATTTTCTTCCAAATAATAACTCAGCATTTCGCTAACAGCCTGATCAACAGCACCCATTACCTCATTATTACCTAATTTGGTTTTGGTTTGTCCTTCAAACTGTGGTTCTTGAACTTTTACCGAAATAATTGCTGTTAAGCCTTCTCGAAAATCATCGCCCGAAATATCAATCTTCAATTTGGCTAACATTCCGTTTTTCTCGGCATAATTTTTCAGAGTTCTGGTTAAACCTCTTCTAAAGCCTGCAAGGTGTGTTCCACCTTCGTGGGTGTTAATATTGTTTACGTATGAATGAATATTTTCGGTATAAGAAGTGTTGTAAATCATAGCTACCTCAACCGGAATTCCTTGTTTCTCACCTTCAATATATATAGGTGTGTCTATCAATTTCTCGCGAGTAGAGTCTAAATATTCAACAAACTCTTTCAAGCCGCCTTCGCTATAAAAACTTAGTGTTCGGTGTTGTCCGTTTTCGTCTTTTTGGCGAAAATCGGTAATTGTTAATCTTATTCCTTTGTTTAAGTATGCTAACTCGCGTAAACGAGCCGACAATACATCAAAACTATATTCAGTTACCGAAAAGATACTTCCATCCGGTTTAAACGTTACCTCTGTACCACGATTTGTGGTGCTACCTATTTCTTTAACATCATACAAAGGTTTACCTATTGAGTATTCTTGCAGATACTCTTTATTATTGCGCCACACAGTTACTTTAAGATGAGTAGAAAGTGCATTTACACAACTTACCCCAACACCATGCAATCCACCCGATACTTTATAACTGTCTTTATCAAATTTTCCTCCGGCATGCAACACGGTCATAACCACTTCCAAGGCCGATTTCTTTTCCTTTGGGTGAAAGTCGGTGGGAATACCACGTCCATTGTCTTTTACTGTTATACTATTATCTTCATTGATTTTTACATCAATATTATTACAATGTCCGGCTAAGGCCTCATCAATAGAGTTGTCAACCACCTCGTAAACTAAATGGTGCAGCCCTTTAGTGCCGGTATCTCCAATATACATGGACGGTCTTTTGCGAACGGCTTCTAACCCTTCTAACACTTGAATACTTTCTGCTGAATAGTCAGCCTTAGATTCTACTTTTAATTCTTCTGACATAGTTATTTTTTGTTTTAATAAAAAAACTGTATTTGGTCTTATATTTAATTAATAAAATAGGATATTTTACATTTTATTTTTAACGAAGCACAAAGATAACATTAATATGCAATAATTTTATAGGTTTTTTTACTATTTTTAAATTGTTTTAAGCTATTTTATCAACATTTTGAAGAAAAGACTCAAAAAAAAGATAATAAGGGCTTGAAATTGCACCTTATCTTTTCTTCATTTATTCTATCCAAATATTTTTAACGTATAAAAATAGGCTTTCGTTGGAAATATACATATATTTGTTGAATAATATATTTGCTTTTTGTTATATGGTAATTTTTTTTCTCTTATAGCCTGTCCTTTCAATACTACCTAAAATACGCTTATACAATTAAAGTTTTAGTTATATGGAAAAAGATGAAATAACATATAAAGAAGGTTACACCATCAGAAAAATAGAATATGGAATTGTTGAAATCATATTTCATCCGCAATTTTTTGGAGATCTTGAAGATGTAAAACTTGTTGTAGAAAGATTAAGTCAGTTTCGTGTAAATAACACCCCCATTTTACTTTTAGCTGTTTATGCCGAAGATAACACTTTTTCTCCCGAAGCCACCAAATATATTTCATCTGCCGAAAATAATAAAATTGTAAAGGCCGAGGCACTTGTAATAACCGGATTAGCTACCCGTATTATAGGTAATTTTTATCTCAAAATTAATAAACCAAAAAGACCCTCCAAATTATTTACTAGTCGTTTAGCCGCCATAGAGTGGCTATTAAGCCTTAATTTGTAGTAAATAGTATTTCTTCAGGAACAACTTGGTTAATATATATTTCATAAATGTATATTACTAACACCTTTTACAAACAGTTCACAAATTAGCATTGAAGGTATGGTTTATAAATAAACTTTACCAATACGCATACATTCATATTTTAAAAAATATAAATTTGTAGTTTATTAAATAGCTAACAATGGAAAAAATTAAAAAGCAAGATGCTTTAGATTATCACCATAATCACCGTCCGGGAAAAATTGAAGTAGTTCCAACAAAACCATATAACACACAACGCGATTTAAGTTTAGCTTATTCTCCCGGAGTTGCAGAGCCATGCTTAGAAATTGAGAAAAACCCTGATGATGTGTATAAATACACTGCCAAAGGTAATTTGGTGGCGGTAATAAGCAATGGTACTGCTGTTTTGGGTCTTGGTAATATTGGTGCCGAAGCCTCAAAACCGGTTATGGAAGGAAAAGGCTTATTATTTAAAATTTATGCTGATATTGATGTTTTTGATATTGAGGTTTCTGATACCGATATTGATGCATTTGTACGTACCGTAAAGGCTATTAGCCCTACGTTTGGAGGGATAAACCTAGAAGATATTAAAGCTCCTGAATGCTTTGAAATAGAAAGAAGATTAAAGGAAGAACTGAATATTCCTATTATGCACGATGACCAACATGGTACAGCCATAATATCGAGTGCTGCTTTACTTAATGCGTTATTGTTAACCAATAAAAAAATTGAAGATGTAAAAATAGTTGTAAGTGGCGCAGGGGCTTCGGCCATATCGTGTACAAAGTTGTATATGGCATTGGGGGCACGTAAAGAAAACATAGTAATGCTTGATAGTTCAGGGGTTATACATAAAAGCAGAGAAAATTTAGATGATACTAAATCTATCTTTGCAACTGAGCGCAACATTCACACTATTGAGGAAGCACTAGTAGGTGCAGATGTTTTGTTAGGTTTATCAAAAGGTAATTTAGTAAGCAAGGAAATGCTGCAAACCATGGCACCACAGCCCATTGTTTTTGCTTTGGCTAATCCTGTACCTGAAATATCATACGAAGATGCTTTAGAAGCCCGCCCCGATGCTATTGTAGCCACCGGTCGCAGCGATAATCCCAATCAGGTAAATAATGTGTTAGGATTCCCGTACATTTTCAGAGGAGCACTTGATGTTAAAGCTACAAAGATTAATGAAGCCATGAAATTAGCGGCTGTGTATGCATTGGCTGAATTGGCTAAAGAAGCAGTTCCCGACATTGTAAATTTGGCCTATAATCTTAAAAATTTAAGCTTCGGAAAAGAATACATTATTCCTAAACCCGTTGATAACCGGCTCATTTACAAAGTGGCTCCGGCTGTGGCCAAAGCTGCTATTGAATCGGGTGTGGCACGGCATGTTATAACCGACTGGGATGCTTATGAGAATGAACTAATACAACGCTTAGGACTTGATAATAAACTCTTAAAAAATATAACTATACGTGCTAAGCAAAAGCCTCAGAGAGTAGTATTTGCCGAGGCCGACCATTATAAGATTTTAAAAGCCGCACAACAAGTAAAAGAAGAGGGTATTGCCATTCCAATTTTATTAGGGGATATTGATAGAATTAATAGATTAATAGAGCAAAATAATCTTGACCTTAAAGGGATTGAAATAATTGACATTAGAAAGAAAGATTACGAAGAAAAAAGAAATAAGTTTGGCGATATGTTTTTTGAAAAGCGAAATAGACGTGGCTATACACTTTTTGAGGCACGTAAAGTTATGCTTGAACGCAACTATTATGGAGCAATGATGGTTGAAACAGGCGAAGCCGATGCCATGATTAGTGGATTAACCAGAAAATATCCTGATACGATTAGACCTTCACTACAAATTATAGGGGTTCAAAAAGATATTGGAATGGTAGCCGGAATGTATATTATGATTACAAAAAGAGGACCTATATTTTTTGCAGATACTACCATAAACACTAATCCTACAGCCGAGCAATTGGTAAAAATAACTTTACTCACTGCCAATGCTGTTAAGCTAATGAATATGGTTCCGCGTATAGCTTTACTTTCATATTCAAATTTTGGTTCCACTGAAAATCCTGAAACCAAAGTATTGAGAGAGGCCATAGCCATGTTGCACCGCGACTATCCTGAATTGATTGTAGATGGTGAGGTGCAGGCAAACTTTGCTTTTAATAAAGAAATGCTTGCCGAACAATTTCCGTTTACTCCTTTAAAAGACGGTGCTGTAAATACATTAATATTCCCTAATCTTTCGTCAGGAAATATTGCATATAAATTACTTCAGGAAATAGGGAATGCCGAGGCTATTGGCCCTATTTTACTTGGGCTAAACAAATCTGTACATATATTACAGCTTGGCAGCTCAGTTAGGGAAATAGTAAATATGGTTACTTTGGCCGCTGCAGATGCACAGGTTAAAAATAAAGTGTTTGGCTAAACGGCCAATAAACTTTTTTAATCATGTTTATTAATTCTATTGAAAAGAATACTTTTATTGTTAAGCAAGAAGCAGCTCGCATAGGTTTTGATTTTTGTGGTATTTCAAAAGCTTGTTTTTTGGAAGATGAAGCTCCGAGGCTTGAACATTATTTGAAAAACAATTATCATGGTAAGATGGATTATATGGCCAACTACTTTGATAAAAGATTAGATCCTACCTTATTAGTGCCGGGTGCCAAAAGTGTAGTTTCGCTTTTGTTTAATTATTATACCGATAAAAGACAAACACAATCAGACGCTCCTAAAATAAGCAAATATGCTTATGGAGTTGACTATCATGAAATAATTAAAGATAAGTTATTTGAACTGCTGGCATGCCTACGTGAAAAGATTGGCGATATTGACGGAAGGGTATTTGTTGACTCTGCACCTGTTTTAGATAAAGCCTGGGCAAAAAAATCAGGCTTGGGTTGGGTTGGCAAAAACACAACAGTAATTACCAAAGGTAAAGGCTCATTCTTTTTTATAGCCGAACTTATTATTGATTTAGAACTAACACCGGATGGCCCCATTAAAGATTACTGCGGCACCTGTACACGATGTATTGATGCATGCCCTACTGATGCTTTAATAAATCCGTATCAAATAGATGCCAGTAAATGTATAAGCTATTTAACCATTGAGCTTAAAGATGAACTTATACCCAATACATTTAAAGACAAAATGGAAAACTGGGCTTTTGGATGCGATATTTGTCAAGATGTTTGCCCTTGGAATAAATTCTCGGAACAACACCAACATCCGGAAATAAATGCAAATGAGCAAATGTTAAATCTAACCAAAACCGAATGGTATGAATTAACGGAAGATGTGTTCAAAACAATATTTAAAAAATCGGCAGTAAAACGAACTAAATACAGAGGCTTAAAACGTAACCTAAATTTTATTAGCTCTTCGTAACGTTTCTGAAAACTTCCAGAATAATATCTCTATATAAATAACCAAAAGTAGCTAAGCACCATACTTTCAATAAGAGCTGATCTTCAAACTTCAACATCTTATTAGCCTTTATTAATTCTTTTTTAAAAAGGCTTTTGTCAAAACTAACTTTGGTCAATATTTTTTTACTTAAATCCAGCATATTTGACATAGTTTAAAAGTATTAGGTTAATAATTAATTTCTAAATCAACGAAAATAGATTTCTATTTATTGATGATTGTACCATAAAAATAACGAAAATTATTTTTATAAACCAAATCAACCCCTCAATAGTTATTAACTATTAACGCTTTTTACCATATCGTGTCTAAAGTTTAATGTATTATTACTTGTAAATCAATAAAATAAAAAAATATATAGTATCTTTACAATTACATTTACTTAATATAGACTATATTTGAGGCATGGAATTAAAGATAGATAATTACATAGAACAGTTATTGTACCACCACAATTGTGTAATTATTCCTTCGTTTGGAGGCTTTGTAGCCAATTATAAAGGCGCTCAAATTCACCCTACCCAATATTCATTTACTGCTCCATCAAAGCAATTAGCATTTAATAAAAACCTTATCAATAACGATGGTTTATTAGCCGGTTATATTGCATCGGTTGAGAAGATAAGTTTTGAAGAGGCTTTAATTTTGATTGACAAAGATGTTTTTAAAATTAAAAAACTTTTGACTGAGGGGCAGCAGGTAATTTTTAAGTCTATTGGGTTTCTTAAACTCGATATTGAAAAGAATATCAGATTTAATCCTTCTAATCAAACCAATTTTGAAACCTCCTCATTCGGCTTAAATACTTTTCAGTCACCTGCTATTATCCGCGGTGGTTATACCAAAGGGCTGCCTGAACCTGTTTTTACAGATAAAACGACCAAGAAAAAACGCTTTACTTTTAAACAATACAAAAAGTTTGCCTTACCAATGTTGGTATTGCCTTTGGCTTTGATACTCTATTTTTCGCCTGTTTACCATTCGGTTATTCAATCGTTTTCTGTTCAAACGTCCGGCTTTTGGGGCAACGACTCTAAAACAAGTTATACCCCACCACAGCATCAGCCGCTGAAAGAAATAGCAGAACCTGTGGAGTCCGAAAATACCGAAACAGTAGCTATAGAACCTACGGTTAGCGATAATGCTGAAATAAACGCAACTACTAACGAAAATATTGAACCTGTAGCCGATATTAAAGTCCCTGAACCTGTACAATATAACAGCGTTGAACCTGTCAATAGCGGAAAATACCAATTAATATCAGGTTGTTTCAGCATGCAGGAAAATGCGTATAAACAAATAGATTTACTTCAACAAAAAAATATACACGCATACATTAGCGGTCAATCCAAATCCGGTTTATATCGTGTAAGTTGTGGTGGTTTTGATAATCAGGAACAAGCTATAGCCGAAATGAGTAAATTGATTGCAGGAGGCACCGATATTTGGATTCTTAAAAATTAAATTCGAGCGGCTGAAATGAGAAATGATATTTTGAACGACTTAAACGAAAGTATAAGCTGCCTACATTCCTTTATTCAAAATAGTGCTGCTATAGAAGCTATTGAAAAAGCAGCGCACCTTATGATACAAGCCTATAAAAACGGAAACATCATAATAAGTTGTGGCAACGGTGGGTCAATGTGCGATGCCATGCACCTTGCCGAAGAGCTTAGTGGTAAGTTTAGAAACGATAGAAAAGCTCTGGGAGCTATAGCCATATCTGATTCCTCGTATATTAGCTGCGCGGCAAATGATTATGGATATCAATATGTGTTTTCGCGCTATATCGAAGGTATTGGGAAAAGCGGTGATGTGCTTGTTGCGATTAGTACCAGTGGAAATTCTGAGAATATTATTGAAGCCTGTATAGCTGCAAAGAAAAAAAATATTAGCATTATTGCCCTGACAGGAAAAGATGGCGGAAAATTAGCTCAACTGGCCGATGTTGAAATACGAGCTCCTTTCTCTACCTATGCCGATAGAGCTCAGGAAATTCATATTAAAATTATTCATATACTGATTAAATTAGTAGAACAGGAACTAAGTAAACTAGGCTTAATTTAAGGAAACTAAGCCTTTAATAAAACAACTGTTTATCTCTTTTTTATCATCTTAATTACCGTATTAGAGTAACACTACCTGTCATCTCTCTGGTTGTTCCTTTATTATCGGTTAAATATACACGCCAAATATAGTTATCTTGTATATTATCACCACCATCCCAAGGTTGATTAAAACTGTTTGATACATAAACAAGCAAACCCCAACGATTATATATTTCAATTCTGAAATCTTTAACTCCGCTTCCTGAGGGCGCAAATACATCGTTTAAGCCATCGCCATTAGGTGTAAATGCATTAGGAAAAAATATATGATAGTTTTCTTCAATTACTATGGAGTCTTTCACTGTTTCAACACAACCTTTATCAGTAGTTACGGTTAACTTAACCTCATACACTCCCGGGTTTTCAAAAGTATGAGTAAACTCAGGTTTATAGCTTGAGCCATTTTGCTCAATTACCCAATGTTGACAGAGGCTATTGGGTGTGATATTCTTAAACTCAACATTACTATTTAATAAATCAGTAACCTTAGGAGAGATAGAATATTTTATTTCAGCCATTGGGAAAATCTCAATATAATCATGCATTGTTTTGGTGCTGCTGCATCCGTTAGCATCAAAAGCGGTAAGGCTTACACTATAAATTCCGGCAAAATTATAAATATATATAGGGTTAAATTGATTGCTAATTCCGCCATCGCCAAAACTCCATTGGCTTGACACTACATTATTGCTGGTATTGGTGAACTCAATAGTGGCAGGAAGACAATCAGTTTGTTTTGATGACTGAAAAGAAACTACCGGATTGGGGTTAACCAATATGGAGATATTTGCCTGAGGGTTTGCAGGATTACATACATCAGTAACTGTAACAGTATAAGTACCTGCTGTATAAACCGTTATAGATGGTGTTGTTGAGCCATTGCTCCACAAATAGGTTTGAGCCTGCGAGCATGTTAATGTTACGCTATCGTTCACACAAAAAGTAGTTGGTCCGCTGGCTGTGATTGTAGGAGTAGGTGCCAATGGCATTGCAGTAACCATAACAGGGTTAGAAGCAACCGATACACAGTTATTGGCATCGGTGTAAGTTACCGAATAATTTCCTGAAATGCTTACACTAATGCTACTTTGTGTAGAACCATTATTCCACAAATTCCCATTAGGCTGATTTGACTGAAGTGTTACACTGCCACCTTCACAGAAGGTTGTTGGCCCTAATGCAGTAATAACAGGTGCGGGTGGTATAGGATTAACCACAACCACAATATTGTTAGATAATGGCGATGGACAACCATTATTATCAATAACACTTAAATTATAGGTTCCGGAAGAAATAACCGTAATACTTTGCGTGTTAAAAGTATTTGACCAACTGTATGCAGCAGCGGGTGTACTTGTAAGCACTACGTTACCACCATTACAGAAGGTTAAAGGCCCATTAGCTGTAATAACAGGTGCAGCCGGTACCGGAAACATAGTTGTGTTGGTTACAGCCGATACGGGCGATACACAACCTCCGGCATTGGTAGTTGTTACCGTGTAACTACCACTCCCAAATACTGTAATACTTTGGGTTGTAGCACCATTACTCCACAAATAACTTGCCGATGGTGTAGAAGTTAATATTACACTATCGCCCGTGCAAAACGACAGAGGTCCTGAAGCAGTAATGACCGGTGCGGTGGGTGGAGGTAAAACTGTAAAAACTGTAGCTGCCGAAGTAGATGTACAACCATTTCCATCAGTAATGGTTACGGTATAACTTCCGGATGAGTTAAGGTTAATACTTTGTGTATTTGCTCCGTTTGACCAACTGTATGTATTGGCTACTGATGAACTTAATACAACTGAACCTCCATTACATACGGTTAAAGGCCCTGATGCAGTGATTACAGGAGCAGGAGGTAAAGGATGTACCACTACTGTAACAGCACTTGACACAGCCGAACTGCAACCATTGGCATCAACATAATAAACCGTATAAGTACCTGAGGTATTTACAGTAATGCTATTAGTTGTAGCTCCATTACTCCAAACATTATTACCGGATGCCGATGAAGTTAATGTTACGCTTCCTCCCTGACAAAAACTTAAAACTCCACCGGCAGTAATAAGCGGTGCTGCAGGTTGGTTGTGCACAGTAACAGTAATAGCCGATGAGGGTAGTGATGTACATGTTCCGTCTGAAACAGTTAGTGTATAAGATGTGGTAGAGGCCGGGGTACAAACCGGATTAGCAATTGAGGCATTGCTTAGTCCTGTGGCTGGCGACCAAGTGTATTGGGTACCGCCACTTCCATTCAACGTAACACTATCTCCTATGCATACCGCAGTATTGGTTCCGGGATTGGCAATGGGCAAAGGAATAACATTCACATTCATAGTATCTGAATTAATACATCCATTGGCATCTGTAACATTCAGTATGTATGCTTGGTTAGATGTTAGGGTAACAGAAGGATTATTAATATTGGTTGCCGATAATCCGTTTGAAGGACTCCAACTGTAACTTACACCACCGCTTCCGTTGAGTGTGGCACTTGCACCACTACATAAGTTAATATCAGATCCGGCATTGGCCGGTGGCAAAAGGTTTACATTAACGGTTGCTGTTTGAGTGCCTACACATCCATTTGAGGCTGTAGCTGATACAGAATATGTGCTTGTTGCGGAGGGTGCTACCCAAATAGAATCGTTGGTGTTGTTAGCAAACAAATAATTTCCTGTCCAAGTACAGTTTGATGCCCCGCTTACGGTAACAATTGCTGTATCGCCAAGACAAATGGCATTCGGATTAACAATAGTATTGAGGACAGGGGTAGGATATATTTCAATTGTTTTTGAGGCGGTTACTGAACATCCTGTTGGGTTAGTAGCCACCAAGGTAAAAGTAGTGGGTGTATTAACAGTTGCTGTTACAGGATTCCCGGTACTGTTATTAACCATTAACGCGGGCGCCCATAAATAGGTAAGGTTAGTTCCTGAACCGGTAAGCGTAACTTGACCTCCTGCACAAACTGTATCGGCCGAGGCTGTGATGTTTAAAGTAAATGCCGGAGAAACTACCACGGTTACAGGAGTTCTGGGGCTGGTGCATCCGCCAAGTACCGACTGAACATAATAGGTGGTAGTATTGTTAAGTACCGGAGTATTAAGTGTACCACCTGTTTGAATTACTGTTCCTCCTGCAGGAACGGTAAACCATTGTAAAGTGCCATTTCCGGTTGCTGTAACCTGCCCGTTTTGACCTGCACAAATAGTATCATTCACCCCAACAGGAGGTATAGTAGCAGCAGGTTCAATAATTACCATATAATCTTCAACTTCGCCATAAGTTTGATGGGCACAAGGACTTGAAGGTGTAGCCGCAAAGTTTGAACGTACACGCATGCGTGTGTTTCCGGTTAGGGCACTTGCCGGGACTGTAACAACACCGTTAAACACCTGAAAACCTGCTGAACCCGAATTCCATACAAACTCCCCCGGATCGGTAAAAGAATTATTTTGGTTATAATCAATCCATATTGCAAAGCCTTGTTGATATATAGCTCCACATTGAATGGTGAAATTAAAACTGCAACCTTGAGCTACGGTTAATATTTTATTAGGATAATAAATATAATTATTGGGCATATAATTGCACCCGCTGTTATTATTTACAATATTTGTTATCCCGTTAGTTGTTGAAAAATTATTAATAAAGTCGTTGGTAAAATTGGTTTGACAACCGTATGTAAATGTTGGTGTGCAATAAGGGGCTTGAGCTTTAATTGACTCAACTACAAATACTGAGAAAAATACAAGTAATAAATAGAAATTTAATTTATGCCTCATTCAAAATTATTAACCTAAGTTTTTATTGTTTTACCTTACTTTATTACGTGTTTAATTCTTTAATTGTTTGTGGCAAATATAATAAAACAATTCTTATTTTCTTGCAATTATGTAAATGAAAATGATAGAGTTTCATCATAGTTAGTAATTATTATACATTCATAATACATAACATACTATTTGCTATGGTTAAATACCACCTGTGGCAACAATTAAACTAAGTACAAATCAAAATATGACTAGAACCAATAAAACCCTAATTGTCTTGTTAATAATATGATATAAAAAAATTTGAATGATTGGATATTTCTTTTTAATTCGGCAGAATATATTAGAGCAATTAAAAAAAATGCCTATTTTTGTATATATTAATATTAAAAGATGAATAAATGAAAGATAACGCATCTTTAGCCATAGATTTGTTGATTAGTAATTTCGAAAATAATACTTATACAGAAAAACACATTTCGAGCTTATTAGATTATTTAGTTGGCTTAAAAGATAATGAAGATATTCAAACGGTTGAATCCATTATAAAGGTTCTCGGTTATTGTACTAAAGATTTTGTAAAAGAAAATATAGTAAATACTATTAACAATCCAAAGACCAGTCATAAAATAAAAAAAGCCCTTATTTCGGTTTGTTGGGAATCAGGAATAGATTATAGCGATTATTTATTCAATTTTGTTCAATATCTTTCAGGAAGCGATGAAAGCATAGCGATTGAAGCCTATACAGTTATAAATGAAATGGGCGGAAGACCAAAAGATTTAGAGAAATCTATTGAACATATTAATAATACAAATCAAGAAAGCTACACTCCTACCCATAGAATTTTAATAAACGACAGTTTGCAACATTTAATTACTTTATTATAGTCTCAATTTATAATCCAAAATGATGAAAAAATCGAATTTTATAGTTATAGTATCACTATTGTTTTTATCAATAGTATTTAGTCAATGTAAAAAACTGACTGAAGATGTAGAATGTTTAACTCCTGCTAATATTGAAATTAAGAATATTACCACTAACTCAGCCGATGTTTCATGGTCTGCTGCTGCAGATGCATCACAATATTTAGTTAATTACCGTAAGGCAGGCTCAGGTGCTGGTTTTAGTGTTTTGCGTGTTACTTCAGGAACTTCGGGACAAATTATAAATCTTGCTGCAAATACTACCTATGAATATAAGGTGCAAACCAATTGTCCTTCTTCAAATTCAAATTACAGCGATTTAAAAACTTTCAGAACTTTGTCTAATAATGAATTTTATATTGCTCAAAAATGGCGTATAAAACAACTAAAAGAAAATAATGTGAACACCAGCCTTGGAATAGATGATTATATGGATTTTAAAACTAATGGTAATTTAGAACAATCATTAACTATTGGCGGCTCTCCTTTGGTTACTAATGGTTCCTGGAGTTTTTTTGCCGAATTCGACTCGGTAAAAATAAGTTTAAATAGTACTAAAAATTGGAGTATCCATCTCCTGGATAGCCAAAACTTTATATTGTTGAAACAAACATCCAACCCGTTTCCTACAACAGATACGCTGGCCTTAGAGAAGTTTTAATTGCCCGATTATTCCATATTGCTAAATAGTAAATTAATCATTTTTTATTTAATTTATAATAACATTTATCCATTCTTTATTAAATCGTATATGAAAAAACATTTTATTTTTTTTAGTTCCATTCTTTTAATGGCTGCATGTGTTTCTACTAAGGTATTAACCCCAACACAGGCCGATGCCGATAGACTCAAAACTAAATATCCAAATTTGACTTTGGCAGATTTAAATGAAGGAAAGGCCTTGTATGAGAAACATTGCCAATCGTGCCACAAATTATATCGCCCTAACTCAAGGAATGAGCAAAAATGGAACGAAATTGTTCCACCTATGGTAAAAAAGGTTAATCGCAAAGGTGAGGTGCTTGACAATCGTGCACAGGAGCTGATATTACAATATGTAGTAACTATGCATGATGCTAAATCAGCAAGGAAAAAGTAATTAAAAAAATCTGTGAATATATATTTAGACTATAATGCCACTACCCCGGTAGATGATGTTGTGCTGAGTGCAATGTTACCCTATTTTAACCGTTTTTTTGGCAATGCCTCCAGTAAAAATCATTCTTTTGGTTGGATAGCCGAACAGGCAGTAGAAACTGCAAAAATGCAAATAGCACGATTGATTAATGCACAGTCTGATGAAATTATATTAACTTCAGGAGCCACAGAAAGCATTAATTTAGCTTTAAAAGGATTTGCAGAAAAAACAGGCTCAGAAAAAAATCATATCATCTCATCTGTTACAGAACACATGGCGGTGTTAGACACTTTATCCGTATTAGAGAAAAAAGGATTTGAAATAACTCTACTTCCGGTTAATGCAAAAGGTCAAATAAATGTAGATGAATTGCGTAAGTCTATAAAACCATCAACCATGTTGATTTGCCTAATGTATGCCAACAACGAAACAGGGTATATTAATCCTGTAAATGAAATAGCCGAGATAGCTCATGAAAACAAATGTCTGTTTTTTTGTGATGCAACACAAGCAGCCGGTAAAATACCCATTGATGTTAAGTTAAGTAATATTGATATGTTGTGTTTATCGGCTCATAAAATGTACGGCCCTAAAGGTGTAGGTGCTTTATATTTACGTAACAAGCGTCCAAAAATTAGTTTAACCCCATTGATTGACGGTGGTGGACAGCAAAACGGCCTAAGATCAGGCACCTTAAATGTGGCAGGAATAGTAGGAATGGGAAAAGCCTGCGAGCTTGCCGCAGCCGAAATGAGCCACTATACCGAAAAAATGATTAACCTTCGCAACAGGCTGGAAAACGAAATTAGCACTTTACCCGGAATAAAAATAAATGGCGACACCAATAGTCGCTTACCCAATACCAGCAATATTTGTTTTAAAGGAAAAACAGCAGGCGAAATTTTTAAAAGCCTAAAGAATATTGCTGTTTCAAGTGGTTCAGCTTGTACTTCTGCTAAAACAGAAGCATCGCACGTGCTCCTATCTATGGGCTTAAATAATGCCGATGCACAATCAAGCATACGATTTAGTTTAGGTAAATTTAATACCCTTGATGATATTGAAAATACAGTTACAAAAATTAAAAAGCTTTATGAGTAAGGGGCTATCTATTTTCCTTATCATCTAATAAATATTTATGGTTATTATTTGAGTTATGAAAATGACTACCACAGAGTTGCTGAAAGGCTTACAAGAAGGAGATTTTAGAACAATAGGTCGTTGTTTAACCTTGGTTGAAAATGATTTGCCGGGCAGCAAAGAGTTGTTGAGTTCAATGACTATCAATAGCCATACTCCAATTATAGGTATTACAGGCCCGCCCGGAGCAGGTAAGAGTAGTTTGGTTAATGCCATTATAGAAGTATTGACAAAACAAAACAAGCGTGTTGGAATTATAGCGGTTGACCCCACCTCGCCCTTTAATTTAGGGTCTATACTTGGCGATAGAGTAAGGATGAGTGAACATTTTAATAATTCCAATGTATATATAAGAAGTGTTGCCACACGTGGCTCATTAGGTGGGTTGTCGGCAAAAATTATTGAGATTAGCGATACTTTAAGAGCTTCAAATTTTGATTTAATTTTGGTTGAGACCGTTGGTGTTGGTCAATCAGAAATTGAGATAGTAGGTTTGGCCGATGTTACCGTTTTGGTATTGGTTCCGGAGGCGGGTGATGAGATTCAACAACTAAAATCAGGGGTAATGGAAATTGCTGATGTTTTTGTAGTAAATAAAGCCGACAGGCCGGGTGCTGAAATATACTTTAATAATTTAAGTAATCTTTTACGTGTTGGAGCTTCCTACAAACAAAAACCCGAAGTGGTAAAAACCACGGCTACCCAAAAAGAAGGAGTAGAAGAACTGGTAGAGTCTCTTTACAAAGTATTAAGTAAGAAAAACAATCAGCTTAAAATATTTTTGCTGGCAGAAAAAGCTTATAAACTGATACAAAACGAAAAAATGAAAAATATCAATAAGCAAGATCTACAGCAAGTTTTAGGGAATGAAATACATAAAGAAAATTTTAATCTATATGCTTTTGTTCAAACCTATATTAGTTAATACATGAGTAAAGAAACTGTATTAATTACCGGAGGAAGTGGTATGGTAGCAACATCACTAAGCAAGCTACTTGTTGAACGTGGCTTTGAGGTAATTTTATTGAGCCGTTCCTTAAAAACAGAGAATAGCTATTTATGGGATTATAAAAATAATTTTATTGACAATAAAGCCATTAAAAAGTGTCAATATATTGTACATTTGGCAGGAGCTTCAGTAGCCGGAAGTATATGGACAGAACAAAGCAAAAAAGAAATTATTGATAGTAGAGTTAACACTACTGAACTGTTAGTGCAAACTTTACGTCAACAAAATAAAGAATTAAAAGCTGTTGTAGCAGCTTCGGCAGTTGGCTACTATGGGAGCACTACAAGTACACATATCTTCCATGAAAGTGACAACCCCGGATCAGACTTTTTAGCACATACCTGTGTATTGTGGGAAAAAGCAACAAAACAATTTGAAAAGCATTGCGACAGACTTATACAATTACGCATAGGTATCGTACTCGACAGCAAAGGCGGTGCATTAAAAAAAATGGCCGCTCCTGTACATTATTGGGCTGGTGCAGCGGTAGGAAATGGTGAACAATATATGCCTTGGATACATATTGATGATTTGTGTAATTTTATTTTATACAGCCTACAACATGAAAATGTTCAAGGGGTATATAATGCTGTTAGTAGCGAGCAGGTTACCAATAAAGAGTTTGTAAAAAAAATAGCTAAGGTGTTAAAGAAACCTGTTTTCTTACCGGCAATTCCTTCGTTTATGATTAAATCATTTCTTGGAGATATGAGCAAAATGATTTTGGAAGGAAGCCAGGTATCAAATGAAAAGATATTAAGCACAGGCTTTACCTTTAAGTACAATAAACTGGAAGAAGCTTTAAAGGACTTATTATCCTGATTATTTAGTTAAAATTGTTTTTATTACTTTACCCTTAAAGCAGTATTGATTAAACGGGGTATTTTGTGATTTGGATAAAGATTGCTCTACCTGAAAACTCCAAGTAGCTTCGGGATCAAAGACGGTTATGTTGGCCTTTTGGCCTTCACTAATTTGTGGCACATTTAATCCAAATATTTGTCGAGGATTAATCATTATTTTCTCTATCAACTGCTCTTCAGACATCAAAGTACCCAAGGCAGATTTTACAACCCCGTAAAATGTTTCTAGTCCGGTCATCCCAAAGGAGGCAATATTAAACTCCTTCACTTTATTTTCAGTATCTTCCGGAGTATGGTCGCTGCATATTACATCAATGGTACCGTCTAACAAACCTTGTTTGAGCGCCTCAATATCTTTCTGAGAGCGTAAAGGAGGTTTTACTTTATAATTGGTGTCAAACTCGCCTAAAGCACTGTCGTCAAACAATAAATTAACTGCATGAACATCACAACTTACGGGTAATCCTTTTTTCTTGGCTTCGCGAATTAAAGCAACACTTTTGGCTGTGCTTATACCCCCAAAGTGTATAGATGTTTGATGGTGTTCAACTAAAGTTAAATCACGTTGTAACATTAACTCCTCTGCAATAGCAGGAATACCTTTTAACCCAAGCATAGTACTCATTTTGCCTTCGTTTATCTGACCTTTGGCGGCAATGGTTTTATCTGATGGAATTTGAATAATTTTTTTATTAAAACCAGAGGTATATAATAAAGCACGTTGTAAGAGGTCGGCATTGTCAATCGGATTCTTGTTATCAGAAAAGGCTATAGCACCACAACATGCCATATCATACATCTCTGACATATCAATACCCTGAGCATTAAGCGTAACGGTTCCTATAGGATAAACCTCTATAGGTAATGATTTGCTTTTATTGATAATATATTCTATTTGTGCTTTATTGTGTAATGCAGGTTGAGTAGTTCCCATACAGGCAACAGCAGTAAATCCGCCTTTAAGGGCTGCCTCGCTCCCACTTTGCAAGTCTTCTTTATATTCAAATCCGGGATCGTTAAAGTTTACACGCAAATCCATCCAGCCGGGTGATACAAATAAATTTTCGCCTTCAATAATTTCGGTTGGATGATTTAAAATTTCAACATTTTGAGAAATCTTGCTTATGATGCCTGAACTGATCAGAATATCAGATTTTTGAAGATGATAATTACTTTGCTTATCAATTATAGTGGCATTCTTAATTAAAATATCTTTCATTTTTTTTAATTTAAAATTAGCAATTTTATCCTTTCATCCATCTAATAATAGCTATTTCAGCACCCAAAAAAATTAAAGCAAGTAAAACACACCACTTCCACAATTGTATTTCTTTACTTAGGTCAGAAATGGCAGCAGTCATATTCTTTACCCCTTTTTCAATGATTTTAATATTTTTAAATTTATAACTTTCAATTTGATTCGCAATATCGTTTCCCGAGTAATATTTATTTTGTGACTCTAGTCGGTTAAAGTTAAAGCTTAAACCTTTGAGGGTATCGTTGGCATTATTTTTCAAATAATAATTCCCTGCTTCATTGATTTGTTTTTCAGTATTCAGATAAGTGCTAAAGCCGTTTGATTTTACTTCTGCAATAAACTCTATTTTTTGATTGCTGGAGTTGATATGATAAACAGGATCGGTTTGAACATTATTGTTTTTTAATTCAATATTCTGGGTTCTTCCAATAGTGTAAAACAAAGGATCTGAAGAACCTCCGGAAATAGCCATTTTATATAGTGTTGGCACAAATAAGGCATGACGCGGAAAACTGTTATACTGCTCGTTAAGCGGACTGGTACATAAATAGAGTTTGCCATTATCAAGTCCAAATTGCATCATAAAAATATCTGAATTAGTCAAGTCAATTAACCACTCCTGATTGCTTTTATTGCTAATTTTAAATGGATAATGTTTAGAAACAAGCGGTAAATTCAAATTCTCGCGCTTCATTTTTGCTTCGTCAAAAACTCCTTCAAACAACGGATGCTTAAAATTAATTCTATTAACCTTTACACTAATAGTATCTATAGGCATAAAGCTTCCTGAAAAATCAGAAAGAAAATTATTATACTCATTCAAGTATGCTTTTGTGCCGGGGAAAATCAATACACTCAATCCTTTGCGGATATTTTTCTTTAACTCGTCAGACAAACCGGAGCTAATTTCATCAATATTACATAATATCACCAAATCATAATTTCCGAGACTGCCGTAATCAATATTTTTTGCATTGCTTTGTGTTACTTCAAACAATGAATCACTTCCAAAGAGTTTATTCAAATATACATTCTCATCATTCTGATTCATTATAAGAAGCCTCACCTTTTTATTCACGAAATAGGAGAAATAATAATCGTTATCATAAGTTACCGGGTAATCGCTAATTTGAATATGACCTTGAATAATACCGCTTTCCTTGTTGGAATATACCAAATCAATTTCTGTTGAACTTTCGGCTTTAACCGATGCCGTAGCCACTGTTCTTTGAGTTCCATTTATCAGTAACTTAATAGGAATATTATCTACCTCTTCATCTCCTGCATTAACTATACGCACATGCAGTTGCTCAGCCTGATTATACTGGCGTGTAGGGGTATCAAACCAACATGAATCAATATACACATTAGACATTTTGTTACCACTCAAATGAATCATTTGATAATTGACCAACGAGTCGGGTTTAATGTGTTCCAAACTAAAAGAAGGCAATTGGAAATCAGAAATAATATATGACATTTTTGCCTGATTATTTAGTGTGGCAAACATATCATTTTGGCGCGAAATAATCTCGGGTAATAGGCGTGTATTTGGGCTTACCTTAACTTCCTGCAACATCTCCATAAATGTTTTTTTGTTAACCCAATGTTGGTGCTTTCCCATAAAATCATTGGTAAGCAACTGGAATTTATCAGTATTTCCAAAAGCATTTACGATTGCCTCGGCATCACTCTTGGCTTCATCAAGTAAAGTACCGTTTCGGCCGGTGGCGGCCATACTAAACGAATTATCAAGGTAAATACTTACCGCCTTTTCGCCCGGATTAACAAGGGTATCTTTTAAGGGAATAAAAGGCTGAGAAAAAGCCAATACCAAAAAAGATAATGCAAGCATTCGAGCAAGTAATATAAGAAGATGTTTTAATTTTGAACGGCTTTTGGTTTCTTCTTTAATTTCTTTTAGAAATCTAACATTAGAAAAATAGATCTTTTTGTAGCGAACAAAATTAAACAGGTGAATAATAATGGGGATAGCCAGGAAACCTAGAGCTGCAAGGAAACCGGGATATAAAAACTGCATAGAATAGAATATATTACATTAATTCAATCAGCTAAAATAGCTATTTTTTAACTAAAGCTCTTGATATATTTATTAAAGCAGTACTTTTTTGTATTATTTGGCACTTAAAGTTATAAAAGGAATTAATATCTCTTCTATACTTATTCCGCCATGCTGAAATGTGTTTTTGTAATAATTCACAAACTGTGCATAGTTGTTTGGATAAACAAAATATTTGTCTTCCTTGGCAAAAACATAACTGGTGCTGACATTGCCTTTTGGCAGAAATATATCTCCGGGGTTTTTAATTTCAAAAACATCTTTTTTGTTATAGTCTAAACTCTTGCCCTGCTTATACCTTAAATTAGTATTAACGTTACGGTCGCCAATAATCTTTGAAGGCTCTTTTACATGCACGGTGCCATGGTCAGTTGTAATTATCATACGACCTTTTTTGGCAGCAATAATTTTCATAGCCTCAAACAATGGGCTGTGTTCAAACCACGATAAAGTTAATGAACGATATGCCGGCACTTCATCAGCAAGTTCGCGAATTACATCCATTTCAGTACGAGCATGACTGAGCATATCCACAAAATTATAAACTATAACATTCAGTTTATTGTTCATCATATTGTTAATGCTTTCGGGCAATTTTTTTCCGGTATTGATATTAGTAACTTTGGTGTATGAGAATTTAACCGCTTTTCCCAAACGTTTTAATTGTTCATTCAACAATTCTTCCTCGTGCATATTTTTCCCTCCTTCTTCATCGTCATTTACCCATAATTTGGGATATAATTTTTCAATTTGCGAGGGCATTAATCCGGCAAATAATGCATTGCGAGCAAACTGGGTAGCAGTAGGCAATATACTGTAATATAACTCCTCGGTTTCTGTTTTAAAATAATCATTCAGCAAGGGTTGAATAACTTTCCACTGATCATAACGTAAGTTATCAATAACTACCATAAACAAAGGGCTGTCATTATTGATTAATGGGGCAATTTTTTTAGCAAATAAGGTATGCGATTGAATAGGTATTTCTTTAGCCGTAGCATTGACCCACGAAACGTAATTTTTTTCAATAAATTTACAAAATTGTGTATTAGCTTCTCTCTTTTGCATAGACAGCACCTCAACCATACCGCTATCGCTCAACTTTTCAAGCTCTAATTCCCAAAAGGTAAGTTTCCGAAAAACATCCATCCATTCGTTCATATCTAAATTATCGCTAAGTTGCAGACTAATATTTCTGAAATCTTGTTGGTAAGCCGAGTTTGTTTTTTCGCTGATTAAGCGTTTATTGTCAAGGTTTTTCTTTACCGCAAGCAGCAATTGTTTAGGATTAACAGGTTTAATCAGGTAATCGGCTATTTTAGCACCTATGGCATCTTCCATAATACTTTCCTCTTCGCTTTTAGTAACCATCACAACCGGAATGTCGGCATTAATATTCTTAATTTTTGACAAAGTTTCAATACCACTTAAGCCGGGCATATTTTCATCTAAAAATATCAAATCAAAGTCTTCTTTTTTGATTAAATCCAAAGCATCATTTCCACTGTTTACGGTGCTCATTTGATACCCTTTTTCTTCTAAAAAGAGCACGTGAGGCTTTAGCAAATCAATTTCGTCATCAGCCCATAATATCCTAAAGTTTTCCATAAAATCAAGTTATTAGTTATATACAATGTTAACGTAATAAAGGCAGTAAATGGTTATAACAAGTGCGTTAATTTAAGTTAATGAAAAATACAGCTAATTATATTATCATTTGCTTATACGACCTTTGCGAAAAATTGAATATTTCCCCTAAAAAATGAAACTAAATATAAAAGAAATTCTAACCGTTACTATGATTTTATTTGCTGTTATAGATATAATCGGGTCTATACCGGTGGTTATTGAAGTGCGCAGAAGAGTAGGTCATATTCATTCCGAGAAAGCTACCATAGTTTCATTCTTAATTATGATGATATTTTTGTTTGTAGGTAATTCTATATTAGAGATTATTGGAATTGATATAGGCTCTTTTGCCATTGCCGGGTCATTTATTCTTTTCTTTATTGCCTTAGAAATGGTAACCGGAATTAAAATATATAAAGACAGTCAGGCCAAAACAGCTTCAGTGGTTCCTATTGCTTTTCCGTTAATTGCAGGTGCCGGAACTATGACTACCTTGCTATCTCTAAAAGCTGCCTATTCAATGGAGAGTATTGTTATTGCAATATGTATAAACGTAGCTTTGGTATATATTGTTCTAAAAAACACAATGAATATAGAGAATTTTTTAGGACCCGGTGGAATTGATATTGTACGTAAGGTATTTGGGGTTATATTGTTGGCCATAGCGGTTAAACTTTTTCGCTCCAGTATTGGGATTGATTTTAATATGTAATTTAGCCATCAGTGACAGTATCAGTAATCATATATACCGATGGTGCAGCAACCGGAAATCCGGGGCCTGGTGGCTTTGGTGTTGTAATGAAAAGTAATCAATTGCGTAAAGAAATTAGCGGTGGTTACAGGCATACAACCAATAATCGCATGGAGTTGTTAGCCGTTATTACAGGTCTTGAAGCATTAAAGAAAGAAGGTACTTTAGTTACCGTATATTCCGACTCAAAGTATGTAGTAGATTCGGTAGAAAAAGGATGGGTGTTTGGTTGGGAGAAAAAAGTGTTTGCCAAGAAGAAAAATCCTGACCTTTGGAAAAGATTCTTATTAGTTTACCGTAAGCATAAGGTTAAGTTTGTATGGATAAAAGGCCATGCAGAAATACCTGAAAACGAGTATTGTGACAGGCTGGCGGTAGCAGCAGCCGCACAAAAAAACTTACCACCTGATACGTATTACGAAAATATGGAGAAGGAACAAGGATTATTTGATTAAGATTACTCGTCTTCAGCAAGCAGCATTAACAAACGCCTAAATGCCAGTTGGTTTTCAGGTAAGTCTATACTTTCAACTATTTTCTTTTTTTCCTTCTTGGTCAAATGCCAGCTTAATGATATTTTATCCGGTTTTTCGTTTCGTAATTCAAAGTCAACTACATCAATTCGCCCATCAAACCACAAGCCGGCATAGTTAAGCAAGGCATTTTGATTCAAATCCTGAACTGAAAATAAATTATCGTACAGGCTTTGTGCAGGAGCAGCCACACTTTGAATTAATGTTGGGTTAGATGTTGGTTCATCGGCTTTTTGTTTTCTGCGGTCACGTATTTGCAAAATAACTACACCACTGGTATTGGTGCTTATCCAGTTTCGGAAAGTATATAAAAATTTAATGCTCGTTTCTAAACCAAAATTATCGCGGCCTCCGGCATCCACCACATTAACTACCGGGTTGCTGGGCAAACTAACAACTGGCGATACAAATGGAAAAGTTGCGCTCATTCTGATAGCGCTTGTAAAAAGCAAACTATCTGCATCTTGCTCTTGAAAAAAGCGTCTAAACTCAATGCCTTCTGACATGGCATATTTATGAATATTTTTAGTGGAGTTATTTTGTATCAAATAAGAAACATGTTGACTGCTTATAAACAACTTTCGCCCATCATTAAGAATAGAAGGTGTAAATATCATCATAGGAATTTTAGCACTCTTTTCATCTTGCTCATAATCAATTAACTTCTTATCTAAAATATAGCGTGTATTTTGGTTTATTTTAGATTCTAAGGCATAAGCTCTATCTTTCTTGTATTGCTTATTTCCAATCTTAATATTCTCAAAACGTAAAAACAAATCATTAACAGTCATGGCAAAAACTATAGGATTAAGTATATCTTTAGAGATATTTTCCACATAATCTTTTCTATATAAAGTTCTTATTTTATTAGTTTCTTTTCTTAACATTAACTCTCTCAGATAAGCTGCACCTAACATTCCGCCCGATGCACCTGAAATTAATGCGGTATGACGCAGCAGTTCACCTTGCAAAACACTATCGGCATATTGTATAGAGTAAAAAGTCCATAAAGCACTTCTTAACCCACCTCCACTGGCATTAATCATTACCAATTTAGGTTTTTTATGTTTATGAATAGAACATTCGGCATTCTTTAAACGCCAATTATTTAGTATTTCTAAGGTGTTCTTAATATCTTCCTCCAAGTATTCTTTATTGCTTTCATACTTACTTAAATTTTGCCTTGTATAGCGTGGTTTCTGATTATGGTAGTTTAAGCCATAGGCCTCGTTAGTAACATACAATAAGTTCCAGGCAAAAATAGAGTTGATAATTAGAAAAGCAATTACAAGCACCGTGGTACTCCAACCTCTAAGCCAATTGTACACCGCACTGTTAAGCATAAGGTACATGGTAAAAAGCAAAAGAATGCTTCCACCTGCCGGAATAGCAAAATAAACGTTGTCTCTGAACAATCCTAATATAAGTAAGCTAACCACAACAACAATTTCAAAAATAGCCGCATTGGTTTGATTTTGCTTAAAGACATTAATAAGCATTTCTTTATCGTAATGATGAAAATCACGAGCTTTACGTATTTTGAAAAATGAACTTAAGTAGGTCTCAACATACCAATCGCGCTGACTTTTATTAATGGTATGCCAATCCATATTTTTTTTAAGAATTACTCTTCTGGTGTGGTATTTCTTATGCTCATTATCATCCTCTGTTTTTATACCGAACATCTTGAAAAGATCCTTGTTGGTTCTAAAAAAATAACTGATGGAGACAAAAAGGAAAACAAATATACCAAGCAAAAAAGCAAGTATCTCATAAATGGTATCCTTAGGGCTCAGAAACTGGTGTCTGATTTGGAAAAAATAAATTTGAACACAATATACCGCAACAAAAGTAATGGGTATAATAAAATTATTGAGGCAATATTTTAGAAAAGGATTTGAAGTTGTTGCTAAAAACGGGAAACGAAAAGCATTCATGATATAGCTCGAAATATTGAATGCCATAATAAAACCACCTACCCCAAAACCCACAATTAAGTACGACCAAACACTAACTTCATCAAGATACTCAGGGTTTAGAAAAAGATATGGAATTCCGTATTTAGGAGCAATTTTTTGCAATATAAAACCAAACAAAACCAACCAATACACCAGCATAGTATGGTTCTTCTTAATATGAACCAATAGCAATTGTATAGGAAAAAAATATACTATTTTCCGCAATCTTTGGTAACGATCAATTTTTTGTTTTATAAATTGCAAACTCTATTAATTTTTATAGCTCCAAAATAAGTATCATTAAATAGAAAAACAATACTTGACTAAAATTAAAAGAAGTAATTATTAACCATAGATTTTTGAAATGTTATACCCGTCAATACTTTTAATAGTTTCAATGGTAAATCATATAAAAATAGTTTATGGATATAATAGAAATTTCGCTTTAATCAATTTGTAAGGTTCATATTATCTTATCTAATTCTTGTAAAAATATTCATAGTTACATATCATAATTCCGCCAATTAATAAAGAATTTGAATTATTACAATCAACTTTAGCTATATTTTCGTAAAACAAATAATAAAGCTTAATTAATTTATATCATAATTGTATAGTGCTTGTTACCATACCCTTATAAAAATTCTAAAAGGTTGAAACAATTACAGCACTATATGAAATGAAAAGAAATTGTCTTTTGACTTATTTGTCACTAACTTTACCTTGTGAAATTTAAAATTGAATCAGCATACAAACCAACAGGCGACCAGCCGGAGGCCATTAAACAGTTAAGTAACGGAATTAAAGCCGGGATGCCTTATCAAACATTATTAGGTGTAACCGGCTCGGGAAAAACTTTTACTATTGCCAATGTAATTGAGAAAGTACAAAAACCTGCCTTGATATTGAGTCACAATAAAACATTGGCAGCTCAATTATATGGCGAGTTCAAGCAATTTTTTCCGAATAATAAAGTAGAGTATTTTGTTTCTTATTATGACTACTACCAGCCTGAAGCGTTCTTACCGGTTACCAATACCTATATTGAGAAAGATTTAGCCATCAATGATGAGATTGAGAAACTGCGTTTAAGCACTGCCTCTACCCTACTTAGCGGAAGGCAAGATGTTATAGTAGTTTCTTCTGTTTCGTGCATATACGGTATGGGCAACCCTAATGATTTTTATGAGAATGTTATACGATTGCATGTAGGGCAATTAATAAGTCGTAATAAATTGTTGCACCTTTTGGTAAGCTGTTTGTATTCACGTACAGAAACAGATTTTGTAAGAGGAAAATTTAGAGTTAAAGGAGATACGGTAGATATTTACTTAGCCTACTATGATTACGGGTTTAGAATAGTATTTTTTGGAGATGAAATAGAATCAATTGAATCGTTTGATCCTTTAACCGGTATGCCTATTGATCAATTAGAACATGCTATTATAAGTCCTGCCAATTTATTTGTTACCACTAAGGACAGTATGTTGCAAGCCATATTCCAAATTCAGGAAGACATGGTTAAACAAGTTGAGTATTTTAATGAAATAGGAAAACATTTAGAAGCTAAGCGGCTGGAGGATCGTGTTACCTACGACTTGGAAATGATGCGTGAGTTAGGCTATTGCAGTGGCATAGAAAATTATTCCAGGTATTTTGATAAACGCAAGCCGGGCACCAGACCCTTTTGTTTAATTGATTATTTTCCTGATGATTTTTTGACAGTGATTGATGAAAGCCATGTTACCATACCACAAATTAGAGGAATGTACGGTGGTGACCGCTCACGAAAAGTAAATCTGGTTGAATATGGTTTTAGGTTACCGGCCGCTATGGATAACCGACCTTTACAGTTTGACGAATTTGAATCGTTAATGAATCAGGTAATATATGTTAGTGCCACCCCTGCTGATTTTGAATTAGAAAAATGTGATGGTGTAATCGTAGAACAAGTGATTAGACCCACAGGATTGTTAGACCCGGTTATTGAGGTTAGACCGAGCATTAATCAAATAGATGATTTGCTGGACGAGTGTCAATTAAGAATGGAAGCCCAAGAGCGTGTTTTAGTAACTACTCTAACCAAACGTATGGCCGAAGAGTTGGCTAAATATATGGCTAATCTGAACATTAAATGTCGCTACATACATTCTGATGTGGACACTTTGGAAAGAGTAGAAATACTTCATGACCTGCGAATAGGAAAATTTGATGTACTTATAGGTGTAAACCTATTGCGCGAAGGGTTGGATTTGCCTGAAGTTTCATTGGTTGCCATTTTAGATGCCGATAAGGAAGGTTTTTTACGCTCCCACCGCTCACTTACACAAACTGCGGGCAGGGCTGCTCGTAATGTAAACGGTAAGGTAATTATGTATGCCGATACCATTACCAATTCCATGCAACTTACCATGGATGAAACAGAGCGAAGAAGACAAAAACAAATTGCCTATAACGAAAAACATAAAATTACCCCTACCCCTATAAAAAAATCAACAGAATCAGTACTTACGGGTACGAGAACTGGCGAAAAACAAAATACCGTAATAACCTATGCAGAATCTGAATCTACAAGCATTGCTGCTGATCCAATTTTGAACTATATGAGTAAGGACGAACTTAAAAAGATGTATCAAACCATAAAAAAGCAAATGCAGGCAGCAGCTAAAGAATTAGATTTTAATGAGGCTGCTCGTTTAAGAGATGAGATGTTTACCTTAGAGAAAATACTCGCAGATAAATAATAGTCATGTTTTAAATCATGATTAAAAAATGGCATAATTTTTATAGGATAAATTAAAAAGCGCATCATGAGAACACAAAATATATATAAACTACTATTAATTGCCATAACAGTATTTTTGGGGTCAGGCTGTAAAATGCATTCCTCCTACCTGCAAGTACTTAAGCCTGCCGAAATTACTTTAGGAGACAATATTGTCAATGTTGGAGTAATTAACAGAACTTATCCCACCAAACAGAATACAGCCTGGAATATTGTAGAAGGTATATTAACCGGTGAAGGCATAGCTACCGACCGCAGAGGTTCAGAGGCCACTGTAGATGGCATGATGGAGGTGATGAGGCAATCGCCACGCTTTAAGTTAATACGATTAGATATAGATAAACTGAAAGGCAATGGAACAGGTCAATTTCCGGAACCTTTAGGAAAAGATGTTATTGCTGATATATGCCAACGAAATAATTTAGATGCCTTAATAACTTTAGAGGCTTTTGATTCCGACTCTTACGTAAAATATACTCCAATCACCATTCGAACAAAAGTAGCCAAAGATACCTATAAAGACCTTCCCGGCTTTAGAGCAGACTCGCGTATGAATATTACTGCCGGCTGGCGAATATACAACTATAAAAACCAAACAATTGCTGACGAGTACCGTTATTCAGATTATCTTGGCTTCTCAGGGCAAGGTGCAAATCAGGCTGCTGCATTAGCTGCCCTGCCTTCTAAAATTGACGCATTAATTAAAACAGGCATACATGTTGGTAATCGTTATGGTAGGCGCGTAACTCCTTTATGGGTTTCAGAAAGCAGAGAATACTATGTAAAAGGAAACGAAGCGCTGCAAAAAGCTGCGCGCATGGTAAAAGTAGGACAATGGGATCAAGCAGCAGATATTTGGAAAAGAGAAGCACTGAATACAGATCATAAAGTAGCCGGAAGAGCTTGTTATAACATGGCTGTTTTTAGCGAAAGATTGGGCAACTTTGATATGGCCTTGGAATGGGGCAGAAAGGCCTATACCGAATTTGGGAATAAAAAAGCTAAAGCATATACGGCTATGATTAGGGCTCGAATGACCGACCGCGAAGTATTAAAGCAACAAATGCTTCCCGAGGATTAGTGGTTAAACAAAAAACGCCAACTTCTTTTCTTATATAGTAAATTTAAAACTCATCATAATAGAGTATCAATCCCATTGTTAATAAACTAAGGCCTACCCGACTTAGGTTTGGCAATAATTAAAAAATATAAAAACGGCTCTCTCCTTTTTAGGAATGATGGCATGTAATTGGTAGTTTACAGCGAGTCGCTCTCAGATACTGAATTACCGGTTGCTTCCTAATTGGTTGGGGAAAAGGCTTATCTGCCTACAAACAAAAGCAAATAACGAAACTTGAATCTGGTTTTCATGTTCATGCAGCAAGGTTTTAGTGATTGATAAAACATTTTTGGAAATTGACCTCCCGCCTGACCATAATTAAAGAAAATAAATACCATTAGGAAACTGGTTTGTATTTATTGTTTGACTGAGCCGGTTTCCTGTAAAATTCATCACCTATTGCCCTTGAAAATCATAAAGCATAAAAGTATAGTTGTCAGTATATTTATGATTGACAGTGATATATATATTAGCCGAATTGGAATAAATATTAATCTGATTTTCGGTTTGATTAAGATTGCTTTAGGCAGTATCAATATTGTCAAAGTAGTAGCCGGGAAACATCGGTAAAGGATAGCTCGAATTTCATACCTGCATTTTTTCTACTGCTACACAGTTATATTATTAGACACTAATTTATGCGTATTTTTTTGTTACTGCTTAATTCGGGTTTGATGAGACAAATGTATTACTCTAAATATAAATGACTCAGAATGAACACTTTTGCAAATTATTTTAAAAAAATATCTCTATTATTGTAACCAATATGCTTCTCATCAACTCTATATCAGTGTAAGTACCGTAAAAGAAAAATGTACTTTATAAATTGTCAAACAATAAACTATTATCATTAATCTATAACATTGAATATTCTACTTTAAATATTTGATAACAAAAAATCAGAATTATTTAAAAGAATATTTTTGAACTATTAAACCTGATAACAATCAGTAAAGAACTATAATTTTTAATAAATATGGAAGAATCACAACAATATACCGATACAGGAATTATTGAAAAAGTACTTCAGGGCGAGAAAGCAATGTTTGAACTAATTATACAACGCTACAATGCTTATCTTTATAGGGTTGGCCGTTCATATCGTTTTAATCATGAAGACACCGAGGATTTGATGCAAGATACTTATGTAGATGCTTTTATAAATCTCTCAAAATTTGAAGGTAGAGCAAATTTCAAGACTTGGATAATTAAAATAATGCTCAATAATTGTTATAGAAAAAGAAATAAATCAAGTTTTAAGAATGAAACCATGAAAGATAAAATAAATGAAAACTCTGTTCCAATATTTAATGGAAGCAGCCAAATGGAAACTGATCAAAGAATCAACAATAAAGATGTAGCCCGAGTGGTGGAGTACGCCATAAACGCAATTCCGAATGATTACAGTATAGTATTTACACTGCGTGAACTGAATGAATTGAGTGTAAGCGAAACTGCAAAAGTTCTTGGCATTAGTGAGTCAAATGTAAAAGTAAGATTAAACCGTGCCAAATCAATGATGAAAAGTGCCATAGAAAAATCATTTTCCTCTGGTGAGGTTTATGCCTACAATTTGGTTTACTGCAATGCCATGTCTAAAAGAGTAATGAACATAATAAACAAACTATGAATATACCAGCCAACTTATTAAAATTAGAATCAAAACCATTGAAACATATTGATACTCCTTTGCGCTTAGATGCATTTGATTTACCCGATAATGATAAAATGAAACAAATAGAGTTTCATTTTACCAGAATAATGGATATCTTAGGGCTTGATTTAACAGATGACAGTCTTAGAGGAACTCCCAAGAGGGTAGCCAAGATGTTTGTAAATGAGTCGTTCAGCGGGCTTAACCCCAAAAATAAACCAGAAATTAGTTTATTTGAAAACAAGTACGGATATCATAAAATGCTATTGGAAAAAGACATAACTTTATACTCTAATTGTGAACATCACTTTGTTCCTATAATTGGGAAAGCACATGTAGCATATATTCCACACAAGGAAGTTATAGGTCTTTCTAAAATAAATCGTTTGGTACAGTATTATGCTAAACGCCCGCAAGTGCAAGAAAGATTAACTATTCAAATAAGTGAAGCGCTAAAAGAAATTTTGAATCATGATGATGTTGCAGTTTATATTGAAGCCGATCACTTATGTGTGGCCTCGCGTGGAATTAAAGATACAAGCAGTAAGACAGTAACCTCCGTATTTTCCGGACAGTTTGAAGACGACAGTATTAAACAAGAATTTTTACACCAAATAAATAAAATATAATAATGGAAAATATATCAAAGATTATTTCAATAGAACATCCTACTCATGATGTTTTACGTATAAAAATAGAAAAAACTGATAAAATACAATTTGTTCCCGGACAGGCAGCCGATATATCTATTAACAAAGCAGGTTGGGAAAATGAGTTACGTGCTTTTACCTTTACCTCACTCCCACATGAGAATTATTTGGAGTTTACCATCAAAACATATCCTTCGCATCAGGGAGTTACCAATCAATTGCTTTCACTAAAAGAAGGAGATGAATTAATAGTAGGAGGAGTATTTGGCGACATCCACTATAAAGGCGAAGGTATTTTTTTGGCAGGTGGCGCGGGCATTACACCATTTATTGCTATTTTTAAACAATTACAAAAAGAGAATAAATTGGGACAAAACAAACTTATATTTGCCAATAAGTTAAAGGCCGACATTATTGATGAAGTGTGGTTTAGGAGTATTTTAGGCAATAAGTTTATCAATGTTCTATCAGGCGAAAAAGCCGAAGGTTATGAATATGGATACCTAACCGCAGATATAATCCGTAAACACCAAAATTCAAATTTAAAGTATTACTACTTATGTGGCCCTCCGCCTATGATGGATGCCGTAGAGAAAGCTTTAGATAATTTAGGAATTAATAAGGAATATATCGTTAAGGAGCCATTCTAATTAGTTATTTGGTGTATATTACAAATAGCTAAATAGGTTTGGGAGTTTTTTAATAAACAAGCCGGAAGTTAACTTTTAAATCTCTTTTCCAGCTCTTCTAAAGTAATAGTAATTAAAGTAAGCTTACCGCCCGGGCTGTAATACGATTGCTCGCACGAAAAAAGTTGATCAATAATATGTTGCATTTCTTCATTACTCAGCACTTGGCCTCTTTTAATAGCTGAATTTTTTGCCAATATTTTAGCCAGTATTTCCTTTTTCCCGGTGCTTAAATTACTATATTGTTTAGTTTCTTCCAATATTTTTTCAATGGTTTCTTTTATCTCTGTTTCTTTCATTTCGGGAGGAATACCATTAATGTTGAAGGTATTTTTTCCCATCACACTAATATCAAAACCTAATTGATGTAAATCAGGTAACATATCGTTTAATCGTGTTGATTCATTTAGCGGAAACTCGAGCATTACCGGAAAAAGAAGTTGCTGGGAATAACTTTTTTGTTGTGTCAATTCTTTCATATACTTCTCAAAAAGTATGCGTTCATGAGCTCCTTGCTGATCAATAATCACTACCCCTGTTTTTAAATGACTTAAAATATATGATTTATGTATCTGAAAGTTTGATGTTATTGGCAGTTCACTACCTACCTCATCAGTATCACTGCTCATCATGCTGGCTTGTACAACCTCTTGTTCTGCTTCGGTATTTGCTTGAGTATTAACTGACCCATCACCGGTGCTTATTTTTTCGGTTTCAATAAAAGAGGCTGCCAGAGGACTCTGCCAGTCATCATAAGAGCGTGCATTTTTTATAGCATTATGTGCCTCGGGATTATTAAAAGGATTATACCCTTCTTTAATTCTAATAGTTGGCACTTTTATTGGCTCTCCGGGTTTTGGAGGACTAATATTTACAGTTTGCTCAACATCAAAATCAATAGTTGGGGTAATATTATAAACCCCTAAGGAGCGTTTTACGGCTGAACGTAATATGGCATAAATAGTTTTTTCATCCTCAAACTTAATTTCTGTTTTTGTGGGATGAATATTTATATCAATAGTATGCGGTAACATTTCCAAATAAATAAAATAAGAAGGAAATGTATCCGGTTGCAATAGTTGTTCAAAAGCCTTAACTACGGCATGGTTTAAATAAGTGCTTTTAATGAAACGATGATTAATAAAGAAAAACTGTTCGCCTCGTGTTTTTCGTGCGTACTCAGGCTTACTTACAAATCCTTTAATTTTAATGTAATCTGTACTTTCCTCAACAGGAACAAGCTTTTCATTATAGTTTTTTCCAAAAACACTAACAATACGTTGGCGTAGCGTTTGTTTCTCTAACTTATAAACTTCATTGTTATTATTTATCAGTGTAAATTTAATATCGGGGTGGGCTAATGCAACACGTTGAAACTCGTCAATAATATGTGATGTTTCAACGGCATCCGACTTTAAAAAATTTCTGCGTGCCGGAACATTATAAAAAAGGTTTTTTACAAAAAAACTACTTCCTTGAGAACAAGCTGTGGGTTCTTGCCTTTTTACTTCACTTCCTTCAATAATAACCGTAGTTCCTATTTCATTATCTCGGGCACGTGTTTTTAACTCTACGTGCGCAATGGCGGCAATCGAAGCTAAGGCCTCTCCTCTAAAACCCTTGGTATGAATAGAAAATAAATCATCAGCTTTTTTTATTTTGGAAGTTGCATGTCTTTCAAAACTCATTCGGGCATCGGTAGGGCTCATCCCTTTACCATTATCGGTAACTTGAATAAGCGTTTTACCGGCATCTTTTATCCATACTAATATTTCATCGGCTTCTGCATCAACAGCATTTTCAATCAACTCTTTGATAACCGATGCAGGTCGTTGAATAACCTCACCGGCAGCTATTTGATTAGCAACCGAATCGGGTAATAAGTTAATAATATCAGGCATATCTTATTTTTAAATTCAAATAAATAATAATACCTCAAAACCCAAAAAAGTCAGGCATTAGGCAGCACCATGGCACTGCTTAAATTTTTTGCCGCTACCACAAGGACACGGGTCATTTCGGCCAACCGTTTTTTCAACTCTTATAGGTTGTGGCTTAGGTCGTTCTGCTTCTCCCCCTTTAGGGTTACTTCCACTTTTTAAATCAACCTCATCGGTACGATTAGTTTGGTATTGTGGCATAGGTTCCGATTTAGGGGCTTGCACTTCGCGAACTTGCTGCTGATTTTCTTGCGGCAAATGCGCTTTAATTAAGAATGAAGTGATATCTTGGTTTACTTTATTAATCAAAAGTTGAAACAACTCAAAAGCTTCAAACTTATATATTAATAGTGGGTCTTTTTGTTCATAAACGGCATTTTGTACCGACTGTTTCAATTCATCCATTTCGCGCAAATGTTCCTTCCAGGCTTCATCTATAATAGCTAAAATAATTCCTTTTTCAAAGGCAGTTACCAATTCTTTCCCTTGGGTTTCGTAAGCCTTTTTCAAATTAGCCAATACCTGCATGGTTTTTATACCATCGGTAAACGGAACAACTATATTTTCATATAAGTGGGCACTATTTTCATAAACATTCTTAATAACCGGATAGGCACTACTTGCTATTTGTTTTGATTTTTGTAGAAAACTTGAGTATGCTTTGTCAAAAACTATTTGTTCTACATCTTTATTTCCTTTCAAAAATTCTTCTTGCGATACAGGACTTTCAATAGAGAATGTTTTTATCAACTCCAAATTAAAGGTATCAAAGTTTTTAGCTTCACTATGTTCTTTAACAATATCTGCACATACATCATACATGGTATTAGCTATGTCAATAGACAAACGTTCGCCAAATAATGCATGTCTTCTTTTCCCATAAATAACCTCTCGTTGACTATTCATCACATCATCATATTCTAACAAACGTTTACGGATACCAAAGTTGTTTTCTTCTACTTTCTTTTGTGCTCTCTCAATAGATTTAGAAATCATACTGTGTTGAATTACCTCTCCTTCTTCAATCCCCATTTTGTCCATCATTTTGGCAATTCTTTCACTTCCAAATAAACGCATCAAATCATCTTCAAGTGAAACAAAAAATTGTGAAGATCCGGGGTCACCCTGGCGTCCGGCACGACCTCTTAACTGACGGTCAACACGCCTACTGTCATGTCTTTCGGTACCAATAATGGCTAAGCCTCCTGCCTCTTTAACTCCAGGTCCCAGCTTTATATCGGTACCACGACCAGCCATATTAGTAGCAATGGTTACTGTTCCGGCTTTTCCGGCCTCAGCTACAATTTCGGCCTCGCGTTGGTGTAACTTGGCATTTAGCACATTATGCTTAATATTTTTTAGCTTAAGCATACGGCTTAATAACTCTGATATTTCAACAGAAGTAGTACCTACCAGCACCGGACGGCCATTTTCAGTTTCTTTGACGATAGTATCAATAACAGCGTTGTACTTTTCGCGTTTAGTTTTATAAACCAAATCTTCACGGTCTAATCGAGCAATTTTTTTATTGGTAGGTATAACCACACAATCTAACTTATAGATATCCCAGAACTCACCGGCTTCAGTTTCGGCAGTACCTGTCATACCGGCCAATTTATTATACATTCTGAAATAGTTTTGAAGAGTAATAGTAGCAAAGGTTTGAGTGCTGGCTTCTATTTTTACATTCTCTTTTGCCTCAATAGCTTGATGTAAGCCGTCTGAATAACGTCTTCCATCTAAAACACGACCGGTTTGCTCATCTACTATTTTAATTTTGTTTTCCATCACTATATACTCAACATCTCTCTCAAAGAGTGTATATGCTTTCAACAATTGGTTTACAGTGTGTACTCTTTCGGAAGCTACAGAAAAATCACGCATCAAAATTTCTTTCTTGGCCAATTTTTCTTCGGTATTCATTGATGATTTTTCAATCTCGGCTATTTCGGAACCTATATCGGGGAGTACAAAGAATTTTGCATCTTCGGCTGTTTTAGAAACTAGTTCAATTCCTTTATCGGTAAGTTCTATACTATTGTTTTTTTCATCAATAACAAAGAAAAGTTCGGCATCAACCTTATACATTTGTTTGCCGTGATCTTGCATATAAAAATTTTCGGTCTTTTGAAGCTGTGCACGCACGCCATTTTCGCTTAAGAATTTAATTAAAGCTTTATTCTTTGGCAAACCTCTAAAACATCTCAACAAGGCCATTCCGGCTTCCTCCATTTTGTTTTCAGCAAAAAACTTTTTGGCTTCGGCAAGTGTAATGTTTATATAATTTCTTTGCGCATTTACTAATTTTTCAACCTGTGGTTTTAAAGCCTGAAACTCGTGTGTATCACCTTTAGCTGTTGGGCCACTAATAATTAAGGGAGTACGGGCATCATCTATCAACACGCTGTCAACCTCATCCACAATGGCATAGTTATGTTCTCTCTGTACCAGTTCTTCAGGACTTCTCGACATATTATCACGCAGATAGTCAAAACCAAATTCATTATTTGTTCCATAGGTTATATCTGCCAGATATGCTTTTCTTCGTTCGTCAGAGTTAGGCTCATGCAGGTCAATACAATCAATGGTTAAGCCATGAAATTCAAATAAGGGAGCCATCCACTCGCTATCACGTCTGGATAGATAATTATTAACAGTTACCACGTGTAATCCTTTGCCGCTTAGAGCATTCAAAAACACAGGTAATGTAGCCACTAATGTTTTCCCCTCACCGGTAGCCATCTCGGCAATCTTACCCTGATGTAAAACAATACCTCCAATTAACTGTACATCATAATGTACCATATCCCATGTAACCATATTGCCAGCAGCCATCCACTGGTTTTTATAGATAGCCTTATCGTCCTTAATGATAACATTATTTTTACGTGCTGCCAAGTCTCTATCCATGGGGTTGGCAGTAACTATCAACTCCTCATTTTCAGTAAATCTTTTGGCTGTTTCCTTGATTAGGGCAAAAGCATCAGGTAAGATAATATCTAGTTCAAGCTGAATTTTTTTCTTAATCTCTTTTTTTAGTAAATCTATTTGCGTGTAAATAGCTTCTTTTTCGTTTACATCAATCTCGTCATTAGTATCAGCTTTAGTTTTAAGTTGGTTAATTTTTTCCTCGTCAGCCTCAATTGCTTGGGCTATTTGCTTTTTTAATTCGGCAGATTTTTTTCGCAGTTCGTCATTACTTAACTTTTCAATTTGCGCATGCGCTGCGTGTATTTTATCAACTATTGGCTGGATAGCTTTAATATCACGGTCTGATTTTTTTCCGAAAATATCGGATAATGTTTTATTTATAAAATCTAACATATTTCAAGTTTAGCTAATTCTATGTTTGGAAATAATTTTTTTATTAAGGGTGGCAAATTTACGGTTTATTTATGTAAAATTTTTATTCCTCATCATCTATTTGACAAAAATTGAGCCTTTTTTCACATTTCATGAATATTTGTCACTTTTTTAACAGTAAGCCTTTGTTTATTAGTTGAATAAATAAACAAAAATATTGTTCTGACCAATGTCAATCGCGATAATTTATGAAATAGAGTTTTTTTTGATTGTTTGCTTAACTTATCTTTGCAGCTATGATAAAAAGAATTTTATTGGTTTATTGTGGAGTTTTTTTTAGCTTGGTAGTTCAGGCTCAGGCAAATTCTTCGTTTCAAATAGCCTTGATGAAATATAACGGTGGTGGCGACTGGTATGCTAATATTGAAACATCATTACCTAACCTGATTAAATTTTGCAATGAAAACCTGAAAACAAATATTAATCCCGAACAGGCTGTTGTGGACATTGGCAGTGCCGAGTTATTTAACTACCCTTTTGTGCATTTAACCGGACATGGCAATATTATTATCAGCAGTCAGGAGGCTGAAAATCTTAGAAAATACCTATTGGGTGGGGGGTTTCTACATATATCAGACAACTATGGTTTGGATAAGTTTATACGCCCTCAAATGAAAATTGTTTTCCCCGAACTTGATTTTGTTGAACTTCCATTTAATCATCCGGTTTTTCATCAAAAATATAATTTCTCTAATGGATTGCCTAAAATTCACGAGCATGATGGGAAAGTTCCACAAGCTTTTGCTTTGTTTTATGAAGGGCGAATGATATGTTTTTATGATTATGAAAGCGATTTGGGCGATGGTTGGGAATCGTATGAGGTGCATAAAGACTCGCCCGAAACTCATCAAAAGGCATTAAAAATGGGAGCCAATTTAATACAGTATGTTTTTACCAATAATTAATTTATGGCACAGTTTATAGACATTCATCCGCAAAACCCTCAAGTAAAGCATTTGAATACTGTTGTAGAGTGTTTAAGAGATGGCGGTGTAATTATTTATCCTACCGATACAGTGTATGGTATAGGTTGCGATATTAATAAAGCACGTGCTGTAGAAAGGGTGTGTAAAATAAAAGGAATAAAGCCTGAGAAATCTAACTTCTCTTTAATTTGTTACGATTTAAGTCAATTATCGGTTTATTCAAAAAATGTTTCAACGCCTATATATAAGGTTATGCGTAAATCTTTGCCCGGGCCGTTTACCTATATTTTAGAAGCCAACAGCCATGTTCCTAAATTGTTTAAACATAAAAAAAACACAGTAGGAATAAGAATTCCGGACAATAATATTATTCGCGAAATAGTAAGAATGTTGGAAAATCCGGTACTGAGCAGCTCAGTAAAAGATGATGATGAAATTATTGAATATACTACCGACCCTGAATTGATATACGAAAAATTTAAAGACAAGGTGGATATAGTTATTAACGGTGGTTACGGAAACAATGAAGCTTCAACCGTTGTTGACTGCAGTGGTGGAGATTTTGTCATTGTTCGTCAGGGCTTGGGAAACCTTGACGAATACATATAATTATAAAAAGAAAGTGTGTTTTCTTTTTTCTTCTTATAAAATTTTCAACCTCTTATTGAAGGGGCAAATTTTTGCTAAAACATTTTACTTTATACAATAAAGGTTTGTAGGGTTTAACTATTCCGGTTGAGCTTCCCAAATGCCCAAAAGCCAAAGAAGATGGGATAATAAACTCGGCCTCAGCACCGTATTGCAGATAATTTACAGCATACTCCATTCCTTTTATAAGTTGGTTTTGTGTGCCCCGTACATATTCAAAATACGGATTTATATCAGCATAATTATCAAATACCTGCCCGTTTAAAAAATATCCTTTGTAAGCCAGCCGAACCAAATCGTTGTATTTAATTTCTCCTTCAGATGAAGGTTTGGTAATTCTGTAATAAATGCCATTTTCAGTAGCTATCCAGGTTTTCTCACTAAAAGTAATATAGCGTGCAATAGCATTTTCTTCCAATAAATAAGCACTCTTTTCCTTTCCCTTATAAATACGTTTAAGTTTTATATAAGCAAATACCGAATCATTGGCATTAAGTTTTACCGATAAAAATTTATTGATGTCACTTTTCTTATAGAACAAAGCCAAACAACTGTCGCCTTCTTGCAATTGACTCAATACAGCAGATAAATCAATAAAATTCGGGGCTGACAAAATAGTCAAAGTATCGTTAAACAATTCATTATAATACGAGCTGTCAGCAACAAGCGTATCTTTGTTGTTAAGCAGGAAGTATGATTTATACTCTAACATATCACCCGGTTCAACAGATTTTCGACTATCATTAAAACTTATTAATTTGTATGAAGTGTTAGCATTGATGCTAGTAAAATTTTTATCATTACCAGAAATATTACAAGCACCTAATAAAGCTGAAAAGATGAGTAGAAATAGTAATAAACGAGGGGAAGAAATCATGGGTGGTCTTGCAGTTTTATTAACTCAACTTCATAAATTATAGTACTCAAAGGAGGAATTTTTTTATCATCACCCAATAATCCATGAGCCAAATGCTTAGGCATGATGAGGATATACTTACTACCTACCTCCATTAACTGAATTCCTTCGTGCAGCCCGCTCTCAACATAATCTTGTTCAATTAAAAATTTTTCGGGTTGTGATTTCTTTGACTCATAACAAAGTGTACCGTCTAATAAATAAATGCTATAATTAATAGTTGCCCATTGCCCTTTTTGTGCCTTGTTTCCCGAACCTTTTTTTAACACAATGTAACGCAAACCGGTGCCTGTTTCAAGCGCTGTGGTATTATGTCTTTTCAACCAGTTATCAATATCACGACTTTCTTTATCAACCAATTTTTTATTTACATGAACTAATTCCTCAGCATAGTTTTTATGCAAAACAACTTGGCTCGGGTTTGTTTTTTTTTCGGAACATCCCATTAAGGCAATTATACAAAAAACAACAAATGTTTGTTTAATCATTTCTTAGAAAGATCCTTTTTGTGTTTAGGTAATAGGCTAACAAATTTAAGAATGGTTTCATCTAAGGTTAAGTCGCTACTACCTCCGGCAGCATTAAGATGACCTCCGCCATTAAAATATTTACGGGCAAAGGTATTTACATCAAATCTTCCCTTCGATCGGAATGAAATTTTAATTCCATTTTCGAGTTCAAGGAAAAGAGCCGAAAATTTTATATCTAAAATAGATAGCGCATAATTCACGAATCCTTCCGTATCGCCTTTTTTAAAGCCAAAGCTATTTAATTCATCAGATGAAAGAGCAATAAAGGCAGTGTGATATTCATTAAGTACTGTAAGCTTTTCGCATAAACTAAAGCCTAACAAACGCATTCGCTCATAGGTGTTGTTGTCCAATACATTCTCGTGTATTTCGGTGTTGTTAATACCACATTTCAACAATTCAGAAACAATATAGTGGGTATGTGCTGTAGTGGAACGAAATTTAAAAGAACCCGTATCAGTCATTATACCGGTATATAAACATGTGGCGCAATCTTTGTTTAAAGTTATGTCAGGACTGAGCGCCTTAATAAAATCAAATACCATTTGACATGTTGAACTGGCTTTAGTGTCGCTAAAAGTATATCTGGCAAATGAGTCGGGTTGAATATGGTGGTCAATCAATATTTTAACAGCTTTGGCGCTTTCAATGTAAGGGGCTAATTCTTCTGTTCTTTTTAGAGTATTATAATCTAAGCTGAAAATAATATCGGCCTGAGCGATTATTTTTTCGGCCTTTTTTAATTGTTTGTTTCCGGCAATGCATGTATCGCTGCCGGGCATCCAGTCAAGAAAAGACGGCCAACTATTTGGAGTAATTATGTTTACGGTATGTTTTAATGATATTAAATAATGATATAGTCCTAAACAAGACCCCATGGCATCACCATCAGGATTGTAATGAGTGGTAATAACAATTCTACTTTTCTTGGATAATAACGATTGAATTTCTTGAATATCTTTTCTTTTCAGCATAATTACATTTTTTATACAAAAGTAGCATTCCTTGTGATTAAAGCAAAATACATAGCAATAAGAAAAAACAGCTTTTAATTTTTATGTGCATACTTTCACTATTTCATATTTAATTACTTAATTTGCCTCATCAAATGCTAAAAAATTGTCAAATACTCAATTATTAGTTTACGTACCCAAAATTACCAACAGGCTACGCTATATATTTAAACTTTATTTTGCCGAAATATTGGGAGTAAAATATACACTTACCGATAACTCGCGCGATTTTATTTTATCTACCCAACCTAAGTTTACTTATGCTTTTCATGCATTGGCCGATGAGTTGTTTTTTTGTGCCCGTCCATTGTTATTTGAAATTGGGTTAAAAGATCAGGAAATACAGTATGCCCAACATAATGATACTCCGGTTATTTTTCCTACTTCTCGTTTTTCTGCATTACCATTTGATCCCTTTGCTGCGGGCTTCTACATGGTAAGTCGTTATGAAGAGTATTTACCTACTATTTATGATAATCATCAGCGCTTTGAAGCCCATCAGAGTATAGCTTATCAAGGCGGGTTTTTACACTTGCCCGTAGTGAACATTTGGGTTTATATGGTCAGAGATATTCTGAAAGAAAATTTCCCGGAACTTAAATTTGCTCATAGACAATATAAATACATCAGCTCTATTGATATAGACAATGCGTGGGCCTATAAACAAAAGGGCTTGGTAAGAACCTTAGGAGGATATCTTCGTGCTGTCGTTCATTTTGATATTAAGGATTTTTTAACTCGAACCAAAGTATTGTTAGGAATTGAGAAAGACCCTTATGATACTTATGCCTACCAATTAGATATTCAAAAAAAATACAACCTAAAACCGATATATTTTATACTGTTTGCCAATTACGCCAAGAACGATAAAAATGTACCTATAACCAGTCGTAGGTTTTGTGAGTTAATAAAGTCAATTTCTGATACTGCCGAAGTTGGTATTCACCCTTCTTATGGCTCGAATTACAGCATGCTGCGCTTATCAAAAGAAATAAAAAGATTGAGCAAAGTGTTAAACCGAGAGATTACAAAAAGCAGGCAACATTTCTTAAAATTGAGCTTGCCCGATACCTATCAAAACTTGTTAGAATTAGGCATATTGCACGATTATACAATGGGCTTTGCTTCCGAAATAGGATTTAGAGCCGGCATCTGCGATTCTTTCTTCTTTTATAATTTAGATTTAGAGACTGAAACAAAACTTAGAATTCATCCTTTTCAAGTGATGGATGCGTCATTGAGGTTCTATATGAAAGTAGAACCCGAGAATGCCATAAATAAAATAAAACCAATTATTGATGAAATTAAAAAAGTAGATGGCACTTTTGTTAGTCTGTGGCATAACGAGTCGTTAAGCAACTGGCAATTATGGAAGGACTGGCAATATGTTTACGAGCAAACAATCATGGAAGCGCTCAATGAGAAGTCAACAGCAGATGACTAAATTTATTTGATTATTAGGCAAGATTAACAGCCACCGAAGAATCAATTATTTCACCATTCTCGCATTTAATAATGCGTGCCGGGAAATTATTAAACAACATAAAATCATGAGTTGCCATCACCACAGAACAACCTTTATTGGTAAGTTCCTTAAGCAACAAGACTATTTCTTTTGAAGTGTCCGGATCTAAATTTCCGGTAGGCTCATCAGCTAAAATTACTTCAGGATCATTAATTAAAGCACGAGCTATAGCCACCCTTTGCTGTTCGCCTCCACTCAGTTCGTGCGGCATTTTTAAACCACTGTTGCTTAAATTTACTAACGAAAGCAATTCTTTACATTTGCTTTCCATCTTAGTTTTGTCTTTCCAACCGGTAGCTTTCATTACAAAAATTAAATTTTCATTAACGTTTCTATCGTATAAAAGTTGGAAATCTTGAAATATTATACCAATTCTTCTGCGCATAAAGGGAATTTGTTTTTCTTTAACCCCTTTTAGCTCCATACCTGCAATAACAATGCTTCCCTCTTTTACAGGAATATCGGCATAAAGCATTTTAATTAAACTACTTTTACCGCTACCGGTTTTTCCAATCAAATAAATAAATTCTCCCTTTCTTATATCAATATTTACATGACTTAACACCAGGTTTCTTCCCTGATAAACCGCAACATTTTTTATTTCAATAACTTTATTGTCTTCCATTATATATCAATTTTCATTACTTTACCAAAAGGCAATTCATTAATAATATCCATTAGCTTTTTTAATTTTTCGTCTTCATATCCAAACTTTGAAAGGCTTTTATCGGGGCGATCCACTCTAAAATATGCTTTCAATGTAAAATTATCATCGCGTAATTGAATATAATCAGGAATCTTTGCTTTCCCTTTTATCTTTAAAATATACATTTAATTATTTCCGAATATTACTGATACAAAATATAATAAGGCTCAAAATTATTAAGAATAAATGATTTTTGTAAATTTAATAATTATTATTCCAACAATTTTATTAACCCAACATCAAGACAATATAAATTATTAAAAACAGTGCATGTAATAAGTTTAATTAGGTTCTTTGAGATGTAGAAATAATGCCTTTTGCAGGTTAAATTTCACAGTTCATGCAGCGGTATGTTAATTAGGGTTAATTTAATACTATAAACTAAACCAATCTTAACATTGTTACGTTGAAAACTTAAATCATTATTAAGCCATACTGCCTATTATACTCTTTACTTTTAACCGACTAAATTAAAGAATAATGCGCAGCCTGATGATGAGAATATATTTCACTGCTTTATTGATAATATTTGGCCTGTTGGCAAAGGCTCAGCAAACTAGAGTCAATACCCCCACACAGCAAAAATTACAGATTGCCTCTGAACTGTTTTACAAACAAAAATACGCATCAGCTCAAAAGGCTTTTGATGAAATAACCGCAACTTACGCCATTAATACCGAAGAGCACTCAGAAGCTATGTATTATGCAGCCGTTTGTGCATTAGAACTTTTTAATGCTGATGCCGAAACCCGTATGATGAGTTTCATCAATTTATATCCGGGAAGTAAGAGAATTAAAATAGCCTTTTTTAATTTAGGAAATTTGCAATACCGCCAGAAGAGTTATAAAGACGCATTGGATTGGTATGAAAAAATAAATGAACGAGACTTAAGCAATAAGGATCAAAAGTATGAATATATGTTCAAAAAAGGTTATTGCTATTTTTTACGCAACAACTACCAAAAAGCTAAATTACTTTTTAACGATGTAAAAGACATTGACAATAATTATGCGGCTCCGGCAACCTATTATTTCTCACATATTGCCTATACCGAAAATAATCTGGAAACAGCCTTGCATGGCTTCCAAAAATTTACTTCCAATTCTCCTTTTTATCCTACTGTTCCGTATTATATTGCCCATATATACTATTTGCAAAAAAAATACCAACAGCTTATTGACTATGCCCAGCCGTGGCTCGATTCGGCTAATGTTAAACGTGCTCCTGAACTGGCTCATTTAATAGGAGATGCCTATTACCGTATGGAAAAATATGAGCAGGCGCTCCCTTATTTAACCAAGTTTTTTGATAAAGGAACCAAACCTGAAAGAGAAGATTATTATCAGTTAGCATATTGTTATTACCAAACAAAAAATTATACTAATGCTATTGATAATTACAAACGTGTTGTTGGAAAAACAGATAGCTTAAGCCAGCTTTCTTACTATCAAATGGCTTTCTCATATTTACAAAGTAATGATAAATTATTGGCTCGCAACAGTTACGAATCGGCTTCAAAGGATAATTTTTATGAAGATATTGCTGAAGATGCTTTGTTTAATTATGCAAAACTTTCGTATGAGCTGGCATACAATCCATTTCATGAGGCTATACGTGCCTTTGAAAGATATATACAAAAATATCCAAACTCGGTTAGAATTGATGAAGCCTACAATTATTTGGTTAATGTGTATTTAAGTACAAGGAATTATCGTGAGGCATTGACTTCTATTGAAAAAATAAAGAAGCGCTCGTTAGAAATGGAATACGCCTATCAAAAAATTACCTACTTCAGAGCTATTGAGTGTTTTAATGATTTGGACTACAAAACAGCACAAGATTTATTTAACAAAGCAATGAAAATAGGTCGCGATAAAAAAATAAATTCAATTATAAATTATTGGATTGCCGAGGCCGACTATCGCTTAGGAAATTTTGAAAAAGCTATTGAAAAATATAATGATTTTATTGTTACCTCAGGAGCTTCACTGAATAAAGAGTACACTTTAGTAAATTATAATATTGGCTACTGCTATTTTAAAAAAGAAAAATATGAAGAAGCAGCTACCGCCTTTAGAAAATTTACTGCTGATAAGGCAGTAACCTCTGATAAAATGAGAAATGATGCCTTTATACGTACGGGCGATTGTTATTTTATGAGAAGTGAATATGCAAAAGCGGCTGATTTTTACTCTGAAGCCATTAAAATTGGATTATTTGATAATGATTATGCCTTGTTTCAAAAGGCGAGCACCTTGGGTTTACAGGCTAAAACAGAAGATAAAATTTCTGCCTTGGAATCACTATTGAGTAAATATCCAAAATCTAATTATGCCGATGATGCTTTATACGAAATTGGAAATGCTTATATGCAAAAAGAGAATTACATAAGAGCGCTTGACTCGTACAACAAACTTATGGCTCAATATCCAAAAAGTAGTTATGTAAAAAGAGCTATGCTAAAAACTGCCTTGGCATTATATAATACTGATAAGAATAACGAAGCCATTTCTATATATAAAGATATTATTACACAATATCCGGGTTCGTTAGAGGCCAAAGAGTCGGTAACTGCTATGCGCAACATTTATGTTGAAACAGGTGAGGTGAGTGCCTTTGAAGATTATTTAAAGAATCAATCGGGTATTAATTACAGCACAGCATCTATTGACTCTGCTACATATGAATCGGCCGAACTTCGCTTTATGAAAGGCGATTGCGAGCAAGCCATGAACGATTTTAAGAACTATATTCAGAAGTTCAGCAATGGTTTCTTTTTAATAAATGCCAATTATTATTATGCTGAATGTGCCGCATCGCAATACCCTGATGAAGCCCTTAAAGCCTATCAATACGTTATTGAACAAAATAAAAATAAGTTTACCGAAAATGCTTTGCTTAAAGCAGCCAAGATGAGCAAGAGTAAGGCTGATTTTCAACAAGCATTGCATTATTACGAATTATTATTGTTGAATGCCGAAACACCGGCAAACCTATTGGAAGCACGAGCCGGGGTTATGTATTGCAGTGCCGAAACAAAAGACTATACAAAGGCCATGGAATACGCACAAAAAGTAATTAACACCGCTAAAGTATCTAACGAATTATTATGCGAAGGATATTTAATTAGAGCCAGATCAGCCACCCATTTAGGCAACGATTCGTTAGCAATCAGTGATTTTACCAAGGCTTTAACCCTATCGAGTGCCGAAACAGGTGCCAAGGCTCATTACTACCTGGCCGATTTATATTATAAAAAACAAAATTATCCTGAGGCCGAAAAAACAATTTTTGATTTGGCTGAGAGAGTTCCTTCATACGATTACTGGGTTGCCAAAGGATTTATATTATTAGGCAAAAATTATTTGGCTATGGATGATGAGTTTCAAGCTACCGAAACTTTTAAGAGTATAGTTGAAAAGTGCGAAATACCTGAATTGGTAAAAGAGGCACAGGAAAATATCAATGAAATAGAAAGCAATAAAGCTAAGACATTACAAAAAACAGAACCGGAAGAAACAGATATTCTTTTCAATCAACCTTCACCAAAAGAAATAGAAATATTTGATTCGCCAATAATCCCGGAAACAGAAAATGATAATGATAATAATCGCTAAAAAGATGGAGCATATAAAAAAATTAAATTTAATGATGTGCCTTGTGTGTATGTCGGGCTACGGATTTGCACAAAGCGATAAATCGTTAGATGGCGGACAGGTAAACGTAGTGCAAGATTATAAACCAACATTGTCTGATGCCATTAAAATTAATATAAACCCAACCATTGTTGACTCCACTCCTCCTACACCTGAAATAAAATATAGCAATATCAATAAAGGCTTTTCCCCTGAATTTAAAGTTGATCCCATAAAACCGGCAAAAATGAAAGGAGAGCCTTTACAAAAACTAGATAATAATTATGCAAGGGCAGGCTTTGGAAATTACAATACTTCGCTTATTGAAGCCCACGTAGGGAGCGGCCGCTCAAAGAAAATGAATTATGCTTTTTCCGGAAAACATTTCTCCTCGGCCGGAACTATTGATAAACATGGCTATGCGGGCTTTGCCCAAAACATGCTCCATGCAGGTGCTTCTTTCTTTATTCCAGATCATGTATTAAATGTAAAAGGCCAATACCATAATAGTTCCATACACTATTACGGTTACGACCGCGATACTAATGATGTACGCCCTGTTTTTTCAAAATCGGAAAACCGTCAGGTGTATGATTTAATAGATTTTAATGCTTCATTACTTCAAAATACTAAAAATGATGAGGCTTTGTATCATGAGTTTAATGTTGGTTTCTATAATTATCACGACAAACTGAAAAATCAGGAAAACAGTTTTAATATGGTAGCAGCTATAGGAAAACCTATTGGCAAAGAAATTTACGGAGGACGAATTTTGTTTAATTATTATGGTAACCAATCTTCACCGGATTCAAGTCAAGGTGCAATTTTAACTTTTAACCCATTTGTAAAAACATCGGGTAATAAGTGGCATGCGCGCTTAGGGATAAATGTAGCCGTTGAAACTGATGAGGGTAAGACTCATTTCCTCCCTGATATTAGCGGGAAATACAATATTGTTGAGGGCATTTTATCTGTATATGCTGATATTAAAGGATATACCTATAGAAACAGTTATAGAAAATTGTCTGAAGAGAATCCGTTTATTTTACCCTTCATCAATTTCAGATCAACAACCGTTAAAATAGATGCATCGGGCGGACTTAGAGGTAACATTGACCAGCATTTGTATTTTAACTTAAATGCTTCGTACAAGATTATTGATTCAATGGCTTTGTATGTCAATAAAAACTTTATGCAGGATAATTGGCAAAATGCCTTTACGGTAATCTATGAGAATATTAATATAGGGCGCTTTTACGGTGAGATAGGCTATGTTACCGAAAATAAAATTACAGTGGCTACTTGGGGCGCTTTTAATCAATATACCATGGATAAACAATTAAAACCTTGGCAACTCCCAATTCTTGAAGGTGGTGTAAAGGCATCATATAATTTAGGCGATAAAATTATAGCCGGAATTGACGTATTTTATATGGGTACAAGATATGCGCGAATTATGAAAACCGAAAGAATATCGCCTCAAACGTATATATTTAAAGCTGCCGAAAGAAAACTAAAAGATTATGTAGATGCCAGTTTAAATTTTGAATACAGATACACTAAAAGTTTAGCCGGATTTATACGTCTCAACAATTTGGCCTCTACTCCTTATAATATTTGGAACAACTACCCGTCACAGCGATTTAACGGGATGTTAGGGATTAATGTATCTTTTTAATCTTATACTTAATTGTTAATATAAAGAAGGCAATTATTCCTATTTTCTGAGAATATAAATTGATTAGACTTATGCGGTGGAATTTATTTCACTGCAAAACGCGCCTTAGTATTGAATAAAGTACCGGGAAGTTTAACATTAGTGCCAATATTTTTGGCCTCTAATAAAGATTTGAACAGGCATTATGGGGCTGTTTATATAATTTTTAAAATAAATAGGTCGGATTTTACTTAAAAAAGCTAACTTTGTGTTCTTAATTAATCCAAAAAATAAATATGGGCGTTTTAGTAAATAAAAATTCAAAAGTTATAGTACAAGGCTTTACAGGAAGCGAGGGTACTTTTCATGCCACACAAATGCTGGAGTTTGGAACAAATGTTGTTGGAGGAGTAACTCCGGGTAAAGGCGGGCAAGAGCACCTCGGAAAACCGGTATTTAACACCGTAGCCGATGCGGTTGAAAAAACAGGTGCCGACACCTCCATTATTTTTGTACCTCCTGCTTTTGCAGCCGATGCAATTATGGAAGCTGCCGCTGCGGGTATCAAGGTTGTTATTTGTATTACCGAAGGTATTCCTACCAAGGATATGATTATGGTTAAAGAATATTTAAAAGGTTATAATTGTCGCTTAATTGGGCCTAACTGTCCGGGGGTAATAACTGCTAATGAGGCAAAGGTAGGAATTATGCCCGGTTTTGTATTTAAGAAAGGAAATATAGGTATTGTTTCTAAATCGGGGACATTAACCTACGAAGCAGCCGACCAAATTGTAAAAGCCGGTTTGGGTGTTACTACCGCTATTGGCATTGGTGGCGACCCCATTATTGGAACAACCACTAAAGAAGCTGTAGAATTATTAATGAACGACCCTGAAACTGCCGGAATTGTTATGATTGGAGAAATTGGTGGAGGAATGGAAGCAGAAGCTGCACGCTGGATTAAAGAAAAAGGGACTAAGCCCGTAGTTGGTTTTATTGCCGGACAAACTGCTCCTCCGGGACGCAGAATGGGTCATGCCGGAGCTATTGTTGGTGGTGCAGATGATACTGCTGCTGCAAAAATGAAAATTATGCGCGATTGTGGTATAACTGTTGTTGACAGTCCGGCCGGAATTGGTGCTGCTATGGCTAAAGCTTTAAAAGTAACAGCTTAATTAGTTTATTCATTTGTTTTTATACCAGGCATCCCCTATAAGGATGCCTTTTTTTTAATTCCTATTTAAAAATTAATGTGTGCAGTATTTACAGGAAAAAATTTAATTCAGCTTAACCAAACAGATTCAACCAACATACATTTAACCCAATTGGCACAAGATAATAATCTGCCGGAAGGTACTGTGGTTAATGCAGCATTTCAAACCCATGGGAAAGGACAGCGTAATAATAGCTGGGAAGCTGAAAAAGGCATGAATATTACTTTTTCGGTTTTGTATAAGCCACACTTTTTACCTCTCTCAAAACATTTTCTTCTATCTAAGGCCATATCGTTAGGTGTTTTTGACTATTTGAATTGTATTTGTGCAGAAGTAAAGGTAAAATGGCCAAACGATATTTATGTAGGAAACAAAAAAATAGCCGGTATATTAATAGAAAATTCCATAAAAGGAAACAACATTTATCAATCTGTTATTGGCATAGGAATAAATATTAATCAAAGCAATTTTTCAACCTTAAATGCCACCTCTTTACTGCTTGAAAACAATCAGCTTTATAACATTGAGGAACAAATAGAAATTGTGTTTTCGTGTATTGAAAAACGGTATTTGCAACTAAAGAATAATCAATACGAACAAATCAATCAGGAATATCTGATGAGATTGTATTTATATCAAACATGGCATAATTTTACCTTAGCTAATACTAATATCTTAACCTCTAAAATTATTAATGCTGAAGAAAATGGAAACCTTGTAGTGGAGGATAAGTATGGTAAGATATATAAGTTTGCTTTCAAAGAAATTGTATTTTAACCAACACGAATGATAACTTTGTGCCTTACTCTTATTTATATTTATAACAGAATATAGAGATGAAAAAGATGATAAAAAAATATAGCGATTATAACTTATGGGCCAATAATCGTATAGTACAATGTACCGAAAGTCTCAGCATTGAACAAATGCACCAACCCATCATAAGCAGTTTTGAAACGGTTTATAAAACTATTTTGCATATATGGAGTGCCGAGTATATTTGGTTAGAAAGACTTCAGGGAAATGAAGTACATGAACTGCCTAAAAAAATGCTTGAAAACGAAAAGTTTTTCAATAATCGTTTTTTATCCAACTCTGCAAACTTTTGTGATTTTATATCTGCTCAGCCTGACGAATATTTTGAGAATAACACCACTTATAGAAATTCCAAAGGAATAACCTATACAAGTCAAAACAGCACATTAATTCTTCATTGTTTTAATCATAGCTCCTATCATCGCGGGCAGTTGGTGGTGCTTTTTCGACAATTGGGCTTAACACAAATTCCCTCAACTGATTTTATTGCTTACGACAGAATGTTGTAACCTATTGCATTACCTTAATTATACCATTTTTCTCTATTAGTTTTTTTTGCTCAATAAGCCAATTTAGTGCTTCAATAGTTTCATCTTCTTTAAACTTACTAAAATGGCCTAATAAATCGCTGATGCTGATAGGTTGCTTTTGTACTAATGATAGTATTTTGTTTTCTAACTCAGCCATTGCAACATTCGTCAAAATGTTTTTTCTTTCATTAATACAAACATCACAATGACCACATTTAGTTAGATTATCCTCTTCAAAGTATTCAAGCAATAAAATACTTCGGCATACATCTTTGCTTTCAGCATAATGCAATATTGACTCTAAATTTTTTAAGGCAATATCCTTTCGTTCTGCATATACTTCCTTACTTAATTCAATAAGTCGGGCGTCTTTTCTGGTTTCCACAAAACTAAGCTGCGGAACACTCTTCTGAGGCAAGTAGCTTAATAAGTTAAGCTCTTCAAGCTTATTAAGATACAGCACAATATCTTCTTTCTTCAGCTTCATTCTTCGTGCCAGATCGTTTTCATTAATATTCACATAATTATCAAAAACACCACCATAAGAGCGTAAAATAAGTTTTATAAAAGAATCATAATGGGAATGGTAAACCTGAAAATCATATAATATGTTACGGTTAACCATAAACTTAATGCGTGATGGTAAATTAATTTCTTCAGACAAAACAATCAAACCCTCGCGTTCTAACAATTTCATGGCATGATAAACCATTAGAGGCTTTAAATTATAGGTACTGCAAAAGCTGTTTAAATCAAAATCAAAACTTTTTTCGGTTACGGCTCCCACGGCCACTTGAAAATAATTAGAAATACCTTGATATACTCTTTTAATTTCGTGTATAGGAGGGAATGAGGCTTCAACTTGCGCTGTTAATTCAATTCTATTTGCCTTTTCGTACAACAGTACGGCATAAGCCTTTTGCTCATCGCGCCCTGCCCTACCGGCTTCCTGAAAATAATTTTCTATGCAATTTGTCAGACTGTAATGAATCACAAAACGAACATCGGGCTTATCAATTCCCATCCCAAAAGCATTTGTGCAAACCATTACTCGGGTACGGTTGTTTATCCAATCATCCTGCCGGGTGTTACGCAACTCAGCACTTAATCCGGCATGGTAAAAACTTGCATTTATTCCTTGATGATTTAAAAAATTACTAATATCTTGTGTCAGCCTCCTATTTTGCACATATACTATACCCGAACCTTTTACTCTGTTAATAATCTTCAACATTCGTTCAAGCTTATTTTCTTCTTCAAAAACCATATAAGCAATGTTTTTGCGTTCAAAACTTTTCCTAAAAAATGCAGGTTGATTAAGGAGTAACTTTTCTTTTATTTCGGCAATAACTTTACGGGTAGCTGTGGCGGTTAAGGCAATAATAGGAACACTCGGGAAAAGCTCGGTTAAACTGGTAATCTTTAAATATGATGGTCTGAAATCGTGTCCCCATTGAGAAATACAATGAGCCTCGTCAACTGCAATTAAACAAATGTTGAGGTTATTTATTTTCGATAAAAAAGTATCGCTTTGTAATCGTTCGGGAGATACATACAAAAATTTATATCGTTGTTGAAGACAATTGCCCAATAAAATGTCTATCTCACGCTTGTTCAAACCACTATATATAGCCACGGCACTTATTCCTCTTTTATTCAGTTGCATTACTTGGTCTTTCATTAAGGCAATTAGCGGTGTAACCACAATACAAATACCTTTCATAGCCAAGGCAGGAATCTGAAAACAAATAGATTTACCTCCACCCGTAGGCAATAAAGCAATGGTATCTTTTTTCTCTAATACCGCACTAATAATATCCCATTGTAAAGGCCTAAACTCTTTATATCCCCAATACTTATTTAAGAGTTCAACGCTACGAGTATAATTATTATTTTCGGGCATATAGTTGTAATGAAAGGTAACTGAATATTATAGCTGCCTAAATAACTAATCAATAATTAATATTAGGTAAATTACAAATTTATGCTTTTTTGATTCAAGTTTTTCTTTATTCCAAAAACATTTGCTGCATGATTAGTTCTATTTCTATCTAGCTTGGGTCAACATCTATTAATATTCTAACCTGCCTAAATTCGCTTGTTTTACGCATTTGTGATATATTACTCAGAATATCAATTTTTGATGCGCTAAGAGGAAGCTCTTTTTCTAACTTGATTAAAATGTTCTTTAAATAATAGTTATTTATTCTTCCAATGGTTGGAAACTCCGGCCCGAGAATTCGTGACCCGAATTTTTGTTTAAACAAATTGGCCAGTGTATTGGCTGCATAATCAAGTATGTGTTTTTCTTTATGTTTTAATGTAATTTTAATAAGGCGGTAATAAGGCGGATATTTATATAATTGCCTGTCTTTAAGCTGTTGCTCAAAAACATTCAGGTAATTCATTTTTATTAAATTAAATAATAAGAAATGATTGGGTTGTGCGGTTTGAATAATTACTTTTCCTTGTTTGTTTTTTCTTCCGGCACGCCCTGAAACTTGTGCCATTAGCTGAAAAGCGCGTTCATGTGCTCTAAAATCAGGAAAATTCATCATACTATCGGCATTAATAATTCCAACTAAACTCACATGACTAAAGTCAAGCCCTTTGGTTACCATTTGTGTGCCCACCAATATATCAACTTTCCTATCTTCAAAATCATTAATAATTTGCTTGTAACTGAAACGCGAACGTGTAGTATCTAAATCCATTCGTGCAATACGTGCAAGAGGAAAGAATACCGCCAACTCATCTTCTACTTTTTCGGTTCCAAATCCAATCATTACAATTTCATCAGAACCGCATGCTTTACAAACATCAATAGGAACAGTACTATAACCACAGTAATGGCAACGCAACAGATTTAACGACTTATGAAAGGTTAAACTAACATCACAATTTTTACACATTGGAGTCCAGTGGCAGGTGTTGCATTGCAGCATAGGTGCAAAGCCTCTGCGGTTTTGAAATAAAATAACTTGCTCTTTATTTTGTAATGCTTCTTCAATAGCACTTAACAAATCCTTAGAGAAATGAGTTTTCATACTCTTGTTGGCTTTAGCTGCCTTAGTATCAACAATATCTATTTGGGGCATCTTTACCCCCCCAAAGCGATTGTTTAAGGTAACCAAACCGTACTTTCCTGTTGTAGCATTAAAGTAAGTTTCAACAGCAGGGGTTGCCGACCCCAACAGTACTTTAGCTCGGTGTATGCCTCCCATAAATAGTGCTGTATCACGTCCATTGTAACGCGGTGCAGGCTCATTCTGTTTGTATGATGAGTCGTGCTCTTCGTCAACTATAATTAAACCTAAATTATCAAAGGGCAAAAACAAAGCAGAACGTACACCCAATATAACTTTAAAATGAGGCATCTCAGAATTATCGTCTTTAGCACGCATTAAATTATTCCAAACCTCAACACGTTGGCTTTCGTTAAATTTACTGTGATAAACCCCCACACTCTTCCCAAAAACTTGTTCAAGCCTATTAATGATTTGTGTGGTTAAAGCTATTTCGGGTAATAAATACAGCACTTGCTTATTTTGCTGTAAGGCTTGTTCAATAAGCTTAATATAAATTTCGGTTTTACCGCTTGAGGTAACTCCATGAAGCAAAACTGCATTTTTTGTTTCAAAAAGATTTAAAATTTTTTGATAAGCTTCGTTCTGTTCTTCATTAAGCTCTTTATTACTTTCGGGGCTATACCCATTGAAATCAAAACGAGAAACCTCTGACTTTCTTATTTTAAGTATATTCTTTTTAATTAAAGTGTTTAATGTGCTCTCCTGTATGGAGGCTTCTGCCAGCAAATCTTCTTTACGTACTTTTTTCCTTTCTTGAGTAAAGTGGTCTGAAAGTTTTAGAAAAGTTAGAATCAGATTTTGCTGCTTTACTGAATTTTTTTTTAAAGAAATTTCATTGACAAAGTGTTCCAGATTTTTTTCATTGAGAGAAAACTCGGTAAGCTCAACATAACTCACAGTTCTTGGTTTTATTTTCTCTTTTATTTCTTCCTCTATTAATATATACTCTTTTTCAAGTAAAGACTTAATATACCTATGTGGGTTTTTTATTTGTAAAATTTCGGCAGCTTCATCAATGGTAATAGAATTTCTTTTTTCCATTGCCTCAATTAATAAATATTCTTTATCGCTTATCTGTTGATGGTTTATTTGAGTATGATGGTTAAGAATAAACTTGCTGGTACTGCTTAACTTAAAACCTGAGGGTAAAGCTGCCTGCATAACTTCTCCCATACTGCACATATAGTATGAGGCAATCCACTGCCATAGTTCAAACTGATAATCATTAATCAATGAAAAATCATCTAATATTGTTTCAATATATTTGGCTTCATAATCGTGTGGTGCTACATGATGAATTCGGTAAACAATACCGGTATAAAGTTTATTTTTACCAAAAGGAACTACAACTCTCTGCCCCCTGCGAACATAGCTATTCCACTCATGTGGCACACGATAGGTAAAAAGTTGAGGTAATGCTAATGGAACAATTACATCAATAAAAATTGTTTCTTTTGGCATATTAATAGAAAAATTCTAATCAGTTATTCATAACCTTTCGACTGTTACAATTACTGACTTTGAAGTTGGAGTTTGACTTCTATCGGCATAACTATCAATAGGCACTAACACATTAGCTTCAGGAAAATATGTAGCCAAACACTGTTCAGGTATATTGTACGGAATAACAAGAAACCGTTCGGCAACTCTTTTTTCACCGTTAAAATGGCTAATAATATTTACATTGTCGCGTTCATTCAGGCCATGTTTTTGCATATCATTCTTATTCATCATCAAAACCCTACGCTCGTTATAAATACCTCTGTATCGGTCATGAAGTCCATAAATAGTGGTGTTAAACTGATCGTGCGTTCGGATAGTCATTAAAATAAACTGATTAGACTCAAGTTTAATTTCTTCCCAATCGTTAACTGTAAGCAAGGCCGCTCCGCCAATAGAGCTAAAAGTTCCTTCACGCGCACAGTTAGGTAAATAAAAGCCTTCAGGGATTCTTGCCCTTTGATTATAATTGTCAAATCCGGGGATAGTTTTCTCAATAACATCCCGAATATTATCATAGTTACTAACAAGTTCATCCCAATTAACCGTGGTTTCTGATTTTAATGTTGCTTTAGCCATTCCGGCAACTATAGCACATTCACTCTTCAACTTGTTTGATTTAGGTTCTAATGTCCCTTCTGATGAATGTACTACCCCCATTGAGTTCTCAACAGTAACAAACTGCGGACCCGAAGCCTGTATATCCTTGTCTGTGCGTGCCAAGCAAGGCAATATTAGAGCAACTTCGCCATGAACAAAATGACTTCTGTTAGGTTTAGTACTTACGTGTACTGTTAATCGGCAGTTTCTTAGTGCTTTGGCAGTATATTCGGTATCGGGTGTGGCCGATAAAAAATTTCCTCCCATACCAATAAACACATGAGCTTTGCCTCTTTCCATAGCTTTAATGGCATCAACCGTATCGTAACCGTGTTTGCGAGGTGCTTTAAAATGAAATACTTTCTCCAAGTTGTTTAAAAATGAGTCTGATGGTTTTTCATAAATACCCATTGTACGGTCGCCCTGTACATTGCTGTGTCCACGTACCGGACAAGTACCTGCACCCGGTTTGGCAATACTTCCCTTGAGCAGTAATAAATTTACTATTTCAGCAATTGTCTTTACCGAATTTTTATGTTGGGTAAGTCCCATAGCCCAACAAGCAATAATTTTCTTTTTACTTGCAATAATTTCGGCAACTTTACGAATTTCCGATAAAGAAATTCCACTGCCAACAGCCAATTCCTCCAGGTCATACTCTTTAATAGATTCAATAAGGTCTTGGTAGCCTTTGGTTTTATTATTAATAAAATCTAAATCAAAAACACTTCCCGGATTGGTTTGTTCTTTTTCATACAACAATTTTATCAAAGCTTTAAAGAGAGGTAAGTCGCCATTAATCTTAACCTGAAGATATTCATCGCTTAGAGTGGTGCCTGAACCTAACATTTCTAAAGGATGCTGTGGATTTATAAAACTAATTAAACCTGCCTCCTGTAGAGGGTTAACACTGATAATTGTAGCTCCGTTCTTCTTTGCTTTTTGTAAAGCGCTCATCATGCGTGGATGGTTTGTGCCTGGATTTTGCCCTAAAATAATGATGAGTTCGGTTTCATAAAAATCTTCGAGTTTAACGCTTCCTTTGCCTATGCCGGTTGTTTCGCCAAGTGCAACCCCACTGCTTTCGTGACACATATTACTGCAATCGGGCAAGTTATTGGTTCCAAACTGACGGACAAATAACTGATACAAAAATGCTGCCTCGTTGCTGGTGCGCCCACTGGTATAAAATACAGCCTCATCAGGATGGTTGAGTTTGTTTAATTCTTTCCCAATTAGCTCAAAAGCATTATCCCATGATATTGGAGTGTAATATTGTTCTCCTTTATACAATACCATAGGCTCTTCCAATCGGCCTTTTTTTCCTATTTCATAGTCACTCAACAACGAGAGTTCATAAACTGAGTTTTGCTTAAAAAACTGAGCATCGGCTCTTTTCTTATCCAATTCTTCAGCAATGGCTTTGGCACCATTTTCACAATACTCTCCTAATGCCGAACGATGATCGTCAGGGTCAGGCCATGCACATCCGGGGCAATCTACTCCCTTCTTTTGATTTAATCGCATAAGAGTTTTAAATCCTCTTCCGGGTTCTGTTTCCTCAATAATATGTTTGGCGGTACTAATTAATGCAGGTACTCCGGCTGCATACTTTTTAGGAGCCGACAATTTTAAACCCGTAAACTTAACCGGTGGCTGCGCCTTTGGTAGTGGTGTGTTTTCGGTTGCACTCATTGAAATTTATATTTCTTCCAAATATAAGCAATATAATTAAAAAAATAATGATGCCTTAACATTGGAAAATAATTTACTTGTTGTTTTGGAATTTTTAGAAAACTAAACCCTATATATTTATTATCAAACTTTGTTTTATTATTCATCCATTTTTGCTAATTTTGTAAAAATTATTAAAATAAAAATTATGAAAAGAATCTTTACTGCATTACTAATTCTATCTGTTTTTAGTAGATTACAGGGTCAAACTATTACCCAAGCATATCATCCAACAGCAGGGGAAATATGGGTAGAATATGTTGACACTGTGGCATCGGCAATTCCTCCTATGACTGCCCCCGGGCCTGGTCAAACTTGGGACTATTCAACATCATTTAATGTAAATGACACTTCCGGGATAGATTTCAAAAATATTTGGGAGGCTCCGGCTTATATGAATGCCTCAAGCACCTTCCCAAATTCAACAATGGTTAGTTTTTCAGTAACTGACTCAGCAGGTTTCTTTTATAAATCATTGCCAAGTGGTTTGTATTGGGATGGAGTTTATCAACCCGGGATTATAAATGAACCTACAGTGAATCTTTATGCTGATTATGTTGATTTTGCCCCTGATAGAATGGTGGTTCCTTCGCCAATTTCTTTAAATGGTGTAGTTAATCATACTTCTCAATTTTATATTGATTACGTATATTCCGGGTTTAATGTGCATCAATCAATGAGTTTTGTTCAACACTTTGAAGCTGACGCTACAGGAAACCTTGTCACTCCAATGGGTTCATTTAATAACGTACTTCGAGTAAAAGAAACCACCTATAGTGTCGATTCAATGACTACGAACAATCCTCTCATTCCTCCTCAGGTTAGCATACATGATACAACCATTACTTATTATTTTTTACAAGCCTCATCGCACATGTTACTAATGGAAGTTATGGTTAACCCTAATTCTTTACAGCCAATTTCTGCCGGGTATTATGATCCTATTTTCTTTGTTGGAATGAATAAAAATGACAATATAAAAGTAAGCATGTATCCTAATCCGGCAACTGAAAGCTTTTACTTGAGTCATATTCGCAATAATTCAACCATTCAAATTTTTGATATTACAGGCAAACTAATTAAAGAACAAGGTTTAAACCTGGGCGATGATAGTACTATCAATATCAATACTACTGATATGAATGCAGGTTGTTACTTTATTAATATTTTTAATGAAAATGGAGGAAACTATTATAAAGGTAAGTTTGAAGTAATTAGATAAGATTTTTTAATATTAATATTTAGCCTTGTGTCATTAGATACAAGGCTTTTTTTATTGATTTAATGTAAGTATTCCTTGATAAAAAATGAATACAAAAAATTACAAAACCATCTTAATGATGATAAAAAATTTTGAGATTCAAGATGTTCGAATTATAATATAATGTAGCCTAATTTAATGAATCTATGACAAGAAGCTTCTCTCTATTTATTAATCTCCTTTTCCAATATGTCTAATACAACGGGAATAATAGCTTTGCTTTCCTCTTGCGATTTGACAGATTTTACATATTTAACTTTACTGTCACTTCCAACAATAATAAAGTAGCTTAACTCATTACAATTCCCCAATTTCCAAGCCTTTGATATCACATAATCATCATCAACTAATATAATTGAGCTGGGATATTTGGCTTGTTTCTGCCGCCCGGCATAACGTATTAAAGAGTTGGGCAACCAAGTATCTTTGCAATTGGCTATTCCTATTCCTTGATATTTTTCTTTAGAAAAATGTTTGGCTTTAATGCCATCAGATAAAGGGTCATTAATATCCTTAACATCCGGGTCGTTATAAAATATAGCCAATACCTTTTCGCCTAAAAAAGGAATCTTTGTTGGTTTATCATCTGGTGTCTTAATATTTACATTAGCAAGTTTTTCGCCAACTGTAATATAATTTTGTTGTGCGTTTACCAAAAATGGAAACAACAATGCAACAAGTAACAATAATAATCTATTTGTCATAAAAAGTAATTCAATATTTGAGGCTAAGTTACAAATTAAATAAACAAAGTGTCATCAATTTTCAGGTTAATAAATATTCAGCCTCCAAAAATCTAAATCGAAAAAAGAATATTTTTTGTCACAAAATTCATCCTTTAAAAAATAAATGTTATTTTGGGCGCTTAAATTCATAAAAAAATGGAAAATACTCAAATACAAAAGGGACATCCTAAAGGCCTATATCTGCTGTTTTTTACCGAAATGTGGGAAAGATTCAGTTATTACGGAATGAGAGCAATCTTTGTTCTGTATATGGTTAATGGTTTAATGATGGCTAATGATGAAGCCTCCAATATATATGGCAGTTATACCGGATTAGTTTATTTAACACCGCTTTTGGGAGGATATTTAAGTGACCGTTTTCTGGGCAACAGAAGGAGTATTGAAATTGGAGGAATATTAATGGCCATTGGGCAATTCTTAATGTTCTTTAGTGCTTCTACTACAGGTACCTCTGCTCTTACCTTTATGTGGGCAGGTCTTACTTTATTAATTATTGGGAACGGATTTTTTAAACCCAATATTTCAACCATGGTAGGCCAGCTTTACCCTAAAGGTGACCATCGTGTAGATAGTGCATTTACTATTTTTTATATGGGTATTAATTTAGGAGCATTTTTCTCACCCTTAATTTGTGGTACACTCGGAGAAAAGATTGCGTTTAAATGGGGATTCTTTGCAGCCGGTATAGGTATGGTAATAGGGGTTTTATTATTTATTTGGCAAAAGAACAAAGTATTGGTAAATGGCGATGGAGAGCCTTTAGGGAAAGCAGTTAAGAAACTTGACACTAAAAATATTTTTTACCTCATTGGGTCTGTTTTGATGATATTCTTTTTATTAAATTTCAAAACTATGTTTGAGACCAATGTTGATATTATTGGGTATGTAATTTTTGCCTCAATGATTATCATACCGGTTGTTATCCTATCAGACAAATCACTTACAGATGTTGAAAAAAGCAGAATTTGGGTAATTTTTATTTTAGCATTCTTTGTTATTTTCTTCTGGGGTGCCTTTGAACAAGCAGGAGCTTCATTAACCATCTTTGCCGATAAGCAAACCGACCGTAACATATTTGGTTGGGAAATGCCTGCCAGTTATTTCCAATCTGTAAACCCTTTGGCCATTATTGTTTTAGCTCCTATTTTTTCTGCGCTTTGGTTAAAATTAGGAAATGTTAATAAGGAACCTTCATCTCCACGTAAAATGGCATTAGGTTTAGCCTTAATTGCTATTGGATATGGCATTATAGCATTTGCTGTACATGGTGTTGATGCTTCTACCAAAATTAATATGTTTTGGTTGTTCAGTTTATATGTAATTCATACTATGGGTGAGTTATGCTTATCTCCTATTGGTTTATCAATGGTTTCCAAACTTTCGCCTGCACGTTTTTCTTCATTGCTAATGGGCACTTGGTTCTTGGCTAATGCTGCTGCCAATAAATTTGCCGGCACACTTAGCGAATTAATCCCCGGTGAAAGTAACCCGGAAACATCTTTTTTAGGTTTTCAGATAACTAACCTGTTTGAATTTTTCTTGGTATTTATCATAATGTGCAGTGTTGCAGCCGTTATTCTATTTGGCATCAGCTCTAAGCTGCAAAAGATGATGGGTGGAGTAAAATAATTTGATATAAGTTCTTTGCCGGATTTAAAAAGAAATATTTGAAGTAATGTTAGGCTAGTATGACCTAAATTGTATTATAGCATCAGCAAAAAACATCTCAAACTCTTTTTGAAAATCATCATAGAAATATTCTAACTCCTCAGTGGCGTATTCCATATTTGAAATAAAGCTGGTGCGATTTGCCATGCCTGTTAGAGTTCTCTTAATTCCCTCAATTTTGCTATAATTGAACAACCAATTATATTTAATCATATAGGGCAGCATTTCGCGACTTTTTGCAGGTAGTATTTGTATATTATCCTGCATCAGTTTATAAACCTTATCCGCAAATTCTAACAATGGAGTTTGGTGATACTGATTCCAATTACTAGCCAGAAAATGGTCGTAAAAAACATCTACCAAAACACCGGCATACTTCTTATAACGGGGAACCAAGCGCATTTTACTCTGATGAACCACCGGATGAGCATCAGTATAACTATCAATACTGCGGTGCATAATTATCCCATGAGCAATGCCTTCAGAATAATTATTAAAATTATTTCCCTTTACGGCATCACCAATAAAATTACCAATCATTAAATCATCAGCTCGTTTGGATAAATATAGATGTGCTAAAAAGTTCATAACATTTTTTAGTTCTCCTACAATTAAGGCGACAATCGCTCTATTTTCCATTCGTTGTTTGACAACTTACTATACCTTATCCTATCATGTAAACGGCTTGGGCGACCTTGCCAAAATTCAATTGTTTCGGGATGAAGAACAAAACCGCCCCAACATTCCGGTTTAGGGATTAACGGAGTATCCTTAAACTTATCCTGGTAATACTGAAAAGCATCTTCAATGTCTTTTCGGCTATTGATAACTTTACTTTGAGTAGAAGCCCATGCTCCTATTTGACTCTCGCGTGGGCGACTGTGAAAATATTCGGTAGCGGTTTTAAGGTCATTTTTTTCTATTATTCCTTCAATTCTAACTTGCCTTTCTAAAGCCTGCCAGAAAAAGTTCAGGCAAGCAAAACGATTAGCGTTCAGATCAGTTCCTTTATGGCTTTGATAGTTGGTGTAAAAGACAAAACCATTATTTTCAACTCCCCGCAGTAGTACAATTCTTGAACTTGGTTTACCTTCCTTTGAAACGGTTGACAAATTCATGGCATGCGGCTCAGGAACGCAAGCTTTTAATGCCTGTTCCAACCACTTATTAAATTGATCAAGAGCATTTTTACAAACATCACTCTCGGTTAATTGTGATTGACTGTACTCCTGTCTAAGTCCTACTATTTCTTTATTGATATCTTGCATAATATTAAGGTAATTGTGTATTATAGTTTGTTTAGCAAAACTATACTGCTTATGTAGTAAAGATACTAAAAATAATTATCACTTGCATCATATAAACATTTTTTAAGCAAAGTATAGATTGGGCTTACATATAAAACATTTCAATCTTTTAGAATGAGTTCAAGCCAATAAATAAGTGCTCCATTAAACAGTATCCATAAAACTTTTTTCTACTTTATTGAAAACAATGGCGCCCACAAAAAGAACAATAAAAGCAAAAATGGTGCTATAGGCTAACATATACCAATTACAATTTCCGCTACCGGTAAAACCATACCTGAAAGTTTCAACTATTGATGACAATGGATTAAGTTGAACTAAGCGGAGCAACCAAGGAGAGTTATTTTTTATAATGCTGAGAGGATAAATAATAGGTGTGGCATACATTAGCAATTGAATGCCAAAGGATAGTAAAAAAACAAGATCTTTATATTTAGTAGTAAGAGAACTGAAAATCATTCCTAAACCAAGGGCTAATATTGCCATTAAAAAAAGCAAATACGGAATTAGTAACAATGCCATATTAGGTTGTAAATTATAATCTTTAAAATAGTACCAAGCCCATACCAACAGAAATAAAAAAAACTGAATAGAAAATTTTATTAGGTTTGATAGTACAATACTTAAAGGCATAATTAAGCGAGGATAATAAACCTTCCCAAAAATATTGACATTGTCTTTAAAAACATTAGCTGTTTTATTGAAGCAATCAGAGAAATAATTCCAAAGTGTAACTCCTGACAAGTAAAAAACTAAGTGCGGAACCCCATCAGTACTAATATTGGCAATTCTACCAAAAACTATCAGAAAAATTATACTGGTAATTAATGGTTGTATAAAAAACCATAAAGGCCCCAAAATAGTTTGCTTGTAAAACGTTACAAAGTCACGTTTCACGAACATCAGCAATAAATCTTTATAACGCCATAGTTCTCCAAGTTTTAAATCTAACAAGGAGTGATGAGGAGATATTTCTTCAGTCCATTTATTCATAATTAAATAAGTTCAAATACATTTAATCTTTTATTCTTTATAAAAGTTGTTTTAGAAGTATTTCTTAACATAAACCTAAAAGTATAAAGTGTTTAGTTTAATATCTCTCCTGTATGATTAATTTTCCATGAACTTCTAACAAAAATTCGGGCATGATTTACAACGTTTTTCCCTATTTTATAGAAGTCCCCTTCCACAATTTCTACTATAGCTACTTGCTGTAAGTAATCAGCTATTTCCATATTCTTATACAAAATAGTATTAATAGTATATTGACCAATACCCAGTGAGAAGCCTTCGGGAAGCGTAACTCGCACATCATTTAATCCCTTGTTATAATGAATAGTCAGCTTTTCAGAACTACTATCTAAAAATAATAATCTTTGTCCCGATTCGTCATAAACTCCTATAAGTATTTTGTCGCCTTTACTTGCTTCAATACTTTCAATCTCCAAGTCAAAATATATGGTATTTCCGCACTCAATTTTAATAATATTATTACACTCAACACTGTTTACTTTAAACGATGTTAGTTTCAACTGCCCATTCCCTTCCCTGTCGTCTCGGTTTGCCAAATAGGTTTGCTGAAGCATTGAAACAATTGATTTGTGATATGTTTTAATCGTTTCTTCAATAGCTCCATCATAACTAATACTTCCGTGATTCAACAAAATACCTCTGTGGCATAATGATTGTACTGCCCCCATATTGTGGCTCACAAACAATACTGTTTTCCCTTCACCTCTACTTACTTCGCCCATTTTACCCAAACATTTTTTTTGAAACTCGGCATCGCCAACAGCTAACACCTCATCTACAATTAATATTTCTGACTCAAGATGCGCAGCTACAGCAAATGCCAATCGGAGATACATCCCCGAAGAATACCTTTTTACAGGAGTATCAATATATAACTCAACACCTGCAAAATCAACTATCTTGTCAAACTTCTTTTTTATCTCACTTTTGCGCATTCCTAAAATGGTACCATTCATATAAATATTTTCACGTCCGGTAAGCTCGGGATGAAAACCGGTGCCTACTTCAAGCAATGATGCAATGCGCCCATTTAAATAAACCTTACCAATAGTTGGGGTAGTAATTTTTGAGAGTATTTTCAAAAGTGTTGATTTACCGGCACCGTTACGGCCAATAATTCCTAACACTTCTCCTTGCTTTACTTCAAAATTAATTTCTTTCAATGACCATATAAAGTCTTGCTTGTCTTTCAGTTTAAGATTATTAGTAATGGTTACTTTTTGATAAGGGTCCTCCTTTCCTCTTACGATATGCCACCAACGGTTTAAATCATGTGCAAGTGTTCCGGTACTTACCAAGCCCAAACGATACTGCTTATGTAAATTCTCAACTTTTATTGCCAATCCCTTATCCATGTTCTTAATGATATTTCCTTAATTCAAACGCAAAAACTACAATTATTCTTTTTCAGTTCATTACTAACTTATACAATACACTTCTGAATCCTTTACACACAGCCTTATATTGATATTGCTCTAATAAAAGGGTTATTTCAGAATTTAAAACTTCTCTCAAATCTTCCTTAATATTCTCAATCAACAAAATGTTAGGGCGATACTTGCTCCAGTCATTACTTTTTAGTACTTCTAATTCCATATTCTCCACATCAATGTTCATAAAATCAATCTTTACATCAGCAGGTAAATATTTGTTCAATACTTTTTCTAAAGTTGTAGTATTAACCTTAATTTGTGATATGTTTTTATATGAACTGTTTTGTATTATCTTATTCTTTTTTTCCTCGTCAAAAGTATTCAAGGCACTATCATTAAATACAAAATATGTCATTGGTTTCTCGGAAGCGGCAATAGCCATTTCTAAATTTATATCTTCGGGACGCATGGTTTCAAATTTTTTCATGCTACCGGGTGCCGGGTCAATATTGATGCCACGCCAACCTTGAAGATACAGTTTATAAGTATTTGAGAAACGTACCGGATGGTGCGCCCCAACATCAACAAAAAATCCATTCTTTGAAAAATTCAAAATATTCTCTAAAAGTAAATCCTCGCCCTCTTGTGCATAACTTACCATCCGATATTTTATTTTTTGTTTATAATCATCAATTATTCGGCTTTTAACAAACGATGGCAGTAACTTCACAACATTGCTAACAATGCTACTCTTTATTTTGCTTATTACTGGCATACTTATGCTTTCTTTCCTGTAAATATAGTATTTTCCGGTATATCTTTCAGAACCTTGGTGCCGGCTGCAACAATACAGTTATTCCCAATTGTAACGCCTTTTAGCACAAAACATCTCACACCTATCCACACATCTTTACCTATAATTATATCAGCACAAATAGGGCGATTGCTCTCATTTTGAATAGCGCCATTAGGAAAGCCCGCTGCTACCTCTTCTCTACGTTTCTCAGCTTCGGTGCGGTGCGAATTGTTATCAAATATTACACTGTCATACGAAATCATGGTGTAATCATCCATACTGATAAGCTTACGGCATGATAAGAAAGTTCCGTGATTGATAAACACATTGGAACCTAACTTCAAATATCCATCTTCAATATTGATATAAGCCTGCAAACGGCAATTAGTTTCGCAACTAAACTTTCCATGATGTATAGTTATTGCAGGTTGATGATAGAGTACAGCTTGCCCCAAAAAATAATCGCCTATATTAACTTCGGCATCATTAAAAACTGCACTCATTCCAAGCAAACGCATATTGTTTCCGGCCTTTACTTTTGATTTTTTTATATGAATATTACCATTTCGTAATTGGCAATAATTTTTTATCTTAACTTCTGAATCGTATAGATTTATTTGCACATTTAAACAGTCAATTTTTTCCGCTTCAAGGCTTGAGTTTATTATTATTACCTGCGACCCGGTAATATCAAAATTGCCATCTATTTCTATTTCCGATTTGTTATCTATAAATAAGGAAGACCTAAAATCGTAGAATAGCTTACCTTTTATTTTCACATTTTTAGGTCGTAAAAAGGGAATATTTTTCCAACAAAATAAGCGGAAAAACATCAATATTTTCTGAAGAAACCTTTTAATCCTTATCAAACCTTTTTCTTAATTTGTTTATAAACTTAAATCACTTTTTATTCCTTTCAACTATAAATCTTTGATTATAATTTTGCCCTTTATATCTTATTCGACAATTGTACATTCCGCCAGCCAGTTGATAGGTGTTAATTTGCAGTAAATTATATCCTTTCATAATCTCGGCATTAGTTGAATATACTATGCTTCCTTTAATATCTATTATCTCTGCAAATATAATATCATTTATTGGAGCAATTAAAGCAAAGTTAACATACTCATCGGCCGGATTAGGATAAGTTAAAGATATTTTAAATTCATTAGACTCAAAAGCTGAGCAATAAGTGTTATTACTCAAATTATCATCTTGCCCTTGATTTACATTTGACAATCTTATACAAGCAAAATCGGTTTTACCCGTTTCGTTCTCTAAATTACCCTTGGTATTCAGTTTAAATTTCTTTGCAGCGCCCGGTGGCAACACCCCTTGCCAACTTTCGGAATTATTGAGTAATGCATTATCTGAATTGATATAAATATCAAAACTGCGTATGGTAATTGATCCAAGATTTAATACTGATATTTCAGTGTAAACATAATTATCCTTTACCGTAAATTGCGCATCTACTATAGCCAAATCGGTATAATTGCCCAATACTTTTACGCTTTTTTGAGCCGAGTCTTTACATCCAAAACTATCTGTAACCATTAATTGTATATGATATGTTCCGGTGTCGTTATAGGTATGGGTAGGCTGATAGGTATTACTGAACGAGCCATCGCCAAAGGACCAACTATTTATTAAGTTTATATCAGAAAAGTTTATAAGCGATACCTCCAGAGGCGCTGCGCCAAATACTTCAGTATTATCTATTAATGCTTTAGGTAAAGTATTTATATGAATATTTTTTTGTGCTTGACTCAAGCATCCTATCTGATTCTTAACCGTTAAATAAATATTATAACTTCCTGTATCAGGGAAAGTATAATTTACCACTGAATCATTATTTAAAGTTATGCCATTAACATTCCAAAGCCATGAATTAATAAAACAACTATCGCATTGAGTAGTATCAGTAAGTTTAACAGGAACACCCAAACAAGTATTATCATTTTTAAATCCTGCTATAGGATAATGAGCTGCGGTAACTACTCTTGTAATGCTGTCTTTACAACCATTTGAGGCAACAATATTTAGTTTAACAGAATATTGACCTTGATAAGAATATACCATACGTGGTTGAAAATCGTTCGAATAAATGCTATCATTGAAGGTCCACTGTCGGTATATATTATAATGAGGAAAGGGGTATGAGCTAATCTCTTTAAAAATAGCGGTATCGCCTACACAAGTTGGGGTATGTTCCATTGCTGCTTGGGGTGATGCTTTAATCTTTATTTTCTTGGTCAAAGAATCGGTACAACCTTCCGTTGTCTGACAAATCATTAACACATTATAATATCCTGTTTGATTATACTGGTAGCTGATTTGCTGACCGTACCCCACAAAATTTGGATTTAGCGGATCGTTAAAGTGCCACGATATGTTATCAATATGTCCGCCATTCATATTGCTGTTATTCAAAAATTCTGTTTGCTGCTTATTACACATATTTGTAATTGTAAAGTCAACTATTGGATGCGCTGCAACATGTACTTTTTTGTGTGCTGATGCACCACAACCCGAAGCGCTTTGTATATGTAAAAAAACATCATAAATACCCGGATTGTTATATAAGTGTATAGGATTTAAATCAGTAGAAGAATTACCATCTCCAAAGTTCCATGCTCGACCAATAATATTGTCATTAGGCGCACTCATTGACAAATCATGAAACTCAATATCTGAACCTATGCAAACATTATAAGCCGAAAAATTTGCCGTTGGCGCCACACCCGATACTATAACATTAATGGTATCGCGGGCTATACAATTATTGCTATCGCTAACTTCAACCCAATAAGTGCCTGAATTTGTAACAAAAACCGTATCATGTTGTGAGCCGTTTGACCACAAATAATTAAGAGCTAATGAGTCTCCGTTAATCAACTTAATAAAATTGCCTGCACACAAAGTTGTATCATTACCCAAGCGAGCAATATTGGGGAAGTTATCTATTACAATATGTGCTGTATCTGAATAACGACTACAGCCTAAAGAGTCAGTAACTTTTACCCAGTAATTTCCACCTTGAACTATTTGAAAATCTGATTGAGTGTTGCCGTTTTGCCATAAAAAACTATAAGGTAAACCAAGCCCTGTATTCCAATTTAACTGGCTTCCGGCACAAAGTATATGCTCATTCAAACTCTGAATTTCAGGAAAAGTTACAATAATAGTATCTGATTGTATTCTATTAAAAACATCTGTAACTGTCACATAATAAACTCCGCTCTTGCTAACCGTAATGCTTTGACCTGTATTTCCGTTTGACCATAAATAACTACTAAAACCTTCAGTAGCATAAATGGTAAAGGGGCAAAATGTATTAACCATTACCGTATCGGCTCCTATTGATAAGGATGGCGAATATTTATCCATTAAATATTTTTGAGTATGGCTTATTTGCAATGGACTCATTACACTATTATTAATAACTATCTCACTTATTTCACCCACAAGCGGTGAAGCAAAATTTAATGCAGGGTCGCGGCTACCTATAGTTAAATTCCCCGGCAGTATAGGACTTAAAGGGGTGTTAAGCGTTCCAATAGTATTTCCATTCAACATGGCAGCAGAGTTGCCCGAACTTCTTATTAAACTCAACTGATTCCATGATGTTGAGCTAAAAGAACCTACCAAGCCACCCGTTAATGCAACAGAACAGGAGCTGTCGGTTAATTCAAAATTATAATCAGGACCGGTTAAATACTGACCGTGAGGCGTTGATGTGTTAGGTTTACGACAAATCATAAAACCCTGAACAGTGGCTCCAAAAGGGAGGTTACTTAGCATCAACCAATCATTTCCATCAAAAGACAATGCCGGCAATCCATTAATGAAATTAGGCATATAAGAAGGTTTGCGCAAGGCGGTAGCCTGACTTGCTACAAATGTGTTAGAACTGCAATCTTGCCAACTTTCAACATAATTTCCATTTAGTATCACTCCTGTGTCGGCACGCAACCATAATTGGCATCCGTTGAGGTCGGTAGGTTTAAAAACAGTGAGCTTACTTGTTTTTCCAATATAAATGCCATTAGGTGTGTTTGCATCAACACGCCAAAAATAAGTATTATTACTTTGTAAATTGTTTAGCCAATAGCTCAGTTGTAGGCCGATGTTAATAGTATTTACACCAATTGCAAAAGTACTATCGGTACTATATTTAAGTTGATAAGAAGTGGCATTATTCATTTTGTTCCAACGTAACAAAATAGAATCGCTAGGTGTTACCAACCCGTTTTTAGGGCTTATGGGTGTTAAGGGTTGAGCCTGGCTTCTTTGAAATATCACAACTATACTAAATAAAAGCAAAAGCCTAATCCACAAAAGTTTATTGATCATACAAATTATTACGTTTAAAATAAATGCCAATAAGCAAAATTAATTAATTTTATTATTAATATTTGTAATATTTGCCTTGTTAATGAAGCTATAATTAATCAGTTTTCAATATCAGGAAAATTACTTAATAATTTCAATTAATTTTATGAAGAATATTGCTTTTAAGCTATTTTTTGTTATTGTTTCTCTAGGACATACTAATGCGCAAAACATTGAAAGAGTTGACCCTCCAAACTGGTGGGTTGGTTTCAAAAATCAGCATTTGGGTTTGCTTATAAAAGGAAAAAATATTCCTAAAATTAACAGAGTTGAAATAACACCAAAAGGTATAACGGTACAAGAAATTGCACCTCAAAGCAATACCAATTATTTATATCTTAAACTAAAGATTGAAAATGAGGCTCAAGCAACTAACTATGAAATAAAACTCGTAACCGATAAAAAAACAATCAAGTTTAATTATGAGTTACTGCCTCGCAGTACTAATAATTATCAAGGTTTAAGCACAAATGATTTTATTTATTTAATAATGCCTGATAGGTTTGCCAATGCCAATCCTAACAATGACATTGATTTAAAATGTAATGAAAAAACTATTTCGCGCGACAGCGTATTATCACGCCATGGTGGTGATATTGAAGGAGTAACGCAACACCTAGATTATATTAAAGAACTTGGTGCTACAGCTATATGGTTAAATCCTGTTCAACAAAACAATCAACCCTTTGAATCATATCATGGTTATGCTATAACCGACCATTATAAAATTGACAGCAGATTAGGAACCATTAATGAGTATAAAAACCTTGTAAACACAGCGCATAGTAAAGATATGAAAATAATTATGGATGTTGTTTTTAATCACTGCGGAAATGAACATTATTTATATAAAAATCAGCCCGACAGCACATGTTTTCATCAATTTAAAGACTTTACGAGAACTAATTACAGGGCTACCACTTTAATGGATCCTTACCATTCTGATTATGATAAAAATCTAATGCAAAATGCTTGGTTTGACAAACATATGCCTGATATTAATCAAAAAAATATATTCATGGCCGATTATCTTATTCAAAATTCCATTTGGTGGATTGAAAATTGCCAAATTGATGCTTTTAGGGTGGATACTTGGGCTTACCCTGATCAGGACTTTATGAAAAACTGGATACATCGAATTAAAAATGAATACCCAAAATTTACTGTTTTTGGTGAGGTGTGGGAACATGGGCAAGCCATTCAAGCACGCTTTACTGAGAACCAAATGAATCAAAATAACCAAGGTAATATGCCGGGCTGCATTGATTTTGAACTTTACTATGCTATTAATGACGCCCTTACCAAAGATTTTAGTTGGACAGATGGTGCAGCACGTATCTACTATACCCTTGCGCAAGATTTTTTATATCAAAATCCTTTCAATAATGTTATTTTTCTGGACAATCATGATTTAAGTCGATTTTCTTCCATGATTGGCGGAAATATGGATAAATTCAAATCAGGTATTGCTTTTCTACTTACCATGCGTGGTATTCCTTCAATGTTTTACGGTACCGAAATAATGATGCAGGCCTGGAGTAATCCTGATGCCAAGGTTCGGATTGACTTTCCGGGAGGATGGCCTGAAGATAAAGCTAACAAGTTTAAAGAAGAAAACAGAAACAATCGTGAAAATGAGGCTGTTAACTATATTAAAAAAATAGCACATTACAGAAAAAACTGCGAGGCACTAACCCAAGGACAATTAAAACAGTTTGTGCCTGAAAATGGTGTTTACGTATATTTCAGATATCATTCGAATAAAAAAGTTATGGTTATTATGAACACCAATAACAAACCAATAAGCGAAAATACTAAACGCTATAAAGAAATGATTGAAAACTGCCAAGAGGCCATAAATATCATTAACAATGAGCGAATTAAGATTGACTCCCAAGTAAATCTAAACCCTTACCAAACCTTAATTCTTGAATTAATCAATAATTAAAAGTAATTGTTTGCTTAATATCAGGGTGCAGACTTAAAGCCACAGGGCAAGTCTTTGCTGCGTGTTCAATAATAGTTTTTTCCTTAGCAGAGTAGTTATTGGCAGGAAAATTAAACTCTACTACTATTTCGGCCACTCTACGTGGGTTTGATTGCATTATTTTAGTAATGATAACTTTTGTTCCTTCAATGTTAAAATGATGTGTGTTGGCTGCAATTCCCATAATGGTAAGCATACAGCAACCAAGAGCGTTACTCATTAAATCTGTAGGACTAAAGGCCTCGCCTTTGCCATGGTTATCTACCGGAGCATCGGTAACAATTTTGCTTGAAGAAGCCAAATGTGTTGATTCTGTTCGTAAATTGCCTAAATAAGTAATCTCTGAAGTGGCCATATTAGTTGTTGTACATTGTTTCTGCAAAGATAAAGCACAAAAACTATATTTTTCTTTTTAATAATTCTATTTTTTTACGAAATTTGCCGACTTCAAATAAAAAACTCAGAGGAGTAGATATGTATAATAGTATATTAAAAAAAGAAGCAAAAGTAGCAGTAATAGGTTTAGGTTATGTTGGACTTCCTATTGCACTAGCCTTTGCTAAAAAAGTTTCAGTCATAGGTTTTGACATTAATGAGCAAAGAGTAAATATGATGAAACAGGGTATAGACCCAAGCCAGGAGCTTGAACCGGAAGCCTTTATAGATTGTGATATTAAATTTACCACATCAATTGAAGAATTGCGTGAAGCCCGATTTTTTATTGTGGCTGTTCCCACTCCTATTGATGATCACAATTTGCCTGATTTAAAACCTTTGATTGGTGCTTCCAAGTCGGTAGGAAAAGCCCTTAAAAAAGGTGATTTTGTGGTTTACGAAAGTACCGTTTATCCGGGTTGTACCGAAGAAGATTGTATTCCGGTATTGGAAGAAGTATCGGGTCTTAAATTTAATACTGATTTCAAAGTAGGATACTCTCCTGAACGCATTAATCCGGGAGATAAAGAGCATACCATTACTAAAATATTGAAGGTAGTTTCTGGGTGCGATAATGATTCAGCACAGACAATAGCCAATGTTTATAAAATAATTGTTGAACCGGGAGTGCATATTGCCTCGTCTATAAAAGTTGCCGAAGCCGCTAAAATTATAGAAAATACCCAACGCGATGTAAACATTGCCTTGATGAATGAACTTTCTATGATTTTCAGTAAAATGGGTATAAATACTTATGAGGTTTTACAAGCAGCAGGCACCAAATGGAACTTCTTAAAATTCTACCCGGGATTGGTAGGCGGGCATTGTATAGGGGTTGACCCTTATTATTTAACCTACAAAGCCGAATCCTTAGGATATCACTCTAAAATAATCAACAGTGGGCGTTATATTAACGACTCTATGGGTGCATACATTGCTGCCCAAACAGTAAAAAAATTATCGGCTGCCAAGAAAAATTTAAACGACTGTGTGGTGTTGGTTATGGGAGCTACTTTTAAAGAAGATGTTAGCGACATTCGAAACAGTAAAGTAGCAGACGTTATCAAAGAGTTAAAAACCTTCGGTGTAAATGTAGAAGTAGTTGACCCACATGCTGAGTCTGACGAACTTATGCACGAATATGGTTTTGGTTTAATTGAAAAACCTAATAATAATTACGATGCAGTTGTTGTGGCTGTTAGCCATGCGCCTTACAAATTACTTAACGAAAATTATTTTAAATCTCTGATGAAGCCTGACGCGGTATTGGTTGATATCAAAGGAATTTACAGAGGTCAAATTAATAACCTTACTTATTGGAGTTTGTAAATAAAATATTTACAAATTATTCATTGTTATTTTCTTAAAATCTTTGTTTTAAAGCTCTATTGCTTTCTCACAGGCCTTATCAACATGCGCAATGCCTGATCCTTGGTAAAGTATGATCCAACCCAGTTATATAAAGTGGTAATCTTGTTGCGGTAATGTACCAGCGATACCAGGTGTATAAATATCCATATAAACCAGGCTACAAAACCTTTAAAATGAATACCCGGTGGAATATCCACTACTGCCTTATTGCGACCAATAATAGCCATTGATCCCTTATCGTTATATTCAAAAGCTTTTATTGGTTTTTGCCCTGACATTCTTTTAAAATTTAATGACATATTTTTTCCTTGCTGCAAAGCCACCTGGGCCACTTGAGGGTGGCCATGAGCAAATTTAGCTTCATGTGTTTGCAAACATGTATCGCCAATGGCGTATATATTTTCTGTACCTTTAACCTTGTTAAACTCATCACATATTAATCTATTTCCTCTTCCATAATAACTATCCGGCAAGCCCTCAAATTTCTGTGCTATAACACCGGCCGTCCAGATTAAATTGTCAGTTTCTATGATTTGCCCATTGCTTAATATAACTTTACCATCGGTATAATCTTTTACTTGCGAGTTTAAAATAATATTAACTCCTAGTTTTTTTAAACTATTATAGGTATTCTCTTGCGATTTCTTACTCATTGGGCTGAGTAATTGGGGTAGCCCGTCAACCAAATAAATATCACCGCGAACACCTGTATTATTAAATTCCGGATAATCTTTTCGCAATACAGAGGCTTTCATCTCGGCCAACATTCCCGATATTTCAACACCCGTTGGACCTCCACCGGCAATCACAATAGATAAAGTTCTTTTCAATTTTTCTTTATCGTGCAAGAATGTTGTTGCCGATTCTAATTGCTTTAGAATGTAATTTCGCATATCCAAAGCATCATTAATAGTTTTCATAGGAATAGCGTTTTTTCTCACATTCTCCAATCCAAAATAATTAGTTTCGGTACCTGTGGCTAAAACCAAATAATCATAATCAATTTTCCCAATATTAAGTTCTATGATGTTTTGATCTGGCAATATGCGTACAATCTCTCCCATTTTAAAATGAATATTGGGCATATTGCGCAACATTTTGCGATATGGATAACTTATACTTGATGGTTCTAAGAAACCTGTTGCTACCTGATATAATAATGGAGGAAAAAAAATGTAATTATCTCTATCTATTAACACTACCTCATAATTAGTGTTTCCTAAATTTTTTGCAAGATTAAATCCTGCAAAACCTCCACCTGCAATTACAACCTTTTTGGCCATAGCGTAAATTATTAATGTGAAACAATTCTCAAACCTATAATGGCACCTATTAATATAGTCAGAAAAAATAACTGTATAAAACTGGTAGGCTCTTTAAAAAAGAATATACTTATTAAAACAGTACCCACAGCACCTATACCGGTCCAAACTGTATAAGCTGTACTTATTGGAATAGTTTCAATAGCTTTAATCAGTAAATACATGCTTAAGGATAAAGCAATGGCAAAACCGGCATACCACATATACATTGTCATTCCGTTGTGGTGCTTGGCCTTCTCCAAACAAAAAGTAAAGGCTACTTCACAAAATCCTGCTAATATTAGAATAATCCAATTCATAGGTTTGTTTGGCAAATTTATTTGCTTATTAGTAGTTATTCTAAATAAAGATGGTAAAATATTATAAATGTCATACTTATGTCACTAAAAGCAAGTTCTTAGACACCTTGCATTACTTATTTTTTTGCGTGTATCCCGAGTAAACCATATTGAATAAGTAATTTTAAATTTTTGCTTTGTGTTAAGCACAACTAAATAAAGTTGAAAAATATTCTCCTTTGAAATAATGTTACACTTATAAAAATCTCATCATAAATATTTCATAAAACCATAGGCTAATAGTCATTATTATTCTTTTATGATTAAGCAATAAATCACAAAAAAGGTCTGTGAGTTTTCACAGACCTTCCCGAAAATAATTTAATTAAAACTATTGAGTAATTATTTCAAAACTTCGCTTAATGAATTTGGTTAAATCCTCGCCTTTCAATAAATTTTGCGATAGTAGAGCTAAATCTGATGCCTGCTTCAATATTTCTTTCTTCTTATTCTCATCACTCTCTTTTACTGCCTTATTAATCAAAGCATGGTTGCTATTTACTACCAAATTATACATTTCAGGCATGGAACCATAAAAACCACTCATCCCACCACCTAAAGCCTGCATCTCTTTCATTCTGCGCATAAACTCCGGATTGGTTATTTGCATAGGCTGGTCGTCTTGGCTTAAACTCTCAAACACTACGGCAAATTTTTTATCAGGTAATACGCCTTCAATTACAGGTTTCAAATCATTTTGCTCCTTCTCGCTCAGCCTACTTGGTAAAGCATCTTCTTTATTAATTAACTTATCAATAGTGTTTGAGTCAATACGTGCAAAACTTACATCACTATTTTTTCTTTCTAACAAATCAATAAAATGAGCCTCTAAAGGGCTATCCATTACCATTACCTCATACCCTTTCTCAAGAGCTTTCTCAACAAAGGCATGCTGCTCACTTGCATTATTTGTGTACAACACAATCAGTTTATTATCTTTATTAGTTTGCAATGGCTTTAGTTTATTGCTTAACTCTTCAAATGTGTAATACTCGCCTTTAGTGTTTTTAAATAAATTAAACTTTGATGCTCTCTCATAAAACTTTTCTTCGGCCAACATACCGTATTGTATAAAAATCTTTAAATCATCCCATTTAGATTCATAATCCTTACGGTCGTTTTTATATAATTCTTCCAACTTATCGGCTACCTTTTTAGTAATGTGTCCCGAAATCTTTTTCACATTAGCATCGGCCTGCAAGTAGCTTCTCGACACGTTTAACGGGATATCCGGTGAGTCAATTACTCCTCTTAATAAAGTTAAGAAATCAGGAACAATATTCTCTACCGAATCGGTAACAAAAACCTGATTACAGTACAACTGAATTTTATCTTTCTGTACTTCTAAGGTTTTCTTTAATTTCGGGAAAAATAAGATTCCGGTAAGGTTAAAGGGATAATCAACATTTAGATGAATATGAAACAGAGGCTCTTCAAAGTTCATCGGATACAACTCGTGGTAAAAAGCTTTATAATCCTCTTCCTTAAGTTCTGAAGGCTTTCTTGTCCATGCCGGACTAGTGTTATTTATAATATTATCAACCTCGGTTTCAACTTCCTTCTCGTCAACTGTATTATACTCTTTGCGTGTTCCAAATTTTATAGATACAGGTAAAAACTTACAATATTTTTTCAATAAGTTTTCAATTCTACTTTGCTCCAAAAACTCTTCAGAATCTTCGGCAATATGAAGTACAATGGTTGTTCCTCTTTCGCTCTTATCGCCTTTCTCTATAATGTATTCAGGGCTTCCCTCACAGCTCCAGTGTACAGCCTCTGCATTTTCTTTATACGATAAAGAGAATATTTCTACTCGCTTAGCTACCATAAAAGCAGAGTAAAATCCTAAACCAAAATGCCCAATAATAGCACCGGCTTCCGGAGTCTTGTCTTTGTATTTATCAATAAATTCGGTAGCACCGCTAAAAGCAATCTGAGTAATATACTTCTCAATTTCTTCGGCTGTCATACCTATTCCTTTATCAGCAATAGTAATGGTTTTGGCATCTTTATCAACCGATACTTCAATGGTTGTATCTCCTATCTCGCCTTTGGCCTCGCCAAGCGCACTTAATGCCTTTAGCTTTTGTGTGGCATCTACTGCATTGCTTACTAATTCGCGCAAAAATATTTCATGGTCGCTGTAAAGAAACTTTTTAATTATCGGAAAAATATTTTCCGTTTGAACATTAATTTTACCTGTTTGTGTATTCATTATTTTATTTAACTAGATATTACTTAACCATACATAGCCAAACTTTATGCCAAGCATAAAACACTGACAAATTGACCTAAAATATAAAGTCCCTGTTAGTTTGCTAACAGGGACTTTGAATTAATAAAAAATTGTTTCTATTAGAAATGTTTTTGAGATACTATACTACCGTCTTTATATACCTGTTCATCGGTTTTCTCACCTTTCATATTATACCAAACCCAAGCTCCATCTTTCTTTCCATTGATGTAATTACCTTCGGCATTTTTCATTCCATTATCATAATATAAAACCCAATGACCTACCTGAGCCATTTCTTTGGTAATTTTTCCTTCACTTTGTAATTTGCCATTAGGGTGGAAATATGATGCTTTACCTTTTTCAAAATCTATAACATTAGAAACAGAACCATCGGTATTATAAGTTTTCCAGATGCCAACAAAGGCGCCATTTTTATAATATTGCTCGGAAAAAACTTTACCGTCTTCATACCACATAGTCCACTTACCATCTTTAGGGCAATTTTTCATTTTATTGAATTGCTCCTCTTTGGGAAGTTTCTCAAAATCGCTTGATAACACACTTGCATCAGCATTTAACAAAACACCTTCTGATTGTTTTTTTCCGCTTGGGTAATAAGTTGTTTTTACTTGGGCAAACGAAACATTACCTATCATTGCTAATAGCAATATTGTAATTATTTTTTTCATAGTTAAAATTAAGTTTTAATCATACAAAGATAACATTTCTGAACTTCAGGAAAAATTTTTTTGAATTATTTTTCATATTTACTTATCACAACAATATATTTGAACTTTCAAACTTTACCCTCTTAGCTAAGCTATTAGGATAACACAGCTTTCAATAATTAGCATCATTTAAGCTTTAATGGCGTATTATTTTATCTGTATATGTATTTAGTTTCGTGGCATCCCTGCTTTTGTCACCCATTGCCCGAAAATCATCGCTTTCCTATGATAAAGTATGATTTATTGCCGCAACAACTCATTTATGAGGGTACTATTAAGGCCGAACAATTACAATATCCACAACCTTGTAGCGATAAAATAATAAGATTAACACACACGGCTGATTACCTGAATAAGCTAAATCAGTTAAACTTAACTGTTTCGGAAATTCGTAAAACCGGATTTCCTTTGAGCCATGAGTTAGTAATACGCGAGAAGATTATTGCCCAAGGAACTATTAATGCTGCCCTAAGTGCCTTGCAAAACAATATAGCATTTAATGCTGCCGGAGGCACCCACCATGCTTTTCCAGACAAAGGCGAAGGATTTTGTTTACTTAATGATATGGCAATTGCAGCCAATTATTTACTATCTCAAAAATTAGTTAATAAAATATTGATTATAGACTTAGATGTACATCAGGGCAATGGCACAGCAAATATTTTTCGAAATAGTGATCAAGTATTTACTTTTAGCATGCATGGCAAAAAAAATTATCCCTTACATAAAGAACAATCAAATGTTGATATTGAATTAGAGGATAACACTAATGATGAAACCTACTTGAGTTTATTGACTAACCAGTTAAACCAAATTTATACAAAAGTAAAACCTCAGTTTGTATTTTATCAGGCCGGAGTTGACATTTTAATGTATGATAAGCTTGGCCGTTTAAACATTAGCCCCGAAGGCTGCAAAGAACGTGACCGTATAGTAATGGAATTTTGCAAAAATCACGAAATTCCTATTACAATTACTATGGGAGGCGGATATTCGCCTAATATAAGTTCTATTATTGAGGCACATGCCAATACTTACCATATGGCCAACTTTTTGTATTTATAAAATCTTGGCTGTTAAACCTCGCCTCGAAAGCTCGGTACGCATAGGTTTAAGCTCCTCAAAAGTACCGTTTTTAACATCACATTTTCCGGCATAGTGTACCAAGTAAGTACACTGCTCGGCTTGAATAATATCATGATTACACACTTCAATTAACGAGTCAATAACATAGTCAAAAGTATTAACATCATCATTATAGAGTATTAAAGACTTTTCCTGTTCAACATCCTCTAAAATATCTTCTAAAGTAAGGGTTTCGGTACGAGTATTGGCTTTCATTCTATATTTTTCTTTGCACATTATCAAATATACAAAAAAATAAAATACAAAACCTTCATTCTATTTTTTTTAACAAACACCTGAATTATTTAAAAAAAATATATCTTTACTTTTTTAACAATTAAATTATGCCATTAAAAATTGTAGCAGGAAACTGGAAAATGAATCTGCTATTTCATGAAGCCGAAGCATTGATAAGAGAGGTAATTGAGAAAAGTCCTGATAATGAAAATGCGCCATTAAATATTTTTGCAGTACCTTTTCCGTATTTAAATCTGGCACAAAATTTAACACAAGGGACAAAGAATTTTGCAGCGGCAGCGCAAAACTGCTCATCATTCAAATCAGGTGCCTATACAGGTGAAGTTTCAGCTTCCATGCTAGCTTCATTAAATATTAAGTATTGTTTGGTTGGCCATTCAGAGAGAAGAACTATTTTTAAAGAAAATGCCGATGAATTGGTAGCTAAAATGAATTTACTTTTGGAAAATCATATTATACCTATTTGGTGTTGTGGCGAGAGTTTAAACGAACGTAAACAAAACAAACAGTTTGATGTTATTCAACACCAAATGAATACCGAAGTTTTTACGTTAACCCAAGACCTGTTTGAAAAAGTAGTGATTGCTTACGAACCGGTATGGGCAATAGGTACAGGGCTTTCGGCTACAGCCGAACAAGCTCAAGAAATACATAGCTTTATCAGAAAAAGTATTTCAAAAAAATACTCGGATGATACAGCAAATAAGACATCTATCTTGTATGGAGGAAGTTGTAATGTAGATAATTCAAAAGAATTATTTTCGTTGAAAGATGTTGATGGGGGATTAATTGGGGGGGCATCATTAAAATCAGATTCCTTTGTCAAAATAATTTCTACAATGTATGAACTACTTTGAGTACAAATTTACGCTTGTTCCTAAAGCACCTTATACTGAAATATTAATTGTACAGTTGGCCGAGGCAGGCTTTGAAAGCTTTTGCGAAACTGATGATGGTGTTTTAGCCTATATTCAGGAGGATCTTTTTAACCAAGATATTTTAAAAAGTATTGAAATACTTAACCAACCGCAAGATTGTAATATTTCCCATACACAACAACTCATCCCTGAAAAAAACTGGAATGAGGTTTGGGAAAGTAATTTTAATCCTGTAAAAGTAGGTATGGAATGTGTTATTAGAGCACCCTTTCACGAAAAACCGCAAGGATTTAAATTTGATATTATTATTAGCCCTAAAATGTCGTTTGGGACCGGACATCATGATACTACCATGCTCATGATTGCCGAAATCTTAAAACAAAATATGGAGAAAAAACGCGTATTAGACATGGGCTGCGGAACCGGTGTACTGGCTATTTTAGCCGCCAAAATGAATGCTTATAAGATTGTAGCTATTGATAATGAAGAGTGGGCCTATAAAAACACTATAGAAAATTGTGCTGCAAATCACTGTCAACAAATATTGAGTATTCATGGTTCTGCACAACATATTCCTAACGATAACTTCGATTTCATTTTTGCCAATATCAATAAAAATGTTTTGCTGAGCGACTTAGCTGAGTATTATAAACATTTGGCCACCGATGGACGCTTATTGATGAGCGGCTTTTTTAACTATGATATTGAGGAACTGAAAGTAGCTGCTCAAAAAATAAATCTTCAACTTCTTACACAAAACACCAGTAACAACTGGGCATGCTTAGTTTTTGAGAAAAAGTAAAATAGTTTGAGTAGTAAAAAACAATCAAGAAATAGAGGGCAATTTTTTCAAACACATTTATTTAACTCATGTTTGAAGCATCATCAATTAATAATGCTTAAACAGCCAATATTAATAATTCAGTAGTTTTTCCATAACTGCTTTTACTTTATCGGCATTGGGCAGCATGGTTCTTTCCAACGTTTCATTAAGCGGTATGGCCGGTAAATTTTCTGCTCCTATTATTTCTACAGGGGCATCTAAATATTCAAAACAACTTTGCTGAATTTTCCCTGCAAGTGCTTGTGCAAAGCCATTATTTACAGGCTCTTCAGTAATAATCATAACCTTATTGTGCGCTATTACCCTTTCTTTTATCAAATCTTCGTCAAGTGGAAATAAGGTTCGAAGGTCTAAAATCTCTATTTGTTGCTGAAAATATTTTGAGGCGGTTTGTGCCCAGTAAACACCCATTCCGTATGATATTACCAGCAAACTTTTACCTTGTTCAATGCTTTCCTTTGAGGCTTCAATTACAATTCGTCCTTTTCCTAACGGAATAATATAGTCTTCATCAGGTTCAATAGTTTTTGCATCTTCTGTCCCCTTTATCTTGCTCCAGTATAAACCTTTATGTTCCAGCATTATTACAGGATTTGGGTCATAATAGGCAGCTTTCATTAATCCTTTTAAGTCGGCACCCGTACTCGGATAACACACTTTTATTCCGCGTATATTAAGCAATACCGATTCAACACTACTGCTGTGATAAGGCCCTCCACTACCATAAGCTCCTATTGGAACACGAATTATACAGCTAACAGGCCATTTTCCATTGCTTAAATAATATGAACGACTAACCTCGGTAAATAATTGATTTAAACCAGGCCAAATATAATCGGCAAACTGAACCTCAACAATAGGTTTTAAACCGGCAATACTCATGCCCACTGTGCTACCAATAATAAAGGCTTCCATTATTGGTGTATTAAACACACGATTATCTCCAAATTTTTGTGCTAAAGTTGCAGCCTCTCTAAAAACTCCACCCAGGCGTGCTCCTACATCCTGTCCATAGAGTAAACATTCAGGGTGCTTTTCCATCAGCTCTCTAATGGCAAAGAGGGCACTGTCAACCATTACGGTTTTTTCCTTCCCTGCGGGGCTGCGTTCTCCTTTTTCTTCGGTTACAGGTGTTGGTGCTAAATCATACTTGAATAAATCTTCAGGCTGTGGATCAGGGGCTGCTAAAGCTTTTTCAAAATCAGCCTTTATCTTTATTTCTGCTCTCTCTTCAATTGACTTTATAAAATTAATATCAAGACCCTCCACTATAAGCTGATTTCTAAATCTTGGAAATGGATCTCTTTTACTTGCTTCTTCCAAATCATTCCTGTACCATTCCTTCCTAACTCCACTGGTATGATGATTCAATAATGGTACGCGCGCGTGTAGTAACATGGGTCTGCGCTCTTTTCTTATAATTTCAAGCATTTCGTTAACCACTTTATAACTACGAATAAAGTCGGTTCCATCAATAGATCGTACCTCTAAATTTTTAAATCCTTTGGCATATTCCGAAGCATCTTGTGCTTTTACTTCTAACCCATGTGCCGATATATCCCACTCATTGTCCTGAACTAAATACAAGATAGGCAACTTTTTTAGTACAGCCATCTGAAAGGCTTCTGCCACTTCGCCTTCAGTTATTGATGCATCGCCAAAGGAACAAACCACTACAGGAGCTTCACTATAATGCTCTATGTTCAGCATCCCTTGATTTTCTTTATACTTTAGTGCCAGGGCTAGTCCGGTTGAAGGTATAGCCTGCATACCGGTGGCAGAACTTTGCATAGGTATTTTAGGCATATTTTCACGATTTAAACTGGGATGCGAATAATACAAACGACCACCCGAAAAAATATCATCACGTTTGGCCATTAATTGTAACATTAATTCATAAGGAGTAATGCCTATGCCCATTAAAATACTCTCATCGCGATAGTAACAACTTAAATAATCATGAGGTTTTAATTGCATTCCTACCGCTAATTGTATAGCTTCGTGTCCGCGACTGGTAGCGTGAACGTATTTGGCAGTTATTTCTTTTTTTTCTTCGTAAATTGTAGTCATGGCCTTTGAATAACACATCAATTCAAAGGCTCTCATCAATATATCTTGGGTAATTACAGGAGATGTCTTTTCGGCAATATCGGTACTCATTAGGTATTAATTAGAATGAAACTCAAAGTTAAAGGAATATACTTATAAAAAAAACAAAAATTAGGGTAAGGGCTTTATCTAAATTAAATTAAACAAGCTATTAACCCCTGTAAGGCGGCTCGTATTAAAGCCTTCAGCATATTTTACTCCAATCATTCTCCCTAGGTCTGAGGCTCGTTCTTTTAAGCTGTTCATGAATGCCATGGAGCTTATAGGTGTTTCAGGCTCTGCGGAGTTAGGGTTGTAAAATTGTGAAGAATATGCCATTACGGCCTCCATTTTTGTTTCCATTTGCTCCGAAATATCAATCAAGAAATCAGGCTTTAAATAATAATACTGAATGTAATGATATAATGATTTAGGTCGCCATGCATCTTGTTTTTGTCCGCTTTCAAAAGTTTCAATTTTTACTAAGCCTGCGTAAAAACAAGCATCGGCAATGAGTTTAGAGGCACGACCATGATCGGGATGACGATCGTTTAAAGAATTAGCCAAAACTATTTCAGGTTTATATTTTCTAATTTTATGAATAAGTGGTAACAAGTGTTCCTTGTCATTTTTGAAGAAACCATCTTCAAAACCTAAATTTTCGCGACAAGAAAGTTTTAGTATTTCAGATGATTTTTTTGACTCGATAGCTCGTAATTCAGCACTGCCTCTGGTTCCCAACTCACCGGCAGTTAAATCAACTATTCCAATTTTGGCACCTTGCTGTTGATGTTTTATCAAAGTACCGGCACATCCTAACTCAGCATCATCGGGGTGTGCTGCAATGGCTAATATATCTATTTTCAATTTATTGTTGTATAAAGTTTATTAATGTTTTAGAATTTTCGGGCGATTCACCGGGAGGAATACTGCCCACCCATTGCCCTTTGTCACTTATCAAAAATTTTTGAAAGTTCCAGGTAACACGTGCATTGGCAACTCCGTTAATTTCTTTTAGTGTTAGCCACGAATATATTGGTTCAATCCTTTTACCACGGACTGATATTTTTGACATTATAGGAAAAGTAATTTTATATTTTACTGAGCAAAATTCTTTTATTGCAGCATTTGTCCCGGGTTCCTGCCACAAAAAATTATTGGACGGAAAAGCAATAATCTCAACATTCTTTGATTTATATTGCTGATAAATCCTTTCCAACTCAGCATATTGCGGGGTATGCCCACATTTTGAAGCAGTGTTTACAATAATCAACTTTTTACCTTTTAATTGGCTAAAATCAAAATCATTTCCATCAATATCTTTTACCACAAAATCATATATAGATGATGGAACTGATGAAGTATTTCCGGTGTTCATACCTTTGCAATTATAGACAGGTAATACAACAAATTAATTTTTTCCAAGTTTTAAAATAAGTTCGTATAAACGATTGCTGTACCCTACTTCGTTATCGTACCAACCTACTACTTTTACCATTGGGCCAACTACCGAAGTTAACAAAGAGTCAAATATTACTGAATGTGGATTGCCAACAATGTCAGAAGAAACAATTGGGTCGGATGTATATTCAATAATTCCTTTAAAATTACTTTCGGCAGCTTTTTTAAACGCCTGATTTACTTCTTCTTCACTTACTTCAGTTTCTAAAATCATGGTCATATCTGTTAACGATCCATCAGGAACCGGAACTCTTATCCCCCCTCCTCCTATTTTACCTTCTAAGGAAGGAAAAATATTGTTTAATGCTTTAGCTGCACCTGTTGTTGTTGGAATGATTGACAAGGCTGCGGCACGCGCTCTTCTCAAATCTTTATGGGGCGAATCAGTTAATTTCTGATCACCTGTATAGGAATGAACTGTACTGATAAAAGCAGCTTTAACTTTCCATAAATCATCAATAACTTTAATAAGAGGAGCAGCCGAGTTGGTAGTGCATGAAGCGTTTGAAATAATGACATCGTCAACAGTTATAATATCATCATTAACTCCCAATACCACACTTTTAATATCGGCATCTTTGGGTGGAGCCGAAAGGATAACCTTCTTTGCTCCATTAGATAAATGAATTTGTGCTGCTTGTTTGGTTAAAAACAATCCTGAACATTCTACCACTATATCGGGCATGGTATCACGCCAGTTTATATCATCGGACTTTGTATAATGGGTAACTTTTATGGCTTTATTATTAATCGTAATTCCCTCTTCGGTAGCTTCAACAGTTCCTGAAAATCTTCCGTGTATAGAATCGTATTTTAATAAATGAGCAATAGTTTTATTATCAGCAGGTTCATTAATGGCTACTACCTCTACTCCACCTCGCAAAACACATGCCCGCAAAAGCGTGCGGCCTATTCGCCCAAGGCCATTTATAGCTATTTTCATGATTTAATATATTTACACAAAGTTAATAAATTAGGAACATTTCTTAACCATAAATCTACCCCAATGACATCCCTATCTTTAACTAAAATGATAAATGCTTTTCTGCATGATAAGAGGACCTAACCAACGGCCCGCTCTCAACATATTTGAATCCTAAATCCAAACCTATTTTTTTCAGCTTTGCAAACTGCTCTGGTCTGATATACTCTTTAACCGGCAAATGTTTAGGTGTTGGCTGCAAATACTGACCTAAGGTAAGAATCTTTACTTCACATTTTCTTAAGTCATGCATTGCTTCAACAACTTCTTCTTCGGTTTCTCCTAACCCCAACATTATTCCTGATTTAGCTTTAATACCGGCAGCGCTAAGTCTAGCAAGTACTTCCATACTTCTGTCATATTTAGCTTGAATACGTACCGCACGAGTCAGTCTTCTTACTGTTTCAATATTATGCGAAACTATTTCAGGAGCCACCTCAATAATGCGTTGCAGGTTTTCCCATTTTCCTTGAAAATCAGGAATCAAAGTCTCCATAGTAGTATTAGGGTTTACTCTGCGAATTTCTTTAACTGTTTCTACCCACAATAAGCTTCCACCATCTTTCAAGTCATCTCTGTCAACCGAGGTTATAACACAGTGTTTAACCTTCATCAATTTTACAGAGTTGGCCACTCTTTTTGGTTCATCCCAATCAACAGCATGCGGTCGGCCTGTGGCTACTGCACAAAATCCACACGAGCGCGTACAAATGTTGCCCAATATCATAAAGGTGGCTGTACCTGCTCCCCAACACTCGCCCATATTAGGACAATTACCACTTTCGCAAATAGTATGCAGTTTGTTTTCGCTTACTATTTTTCTTACCTCAGCATATTCTTTTCCGGTAGGTAGTTTTACTCTTAACCATTCCGGTTTTTTAGGGGGTTTTATTTCCTCTTTTACAGGATTGCTTTTGATATCTTCTATAATCATTTTTTGTTCTTTCATATCCATCTTTTACCCCAATTTATAGTTACATAAAATGAGAAAATTAAAGGATTATTGGTATTAAATGCCATTACTTTCAAAGGTTGTGGATGAAAGTCAAGTATTACCCCTGTTTCAATGGCTTTTATTGATTCTTGGTCGGCTCCATATTCAAAGCTAACGCCAAACTTTCCATAGGCTCCCGGATTAAGTTTCACTTCGTTAATCCCTCTAAAAAATGGAGCTTTTCCGTATATATTCTCCACAAAGTGTTCTGAGGGATTATATTTTTCGGTAACCAACTCATAAACATCAGGATTAATTAGCGATCTTTTATATACCTCTAAATACACCGGTTTTAGAAGACCGATTGAAACACCTGCATAATAGTTCAGCCTAATTTGTAATGCTCCGGGCAACTCTTCATCAAAAATTACTTTCTGAAATCCATACCCCCCTCTTAAAATTCCTACATTATTCAGTTTTCCGTAATAGTAACTTTTTGAATTTCCCGAAAAAGAACGGTTCTGCATTTTAACTTCTTTAGGGTGTCGGTAGCTCACATAGTCAAAGTCCATCATTCTTTTTAAAGTACCTGTAACATGTTTTCCTTTTCGGTATGAAAAGCCCCAACCATGAGAGTTTAAATTTACACCAAAATATGACTCGTTACGAAACTGAATTGAAGGTTTATCCATTTCGCCTCCGGTAATAACTTGCGCTTTGGCAAAGGAAACTCCCCAAAAGACAATAACTAAGGCTAATATTCGGCACATAAATTTAGGTGTACTTATTAACAAAGGTAGGTATTAATAATGCAAAAACAAAACAATATTCTAAGTATAAAATTAATGTAATTTGCCTAATTGCTAAGCATTTGTTTAACAACCTGCGAAATAGTTTTTCCATCAACCTTTCCGGCTAATTGTTTACTCATAATTCCCATAACCTTCCCAAAATCACCCGGACCTGCAGCACCTACTTGTTGAATTACTTTTTGTACTTCCTCTTTTACTTCATCTTCGCTCATTTGTTTTGGCAAGTAGGCTTCAATAACTGTTGCCTGTGCCAACTCTGTATCTGCCAAATCTTTTCTTTGCTGATTGATGTATAACTCTGCTGTTTCTTTTCTTTGCTTAATCATTTTTTGCAAAGTTTTTATTTCAATGGCTTCCGAAGTTCCTTCAGGTGAGGTTTTAAGTAGCAATAAAGCAGCTTTAATAGCTCTTAATGCTTCAAGCTTACCACTCTCTTTGGCTAACATGGCCTTTTTTATATCTGCGTTTATTTGTTCTTCTAAATTCATAATTATCCTAATTGTTTCTGCAAATTTAAAATAAACCTGCAAATTTGTTATTTAAATTATTCTAATTTATTGCTGTGCCATTATTGCCAAAACAATAGCGCTTGCTATGGCCACATTTAACGAATCGGTTGGGATACTTTTTACAGATTCAGACTTTAACAATCCCGATGGTATGGTTATTTGATGTGTAATTAGGTCAAGAATTTCTTTGCTGATTCCGTGCGACTCGCTCCCCATCACAATCAATGCTTCTTTTTCTTTCTTTTGTTTATAAATATTTTCACCGCTTAACACAGCACCAAATACCGGTACGCCTTGTTGCTTTGCCATATTTACTATGTCCTGCAAAGGAGTATAAATTACATTTACTCTTAAAAATGAACCCATAGTGGATTGTATGGTCTTATGATTATAGAGTTCAACCGTATCGGGCGAGCATATTATATTTTCTATCCCAAACCAATCGGCTATACGTATTAAAGTGCCCATATTTCCCGGATCGCGAACGCCATCAAGACATAGAGTATATTTATTTTTTAATTCAACTCCACTTATCCTATTCTCTTTTTGTTTTACAACGGCTAAAACTCCTGACGGTGTTTCAAAAGAAGATATTTTATGGAAAGATTGGGAATCAACAAGCTGTAATTTACTTGTTTTATTTTTATATTTCTCAAAAAGTTTGTCTGTTGTATATAGCATTACAATTTCCAAATCGGAAAGCAGCAGCTCATCTACTATCTTCTCTCCTTCTGCAATAAAGCTCTTACTTGATGTACGAAACTTCTTTTGGTGTAAGGACTTTATTTCTGTTATCTTATTCTTACCTAACATTTACATTTTTGCTTCCCAAAAATACAAATTATTGCAACAGCTTATTAATAAGGTTATACTAAAATTTTAATAGAGTAAATTTATGAAAAGAAGTTAATGTTTACAGAAAATAAAGATTCACAGTACAGTTGTGGAACTGATGAGAAACCCTACATTGTACCAACTATAATGAAAATAGGCTGTGTAAATTGTCCTTTTGGTGCGAGGATATAGAATTACATTACAACCAAGCCTTTAAGTCAATCAATAGGCAATGTAAACGTTGCGATTAAGACTTTTGACAACCATTTAACAGGTATCTATTATGCAATTACAACGCAAACATCAAATGCGAAACAAGAAAATAGTAGCGGTTAAACACAATTCGTAATAACTTAAGTATGAGTATTTTTGACCGTTATAGAATTAACACCCCATTCATTTTAGAAAACTGAACTTTGATTCAATAAAATAATAGCAATACAAAAAATAAAGCCCGATGAAAATAATCATCGGGCTTTAAAATAATATGGTGTTTATATTATTTATTTTTCTTTTCGCTTTCCTGCATTTCGTCTCTTAACTCGCTTAAAGCAGAAATATCACCAAAGGTTGTTTTTTCAACACTGTCTTTTACCTTCTTAATAGCTTTCTTTTCTTCTTTTTCGGCCGACTTTTTGTCATCTGCTTCTACAGATTTCTCGGCAGCTAACTCATCTTCATGAATCTTAGAGTGAGAAACTATTATTTTTTTAGTATCTTTATTAAACTCAAGCACTTTAAAGTCTGCATGGTCGTCAACCTTTAATGAAGTTCCATCTTCTTTTACCAAATGACGCAATGGAGCAGTTCCTTCAACACCATAAGGTAAGGCCACTACAGCAATTTTATCATTTATTTGAGTAATGGTACCACTGTGAATTGAGCCAACTGTAAACACTGTTTCAAACACACCCCATGGATTTTCTTCCAATTGCTTATGTCCTAAACTTAATCTACGGTTTTCACTATCAATTTCTAAGACCTTAACTTCAATCTTGTCGCCTATTTTGCAAAATTCTGAAGGATGCTTGATTTTTTTAGACCAAGATAAATCCGAGATATGAATTAAACCATCAATACCTTCTTCTAATTCAACAAAAATACCAAAAGTAGTAAAGTTACGAACTATAGCGGTATGTTGTGTACCAACAGCGTATTTATCAATAACGGTAGTCCAAGGGTCGGTGGTTAATTGTTTAACACCAAGCGACATTTTGCGCTCTTCACGATCAAGGGTTAAAATAACAGCCTCAACAGTTTGTCCTACACTCATAAAATCCTGAGCAGTTCTTAAATGTGGACTCCAGCTCATTTCCGAAACGTGAATTAAACCTTCAACTCCCGGTAATATTTCAATAAATGCACCATAATCGGCCAATACAACAACTTTTCCGGTAACTTTATCTCCAACTTTTAAATCTGCATCTAAGGCATCCCAAGGATGTGGAGTTAACTGTTTTAAACCTAAAGCAATACGTTTTTTGTTATCATCAAAATCCAAAATTACTACGTTTATCTTAGAGTCTAATTGAACTATTTCTTCAGGGTGTGTAACACGACCCCACGATAAGTCGGTAATATGAATTAATCCGTCAACACCTCCTAAATCAATAAATACCCCGTAAGAGGTAATGTTTTTAACAATTCCTTCAAGTATTTGTCCTTTTTCTAATTTAGAAATAATGTCTTTCTTTTGTTGTTCTAATTCTTCTTCAATTAAAGCCTTATGTGATACAACCACATTTTTAAACTCTTTATTGATTTTTACCACTTTAAACTCCATGATTTTACCTACGTAAACATCATAGTCACGAATAGGTTTAACATCAATTTGAGATCCCGGCAAGAAAGCTTCAATACCAAAAACATCAGCAATTAAACCGCCTTTAGTGCGGCATTTCACATAACCTTTAATAATTTCTTCATTATCTAAGGCTTCGTTCACTCTATCCCACGAGCGTAAAGCACGTGCCTTTTTGTGCGAAAGCATTAATTGCCCTGATTTATCTTCCTGGCTTTCTACATAAACTTCCAGTTTATCGCCTACTTTTATTTCCGGATTGTAACGAACTTCGTTTAAAGGCACAATTCCATCAGACTTATAGCCAATATTAACTAATAAATCTTTTGGCGTAATAGCTACTACGGTTCCATCAATTACTTCGTGCTCTGTTATTGAGTTTAAAGTATCTTCATACTGTTTCTCTAATTTAGCACGTTCTTCGCTTGAATAAACTTGGGATTTTTTCCCAATGGCATCCCAATTAAAATCTTCAATCGGGCTAATTTTGTCACTTCCTGACATTTTGTTGATTTGGTTTGTATTCTGTGTAAACACAGAAGAGGTTAAACATTAATTTAATTATCCTTTTATTTCACAAAAAGGAGTGCAAAGATAGTAATTTTTTATTTATTTTAATAGAAAATGTATTTTTTTTATTTGGCTGCTATTTAAACTCCTACAAATAAGTTATCCATAGGGCAAAGTAATGAGTAACTAAAAAAAGTAGTTGATTAAGTGATATTTTTGAATAAAACTTTAGCATTTACAAAGTTGTTATTTTGGTTAAGATTATTTAAGTACTTTTGCGCGGTTAATTTTAATAAAATCTTGAGTACAGAAACATTTAATCCTGATAATTTTTGGCAAACCCGATTATCAAAAGTAAAAGGGCTTGAAGGTGTAGGCTATGCTAAATTAGGGAAAGCCTTTAACATATGGGCATACAAAGTTCGAAGGTTTGCTTTTCTTCAAATCCTTTTTCCGGTTGCCCAAAAAATACCGAAATCAGATGTGCTCGATATTGGTTCAGGTACAGGTTTTTATATTGATATATGGAGCAGACTTGGCGCCCAAAAAATTACAGGCCTAGATATTACTCCTATTGCCGTAGAAAATTTAAAAAATACATTTCCTGAAAGCACTTTTTATCAGGTAGATATAGGAGGAAACATAGATTCAATAAGAAGCCAATTAGACCAAAAAGATTTTATTTCGGCTATGGATGTTCTGTTTCATATTGTAGATGATCAGCGTTTTGAACAGGCTGTCATTAACATCTCTTCATTGCTAAAAAAGGGCGGATACTTTGTATATTCAGATAATTTTGTTCAAGCCGGAACTATCAGAACTAAGCATCAGGTATCGCATAGCAAAGAATATTTATTTCAATTATTTGATAAGGCCGGATTAGAGGTGGTGTCGCATAAACCTTTTATGATTTTAAGCAATTACCCTGTTGATAGTAAAAATAAATTATTACATACCTATTGGTATTTTATTGAAAATACTACAGCACTGATAAAACCTTTAGGACATCTGTATGGAGCCTTGCTTTATCCTATAGAAAAGTGGCTGATAAAAAAGATGAAAGATAGCCCAAGCAGCGAAATTGTTTTGTTACGAAAGAAATAATTTTCTTCTTTACTCAAAGTTAATTGTAAAACCTGCCTGTTGAAGATGGTTCCAATAATCGGGGTACGACTTTGACACAACTTGTTCATTTGCAATCCTTATTTCGTTGGTTTGCATGGCTATGATGGGGGCAATCATAGCCATTCTATGATCCTGATAGGTTTCAAAAATTAAATTCGGTTTTGGGCTAAAATTTGACCCGTCAATAAAAAAATCATTGTCGGAATTAATATGGAGAGTTACACCAATTTTGCTTAATTCATTTTTTAAAGCTGCAATCCGGTCTGTTTCCTTTAACCGCAAATTACCTGCCTCATTTACTTGTAGTTTTGCCTTTAAAGCGGCATTTAAAAAAGCAAATGTTTGAACCAAATCAGGATTATCAATAAAATCAAACCCGGTAAGAACGCCTGTATTTTTTGCTTTTGTTAGTTTAACACTGTTATTTTCAAAGCTACTGTGTACCCCATAAATATTGAACAAAGGAGCCAATAAACTATCGCCTTGCAAACTATCCTTACGCAAACCTTGAAGTGAAATAGTACATTGATTTGATAGTGCCGCTAAGGCATACCAGTACGAAGCTGCTGTCCAATCAGACTCAACGATGTAGTTTTCAAAATTAACCTGATAAGGTTGATGAATAACTTGAATCATATTTTTCTCAAAGTGAACAGATGCTCCAAAGTGCTTCATCAGTTGTATGGTCATTAAAATATATGAAAATGAAACTACTTTTTCAGACATGAAAATTTTTAATCCATTCCTAAAATAAGGCGCAACAAGTAATAAAGCGGTAATAAACTGACTGCTGACCTGAGCATTTAGAGTAATAGTTCCTCCCTCAAGTTGTTTCCCGTTTATTAACAAAGGCCCTTGCTGATTAGTGTTTTTATATTGTATATCAGCACCTAATTGGCGTAGGGCATCAACCAAAGGAGTTATTGGTCTTTGCATTAATCTTGATGCTCCCGATAAAGTAAAATTCCCGGGAGTTACGGCAAGCAACGCTGTAAGAAAGCGATACGAAGTTCCGGCTTCGCCTATATTTATGTCAATACTTTGCTCCGATTCATGAATTTGTTGAAGGGCTGCTTTAAGTTGCGTGCTATCATTACAATTGCTCAAGTTGGAAATATTGAATTGATTATTCATCAAAAATTGAATAACAAGCACGCGGTTGCTTATACTTTTTGAGGCCGGTAACGCGACAGAAACTTCAATATTTTTATCTTTTTTTGAAAGCACAACCATATTATTTATTATACGTGATTTAATCCACAAAAGTTTCTATTGGAATTTTGCCGTTAACACAAATTAACTTGATTTTAACCTTTAATAAAATGTTTTTTTTCAAATATATTTAATGTTTTATGTACATCCTTATTTGTACCAGTCAAAAATAATATTTATAATAGGGAAAACAAAATTGACATGAATATAATCAAATTCGTAAGTGACTTTCCAGATGAATTAAGTTGCAAACAACATTTTAAA